>ERZ1026870.112-NODE-112-length-49025-cov-5.130549_pt1 | contig 49025 bp, 43 predicted proteins | sample MGYA00380165_ERZ1026870 | MGnify/ENA primary metagenome ERZ1026870 (study PRJEB33269, sample SAMEA4719801) | human gut metagenome | biome: human-associated habitat; feature: organic feature; material: feces | place: Cameroon | collected 2013-10 ...
CGGATGCTCCGGGCGATTCAAAAGCCCGCGTCCGCCCGTCTCGACGATCTCGCCCGCCCTGATGATCGCAAAGCGCTCGGCGGCGACCGCCGCCAGCCCCAGATCGTGCGTGACGAGCACCAGTGCGGCGCCCGTTGCACGGCGCACTTCTTCGAGACTCTCGAGGACGTTTCTCACGTTCACCGCATCAAGCGCGCTCGTGGGCTCGTCGGCCAAAATCAGGTCGGGCTTGAGAAGGAGCGCGCAGGCGGCCGTCACGCGCTGGAGCATGCCGCCCGAGAGCTCGCAGGGATAGGCCCTGAGGATGCGGTCCGCGTCCGCGAGGCCCACGGACTCGAGCGCTCGGCGAACGGCCGCACCTTCCTCATCCTTGAGTCCCGCAGCCCGTGCCGTTTCAGCGAGCTGCACGCCGATGCGCACAAGGGGGTCGAAGGCCGTCATCGCCTGCTGGGCCATGTAGAGAATGCGCCGCCCGCGCACGCCCGCCCAAGCGTCCGGCTGCATGAGGGAGCGGCCCTCGAAATCGATTTCGGCCCGAGCCTCCAAGCCTCTCGGCAGCAGACCCGCGAGCGCCCTGAGCGTGAGGGACTTCCCCGCGCCCGATTCGCCGACGAGCGCGAGGCATTCCCCGCGGCGCACGTCGAGATTGATTCCGCGCACGACCCTGCGCCCTGCGGCGTCCCGCACTTCAAGTCCCCTTACGCGCAGGAGCGCGTCATTCGCCGTCATTCAATGCTCCTCGCGTCAAAGGCGTCGCGCAGCGCGTCGCCCAGGAAGTTGAGCGCCGTCACGACGCTCATGATCGCCAGACCGGGCACGAACATCTGCCCCGGATAGAGCGTCATGACGTTTTTGGCCTCAGCGAGCATCGAGCCCCATTCGGGCATCGGCGGCTGGGCGCCTAGGCCGAGAAAAGAGAGGGCCGAAATCATGAGGACGATGCTCCCGGTGTCGATCGTGCCGAGCACGAAGCATTCGCCCGCCGCGTTGGGCACGAGGTGACTCAAGAGCACGTGCCGGTTCGACGCGCCGCTCACGCGGGCGAACTGCACGAAGCCCGCGGCGTTCAGATGCATGAGAAGCCCCCGCATCATGCGGGCGTACCAGGGCCACTTGGCGACGAGGCAGGCGGCGAGCACGTTTTCAAGTCCGGGACCGAGCACGCCGACCAAGGCCAGAATGAGCACTTCGCTCGGAAACGACATCCACATGTCGCAAAGCCGCATGATGCCGGCGTCCGTGCGCCCGCCCGCAGCCGCGGCGATGCCGCCCGCAAGCATCCCCGCACATGCCGTCGCCGCCATCGTGAGGAGCGCCGTCACGAACGTGGCGCGTATGCCCCAGATCACGCGCGAGAGCATGTCGCGGCCAAGAAGGTCGGTGCCCAAAGGGTGCTCGAGGCTCGGCGGCAGGAATTTCGACGCGATGTCGATCGCCGTCGGATCGGCGATCGGAAGAAGGGGCGCCAGAACGCCCGCCGCGAGCACGAGGATGAGAAAGACCGAGGACGGCGCCGTCAGGGCCCGCTTGAGGGACCGCTTCATGCGCTCCTCCTGCGTTCGCGCGGATCGAGCGCCGCGAGCGCCAGATCCGAAAGCAGATTGAAGACGATGAAGAGCACGGCAGTCACGAGCACGTAGCCGACGATGACGGGAATGTCGCGGTTGAAGATGGCGCTCACGCACAGGCGTCCGAGTCCCGGCCACGCGTAGATGCTTTCGATCACGAAGGTGCCCGCAATGAGCTTCGGAATCGACATGCCGAGCGCCGTCACGCTCCCCCTGAGGCTGTTGAGGAGCATGTGCATCGCAATGCGCCCCTTTGAGAGCCCCCGGGCTCTGGCAAACACCACCCAGTCCGCGTCCGCGGTCTTGAGCATCTCGGCGCGGATGAGCCGCACGTAGGTGCCGACGTAGGCAAGCGAGAGCGACGCCGCAGGGAGAATCACGGATTCGGGCGTGCGCATGCCGTTCGTGGGGAGAAGTCCCAGCACCACGGCAAAGAGCCACATCAGCAAAAGCGCGGCCCAGAAGTTCGGCACGGCCGAAATCGTGAAGAGCACGCCTCGAACGATCCGATCGAGCATTCCGCCCGCACTGAGGGCGCAGGCGGCGCCCAGCCCCGCGCCCGCGAGGAGCACGATGAGAAGCGTCGCGCCCGCGAGCGCCAGCGTGGGCGGAAGCGCCCTCAGAAAGTCGTCCGTCACCCGGCGGCCGGTCACGAAGCTCGTGCCGAGATCCCCGTGAAGGACGCCGCCCAGCCACTCGACGTAGCGCGCGAGGAGCGGGCGGTCGAGGCCTAGCTCATGACGCGTCTGAGCGATGAGCTCGGGCGTGGGCACCATGGCGTTGACGCGGATCGACACTTCGGCGGGATCCGAGGGCGACAGCTCGCCCAGCATGAACGCGATGAAGGTGATCCCCAGAAGCATCGGCACGAGGAGCGCGAGACGCCTCGCGAGCATGCCGCTCATTTACTTCGCGTCTCCGGCAAAGCGCATCTTTTCGAACGGAATCTCATACTGTGTCACCGCAAACGAGACGTCCTTGAGCGCGTTCGAATAAACGGCCTTCGTGCGGGAGTACGAGACCGGGATGTAGACCGCGGCATCCGTGATGCGCACGAGCACCTCTCGGATCATTTTGGCGCGTTCGGCCTCATCGGCCTCCGTCATGAGGGCCGTGACGAGCGCATCGATGTGCGCCTTGTCGGCCAGGCCGATCTGGGACTGATAGTCGCCGTGGGCCGGAATGCGCCATGAGGAGAGATAGCTCTGCGGATCGTAGGGCGCACCCCAGGAGAGCGAATACTGAAGATCAAATTCGCCCGTGCGCTGACGGTCGAGGAACGCCTGCTTTTCCTCGCCGACCACGCGAAGCTCTACGCCGATCTTGAGAAGATCGCCCTGCATGGCTTCGGCGATCGTCTTTTCGTGCGCGTTGTTCGCGTTGTAGTAGAAGTCCAGCGCGAGCCTTGCGCCGTCCTTGACGCGCACGCCGTCCGTGCCCGGCCGCCAGCCGGCCTCGTCAAGAATCGCTGCCGCGCGCCCCGGATCGTATCCCCGCTCCGTGAGCGCAATGTCGCAGTAGGGCACGTTGCGGGCGAAAAGCGTCGTCGCAGGCGCCTCCGTGCCGTTGAGAATGCCGTCGACCACCGCCTGGCGGTTGAAGGCGTAGGCCAGCGCCTCGCGCACCCGCAAGTCCTTCGTGATCGGACGGTTTGAATTGACGAGAATGGCCCTCGAGGCGATCGGCTCGCTCACGGCGGTGTTGAGACGTCCTTCGTCCGAGAGCTTCTTGAACGCATCGCCCGTGAGCTGATCGCCGTCCGCGCCGAAGACCAGATCGATCTCGCCCTTTTCAAGCGCCATCAGCATGGTCTGCGTGTCGGGCACGACGTTCCAGCGCACGGCGGGCACGATCGGCTTCTCGCCCCAGTAGGCCTCGTTGTGCCGGAAGAGCGCGTACTGCTGATCCTTGTGCTCGTCGAGGACCCATGGACCAGTGCCCGCGAGACAGGAGACGCCGTCCTTCGTGCCGCCGTCCTTCATGCAGGCGGGCGAAATGAAGCGGAAGGGGCGGGAGAGACCCAGCTCGATGAGCGCCGGAAAGTACGGGTGCTTCAGATGAAGGCGCCACGTATGTTCATCGAGCACTTCGCTTGACTCGATCTCGTTGATCATGTCGAGCCACGCATGGCGCGTGCGGTTCGCAAGCACCGCGTCGATGTTCTTCTTGACCGCATCCGCCGTAAAGGGCGTCCCGTCCGTGAACTTCACGCCCCGGCGCAGATGAAAGGTGTAGGTCAGCCCGTCGTCCGAAATCTCCCAGCGCTCGGCAAGCGCGGGCTTGACGCCTTCGGGCGTGTTGAAGACCAGAGGCTCGAACACCATCGCCTGTGCGGCCATTTCGCCCAAGTAGAGATGCGGATTGATGTTGCGGATGTCCTTCATGCTCGCGTATTCGAGCACGGTTTTCTTCTGGGCGTCCCCGGGAGCGCCGGATTCGCCGCAGCCCGAAAGCACAAGGGCGCCGGCGGCGGCAAGAGCAAGCATGCGTTTCATGAAAATGATCCCCTTCAATGTCGAATGCCGGGATCCCAGGCCTGCGGCCGGCCCCGCACCCCCATCATACTATTTTCAAAAACTTCATACATCCACCGTTCGTACGAGGGCCGTTCGTACGAGGGTTCGCACGAGGCGCCTCATGCGAAGGGAGCAGTTTGACGCTGTATCCGACAAGCAAAAAGGAGCACGCTCCCTAGAACGTGCTCCTCATGAATTGTCGGCTTGCCGGCTCTGGTCGACCGGCTTTTTTTGATCCGAGGGGAAGAATCCGCAGATTACTTCATGGCGGCGAAGTTTTCGCCGGCGATCATGCCGAACGTCAGGGCGTCGATGACGGCCACCGTGCCGAGACGGGAGGCGCCGTGGACGCCGCCGGTCACTTCACCACCGGCGTAGAGGCCCTTGATCGGCTTCTGCGTGGAGGCGGAGATGACTTCAGCCTTTTCGTTGATCATGACGCCGCCCATCGTGTGATGGATCTTCGGGCAGCATTCGATGCCGTAGAACGGGCCCTGGGAGACGGTCAGACCGTTGTTGAAGGAGAGGATGCGGCCGAAGTCCTTGTCTTCGCCGGCCTTGACGAAGCCGTTGAACTTCTTGACTTCTTCAAGGAAGGCGTCCTTCTTGATGCCGAAGTGGTCGGCGAGGGCTTCGAGCGTGTCGAACTTCTTGACCGTGCCCATTTCAAGCGGAAGCTTGACGAAGGACGGGTTGATGGCCTTCACGATGGAGTCGTCGCAGACGGCGATCGGGTAGTTTTCGTCCGTGCCGATGACCTTGAAGAGAGCGTCGGACTTGATCTTGCGACCGGCATGTTCGTCCATGAAGCGGCGGCCGGTCTTGCGGTCGACGACGAGGCCGAGGTCCATGCAGGCGTGGTTCGTGAAGTTCACGGAAACACCGAAGCCCTTTTCACGCGGGTTGCAGTACGGCAGGAACTGGAGCCAGCAGAGCTGAACCGGAGCGGCGCCGATGCCAAGAGCCTTGATGAGCACGCCGGCGGTAGCGCCCGGCTGGTTCGTGGAGTCGGTCGTCGGAACGACGCGCGGGTCCTGGATCTGACGGAAGAAGATGTCGCGGGAGAAGCCGCCGGCGGCGAGCATCACGCCCTTCGTGGCGCGGATCACGGCCTTCTTGCCGGACTTGTTTTCGAGGTCGTCGGAAACGGCCTTGTTGTTGAAGCGGTAGCCCGTGCGGCAAACGATGCCGGCGACGGAGCCGTCTTCATTCATGACGAAGTCGTCGAACTTGCAGCGGGTGCGGATGACGACGTTCTTGAGCTTCTTGAGCTCGGCGTGCATCGGGTGGATGTAGCCGGAACCGGTGCCAGCCTTGATTTCATAGGAACGCGGAACGGAGTGGCCGCCTTCGAAGAGCATCTTGTTGGGCACGAATTCGCAGCCGCAGTCGACGACCATCTGGATCGTGTCGTTGCAGCGGTCGGCGATGGTGGAGAGGAGGTTCGTGTGGTTGATGCCGAGACCGTCCTTCAGGCAGTCGGCGATGAAGAGCTCCTTGCTGTCCTTGATGCCCTGGGCCTTCTGGACCGGGTTGACCGGGCAGGCGACGTTGCCGCCGCAGATGGCGGAGTTGCCGCCGACCGTGGACATCTTTTCAATCATGAGGACGTTGAGACCGGCGCGACCGGCCTTCAGGGCGCAGGCCATGCCGGCGAAGCCCGAACCGATGATGACGACGTCAAACGTTTCGTCGTACTTGGCAACGGACTTGGCGGGAATGCCGGCATGCACGGCGGCAGCGGACATCATGGCGGCGGAAGCGGCAACGGCGGACTTGAGGAAGCCGCGGCGGCTGGTATCGATCTGGGTCATTCTTAGGATTCTCCATTCGGATTGGATACATGACCGGCGGGCTGATGCTCTTCAGCATCGCTCATCGCCGGCGACACCGCTATTTTTCTCCTCTCCCCTTCTTTCGGCTACATACCGGGGTACAGACCTGACCCATACCAAAGTATGCAGGGTTTACCCTCTCCTCCTCAAACGCCCTGCCGCCTTGGGTTTCACAGGCGGCTTTTCGGCTAAAAACAGCCGATCCGTACGGGTTTCCCCTCCTCCTTCGGGAGGAAGCCGAGCCGCCCTCAAACGTCGCTCACAGGCTTTGGCGTCCATGAACGGCGGCGAACCCATACCCCGGTATGCATGAAATACATACTTTGGTATGTAGGCACGACTCACGCTCTTTCCTATGATGTGACCCAACGAAGCGCATCGGATGCCCGAAGGCGTCCGGAGCTCCAGACTCCGCGCTTCAGGTCTCAGATCAAAAACAATAGCAAAACCAAGAATAGGAAAACCAAGTAATGAAGATGACGACGCTCCTCGCCGCAACGCTCTGCGCTGCGACGTTCGCCTTCGGTTCCGCTCAGGCTGCCGATCAGAAGTTCGGCGCCGACCGCCACCTCGGCATGGGCCTCACCTGTGAAACCTGCCACGGCCCCGACAAGGCCAATCCCCAGGAACCCACGATGGACACCTGCAAGCAGTGCCACGACGTCAAGGCTCTGGTTGAAAAGACGAAGAACGTCAAACCCACCAACCCGCATACGTCCCCGCACTACCGCGACGAACTTGAATGCTCGAACTGCCACCTGATGCACGGCGAAACCGAAAACTTCTGCGATCAGTGCCATCAGTTCGGCTTCAAGGTTCCCTGATCAAGCGAACCGGCCAACCGGTTCGACAACGGCCTTCGATGAGGATGCTCTCCTCCATGTCTCCTGCCTCATCGAAAGCTTTTCCCCCGAAGGCGCTCGTCCGGCTGGTCACCGGGCGGGCGCTTTTTACGTGTCTTCTGACCTGAAGCAAGCGCTTTGACGCTTCTTTGACGGACGCTTCACGCCGCCTTGACGCCCCGTCACGCGGTTTTGACGGGCTCGGCCCGATACTTCGGACATCGATACTCCAGCCGAGGCTTCGCATGTCCACACAAGATCGCTCTCCGTCCTCCCGCATACCAGCGCCGCTTCTCACGGGCCTTCTGATTCCCGCCGCGCTCCTGCTCATTCTGGCCCTCGTGCCGCCCCACGCCTTCGACCTCTCCGTCTCGCGGCTCTTTTTCGCCGACGGCTGGCCCTGGCATCAGAACGAAGCCTTCAAGACGATCCTCTATCGGCTCCCGAAGCTCATTCCGAGCGTCACCGCCGGCGCGATCCTCGTCTATCTGGCCCTCGTGCTCGCCCAAGGCCGCCGCGTCCTTGAAGAGGAAGCCCCGAGGCGCGCACTCTACGTGCTCATTGCGATGGCCGCCTGCGCCTCACTCGTCTGGTGGCTCAAAAGCACGACGGGCGTCGCCTGCCCATGGTCGCTTGAGGCCTTCGGCGGCCCGGCCCCGCTGACGAATCCCGCCTTTGACCTGAACGGACTTCCGGGCCGCTGCTGGCCCTCGGGACACGCGGGCACGGGCTTCGTTTTCCTTGCCTTCTACTTTGCGCTCAAGGACGTGCGCCCCCGCGCGGCGGCGGCCGCTCTCCTCTTTGCCGTCGCCTTCGGGCTTCTCTGCGGCGCAGCACGCGTCATGGAAGGCGCGCACTTCGTCTCTCACGTGCTCGTGACCGGCATCGTCGACTGGCTCGCGTGCGCGGCGCTCCACGCCCTCATTCTCTCGAAGCGAACCTCTTGCGCCTCTGCCGGGCCGCTCTCCGAGCGCGCGCTCGTGATGCTCACCGCCCTCTGGTGGACGTTCGTCTTCAATGCGCCGTTTCTCGCCCGGGCCGTCGGCCTCTCCGATCCGCATTTTGCTTGGACCGCCCGCGAAGCCCTGACGCTCGCCGCACTCGCAGCCGGGCTCTTCTTCATTGCCGTCGCGCTGCTCTCATTGGCATCGGCGCTGCCGCGCCCCGTGCGACGCACCGTCCTCGTCCTTCTCAACGCGAGCGGAGCCGCCTTCTTTGCGGGCACGGTTCTCTACGGCATTGCCTTTGATCCGGACATGGCCCGCAACATCATCGCGACCGACCCGCATGAGGCCTCCGCCTACCTCTCGGCCCGCACGGTCGTGCTGACGATCGCGGCAGGGCTTCCGCCCATTCTCGCCGCGGCGGCCGCCGACATGACGCCCGCAGGCCTCAGGGCCGGAGCCGTGCGCACCGGCGCCGCCCTCGCTGCGCTCGCGGCCGGCCTGGGCCTATTCCTGCTTCAATTCAACACGCTCGCGAGCGTCATGCGCAGCGACAAGGCGCTCCGCTACCTGATCACACCCGTCAACGTCCCCTACGCCTTTGCCGCCACGCTCGCACGGGACGCTTCGCCCGACGCCTCCGCCAAGACGATCGTCGACCCGAATCCGACGCTGACCGCTTCCCTCAAGCGCCCCGCCGTCCTTCTCGTCGTCATCGGCGAAACCGCCCGCTCCGCCAACTGGGGACTTGCCGGCTACGGCCGCGACACCACGCCCGCGCTTCGCGCCGAAGGCGTCATCAGCCATCCGTCCGTCGTTGCCTGCGGCAGCAGCACCGACGTCTCGCTCCCCTGCATGCTGAGCCGCATCGGGCGCTCGGACTACAGCCGCAGACGCATTCTGAAGGAAGAGTCGCTTCCGTCGCTCCTATCCCGCGCAGGCGCCAATGTCGTCTGGGTGGACAACCAGAGCGGCTGCAAGTGCACCTGCGCCAACGTTGAGGTGAGAAAACCAGATCCCAAGCGCACGGCCTGCCGCTCGGGACGCTGCCTTGACGCCGTGCTCGTCGACGAGCTCGACGCTGACCTCGGGCGTCTTTCCTCCGACCGCCCGACGGTGCTCTTTTACCATCTCTATGGAGAGCACGGCCCGCGCTACTCCGAAGACTCGCCTGAGAGCGCCAAGGTCTGGAAACCCGAATGCACGGATGCAGACCTCGGCGCCTGCTCCAGGGAGAGCATCGTCAACGCCTACGACAATGCCGTGCGCTATACGGACGACGTACTCGGCCGGCTCATCCGCAAACTCAAGGCAAGGACCGACATTGAGACGGGCTTCATCTTCGTCTCGGACCATGGCGAAAGCTTGGGCGAAGGCGGCCTCTATCTGCACGGAGCGCCCTACTTCATGGCGCCCGACGAACAAACCCGCGTGCCGATGGCCCTCTGGTTTTCAAAGGATTGGGGACGCACGTTCGGATTTGATGCGGCCCATCTTGCCCGAACGCCCGCGGGCGGCGTCACGCACGAGCACCTCTACTCGACCGTGCTCGGCGTCCTCGGCGCCCGGTCCTCGACCTATCGCCCCGAATGGGACCTGACCGGGCGAAGCGATGCAAGGCCGAAATGACTGCCGTGGCCATTCGAGGTAACATCCTCTCAACACCTTTTCCGAACACCTTTTCCGGACACACGCATGAGCATTCGAATCCTCGTCGTCGACGACAACCCCGACATTCTCGCCAATGTCCGAGACTTCCTCGCCATGAAGGACGGCTGGACGCCCGAGGCCGCCGCCACGGGACTCGAAGCGCTTGAGCGGCTCGAGCGCGCGACACCGTCGACGACCGGGTCGAAGGCCTCACGAGCGGAGCTGACGACTACCTGATCAAGCCGTTTTCCCTTCGCGAGCTGGCCGCCCGCGTCGAGGCGCTTCTGCGCAGAAGCGGCGCCGATCCCGCCGGCCGCCTTGCCGTCGGCCCGCTCTCACTCGACCTGAGAACGCTTCGGGTCGAACGAAACGGCTGCGACATCAGACTCAATCCCACGTGCCTGCAGATGCTGCGCGAACTGATGCAGCAAAGCCCCGGCATCGTTTCAAGGCGCCGTCTCGAGGCCGTCCTATGGCAGGGCGAGCCGCCAGCTTCCGACAGTCTGCGCTCGAACCTCTACCTCCTCAGGCAGGCCGTCGACAAGCCTTTTGAGCGCCCGCTCATCCATACCCATCCTGGGCTCGGCTGGTCCATCGCCGACTTGGGCCGCCCCGATGCCCCCATCGCCTGAGCGCCCGTCATGAACGTTCGCCATTCGCCGCCCAGAAGCCTCGCCCAGCGCATCATGCTGAGCTTCGCGCTCCTCGTCACCTTCGTGGCAGGCCTCTATGCGCTCGCCCTCTACCAGTCCATCGAATTCACCGAGCAGCAGCTCATCTCGGGCATCCTCCAGGACGAGATTTCCCGCTCGATCGACACGCTCGAGCGGGGACGGATGCCGAGACTCCCAGAGGACACGAAGCTCTACGGCGCCCCGCCGCTTGAACCGCCTCCGCCCGCCCTGCACGGCCTGCCGGACGGCTTCGGCGAATTTTCAGACGAGGGCGACTTCTTCGTCTACGCCGCCCGGTGGCGGGGCGAACCGCTGGTGCTCACCCGGGATCAGCTCGGCTTCGAGGACACCGAACGCGTCTTCAGGCGCATCACGCTCATTTCCGTGCTCGCCGTCTTTTTGCTCGGTCTGCTCGCGGGCTGGATTCTCTCGCGCAACATCATGAAGCCCGTCCAAGCGCTCTCCGACGAAGTCAGAAGAGCGAGCGCCGCAAGGCACTACGAGCCGCTTTCGGTTGAAGTAACGAACGACGAGGTGGGCGAACTCGCGCGCATCTGCGACGCCGCAATGAAAAGGCTCCACGAGGCGCTCCTTCGCGAGAAGGCCTTCACGGGCGACGTAAGCCACGAGTTGAGAACGCCGCTCACCGTGATCGAAACGAGCGCCGAACTCCTGTCCATGACGCCGCTCTCGCCCGCGCAGGCCCTGCAGGTCGAGCGCATCACGCGCTCGGCGGGCGACATGCGCGAGCTGATGTCGCTCTTTCTCTCCTTTGCCCGTCTCTCGAACGAAGCGACGGGGCCGGAACCCGACTCCGCAGCCGGCATTCTCAAGACCGTCGCCGACACATGGGAGCCCTTTGCGGCCGAAAAGGGCCTCTCGCTCATACTCAGACGGGAGGCCGAATGCCCGGGCACCTATTCGCCCGTCATGCTCGGCACCGTCGCCAACAACCTCGTGAAGAACGCGGTCGCCTACACGGACAAGGGCGCCGTCACGATCACGGAGACGGCTTCGGGCTTCGTTGTGTCGGACTCCGGGCCGGGGCTGGCAGATGGCGAGGCAGCACGCATCTTCGAGCACGGCGTGCGCGGAAGCGCCGCTGCGGCCGGCGCCGCGGGATCAGGGCTCGGCCTGTCCATCGTCTCGCGCATCTGCCGCCGTTCGGGCTGGCGCGTTTCGGCCGGCAATGCCCCCGAAGGCGGCGCCGCCTTCACGGTTCGGATAACGGAAGCGGCCGGCGCAAGACGCGCCGACCGCCTGTAATACTCCAAGCTCAGTGCTTGGCGTGCAGATTGATGGGCACGCCCTTTTTCTCCACGGCCTTCTTCTTTCGCACGGACGTCCAGCACACGAGCGAGCCGAGCACGACGAGGGCCACGCCCTGCCAAAAGGCGGCGCTCAGATCGGACCCGATGTAAAAGGAAGCGAAGACGCAGGAGAGCACCGGCGTGAAATAGGAGCCTATCCCTAGAAGCGTCATGTTCCCGTACTGCATGCCGTAGGTCCAGACGCCGTAGCCGAGCCCCGTGGCGGCGGCGCCGAGGAAGACCCCGAACCAGCCCGGATGGAGCCATTCAATGGGTGGCGTAGGCGTCAGCAGCCAGATGAACCCGAAGATCAGCATGTCGTTGAAGAAAATGATGACCACCGGGTTGTGGCCGCCCGACCATGCCCGGGTCATCGAACCGTAGCCCGCCCAGAGCACGGCGCCCGCAAGCGCAATCGTGTAGCTCCAGGGGTTCTTCATCCAGTTGGCCGCGAAGTGCGCGGGGTTGAAGCCGTCCTCGCCGCCCAGCACCACCATGACGCCCGCGAGGCTCAGCAGGACGCCCGGCACGATCCACCATCGTGCGCGCTCGCCGTTGAAGAGCACCGCAAAAACGATGGTGAGGCACGGCCAGAGGTAGTTCACCATGCCGACCTGCATGGTCTGCGTGGCGTCCTCCGCCATCGAGAGCGAGAAGATGAAGCAGACGGCGCACAGATTCGCCGCGCCCACGCCCAGAAGCAGGTACTTGAGGGAGAAGGCCCGCAGATGCGGCCGGCCGAAGATGAGAAGAAGCAGAAGACAGGCCGTCGCGTACATCACCGTGAAGCCCGGGCCGCGCCCGAAGTCCTCGGCGATGCCGCGGCAGATGCCGACGCCCATGCCCCAGAGAACGGGAGCGAGAAGGCCTACGGCTGTTGCGCGGGTTGTTGCGTCCATTTGAGAAAACGGTCCGCCGCTTGAGGGATCGCGGCGGACCGGGCATCAGTTATACAAATCGACCGGAAGCGGTGCGTCCGGACTTATTCCTCGAAGGCGCCCTTCACGATCACTTCGCCCGAGCGCATGCACTGAACGCCGCCCATGAAGACGTCCGTGATCCGGTGTTCGGCATCAAGAACCAGGAGGTCGGCGTCGGCGCCCGTCTCGATGACGCCCTTGCCCGGCAGCGAAAGCGCCTCGGCCACGTTGCGGGTCATCGGCAGAAGGGCCGTCGTCAGGTCGTGGCGGCGCGCGAGCTCCTGCACCGTCTCGATGTCGCACATGATGGAGCCCACGCCCAGGCCCACCATTTCGCCCGCTTCGTTGAAGCGCGGCATGGAGCCGTGACCGTCGGAACTCATCGTGATGCGGTCGGCCGGCACGCCGTTTTCGATCGCCATGTCGTAGGCATCGGCCGCGGTGCCCATGTAGTTGCCGCCGCCCGTGGTGATGTCGATAAAGCCGCCCTGCCGGGCAAACGCCATCGCACGCTCGAAGACGGCCGGATGGCGGGCGACGTGCGTCGGACGAATGTGCTTGATCGGCAGGCCGGAGGCGACGATGCCGTCAAAGATGTCGAAGGACGAAGTGAAGTCGCCCAGATGCACGTGCACGAAGCCGGTCTTGCCCGTGAGCATGCCCGCGACGCGCACGTCGGCCACGATCGCGCGGACCTCTTCCATCGACGGGAAGGAGCAGCGGTGGTCGCCGAGCGCGATCTTGACGCCGAGCACTTCGGGAATGGCGAAGAGTTCGGTCTTCACGCAGTCCGTGATCGTCGTGACGGGATAGGAATAGTTGCTCGTCCACATCCAGCCCGAGGCGCCTTCCTGCTTGAGGCCGCGCACCTTGGCGAGCAGGTTTTCAACCGAGCGCGACATGCTGTCCGTGCCCGAAACGCCGAGGAAGGTGGTCACGCCCGCCTTGACGAGTTCGGAAAAGACGAGCTCGGGACAGCGGCTCTTCCAGCCGCCTTCACCACCGCCGCCCGTGACGTGGATGTGTTGGTCGACGAGCCCCGGCGTAACGGCGGCGCCCCGGACGTCGATCGTCTCAAGGCCCGGCACGCAAAGGTCGTCGAGGCTTTCGGCCATGGCGATGATCTTGCCGCCCGCGATGAAGATGTCGCGGCGGCCGAGCCGTTCGGGTGCGAAGACTTCGGCGTTCTTGATGAGAATGGGATGCGTCATGTTTTTTCCTTTGGTCCTCTGCCGGCGGCCTCATGCGAAAGGGAGGTCGGGTCGCCGGCGCAACGGGATAATTCTACCGTCTCGGCGTTCGCCCGAAAGAAGACTCGGCCTCATCCAGAAGACCCGGCCTCATCCGTAGGTATGCCGCGATCGTTCGGAGAAAAAGAGGTAGAGGGAAGCGAACGCCGCGCACGCGACGGAGACGGCGAAGCGCAAGGCGTCGCCCGAACCCGCCTGCAGCATCCAGGCTTCGGCAACGGGGCCCGAGACGAGAACGCCGGCCGAAGCCTCAAGCCGGACGGAAGGCGTGCGGCCCGACAAAAGACGCAGCATGGCCCAGACGAGGCCTGCAAAGCTCAGGATGCCCGGCAGGCCCGTCTTCATCCAAAAGCCTTCGGGAACGGCGCCCATGACGCTTGACACCATGAGTCCGAAGCCCGTGGCGTTGAAGAGTACGGCGGCAGCCATAAGACCGACGAGCACGATGAGGCCCCCTTCGACGCCCGACGGCTCGCATTCGTGCGCGGGCGGGAACCGGCGGCTCCACTTCCAGAAGGAATGCAGCACCATCAGGAAGAGAAGAAGGAGCATCAGGCTCCCAATGACGGGCTTCATGCGCGCGCTCCGTCGGCGGAGCCGCCGCGGGAGGCGGCAAGCCTGCGGCCCGAGGCCGTGCCGTAGGTGAGGGCCGGCCGATTGGCAAAGAGAAGGTAGAGGGTGACCACGACCGTCAGAAAGAGGAGCCCCGTGGGCTCGCCCGCGAGCTCAATCGGAAGGCCGAGATAGATCGTGCGGAGAATCGCCACGAGCGGGCCGCCGAGCCAGGCGCAGACGACCGCCGCGCCGAGCGCTGCGGGCGAACGGCCGAAGACGAGGGCGCCGATCGCGATCAGCAGAAAGAAGGACGCCGCAAAGTCCGGAATCATCGTCTGCACGACGGGCCAGAGGTAGTCGGTGCTCATCGAGATGACGCGCGCGGCCTCGCCCGCCGCCCGGCCGAAATGATAGAGCGCGTTCACGGCCTCAATGACGAGGAGCACGATCGTGAAGAGCAACAGACCGCCCACGCCTCCTGCAACGCCGGGCGCCCGGCAGGCGGGCGGCACGGCGCGGGCGATCCGGCGGATCGCCCAGACGGGGAGCAGCACGGCAAGAGCGAACAGCGCGAACATCAGCAGGAGCTGCACGCCGGAAAAGTGAACCACGGTGGTTTCCATAATGTTTAAAGACTCCGGAAAAGAGGCTCCCGACAGAGGAGCTCGGTGAAGGCATTCTACATGGAGGCAATGGGCCGCAACGCCAGATGCAGAAGCATTCCGAGGCGTCACCCGCACTCTGGATGCGCGAGCTTTTCGAGGAGCCCGCAGGCTTGGCCCTGGGCATGGCGCCCGCTGCACGCCCCCGCAAGCGAGCAGAGCTGCTCGCGAAGGCGCCTGAGCTCCGCCATGCGCGCCTCGACCGCCTCAAGATGCCGGTGAATCATCACGTGCGCGCGGTCCGCCCCTTCAGGACTGCCTTCTTCAAGGCTGTCGAGAAGCGAACGTATCTCTTCGAGACTGATGTCGAGCGTTCGGCAGTGTCGGATGAATTCAAGCCTGCCCACATGCACGTCGCCGTAGTCGCGATAGTTGTTCGCAAATCGTCTGGGCTCGGGCAGGAGCCCCACTTTCTCGTAATAGCGGATCGTCTCCGCCGTGTGCAGCGTGCGGCGCGCGAGTTCGCCGATCTTCATGGAAATCCCTCTACAAATGGCAATGACTCGCATTATTGCAAAAATCGGCTTGACCTTGTAGCGGCTTCAGGGTGTGTAATGCCATTCATCAAGAAATCTCAACGGACCATGTCCTCAAAACACCATGTCCCATCTGATCATTTCCATTTCCGCCATGTGCTGTCCCGCCGAAGGCGCCGTCGTCGAACGGGCCCTCAAGGGCGTTGCCGGCGTGTCGGAGGTTTCGCTCGACTATTCGACGCGCACGGCCCGGGTCACGGGAGAAAACCTTGCCGCAGATGCGCTTATTGAAGCGCTCGCGGCCGTCGGCATGGCCAGCGAGCCCGTCGCCTCGGGAAACCGCCGCATCGTGCTTTCCGTCCCCGAGATGGACTGTCCCGTCGAGGCGGGCGAAATCCGCAAGGCCTTTGCCGCCGCCGGCATTACGGGAGCGGACTTCAACGTGATGACCCGCACGGTCACGCTCTCGGGCGACGACGACATCGAAGCGGCCGCCGTGCGCGCCGTCGAAAGCTGCGGCTACACGGCAAAGCCCGCAGTCCGCGGGCCCAAAACGATCGAATCCGCGCCGATTCCGTGGGTGCGCTACCTCGGCGCCCTCTTCGTCGCGGTCATGTCCGAGGCCATCGAGCTTGCCGGTGAATATTCGCCGGGCCTGATTCCGCTCGGACACGACGCGGTCGACATCCTGACGCTTGCGCTCGCGCTTGCCGCCATCCTGATGGCGGGCCTCGAAGTCTTCAGAAACGGCATTCTTGCGCTCGTGCACCGCAACCTCAACATGAACGCGCTGATGGCGGTTGCCGTCGTGGGCGGCGTCCTCATCGGCGCCTGGCCCGAAGCCGCCATGGTGATGGTGCTCTTTCAAATATCCGAGTCCATCGAGCAGCTTTCGATGACGAAGGCCCGCCGGTCGATCCGCGACCTGATGAGCACCGCGCCCGAAACCGCCGAAGTGAGGGACGGCCGCAGCTGGCGCACGGTCCCCGCAGCTGAGGTGGGTGCCGGCGCGGTCGTGCGCGTGAGCCCGGGCGACCGCGTGCCGCTTGACGGCAGAATCGTCAAGGGCGCCACGGCGCTCGACCAGTCCATGGTGACGGGCGAAGGCATGCCCGCCGAAAAGACCGAGGGCGACAGCGTCTGGTCGGGCACGGTGAACCTCACCTCGACGATCGAGGTGCTGGTCACGGCGGCTGCGGGCGAAAGCCTTACGGCGCGCATCATCGACGCCGTCGAAAACGCGCAGGCTTCGAAGTCGCCCGTGCAGCGCTTCGTCGACCGCTTCGCCGCGGTCTACACGCCGATCGTCTTCTTCATCGCCGCCGCCGTTGCCCTCGTGCCCGGGCTTGCGACGGGCGACTGGAGCACGTGGATCTACAGGGCGCTCTGCCTGCTGGTCATTGCCTGCCCGTGCGCGCTCGTCATCTCGACGCCCGTGACCGTCGTCTCGGCGCTTGCCACGGCCACGCGTTGCGGTCTTCTCATCAAGGGCGGCCTCTACCTTGAAGAGGCCCGAAAGCTCGTGCACATCGGTCTCGACAAGACGGGCACGCTGACCAAGGGCGAACCCGCCGTCGCGGGCGTCACCTATCTCGCCACGTTTGACGAAAAGCTCACGGGCGCCATGGCCGCGAGTCTCGCCTCCATGAACAAGCATCCGCTCTCCCAAGCCATCGTGCGCTGGGCGCGCGAAAAGCACCTTCCCATCTACCAGGTCGAAGGCTTCACGGCCCTTCCGGGAGCGGGCGTCGAAGGCCGCATCGAGCGAGGCACGGCGAGGCTCGTCAACCTTCGCTGGCTCGAGGAGCAGGGCCTCGCCGACGAGGAGGTCCGCCGCACCTTTGCGCACTACACGAACGAAGGCATGTCCACCGTCGCCCTGGCCGACACGTTCGGCGTGCAGGCCGTCTTTGGTCTCGCAGACGTTGTAAAGGAGGACACGGTCGAAGGCCTGCGGCAGCTAGCCTCCGTCGGCATCCGCCCCTGGCTTCTCACGGGCGACAACGAAGCGGCCGCGCTCGCGCTCGCCCGAAAGGTCGGCCTTGAGGACGTCAAGGCGAACCTTCTCCCCGAAGACAAGCTCAAGACCATCGAAGCCCTTCAGAAGACGGGGCTCACCGCCATGGCAGGCGACGGCATCAACGATGCGCCCGCACTCGCCCGCGCCGACATCGGCATCGCCATGGGCGTTCGCGGCACGGACAGCGCCATCGAGGCCGCTCACATCGCCGTCATGGACGACAAGATCTCGTCCGTCGCCACGCTCGTGCGGCTCTCGCGCATCACGCACGGCGTGCTCGTGCAGAACATCGCCTTTGCGATCGGCGTCAAGATCATCTTTGCAGCGCTTGCGCTCACGGGTCACGCCACCATGTGGATGGCCGTCTTCGCCGATACCGGCACGTGCCTCATCGTGGTCGCCAACGCCATGCGCATGCTGCGCATGAAGCCGAGGCTCGAGCGCATGGCCGAAGCGGTGAGAAAGGCGGCGTAACGCCGGCCGGGCTCCGGATGCGTCCCGAACGCATCCGGAGGATTGCCCGTTTCCATCGTTTCGCAAGAGCCGTCCTCACAAGCCCATTGCGCCGTCTTGCGCATTCCTCTCCAAGGATTGCCGTTTTCTCTCAAATCGAAAAGGCACGACTCTTGCCGGCGCCCGTTCTCAACTATGATTCATCCAACAGCAAAACCCGCATGAGAGAGCCAAACATGAGAGAACCCGACGCCGCCACGCTTGTCGAATTGACCAGGCTTGCCAACGACATCCGTACCCGGTTCGCGGACGACGAATCGGGCACGATCGAAACCGACCTCATCATGCTCGGCCGCCGAAAGGAGGCCGACGTCATCTGCAAGTGCATCGCGAAGCCGAGCATAACCATTCTGGCCTCGGGCTGCAAGGAGGCGGATCTGGCCGGCCGCAAGGTCATCTTCAAGAAGGGAACGCTGCTTGCGCTCGCGGTGGACCTGCCCGACACCTTCGTCGTCAGGCACACGGAGGATCCGGACCTCACATCGATTTCGCTCGTCATCCAAGAAGACATGCTGCAGCGCGCGCTCGACGCCTTCCCGACGGGAGCCGGCGCCTGCGCCGAACCCGCCGCCGTGCTGCAGGCGGACGCCGAGCTCGTTTGCGCCTTCCGGAGGCTTCTCGACGCAGACAACCATCCTGCGGGCGGCGCTCTCATGCGCCTGGCCGCCGAAGAGATCCTGCTGCGCGTGCTCGCGACGCCCGCGGGTCCCATGCTCAGACGGCTCTACAATCCGTCGTCCGTCGAAAACCGCATCCGCCGGTCGGTGGGCTGGCTGCAGACCCATTATCGCGAGACGTTCGACGTCTCGATGCTTGCCGCCGACGCGGGCATGAGCGAAGCCACGTATTACCGCCACTTCAGAAGCATCATCAACGTCTCGCCGAGACAGTACATCAAACACCTGAGGCTCACGCACGCGCGCCGCCTCATGCTCGAGGAAAAGCTCGACGCCTCGCAAGCCGCCTTTGAGGTGGGCTACGAGAGTCCCAATCACTTCAACCGCGAGTTCAAGCGTCTCTTCGGCGCCTCGCCGCGTCGTCACGTGATGCTTGAGAGCGGCGCGGACTGACCTGGCCGCCTTTGCAATCGGCCTTAGAAATGGGCCTGCCGCGCACGAAGCCGGAACTCCTTACCCGGCGTCATTCGTTGTCGGGAACCTCAACGACAACAGCCCAAACCGATGCCGCGCTCCTGAGCCTTCAGTTCAAGCTTGTCCTTGTACATATTGGCGTCGGCGCGCTTCTGCGTGTCCGAAAGTCTCTTGTCAAGCTTCTTATCGAAGGCAGCCCAGCCTACGGCAAGCGATACGGGAACGGCGACCGTCGGACGGAACGGCTCGAACGAGGCCTTGACGCGCCGGGCAAGCTCAGCCGCACTGAGGCCCTTCATGACAAAAAGCACGAACTCGTCTCCGCCGATTCGGTAGCCCGTCACGCCTTCCCCTTCAACGCTGCGAATGGCCTTGGCGGCTTCCATGATGCACTGATCCCCTACGTCGTGGCCGAGAAGGTCGTTGGCAAGCTTCAAATTGTTGAGGTCGATCACGAGCACCGTATAGTCAACTGCGCGCCCGCTTACGTTGAGGTTGTTTCTGTCAGTCTCAAATGCATTGCGGTTCTTGAGCCCCGTCATCATGTCCGTATTGGACAGATCGCGGTAGAGCGGATTCGAGATTCTGCGGAAAATGATCAGCGACGAGAGAAGCGCCAGCAAAAAGAAGCCGCCGCACGTCACGCTCACGGCCTGCCTGAGTTTGACGAAGGCCTGGTGTTCGATTTCAGCAGGAAGCTCAATGCCGATCGCGCCCACGATCTTCTTGTTCTCGGCATCATGAAGCGGATAGTAGGCAATGAAGATGTGTCCCCAGTCCGTATCGATGATCCTGTCGGGAAGCACGACGGTGCCCCTGAGAGCGCGGTTGAGATCCTCTTGAATCTCAGGCTCAATCAGGTCGCCCGGATAGCGAAAATCCGGCGTGCTCTCCGGAAGGCCGTCCACCACATAGACGAGCCTTCCGTCATCGGCACGCTTGGCCGTGTAGAGATAGCGTATGTCCGTCAGGTTGCGCACGTTCGTCATCTCATCCTTGAGAAGGACATAGCTCTCCTTATGCATGTCCTCCCTGGTATTGACCTCCGTGAAGCTCTCCGTCGTCACATGCGCATCAATGTAGTGATGGATGTTGCTGACGCGGTTGACGAGTGTCTGCACCATCGACTGACGAAAGATTTCCGTACTGACAAGGTAAATCGCGAGGCTGGATAAAAAAAGCACGACGGCAAACAGGATCGAAACCTGACGATCGACCCGCGAAAAGACATTGCGTGGCATGGCGTATTTGGCTCTTGATGCAAACGGAAGGCTGAAACGTGCACGAAAAAAAGGGGGACTTGCGTCAATCCCCGAAGCCGAGGACAAGGGACGCGTTGACGACGGCCGGCTGCTTCGGCGTCAAATGGAGACTGTCGCCGACACGAAGCAGGCGATCCGCCTGCAGACATGCAGTCGATTGCCAGCACGCCCCCTCCCTTGCAGAGCGTCCGGCATTGCGACAACGGCCCGAGCCGTCAGCACGCCTTGCGGACTGAGAGCAGGCCTTGACGCGCAACGAGCCTCGTGCGGTCCCGGGAGAATATCGCACAACCATCCTTCCAAACGTCATGAGAATCGGCAGGAATAAAGTGGACGGAGGGGGGGGGTAAGAAAAACATTTAGATATCAACGTTTTACGAAATGCCGGCAAACTGCTTTCAAGCCGCAGTTTCTGCTCGCGTCCCATTATACAAAGAACCCCTTTGCCCGTCGAGAGCGTATCCAATCGAAACGCTTTCGGCATCAGGCTCGGGAACGCATTATTCTGTGAAGTGAATCCGTCTCTTCACCCACTAGTCCGCCATGACTGATCCCACCTGGCTCGAACCGAAAAACGGCGACTTCGTCGCCTATGTTGAAGCGCTCCAAGAAGAGTCGCTTGAGGCGCTTCGCCGCGCCAATCAGGCGGCCGTCTCCAATCCCCTGCAGGTGCCCGACGCCTCCGAGCACGGCGAGGACATGAGCCGAATCGCGGCCGAAATGGAGCGCCGCGCCCGCGCGGAACGTATGCGCAAAACCGAACAGCCTTCGGCTCCCGCGATCGAGCCCAGCATGCTTGAGCGTACCAAGGAAAGCGTGGCGGAAAGCTTTCGCCGCATGCGCCGCGCCCCCGTCCGTACGGAAGCCCCTTCGCGGGCCCGCCCCAAGCCGAAGCAGCCGCTTGCATTTGCCGGTGCCGCCTGCATCATGATCGGCTTTTTCCTCACCTTCGCCGTCGTGGCCGAGGGCCGGGAAGATCTTGCCGGACCGTTCGTCTTCCTGATGATCGTGGGCGTTCTTCTCGGACGCATCGCCCAATCGAGGCGCTGACTCAGCCGTCCCGCCTGCGGCCTTCGGCCTTGCATCGCCGGTAGGACTCAGTGCCGAGCCCGGCGACCTTTTCAACCGGATAGCGGGCGGCGCTTTTGGCGAGCTTTTCGCGCACGACGGCGTCCATGGAAAGGCCCGCCCGGTCGGCGAGCATCGCCGCGTAGATCAGCACGTCGGCGAGTTCGTCGGCGAGCGCCCCGCGCCTTTCCTCGCACTCAAGGTCCGCGCCGGACCATTGGAACACCTCGAGAAGCTCTCCTGCTTCAATGGCGACCGACATCGCCAGATCCTTCGGATTGTGAAAGGGCATCCATTGACGATCATCCCGAAAGGCAAGGATTTCGGCGGCCGTCGCCTCGGAAATGCCCTTGAGGGCGCCGCCTCCGGCGTTCGATTCGTTTTGCATGGCACGCTCCTCTCGTTGAGCTTATGGACCAAAGCCCGGACGCAGCAGGCATCCGGGCTTTGGCGGAAGGTGTTCAAGATCAATCAGTGCTCGAGCACGAGAAGCGCCGAGACCTCGTTTCTTTCATTGAGCCTCACGGCATAGCGGCGGGGACGCCCCTGAAGGATCAGGTAGCGGTCGATCGCATCCTGCAGGCGCTCGACATCGGCCTTGAGGCGTTCGACGGACTCGTCGTGGGCGCGGCCAAGTTCGTCGGCGTCGCGCTTGACCTGGCCCGCGATGTCCATGGCGGGTGCGTTCATGCCGCGCCCCTGCACTTCAAGGGCGTTGTAGACGATGTGGCGCGCCTTGTCGAGAAGCGAGTGCACGTCGGGGAAGTGCTCAACGTTGCGGCGGATGTGCGCGGAGCAGTGCATGCCGTGGATGTAGTTGTCGCCCGAGATCACGCGGATGACGGCGAGCGTGCGCAGGAAAAGGACCGAAAGCTCGCGCTCGAGCATGTGCGGAATGCTGCTCGTGAGCGCCACGTCAGCCTCTTCGGGCGTCGACATGTTCTTTTCAAGCGTGGCAAGACTCTCGTCGATGCGGCGGTTGACCGCATACATCTCACGAGCGAGCTCGTCGGTGCGCTCCGTTCGCATCTGCGCCTGGCCTTCGCCCGCGCCGAGTCGGCGAACGTCGCGCACAAGATCAAAGAGCTTGTCCCAGTATTCGCCCCACTTCATCGCGTCGAGCGCGCTCACCAGGAGCTTCACGCGCGGGAGCAGCTTGCGGATGCCGTTGAGCTCATATTCGAGCAGGTCGTCGAGCTCGTGCTTCTTGTCGGTCGGATCCACCATCATCCAGAGCTGGGTGACATGCGGAAACCCTCCCACGCCGAAGTCCTCGACCGCCATCGGATTGCCGAGCGGCTCACAGCCGCCGGCGAGCGCGATGATCTGCAGGTCGTTCGAAGTCGCATTCGGATGCGGCATGAAGCCCGAGCGGAGCTGATCGGCGATCATGGTGGAGAAGTTGAGCGAAAAGACGTCCTTAGAGAGGCCGTCTCCGGGTGCGATGTCAAGCGTGCGGCAGCGCGCGAAAAGGCCCTTCATCGCCTTGAGCTCCTCGGAATCGGCGGGAAGCTCCCGGTAGTAGGGCTCATCCACCTCAAGGGCGCGCTGAATGAAGAGGTCCGCCGCCGTCACGCTGTTCTGAAGCGTCGTCAGCGCGAGCATGGTGGGGCGGCGCACGCCGTGCTGAGGCTGCTCCTTCTCGGTTTTGGATGTGGGCCGGGCCGCCTGAGCGGCGGGCGTCGTCTTGACGGGACGTGAGGCCACCCGGTCAACGTTGCGGCGCTTGCGCGCAGGCGCACGGCGGCGCATGGCCTGCCAGGCGGCGCCGCCGCCAAAGCCGGCGGCGCAGGCCGCGATCAAAAGCCAAGTCAGGATTTCGCTGTCCATCTTCTCTTTCTTGTCGGTTGTGTGCAGAGTTGAGGAATCCGCGCTTTCCGGCGCGAGGGCGGCCGGTTTGTGGAGCGCGTCATTCCGAGGGAAATTCAATTTTGAATTATCCGTCTTTCGGAAAGCTTATGGTACATGTCCGAGACCGCCCGCGTCACATTTTGCAGACTCTCCCGACGAGCGCTTTCGACATTTGTCAAGACTTTTTTTCAAAACCTCCTCTACAATGGACGACGTCCAACTCAAAATCCCGGCCGCGCTGAACCGCGGTCGTTTTTCAGCAGAGGTTCCCGTGTTCTCGTCCATCGCCGACAAGCTTGTGCTTCCCAACGGCATCCGCATGCCCGGCATCGGGTTCGGCACCTGGCAGGTGCCCGCCGACAGCGCGCTCGAAAATGCCATCTCGTCGGCGCTTGAGCTGGGCTATCGTTTCTTTGACACGGCACAGATCTACGGCAATGCCTCCGCCATCGGACGCAGCCTGCTCGCAAGCGGCCTGCCGCGCGAGGAAGTCTACATCTCGAGCAAGATCTGGACTTCGCACCGGAGCTACGACGGCGTCATGCGCGCCTTCTCCGACATCGTCGAGCAGCTCAAGGTCTCGTACCTCGACCAACTCCTGATTCACTGGCCGGCCACTCAGGGCGAGCCCATGATCTGGCAGAGCCAGAACGCAGGCACGTGGCGCGCGCTCGAGGATCTCCATGATCAGGGTGCGGTCAGGGTGATCGGCGTCTCGAACTTCCTGCCGCACCACCTCGTGCCGCTTCTTGCCCGTGCGCGCATCCGCCCGATGGTCAACCAGCTCGAGATCCATCCCGGCTACCCGCAGTTTGCCGCCGTCAACTTCTGCTTTGCGCAGAACATCGCCGTTCAGGCCTGGAGCCCGCTCGGACGCGGCGGCCTCATGCAGCATCCGCTTCTCGCCGAGCTCGCCGAGCAGCACGGCGTCTCGCCCGCCGTCATCGCGCTTCGCTGGAGCCTTCAGCACGGCTTCGTGCCCGTCGTGAAGGCTCTCGACCCGGAACACATGAAGACCAATCTCGAGGCCTTCAGCCTTTCGCTCGACCAGGAGGACATGAAGCGCCTCGACAAGATGCAGCAGGTCGCCTTCTCGGGGCTCCATCCCGACACCGTGAGCTTCTGACGCCATCAGGCCTCGGCCCTGGTCGCGGCCGAGACATCGTCGGAAAACGCCTCTTGCACACGCATCATCGCCACCCGGCAAATCTACGGCTCCTCAAGTGTCAGCCTTGATGAACCGTGTCAGACTTGCCTGCAGCACAGTTGTGCTTCTGTTAGAATTTTCCGTCTGTTAACTATAAGCTACGCACTCAACCGCACCATCCAGAAGCTTATTCGCCGTTTTTCGCTCGATGCGATCGCAAAGTCCTCCCCCGCAGTCGCTGCGACGGTCACGCTCGGTGACCTGCATGCCCGCGGGATCTGCCGAACAACGCCGAAATTCCCCATTCCACGACAAACATTGACGAACAGGCATCATGGCAGGCAACCTCATTCCATCGTTCAGTCTGAAGCAAACGCTGCTCATGGGGTTTGTGCCCGTCATCCTTCTGCTTCTCGGCTGCACGCTTGCCAGCATATATCTCAACTACGACATTCACGCCCACGTCAACGTGTTGTCGACCAGCGCCACCGACAAGCTTCGTCACGTTCAGAACACGGCCATCAATCTTGAAACCGTGAAGCAGTCGCTCCACAACCTGGCCACGACGCAGGATCCTGAAGAGGCCCGCGAAGCCTACATCCTGACTTGGGAGCTTTTCTCCGAATCCGCCCTTGACCGCTACGAGGAAACGCGCGAGCCGCTTTACCAGCTGCTCAAAGACACGCGCCGCGCCTGGATCGAACGCCAGAAGGCCGACGAGTCGCACGAACGCTTCCTTGAGCAATACCGGGAATTCCACGCGAGCCTGATCCAGACCATCTCCCTCATGGGCGCACGCCAAAGCGAACGTCTTGCCGAGGCGGCGCGCATGGCCGTCACGCCCCGTGAACTCGATCATCTGAACCGATACAAAGCCGTTCGCAGCTTTGTCAATGAACTGTGCGAACCCGGCGGCGCGCCGCTCACCAGCAGGAGCGGCCGGTCCTGCAGGCATCTTCTTGACTTTGCCGTCGAGCTTGACGAAAGCGCCGCCGAACTCGAACAAACGCAGAACCGCTTCAGGCAAAGCATTGCCGACCTTCAAGAGAAGGTGAGCACGCTTCGAAAGCGTTATTCCGCGCTCGAAACCCGTCAGCTCATGAGCGACGTGAAACAGATCAACAAGCTGTCGGACTATTTTCTCCCGCTCTTTTACGTGCTGCTGTTTTCTTCGCTCACGATTGTGGCGATTCTGCTCTTCGGCTATCACCTTCTCATCAGGCCCATTCACCAGACGACCGTCGTGCTTCGTCAATACATGAGCGACCACCTGCCGCCCGTCTGGCCGCCGAAGTCCGCCATCACTGAGATTCAGGAGATCATCGACTGGTCGCGGATGCTCGTCAAAATCACGGCCAACGAACGCGTGAAGGCTCTCGAAATGCAGATGCAGTACGAAGAGCTTCAGCAGCGCGCACAGCTCGATTCGCTCACCGGCGTCACCAACCGCGCCGGCCTTGACGAAGTTGTCGACCGCGTCAAGCAAATTCGCGGCGGCATGTCCGTGCTGATGATCGACATCGATCACTTCAAAGACCTCAACGACAGGCACGGACATCCTTTCGGCGACCGCATTCTGCGTACGACGGCTCAGACGCTTCGCCGTTTTGTCTCTGTGAAGGACGCCGTCTACCGCTACGGAGGCGAGGAGTTCTGCATCGTCCTCACGGATGTGACTGAAGAGACCGCCGCCCTTGTGGGCAATCGACTCGCGGCGCGCATCCGGGAAATCTCCCGAGAAACGGGCTCCGTCTCGCCCGGCAGGGAAAGCAGCACGCCGCTCACGATCTCCGTGGGCGTGAGCTCCGTCACGAGCTTCGTGGGTGAAAAGAGCTTGACCGAGCTCATCAGCGAAGCCGACAGCGCGCTCTACCTGGCCAAGCGCAGCGGACGCAACTGCGTCCGAACCCAAAGCGACATTGAACGAGAGGCCCGAAACGAATCCTCCGAAGCGTGATCTCGGCCTCAGTGACGGTGGAGCCGTCCGGCAAGCTTTGGAAGGCGAAAGGCTACATTGACTTGAGCCAAAGGTTGAGAGCGGCCCTTCGCGTCAACGTCCCACCATCGGCGAAACGCAATTGCCAAGTGACGGCATCGTCGCTCTTGACCAGCCAGCCACCGGTCTTTTCGAGCACCCTGAGCTCATCCTGCCTGAAGGTGTGGTTCGTATGAAAGACGGCGATTTCGGCGCCGTCCTTGTCCAAAATCGTCACTTCAGCAATATCGTTGAGCGCATCGACAAGCTTTTGCCCCGCCTTGCCCTCCGGGTCAACAAGGTCGCTTGAACTCGAAAGCGCGGCGGCAAGCGTTGCAGCGTACGCTTCAAAACCCGAGTCGGCTGTCATGTCGATCGCAATCGCCTGCTGCGCATCCCGCGCATCCAGGATCGCCTGAGGGTCGAGCACGGTTTTGAGAAAGACCGCCAAGCCGGAGAAAAAGAGCAGCACCGTGACCGCAAAGAGCAGAATGCTTCCCTTTTCCTTGCGTTGTTCCACTTCGCGGCTCTCAACCGCATGCGTCAGGCTGTTGTTCTTCATCAGTCGGGCTCCCACTTCGGATGAAACTCATAGACGAGCGTGTTTGCGGCCGCTCCGCCGTCCGCATTCCGAGGCGTGACGGTCAGCTGCACGATCGAGCGTGACCCGCTGCCCGCAGGCGCGGCCTTGATCGTCCAGGCAGCCACGGGCTCGAGGAAGACGACTCCGTTCCAATAGACGGTGCCGTCCTTGAACACGAACTGCTTCTGAAGCGAGTCGAGATCGTCGAGCCTCGTCTCGCTCGCCAGACGCCTGACGACGCCCGCCGCAACGTGCGCCTGCTCCGACACGGCCGTGCCGGTGCGAAGCGCCTGCAGCAACTTGACGCCATAAGCCGTGGTGCCCGTTATGACGGCGCCGACAAACCCGAGGATGACGAGCGTCACGATGCACTCGAGCAGCGTAAAGCCGCGCCTCGCCCCAGCAGATACAGAACTCTTCATCATTCGTCCTTCATCTCATTTGCCGATTGAGCCGAGCGCGGCGCCTGCACGCCCGCGGCCGTTTTGGCTTCGGCAAAAAGCCGGCTGTACGTGAACTTGTCGGCCGTGACGGTGACGAGTCTCAGCTCGCCCGCCTCATCGGGAACGATGCGAAGACGGCGGCCGTCGTTGTCCCTTCCGCTTTCGGAAAGCTTCATTCGGGTTACGCTTACCTGGACGCCGCTCCCGCAGACGGCGTTTTTCCCCTGAGCGAGCTCCCGATCAATGTCCGCAACGGGACGCCCCTCAAAGGCGGCCTCCATGCGCGCCATGCAGTTGGCGGCCTCCAGACTGCGGCCCTCGAACTGCGTGCGCTGCTGCGCGACTTTGGCGCCCGTGCTGAGCACCATGGCGGCGGCCCCCATGGCAAATGAAACCATGACGAGCGTTGCGACCGTTTCAAAGAGCGTGAATCCCGCCGCCGGGGAAATGGCTTTTCCTTCGATTTGTGGTTTTGGTGCGCTTTGCGCTGTGCGTGCCTCAGTGTTCATAGATGTGCAACACGGATCCTTCCGCCTTCGACAAGGAAGAAGCCTCCGCTCTCCAGAATTCAAGATTCGGCAGGAATTCCGGTCCGGATTACCGGTCCTTCGGGCTGCCGACGAAACCCGTTTCATAAATCACGAGCGAGAGCGTGTTCTTCCCGTCTGCGCTCTCGAACTCGACCTGCGCGGGCTGCACGCAGCTCGTGCAGCGCCCGTAGCCGTCAAATGTCAACGTGGTCGGGTTCGAGGTCACGACGGCGCCCTCCCACTTCCGGGATCTGGCCTCTGCTTCGTCCGCATATTCGAATCCGTCCCTTGAAACCGTCAGGACGGCGCTGCCGTCTCTCAGCAAAAGTGCGCGGTTTCGGGCATGGACAACCGCCTCGCGAAGGCGGTTGGCGCATCCTGTGAGATCGTCCTCGAACAGGTTCATTCTGGAAAGACTCGAACCCAGGATCATGGAAACCATGCCCGCAAGCACAAGGACGAGGACCATTTCCAAAAGCGTGAAGCCGGCGTTTCCCCTCATTTCAAACCTCAAAATGACAGAACCAAATTGAGCCACCACTGCCAGAGATCGCGTCCCCAGAGAAGCGAAACCCAGGCCGCAAGGCAAAGATAGGGACCAAACGGCATCTCGATTTCGCCGAGCCCGGCAACCGTGCGCCTCGCCAATGCCGCCGCCCCAAACCCCATGAGGGCGGCAAGCCCCGCCAGAATGACGACAAGCGGAAGAAGCTCCGCCGTAACGAGAAAGCCGATCATCAGCATGAGCTTGACGTCGCCAAAGCCCAGTCCCTCGACCCCGCGTCTGCGAAGATGGAACATGCCCACAAGCCAGAAAACGCCCGCGCCCAACACGCCGCCCGCAAGGACGCCGATCCAGCCGTTGCCAAACACCAAAATCGAAACGGGGAGAGCAATCACGGCGCCGCCCAGCGTGAATCGGTCGGGCAGAATCGTCGTCTGTGCGTCAATGAGGGACATCACGAAGAAGAGGGCCGTGACAACCCATGCCCAAAAACAGGCGGCCGTCGGCCCAAAAGTCCAACCGACCAATCCCATCGCCGCGCCCGTCAAGAGTTCGGCCAGCGGATACCGGATGCCGATCACCGTGCGGCAGCCGAAGCACCGGCCGCGAAGGCAGAGCCAGCTCACAACGGGAATGAGTTCCCAAACGCGAAGCCTCCGCCCGCACGCCGTGCAGTGCGAGGGCGGCCAGACGATCGACTCGCCGCTCATGTAGCGGTCGGAGACGACGTTGAGGAAGCTGCCGATGAAGAGACCCAGCACGACGCTGAACACCGTCCAGTCGCCCCGCGGCACATAGTCGATAATGGAAAGCATTTCATTCATAACACAAGGGCTCCCGTTCCCGCATCTTCATGCGAAGGCTGACCATCATTGAGACGAGGCGATCAGATGCGTACGCCCGCCTTGAGAAAGTCCGGATCCCGGGCGTAGCGCTCTGCGGTTTCGGGAGAGATCATTCCGCGCTCGAGCAGCTCCTTGAGCGCATCGTCCATCGTGCGCATGCCCTGAGCCCTGCCCGTTTGGATGACGTTGGCGATCTGCGGCGTCTTGCCTTCGCGGATGAGGTTTCGAATGGCGCCGTTCACCAGCATGATCTCCATGGCCTGTACGCGACCCTTGACGTCGCATCGCTTCATGAGCGAAACGGAAAGCACGGCCTTGAGCGTATCGGCAAGCACCAGGCGGATCTGCTGCTGCTCGCCCTCGGGAAAGATCGCAATGATGCGGTCGATGGCCTGGGCTGCGGTGCGGGTGTGAAGCGTGGCGAAGACCAGATGGCCCGTTTCCGCGGCTTCAATGGCGAGCCTGACGGTCTCGCGGTCGCGCATTTCCCCCACCACCACGATGTCCGCATCCTCTCGGAGCGCAACGCGAAGGGCGGCGGGAAAGCTCGTCGTGTGAAGCCCGACCTCGCGCTGGCTCACCATGCAGCCCAAGCTTTCATAACGGAATTCAATCGGATCCTCGATCGTCAGTATGTGCTCCCGGCGGTGTTCGTTGGCATAGTTGACGAGCGCAGCCGTAGCGGTCGACTTGCCGCTGCCCGTCGCACCCACGAGAAGCACCAGGCCGCTGTTGAGCATCGACAGTTCGGTGAGCGACTGCGGAAGCCCCAGCTCGTCCAGCGTCGGAATGGTGTTCGGAATCTCACGAAAGGCGGCCGCCGGTCCGGCGAGCGTCTGAAAGACGTTCACGCGATAGCCTGCGAGGCCCGGCACCTCGTAACGGAGGTCGGTCTCGCCCTTTTCCTCGAGCTGCCGCCTGTGCCGATCGGACACGACCCGAGCCACGACGGCCTCCATGTCGGAGGCCGTGAGTCTGATGTTGGAGACGGGTTCGAGCTCGCCGATGACGCGGGCCATCGGGCATTCGCCTACGCAGACATGCAGGTCCGAACCGTTTCGCTGATGAACCGCGCGAAGCGCTGAATCAAGGTCAAACATGAAGAATCGTCCGTAAATGGTTGAGCCCGGCCGCTGGCACGGCGCTTGTTTGTCAAGTCTCGTCGGAGTTGAAGACCGGAGAAAGAAGCGTCGGCTCAAAGCCCTGCCCCGTCCGCCGGACGCCCGTAGAACGTCCGGCAGACGGGGGGAGCGAATCGGAGCGCACCTCAGGCGGCTGCGCACCTCTCCGCATTCAGGATGACGTCGATCAGTTCGTGATCTTGCCGCACTTGGGCACGGCGATCGCGACTTCCGCACGAAGTTCGCCGTCCTTGGAGACCTTCAGGCTGGCATTGTCATCGACCTTATCGCCGGCTTCGATGAATTGAATCGTGAAGCCGTGCGTTTCCTGTTCCTGAGCGCTGCCGACCTTCTTGGCCTCTTCAATGGCGTCCGTGACCGCGTTCTCGCAGCTCGAACCGTCAAGGATCAGGTCGGCGAACTTGCCGTTGAGACGGGCCTGGAATTCTGCGGCAACCGTCTTGGCCGTCTGCTCTTCGGCCTTCGTCTTGAGGTCGTAGTACTTCGGAATCGCCACAGCGGCAAGAATGCCGAGAAGAACGAGAACCATGACGATTTCAATCAGGGTGAAACCACGCTTGCTGTTGTTCATTGGGATACTCCTTGGGAATGAGAAACAACGTTGACGAAAAAGATTGGGTGAATCGAATTACGGCTGGGACGGTTCCTGCCCCTTGAACTTGTCGCAGGAAACCACACCGTTGGGAACCGTGACGGTCGTGAAGCCGCCTTCGCAAAGACCGAGCTGCCCGGCCGGGACGACGGCCCCCTTGCAGACGTAAACGTCAAGCGTGGGACCGTCCTGGTAAATCGGGGTGAGGTTGATGGCCATGCCGTTGTCCTTGTTCCAGGCCTGGTATTGGCTGCCGATAACGTTGATGACGCCGTTGGGATCATCTTCAGAGGTGCCGTACTTGGCCTGCTCGCAGGTCTTGCCGCTCAGAACGGCGTCGGCCACCAGGCTGTTGAATTCGACGGTGAACTGCGCAGCGTACGCGCGGGCTGCGTTTTCCGCGGCCTCCGCCTTCAGGTCGAAGTATTTGTGAAGCGCGACGGCCGAGAGGATGCCGAGCAGCACGAGCACGAGCACGAGCTCGATGAGGGTGAAACCCTTCTCATTCTTTTGAGGGAACATGAGGACAGTCCTTGTTGTGAATTAAAAACGGTTGATTGTCAGACAAACTTCACGAGATCCCACATCGGGAGGAAGATCGCCAGTGCAAAAAAGAGAACCACGACGCCGAGCGCAACGATCAGCACGGGACCGATCCATTCTGTGAGCTCCTCGACGGCAAGCTCGACTTCGCCGTCATAGTGGCGCGCGAGATTGTTGAGCATCTCCTCGAGCTTGCCCGCGCGTTCGCCCACCGAAATGAGGCTGACGGCCAGAGGCGTGAAGCCCTTGACGGCACTGACCGCCTGACCGACGCCGCCGCCCGCCTGAATGTGCGACTTGATGCCTTCGAACTGCGCCTGAAAAAATGCGTTGTCGACCGTGTCGCGAATGATGTCCATGCTGTTGAGAATCGAGATGCCGCTTCGCTGCAAAATGCTGAAGATGGCCGCGAATCTCGCAATGGCGGCCTTCTGCACGACGGTCCCGATCACCGGAATCCTCAGCGCGAAGCCGTCGCGCCAAAGAAGCCCGCGTTCGGTTCGCACAAACAGCCTCCAGCCGTAGACGCACCCCAGCACGAGGGCGATGATGATCATCCAATAGTTCTGGAACCATTCGTAGAGCTGCAGCGCAATCCTCGTCGGAATCGGCAGGTCGATGCGCGCGGCCGAATAGATCGCCGTGAACTGCGGAATCACGAAATTGAGGAGCACGAGAAACGCCAGCACCATGGCCCCGACGACCATCTTCGGATAACGCAGGGCGGAATTCATTCGCTGCTTCGTCTTCTCATCATGGTCAAGCAGATAGACGAGGCGTTCAAGCACATCCGGTATCGCACCCGAGCTTTCGCCGGCTGCGATCATCGCGCAGTAGAGCGAGGAGAAGACCCTGTGATGCGCCGAAAACGCCTGATGCAGGCTCTCGCCTTCGAGAATGCGGCGCTGCATGTCGCCCACCACCCATCTGAACTGCTTGTTCCTCACCTGGTCGTAGAGAATGCGAAAGGTCTCGGGGAGCGGAATGCCGGCCATGTAGAGCGTCCGGAACTGCTGCGTAAAGAGAATCAGCTCCGTCGTGCTCATGCGCCGCTCGAAGAAGCGCCGCCAGCTGCCCTCGATCGAGGACTTCGCCCGGCGCTCAAGCTTGGCGACGACGAGTCCCTGATCAAAAAGTCTGCGGCGCGCATCCTTGACCGAGTCCGCCGTCAACGTCCCGTTGAGGCGGCGCCCGGATGCGTCGACGGCTTCATAACGGTAGTCAAAAGGCATTTTTCAAATCCCGTCAAGCCATCGTGACGCGCAGGGCCTCTTCGCAGGTCGTCATGCCTGCCCGAATCTTCTGCGCGGCATCCTGCCGCATCGTGTGAAGTCCTTCTTCGAGCGCACGACGGTAGACCGCCTGCATCGATTCGCCTCTCGAGACCATGCGTGAGAAATCCTCTGTCATGGGCAGCACCTCGAAGATGCCCGTACGTCCGGCATAACCCGTGCCGCCGCACTGAGGGCAGCCCGCGCCGCGATGGAACGGACCGTCCTCGGGCGAAAGGCCGAGATCCCGAAGCATCGCCTCATTGGGCACATACTCTTCCCGGCAATGCGGGCAGACCGTGCGAACGAGACGCTGGGCAAACGTGCACAGAAGAACCGACGTCACCAGGTAGGCTGGCACGCCCATGTCGACGAGTCGATAGACGGCGGAGAGCGCATCGTTCGTATGCAGCGTCGAAAGCACGAGGTGCCCCGTCATGGCGGCCTGAACCGCGATCTCGGCGGTTTCCTTGTCGCGGATTTCGCCCACCATGATGATGTCGGGGTCCTGGCGCAGAATGCTGCGCAGGCCCGACGAGAAGGTCATGCCGGCCTTGACGTTGAGCTGAACCTGGCGAACGCCCGGAAGCCGGTACTCGACCGGATCCTCAAGCGTGATGATGTTGACGTCCTCGCGGTTGAGCATCTTCAGAATGGCGTAGAGGCTCGAACTCTTGCCCGAACCCGTCGGCCCCGTCGACAGAATCATGCCGTAGGGCTTTCGGGCGCATCGGGCGAGCACGGCATGGTCGGCGGGACTCATGCCGAGCTTCGGAAGGTCGTAGATGATGCCCGACGCCATGTCCAGCAGGCGAAGCACGATGTTCTCGCCGTACGTGGTCGGCAGCGTCGAGACGCGCACGTTCACCTCGCGCCCCTCCGCCTTGACGGTAAAGCGGCCGTCCTGCGGCAGGCGCGTCTCGGAAATGTCCATGTTGCCCATGATCTTGACGCGGGACGCCACGGCGGCCCCCATGGAAACAGGAATCGCCGAGGCGCGCCTCAGGAGTCCTTCGACTCGGTAGCGCACCTTGATCTCATTCTTTTCCGGGTTGATGTGGATGTCGCTCGCCCCCACCTTGAGGGCTTCGGAAATGATCAGATTGACGAGCTTGATGACGGGCACGTCGCTCGCATCGCCTTCAATCTCCTGATCCTGCACGACGCCCGTGACGCTCGTCTGAAGCCGCGGCGCCTCGCCGAGATTGTCGAGCATCTCACCCACGGCGGAGTATTCGCCGTAGACCGCCGTGAAGAGCCGCACAAAGTCGGCCCTCAGACACAGCACGGGCTCCATCTGGCAGTGGGCGAGCTCTTCAATTTCGTCGAGCGTCTGAAAGTCATGTGCGTCGAGAAGGCCCGCAAACAGCACCCCGCGATTCATGCAGAGCGGCACCACGCGGTGACGGCGTGCGAAATCGGCCGGAATCACCGAGGCGAGCTTTTCATCGATCGGAAACGCATCCTTGTCGTAGACCGGAACATGAAGTTGGCTCGCAACGGCGCGCAGCACCTCGGCTTCCGTCACGATGCCGGCGGCAACGAGATATTCGCCAAGGCGCAGCCCCTCCTCCCGGGCCTGCTTGAGCGCGGTCTGCAGAACGTCGGGGGAGATGAGACCGGCAGCGACGAGCTGTTCGCCCAAGCGCATCTTGACGCGGCTCTTAGTCTGGAGTTCAGCCATGATCAGGCTCCCGCACCGGGCTCGCGCGCCTCATTCTTCGGCTGCTCGCGCGGCGCGAGCACCGGCGGAGAAGGCGGAAGGCCGGTGGCCTTTCGCCCCGATTCGCTTCGCGTGGGCAGAATGGTCGGCGTGATGAAGATCAGCACCTCCTCCATTGTCACGTTGCGGTTCGTGCTGCCGAACGCGTACTTGCCGCCCGGCAGATCGCGCATGCCCGGAACGCCGGCCTCGGCATTCGTGCCCTTTTCCTTCGTAAGACCGGAAATGACGATCGTCTCGCCGCTCCTTACGAGCAGCGTGGTTTCAGTCTGCTTCTTGATGATGTACGGATTGCCTTCAACGCTGCGGCTGCCGTCGACTTCGTCCTTCTTGATGAGAACCTTGAGCTTGAGGTTCGCGGGATCGATGACGTTGGGCGTCATTTCAAGGCGCAGAACCGCATCCTCGAACTTGACGTCCTGATCGCCGTCCTCGTCCTTGCTCACGTAGGGCACCTTCTCGCCGTTTTCCGTGTAGGCCATCTTGTTGTCGAGCGTGGTAATGGAGGGCGACGACAAAATGTTGAGCACCCCTTCGCTTTCCATGAGATTGAGCTGAGCCTCAAGCATCGTGCCGCCGATTCTGCCGAAGGCGACACCGACGTTGCCCGCTCCCGACGAATTCACCAGATCGCCGTAGTTGAGCCCCAGCGGCAGCTGCGTGATGGTGTTGTTCTGATCGTTGGGGATCAGGTTCGACCCGCCCGAGCCGCCGAGCAGATTGCCCTGCTGGAAACGGCCGCCCCACTGAACGCCGAGCTCTCGGGCCTTTTCCTTGGTCGTCTCAACGATGTAGGCCTTGAGCTGAACCTGGGGACGCGGGCGGTCAAGGTGCTCGATGAGCGCGAGCATGCGCGCCTGCTCCGTGGGCGTGCCCTGAAGGACGAGCGCATTGTTGTGCTCGTCGATTTCAATGACGGCGTCCTTGTTGCGCGCGATGAAGCGCGAGAGGCTGTTCTTGAGCGAAGCTGCGTCGGAGTAGCGGACATTGACGACCTGCACCATCATGTCGCCCGTGTGGGCGGCCGTCTGATACTGCTCGGAGAGCTGATTGTTGAGCGTGAGCAGGCTCACTTCCTTCTGTTTGTCGGCCGGCGTCATCACCTGCAGAATCTTGCCCTGCCACCTGTAGTCGAGACCGTTGGAGCGGAGGATCGACTGAAAGACATCGCTCCAGCGTGCGTTCTTGACATTGATGCTGACCTTGTCGGTGACGCCGCTGCTCATCATGAGGCTCACGTTGGCGGCATTGGCCATGGCGCGCAGCACCGTCTCGACGCCGGCATTCTGGAGCTTGAGCGTAATGGGCTGCGAAGGAAGGGCGCGCGGCGTGCCGTGAAGATTCCCGGCATGCTGCCTCATGAGCACTCGAGGCTCGGGCGCGAGATCCTCAAGCGCGGGCGAAAAGCCCTGGCGGTCGACGGACTGCGCCTGCCAATGCTGCATGAACGCATCGTCCTTTCGGATGTCTTCCTTGTCGCGAGTGGCGCAGCCCGTCAACACGAGGGCCGCAAGAATGGCCGCTGCGAGAGGGCGCTTGAGACAATTGTTCTGGTTGATCATGATGGGTGCGTTCATTGAGAGTTACCTGACCGTCCGGACGACCACGTCCTTGTCGGCATCGGATCGGTCGAAAGAGGGCTTTTGCGATTCAGAGTTTTCGGTTTCGGTGTCGACGTCGCGTTCCACGTAGGCAAGACGGCGGCGCGTGCCGGTGCCCGGGAGCTCAAGCTGCACGGTGTCGTTGTAGATCGACACGACCACTTCACCCGTTTCAGGGATGACGTCGCCTTCGGCGAACTCAACGCCGCCGAGAATGACGAGGTGCGTGCGGCCCATGTGCACGAAGCCGTCGACCGAAATGAAAGGCAGCTGTTCGCCGTTTCGCGCAAAGCGCTGGCTCGCAGGCACCGCCTCAAGCGGATCAAACGCGAGCGGAAGATTCGCGGCGGCCAGACGGCGGCGACCGTCGGCGCTCAGAGGCAGCGCGGCCGTTCTGGCGCCCATCTGCGAAACGGCCGCATTGGCCTGCGCCGCCTTTGAAGCGACCATGCTGTCGTTTTGAAACTCATTGAGCGCGGAGACCAGAAAGTCGCCCACGGCCACGAGAAAGACGATCAGCACCAGGCCAAGGAGTTTTTTCTCACGAGAATTCATTGCTCACCTCCGCGCGGATTGTCCAAGAGTTTGAAGCGCGCGCGGACCGTCACTTCATAGGCATTGCTGTCGGCGTCCTCTCCGGCCACGGCCTTCACCCGGCCGATCGAAGCAACCCATTCCTGAGAGCTCAGGCCGACGATGAAGCGACGGAAGGCATCGGTTGCGCCCCGGGCTTCGCCCGTGAGACGGATGTCGTTTTGGCCCACAACAGAAATGGCCTCAGGCACGAATTGCGTGTTGTTGAGCCCCGCATCCGCCGCGACCGTACGCAACGTCCTGAGAAGTCCGATGACGTTTTCAGGCATCTTGTAGACGGTCGACGGCTTGAGAAGCATCTCCATTTCGGACTGCCTCTCGTGCAGTCGTGCGACGATCGGCGTGAGCGTCTGATGCGCAAGGATCGCGTCATCGAGCTTCTCGAGCTCCATGCTTCGAGATAGCTTGGCCCAGCCCAGACCGCCCGCGAGCACGAGCGAAACGGCGAAGGCGATGCCCGCCGTCACAAGACCGCCCAAGCCGACGGCTTGAAATTGCTTGGAAGTGCGCGCCATCAGAAGTCTCCGTTCATTCGGACGGCGTAAGCCACGCCGTTGTCCTGGGACTCTTCGGTTACGACGGTCATCGTGCCGCCGCGATTGAGCCGCTCAAGACGATTGATGAATTCCGCAAAGGCGGCCTCGCGCTCCTGCGCGCTGCCGTAGAGGCTCACGCGCACGACAACGAGAGTCTGCGGTTTCGCCTCCGCCTTCTCGCCTGCGCGCGCAGACGCCTTCGTCTTTGCGGCGCCGCCGGCTTCCCCGCCGGGCACGAGTTCGACGGAGCGGATGTAGACCTCCGTGCCCCTCACCGCCGCGAGTTCTCCAAGGAGACCCGCAAAGCGCCGGCGCTCCAGCACGCCCACGCCCTTCACCTCAAGCGACTCAAGGCGCTTCATCTCCCTCTCGACATCCTCTGCCGTCAGAGGCTTTCCGATGGCCTCGAGCTGCTGCTGACGATCAAGAAGCGCACGGCCGTCCTCGAGCCAGGCGAGACCGCACCAAATGCCAAAGCCGAGCATGGCGGCCGTACAGACGCCGAGCACGGCCGTCGCCGCCCGAACGAGGCGGCGCATGCCGGCGCGGCGGCGCCTGTCGGCAGGCAGGTCGAGCAGATTGGGCGTGCGCTCGTCCGAGCATGCAAGCCCTGCGGCCGCGTATAGCGCCACGCTCTTGAACTGCCGGCGAACGGCGGCGACCTGGTCACGGGCATCCTCGAGCGTCAACGAGTCGACCAAACGGCATTCGCATGCGATGCCGAGCTTTTGCTCGAGGCTTTTCACGAGAACCTGAACGACGCCGTGATCGGCCGTCACGTAGAGCCCCTGCAGAGGCGAGCCATGCTCGACGCGCTCGAAATAGTTGAACGTGCGCTCGAGATACTTGACTGCCCGATCGACGGCCCCGTCAAGGCTAGCCTCGAGGAGATCGCCGTAGGCCTGCGAAACGCTGCCGTCGGCGAAGATGCCCTTGACCTGGACCGCCAGCCTTGCGCGGCGGGCTTCAGCGGACTCGGCGGGATCCGCCTCCTCCGTGACGGAAAGACGGTCAACGGCATCTGCCAAAAGCTGATCCATGCCGAAATTGAAGGTGCGCTGAAGAGCTACGACCCCCTTGTCGATGATCGTAAGCGCGCTCTCCCCGGCGTCGAGCGTCAAAAAGCCGTACGTTCCCCAGTCCCCGCGAGCGGTCTGGCGCGAGCAGAGAAGGCCAGAGGCGAGACATGACGACGTCAGGCCCGAAAGTTCGATGCCTGCTTCGGCAAAGGCGGCCTGCCAAGCTTCGCAGGCCGCCTGCGAAGCACTCACGGCGACCGAACGCTGGCTCGGCACCTCGCCGCCCGGCGTGCGGCCGAGGATGCGATAGTCGAAGCTGGTTTCCTCCGGATTGATCGGAATCACCCGGCTGGCATTGAGAAGCGCGACGGCGTCAAGATCCGCATCCTTGACGATCGGCAGCGTGAGCACGTACACGTCGGACGCATTGAGCCCAACCCAGACGTCGCAGTCGGAAGGCTTCTCAGCGATGCTGCGTATCACGTTGCACGCAAATCTGGCCTTGTCGTCGAGAGCGGCGCCGAGCCCCGAGGGATAACGGACGAAGGCCGCCCGCTCGATCGCATCGGTCCCCTGACGGCTCTGAACAACCGCAACGCCGTCTCCGTCCAGGATGAGGCCGATGCTCACCCGGCCGCCCCTTGGGGCAACCCGAATGGCGGCTTGGCCGGCTGCATGGTCTGCACTTAAGGTCATTATTGATATCGTTCCGCTTGTTTCACGTCGTCCAAATGCTTCAAAGACGCCATTTTGAGAGACTTAAAAACGACAGCTTCACTATCGTTTTGATAAGTCCCGATCTTTTGGAGCACGCATTCTACACACAGCGAAATGTCTCGAAAATGCTCAGCCGATGAGCCGAACCAAGGGTAAACCCCATCACATGACCATCCCATATCCAAAAGCGCTGCAGGATAATCAAGTCGAACAATATTCATCCGATCGGATTACCATGCACAAAGGATGCATACCCCGCATAAACGGTACCCTGAGACAGAGTTTATCCCTCCGATCACTCAATTCGACTGCGCTTCAGGCAAAGCCACGCGATAAAACTCAACCGCATTACAAATACAAACCCCGAACCGAACTGGACGCCGGAGGCTGCGCGGAAGACTCCCCCTGTGCGGCAGGCAAATCGCTCCGCATACTCCTTATGTCCGCCGTCCGGCGACAGCGCAGATGCAGATGCAGATGCACAAACGGCCTCAAAGAGGCCGTTTGTAAGGACTGACTTATTTCGAAACGCTGCGTCAGCTTCGATAAAAGGCGAAGCCGTTCTTGCCGTCGCGCTTGACGCCGTCAAGCGCCGCCTGAGCCCTTTCGAGAAGTTCGGCGCAGGTTTTGCCGTCGTCGGGCGAAAGGGCGATGCCCATGGAGGCGCCGACCTCGAAGTCCTCTTCGTCGATGAAGGACCCGGTGACGATGTTGACGAAGATCTTCTGGACGCATCTCCTCACGTTCTCGCGGTTGCCGACCTCCCGGAGAAAGACCGCGAACTCGTCTCCGCCCGTTCGCACGACAAGGTCGGACACCCGCACGCTGCGCTTGAGCGTGCGCGCAAAACGGCGCAGCACCTCGTCTCCCGCCGCAACGCCATATGCGTCGTTGAGACGCTGAAAATCGTCCAAGTCAAGAAGCAGGAGCGCACATGACTTCTGAGACTCCAAAAGCGCCCTCTCAATGCGCCCGATGCCCGCCGTACGGTTGAGGCACTGCGTGAGTTCATCGAGCGAAGCATCATGCTCGGCCATCGCCAAGCGCACGGCCTGCCGCTGCGCCGCCTCGTAGGCATCCGTGATGTCGTTGCGCTGAATCATCGCGATGCCGTGCCTGCGGTCGGCGTAGCGAACGATCACCTCCTTTCTGCGGTACTTTCTGTCGTCGTAGATCATGCCGCAGGTGAAGGCATACTCGCCGCTCTCTTCAAGCTCCCTGCCGATCACCTCGGCCGACAGCAGCCTCATGACCCTCTTTCGATCCTCGGGCACCACATAGCGCTCTGCGAGCACGCACAGATTCTTCCAGTAGCCCTCCCCTTCGTGACCGGCCACCACGGGATCCTTGGCGAAAAGGCAACGAAAGTAGCTCGATTGGAGATCAACGTAATAGAGGCAGTCGCACGCGAGGCTCGCTATTTTGTCGGCCACGGCGTTCGTCGTCGGATCGAATTTCTCACGAGTGCCGACAAGATAGACCTTGTCAGCACGATCCTTGGCGTAAAGGCAGCTCAGGCGCACCGTGACATAGCCTTCTCCCTGAGCAAAGCCGCGCATGCGAAACGTGCAGGCCTTGTCATCACGCCTCGCCGCGGCCGCCCGCAGGCGCTCAACGTCCACATAGGCAAGGTATTCGTCCCGCTCGGAAGGAAGCACGATGCGGGAAGCGATCCTTTTGGCAAGATGGCGGATTGAAGCATTGACCCGAAGGCGCTCGTCGCCGTTGTGACTCACAAGCACTCTCACCCGGCCCGTCGTCAAATCCACTTCAGTGACGTCCGCATAGATGTTGAGCATCGCTTCGATCAAATCGCGATTTTCGGCTTCGAGTGAAAGGACGCGGCGTCTTTCCTCGATGTCGACGGTCTTGAAGAGCAGATTCGGTTTGCCGCAGACCTCGATGGCGAAGATCTTCGCCTCGACCCAGCGCCAGCCCTGAACCTTGTCGGAGACGCGAAACTGCACGCGTGCCTCCTCGCCCGTGCCGATCAACCGCTCGAGCGACGCCTGCTCGCAGACGGCCCGCACCCGGGCCGCATCCGAACGATGCACATACCGCTTCACCATGTCATGAAGCGGGGCCCTTCCCGGTCTGACGTCGTAGTGATCCAGCCGATAGGCTATCGGCGTGACCGTGAGCGTCTGAGGATCAATTTCGTGAATCTCCTCGCTCATTTCCAGGAAGTAGGGGGCATAGATCTGAAGCTTCCTCGGCTCCTGAATCCTGAACTGCCTGTCGTCAGGCATGCGGATCTGAAACTCCGTCTCCACCTCCTTGAGCGCCCCCATGAGCCGAGTGCCGCCGTCCTTGGTCGACTCTCGCGCGGCAACGGCGCGAAGGAAAAGCCACCCCTTCGAAGGATGCAGCCATGCGTAGACGACGGCTTCGCGCTTCCCGCTGCGCGAAGCACGTTCGTGATCGAACACCATCAGCGACGTCCGAAAAACGGGATCCACGCGCTCGAGCCAATAGTCAAAGAGCCCCTCGGGCGACAAGCCGGCCGGCGCCTCCAAAAGCGCCAGAAGTCCTCGGTCGCCGTGCATTCTCGGACACGCGCCGTCAGCCGGCACCTCAATCACCCAACACCCTACGGCGAGCACCGCTGCGATGTCTCTGCAGATGTTGTCGTCAAGCATGGTGTTTTCGAGAATATGAGTCACTTCCGTCCCCTCCGAACGCACGTCGGTCAAGGACAGACCCAAAAACGGCCGCACGTCCGTCATCAACCGGCAATCGCGTCAAAGATCGGCCAGCACACAAAGGCTCAAGCGCAACCCTACGGCCTGCGGTCGCTCAGCTCAAGCGTCCATCGAACCTCAGGCCGCCGAGCTGGCCTCGGCATCCGTCTTGCGCTCAAACTCCTCGACGGGCATCGGCCGATAAAAGACATAGCCCTGAACGATGTTGCAGCTCGTCTGCTTGAGGCTGCTGAGCTGCGCCTGATCCTCAATGCCTTCGGCCACCGTCTGACAACCGAGCGCCGATGCCAGATCCGTCACCGCCTTGATGATGATGCGGGCCTTGTCGTCGTGCTCGCGATTGACGAAAAAGCTCCTGTCGAGCTTCACGGAGTCGATCATGAGCTCGTTGAGACACCCCAGCGAGGAATAGCCGAACCCGAAGTCGTCGAGCGAGCACTTGAAGCCGATGTCCTTGAGTTGGCGAATGAAATCCCGGACCTTGTCGAAGTCGCGAATCACGGAGCTTTCCGTAATTTCGATCTCAATGAGGCTCGGATCGACGTCAAGCTGCCTGCACACGCTCTCAAAATGCAGGAGCAGATTCGGGATCTCAAGCGTTTGACGCGAGAGGTTGAGCGAGAGCGGACAAAGCGGACGGCGCTCACGCTTCCAGCGCGCGAGCAGCCTGCAGACCTCTTCGAAGACGTAGACGTCGATGCGATGGATCAGGCGATAACGTTCGAGAAGCGGGATGAATTCACCCGGGGAGACGATGCCCGCGCCGGGACGATTCCAGCGCACGAGTGCTTCGCCACCGACGATTCTGTTCGTCTCGACCGAAACCTTGGGCTGAAGATGAATGATGAACTGCCGCTGCTCGAGCGCCTCGACAAGATGCGCGATGCACTCCTTTTCCTGCAGCTTGTTGTTCATGCGGGCCGGATCATAGAAGCAGGCCTCGCTCAGAATGAGCTCGCGCGGAGAATGCTTGCGGGCCATGTTGGCGAGTTCCAGCATGAGTTCGACGCTCTCTTCGCCGCCGGTGGGCAGATAGACGCCGAAACGCATTTCCAGATAGGGCGAAAAGGCCGCGTCAACGAGCACGAGCGCGTCAAGGTTGCGGCGTATCTGGCCGAGCCGCTCGAGAATCGCCCTTTTGTCGTTCGTATGAAAAAGCGCATAAAACACGTCTGCGGTGTCCCGCACGACGATTTCGTCCGTCTCCAGGCTCGCCGAGATGGCGTTGTAGATGTAGCCCAGCATCCGGTCGCCAACATCATGACCGAAAATCAGGTTGATGATCTTGAAATCGCAAACATCAATCGAGACAATGGCAAAATCGCAAACTCCCTTCGCAAGCCTGCAGCCGGTCTGTTCCACAAACCATGACCGCCTGCCGCTGAGCTGTCCCGAATTGAGCGTCGTATTATTCGCGTACATATTGCCGTTGAGCGTCGCGCACGAGGTTGGACGCCTGTCATTCTTGAAAGATCGTATCAATGTCCGTTCCGGTCGTCCCGGAAGCGCTAGCCAGAATTACTCTCCGACAAGCGATTCATTTTAGCAAAAAGGCGATTCCTTCGTCGCGCCCCCGACCAATACGAACGCCTCCCGCACGGCTTTGGGACGACCGATGCGCAATGCGGTTCTGGGATTGTTGAATCAGCATCCAACACGCGGGCTAGCCCATCGAAACAGACCTACCTCGCCGGAGGTACTCACGCCATTCACTTTTAGAATAACGAAATACTCTCTCCCGCAGGAAAAATCACACAATTCCAACCTCACCCAACCTCCATCGACACTGCACCACAGGGCTCTCCCCTATCTCCAAAGAGCCTGCCGCCCCTCTCTACAAGCCTCTGTTCGGTGTACATTCACCTTCCTACAATCTGATCATCGGAACGTGAAAAAGGGCATCCGCATGAACTACTCCTCCGTCGTCATTACGCTCGCCGCAGGCGACCCGGCTCCCGTGCTGGAGGCGCTCGGCGCCCTCGAAGGGCTTGAAGTCCACCACGTCGACGAGGCGTCCCGCCGAGTCGTCGCCGTCATCGAGGCCGAAACAACGGGCCTTGAAGCCGACGTCTTCGAGCGCATCCGCCGTTTGGACGGGGTCCTGGACGTGAGCCTTCACGCCCACTTCTTCGAAGACGAAGCCTCGTAATTCCCCCTTCGCGCAATCTCTACTTGCAATCTCTACTTGCAATCTCTATTCGCAATCTCTATTCAATCGCCCGCAACAGCCCCCGACAGCATTCAAAGAAAGGAGACCCCCATGACAGTCCATACCGTCAATGCGCATCGGCGCACCCTCATCAAGTCCGGTCTCGCCGCCGGCGCCGCCATGTCCATCGGCATTCCCGTCACCTCGCTTCAGGCCGCCCAGGCCGACAAGGCCGAGGAAGGCATCACGTGGCACAAGGGCGTCTGCCGCTTCTGCGGCACGGGCTGCGGCCTTCAGGTGGGCGTGCGCGACGGCCGCATCGTCGCCACAAAGGGAGATCCCGACGCGCCCGTCAACCGCGGCCTCAACTGCGTCAAGGGCTACTTCAATGCGAAGATCATGTACGGCAAGGATCGCCTCACGCAGCCGCTCATGCGCCGCACCAACGGCAAATTCGACAAGAACGGCAAGTTCGAGCCCGTCTCCTGGGACGAAGCCTTTGATGAAATGGCTCGGCAGTTCAAGCGCGTCTACGCGGAAAAGGGACCGTCGGGCGTGGCGCTCGTGGGTTCGGGCCAGTACACCATTCCCGAAGCCTACGCCGCCTCCAAGCTCTGGAAGGGGGGCTTCCGCTCGAACAACATCGACCCGAACGCCCGCCTGTGCATGGCGTCCGCCGTCGTCGGGTTCTATCAGACGTTCGGCGTCGACGAGCCCGCCAACAACTACAGCGACATCGAACTCGCCGACACGATGATCCTCTGGGGCAACAACATGGCCGAGGCCCATCCCGTCCTCTGGTCGCGCGTCGCCAACCGCAAGCTCACGGCACCGAAGACGAAGATCATCAACCTGACGGCCTACCGCAACATGTCGTCGGATCTTGCCGACGAAACGATCATCTTCAAGCCCAACGGCGACCTCGCCATCGCAAACTATCTGATCCGAGAGATCATCAGGCGCGGCGCCGTCGACCGCGAATTCGTGGAGAAGCACACCATCTTCACGGCCGGCGTCACCGACATCGGCTACGGCCTTCGCAACACCGACAAGTACGCCTATCCTGCCGAGCGCGACATTCTTGAAAAGCAAAAGCGCATCCGCCTGAGCCAGGCCGAAGCCACCGCCATGGGGCTCAAGGCCGGAACCGAGATCGAGCAGAAGAATTCGGGCGGTTCCGCCGGCGCGCACTGGCAGATCGAGTTCGATGAATTCCGAAAGGCGGTCGAGCCCTACACGCTCGACTTCGTCGCGCCGCTCGTCAAGGGTGACGACGACGAGACGCTCGAAAGCTTCAAGGCACGCCTGCAGCGCCTCGCCGATCTCGTCTGCGACCGCAGCCGCAACCTGATGAGCTTTTGGTGCATGGGCTTCAACCAGCATCAGCGCGGCGTCTGGGTGAACGAACTCGTCTACTCGATCCATCTGCTCATGGGCAAGCACGCCAAGCCCGGCAACGGCGCCTTCTCCCTCACGGGCCAGCCCTCCGCCTGCGGCTCCGCCCGCGAAGTGGGCACCTTCTGCCACCGCCTGCCCTCCGACATGCTCGTTGCAAACGGCGAGCACCGCAAGAAGACCGAAGGCATCTGGAACCTGCCCGCGGGCACGCTCAATCCCAAGGTCGGCTTCTCGGTCATGGAAATCATGCGCGGACTCGAGGACGGCTCCGTCAACTTCATGTGGACCCAGGTCGTCAACATCCTGCAGTCGACGCCCAACAACACGCACTGGGTGCGCGCCGCGCGCGACCCGAAGAACTTCGTCGTCGTCTCCGACGTCTACCCGACCTACTCCGCCCGTGCGGCCGACCTCATTCTGCCCGCCGCCATGCACTTTGAAAAGTGGGGCCTCTACGGCAATGCCGAACGCCGCACCCAAGGCTGGCACCAGCTCGTCAAGGCGCCCGGCGACGCAAAGACCGACATCTGGATGATGATGGAATTCGCGCGCCGCTTCACGGTCGACGAGCTCTACCGCGCGCAGCCCCTCAAGGGCGTGCCGGGCGATGCGCTCCCCGACGTCCGCGAGGCCGCCGCAGCCATGGGCCACAAGGGCGACGCCACGCTCTTCGACGTCCTCTTCGCGCCCTCTGAAGCCCGCCAAGCCCCCTGGCCCGATCCCCTCTACAAGACGGAGCTCAACGCCACGGGCGAAGCCCTCGGCCTTGCCTACTTCCCGGAAAAGGCCCTCTTCAGCGAATACCGCAACTTCACGCTCGGCAACGGCCACGACTTGGCCGACTTCGACACCTACATGCGCGAGGACGTGCGCGGCCTGCTCTGGCCGGTCGTCAACGGACGCGAAACGCTCTATCGCTTCAACGTCGAGCACGATCCGTACGCCAAGCCCGACAACCTCTTCTACGGCAAGCTCATGAAGCCCGTCGGCAAGGGCACGCGTCATGCGATCACGGACAAGAAGGCCGTTGCACACCCGGGCACCGCCAAGATCTTCTTCCGCCCGTACATGGACCCGGTCGAAGTCCCCGACGCCAACTATGACCTGTGGCTCTGCACGGGCCGCATCCTCGAGCACTGGCACACGGGTTCGATGACCCGCCGCGTCCCCGAGCTTGACCGTGCGGCTCCGCGCGCCGTGCTCTACATGAACCCGGGCGACGCCGAACGACGCGGCATCCGCAGAGGCGACTCGGCCCTCGTCACGAGCCGTCACGGCCAATGCAAGGCCGTCGTTGAAACCAAGGTGCGCAACCTCATGCCGCGCGGCATGACCTGGCTCGCCTTCTTCGACGATCAGGTGCAGTGCAACGCCGTCGTCATCGACGCCATGGACCCGATCTCCCTTGAACCCGACTTCAAGAAGACCGCCGTCAAGGTCGTCAAGGACGCGTAATCGGAGCGCACCATGACGGGAAGCGTCAAGACCACCCGCCGCGAACTCCTCACGAAGGCCTGCGAGCTCTCAGCGGCGGCCTTCGTGACGGCCTTCGCCTGGGGCTCGATCAGCCTTCGCGACGCCAACGCGCACTGGGTGCCCCGGCCGCCGGGCGCTGCCGAGGGCCGCGACTTTCTTGCGCTCTGCTCGCGTTGCGGGCAGTGCGTGACATCCTGCCCTTACGACACGCTCAGGCTCGCCGGCCCCTTCGATCCCGCGCCCGGAGGCACGCCGTTCTTCCGGCCCGAGGTCATTCCCTGCTACATGTGCAGGGACATCCCCTGCGTGAAGGCCTGTCCGACGGGGGCGCTCTCGCCGTCGCTCGACAACATCAGCGACGCGCGCATGGGCGTCGCCGTCGTCGACCCGGCCTCGTGCCTCTCGCACCAAGGCCTTCGCTGCGAGGTGTGCTACCGCGCCTGCCCCGAAGAGGAAAAGGCGCTCTCGATCGAAATGCATCCCCGCGGCCTCAGCCGCCATGCGATGTTCATCCCGGTCGTTCACCCGGCGCACTGCACGGGGTGCGGGCTCTGCACGAAGAGCTGCCCCACGGACACCCCGGCCATCCGCATCGCGGACAGAAAGGCCGTGCTGGGCGCAATCGGCGAGCACTACCGCCTCGGCTGGCTCCCCGACGACGATCCGAAGAACCGGCGCGAGCATGCCCCTGAAGATTCGAAGCCCGATGCCGCCACCGGCGCAGGCGCTCTCGACTACCTCAACGAGGAGGTCTTATGAAGCGGCTCTTCAACATGCGCTACACGCTCGCGCGCCGCGCGCTGCAGCTTGCGGTGCTCATCCTCTTCGCCGGCACGGCGCGCCTCGGCTGGACGCTGGCGGGTGAGCCGCTCCTTGACGGCACGCTCTCCGCCTCCGAATTCGTCGGCATCATTCCGCTCTCGGATCCGCTGGCGCTCCTTGAACGCCTTGCAGCCGGGCACCTGCCGACATTCACCGCCGGACTCGGCGCGCTCATCGTGCTCGTCCTCTACGGGCTTCTGGGCTCACGCACCTTCTGCGGCTGGATCTGCCCCATGAACATGGTGGCCGACGCCGCCGAATGGCTTCGCACGCGCCTCGGGCTCAAGGCCGACGTCGTTCGACTCTCGAACAAGGTCCGCTTCGGCCTCCTTGCCGCCGCCCTTGCGCTCAGCGCCGCCACCGGCACGGCCGCCTTCGAGGCGGTGAGCCCGCAGGCCTGGATCTGGCGGGACCTCGTCTTCGGCACGGGGCTCTCAGCACTCTCGGCCGCCTCGGCGATCTTTGCGCTTGACCTCGCGCTCATGAAGCACGGCTGGTGCGGCCACCTCTGCCCGCTCGGAGCCTTCTGGTCGCTCGTGGGCCGTCTGACGCGCTCGCCCGTCGTGCAGGTGCGATTTGACGACAAGGCCTGCAATCGCTGCGGCGACTGCCTGCACGTCTGCCCGGAACCTCACGTGATCCGCTTCGCCAATCTCAAGGAAACGGGCCGCATCCCCGCGGGCGACTGCCTCAATTGCGGCCGCTGCATCGAAGCCTGCGGCGAGAAGGCGCTCCAATTCCGCATCGGCCCCTCATCCCAATCCCGAACTTCCTCCGACACCCCATAAGGAGAACACCATCATGACGAAGATCATCGCTCCTATTTTTGCAACGCTCTGCCTGCTCTCGAGCGCCGCCGCACAATCCGCCGACGCCGACGTCATCGGCGCGCCGGGCGTCATTCCGCATCCGATCGAAAGCTATCTGCCGATCACCGCCGACCGCAACAGCTGCCTGATGTGCCACAAGAACGCCGTATCCGAAGACCGGAAGTCGGGCGAAGTCCCGCTCACTCACCTCCAGAACGGCAAAATCACAGGCGACCGCTGGAACTGCACGCTCTGCCACGCACCGAGCATGCCTGCCGAAACGAACGCCAAAGCCAAATAATCATTTTTTGCCCCTTGGACGCACGAAGGCCGCAGGAACACACATCCTGCGGCCTTTTCAATCCTTCAGCCTTCTCCTCGAAAAGCCGTCAACGGCCGTTCTTCTGCTGAGCGGCCCAGACGGCCGCCTCGACGCGGCTTCTGCAGCCGAGTTTCTTGAGCAGGTGCTTCACGTGCCCCTTGACGGTGCCCTCCGTAATGTCAAGCTTGCGTGCAATGACCTTGTTCGTGCAGCCCTGAGCAATCAGATCGAGCACCTCGGCCTCGCGCCCCGTCAGCGTAGGACGGCTCTCCTCGCTCGAGGACATCTTCGCGCGAAGCGTGGTCGTGAGGAAGGCCAGCATCGATGCGTCGACGACGGTCTGCCCCTCCAGCGTCCGGCGCACGGACTTGAGGAATTCCTCGGGCTCCATATCCTTCAGAAAGTAGCCGTCCGCCCCCGCCTGAATGCAGGCGGTCAAGTCCTTGCCCGAGTCGCTCACCGTAAGGATCACGATGCGGCGCGACGGATCCTCCTCCTTGAGCGTCGAGAGAATCTCGACGCCCGAGCTTCCCTTCATGTTGAGGTCCAGGATCGTCAGATCGGGCTCCGTGCG
>ERZ1026870.118-NODE-118-length-48257-cov-158.407452_pt1 | contig 48257 bp, 25 predicted proteins | sample MGYA00380165_ERZ1026870 | MGnify/ENA primary metagenome ERZ1026870 (study PRJEB33269, sample SAMEA4719801) | human gut metagenome | biome: human-associated habitat; feature: organic feature; material: feces | place: Cameroon | collected 2013-10 ...
ATTCCCGTCTTCGTCTGTCCTCGCCACTTTTAACCAAAATGAGGAAAGTAACTGACAACCAGTAAACTTTCCTCATTCTTCTCTCAAACACTTTTTATATGCACTTTCCAACCTAAAAACAAATGAAAAAGAGATTTTTGGCGATATTGGCGGCTGTGTTGCTACCGTCATGTCTGTTCGCCCAGTTTGGAGTGGTTTCCCCGCTTCATGTGAATGGCAATCAGTTGAATGATGCCTATGGCAACAAAGTGGTTTTGCATGGTGTGATGGATACACCGAGTCCTTACTTCAACAAATACCGTTGGGGTAATACTTGTACTGATAACAATATTCAGCCATGCATTAGCTATTACGACAAAATTTTCGGAGCACTCCAAAATCCTGCTAAAGGCACTTATTGTAATATCTTCCGTCTTCATCTCGAACCAGGCTGGACCAATGATCCCAACAAGCAGTCAACGGGATCTGATACTGGAGAGGCTAATATATCGCGTTTCAGTGCTACCCGTTTGCAGAAGTATCTTGATGCCCTTTATCTGCCTATTGCGCAGAAGGCCATCAATCATGGCTTGTATGTAGTGATTCGTCCTCCAGGCGTATGTCCTAAGGATTTGAAGGTAGGCGATGCTTATCAGAATTATCTTAAAACGGTGTGGAACATTGTTTCCAGCAACAGTTGGGTGAAGAATAATTCAGGCATCGTATCCCTGGAACTTGCCAACGAGCCTGTTCATATATATAATAGGTATGGTCAGAGTTCTGCCACAGCCATGCGAGATTATTTCCAACCAGTGATTGATATCATCCGAAAGAATGGTTTCAAGGGTATTATATGGATTCCTGGCACGGGCTATCAGAGCCAGTATGAGAATTATGCCACCTATCCTGTATCTGATAGTAATTTCGGCTATGCCGTTCATGTGTATCCAGGATGGTATGGTGCAAGTGATAAGAACTATGATTCCAATGCGTTCATTTCAAACTTCCAGAAGCAGGTGCCTGTGGTAAAAAATAAACCGATTCTTGTTTCTGAGATAGACTGGAGTCCGGAGAGGCCTGGTGCAGGTAAGTATAATGAGTTTGGACAGTGGGTGGTCAGCAACCTGGGTTCATGGGGAACTGCCACTACCAGCAAATGGGGTAATGCCTGGAAGAAGGTGATGGATCATTTCGGAAACATCAGCATGACGCTGACCAGTACTGATGATTATCTTGATATTGACAACTTCCTGAAAACTGGTCAAATCAAGGCTGGATTGGAGGCTAATCCGGAGGCTTGCGGTCAGACCTGCTTCTACTGGTATTATGAGTATTCCAAGAAAGACTATGCTCATAAGTCTGCTGGTACGTCTTCTTCTAACCAGAATACTCAGCCTTCTACCGGTTCCTCAACTTCTGGCAATACCCAGGGCGAGAACATCATCAAGTCGTGGGGCGATGGCAGCGGATTCGTTCCTTCGGGCTGGACGGTGGCAGACAACGGTAGCCAGGTTTATGCCGGCAATAAGTCGAGCGGTCCACGCATCATGAACTTCTCAGGTGATTTCAAGAATGCTTTCTATGTGAGAAGTATTTCTGCCGATAAGGCTGGCTATATAGAATATGGTAATACCAATGGTTATACCCTGCCTCTGGTATATGGCGAGTATGAGCTGAGCTGCAATGTGGCAGCATGGAAGGGTGCTCCATATATGAAGGTGGAGGTGTTCGACCCTCAGAATGCTGTTCTTGCTTCTACCATCGTCAAGGCAAATGGCAATGCGAATGGCAAGGCGGGTGCTTATCTCTCGGGTACCAACAAGGTATTTCTCTCTTTCTATTCCATGATCAAGGGCAACTACCGTGTACGTTTCACCCCTGTGGCAGATGCCAAGGGCACAGGTGGTGCCTGGGTTGAGGCTCTGGTAGGCAATGTGGCTCTTTACTTCAAGGGAAATCCGCTGGCACTGAATGCCGTGGGACAGGTTCCTGCCGGATGGAAGATTGTTGATGCCGGAGAGCAGAAGGCTGCTGGTGCTGCTGGCATAGGTCCACGCATCTTCAAGTTTGCCGGTGGTGATTTTTCTACGGGTCTTTACATCCGTCAGAGCGATGCCAGCAAGGCAGGCTACGCTGAGTTTGGTTCTACTTGGGGCTATGGCTTCTCGTTGAAGCAGGGCAGCTATGTATTCTCTTATAATGCCGTGGCGTGGTCGGGGTCTCCTTATCTGAAGTGTGAGGTTCTCGACGAGAGCAACAACGTGCTGGGCTCTCAGATTATCCAGTGTACCAAGAATGTGAACAAGAACACCGGTGCAAATACTTATGGCAGCAATAGTGGTCAGGTACGATTCACCGCTTCCCGCACGGGTTACTATCACTTCCGCTTCACTCCTGTGGCAAACAGCTGGGGTGGCAGTGGCTCATGGCTTGAGGTAGTGGTAGGTCATCTGAAGATTTCCATGGCCAATGCTTCCCGTTCAAGAAGCATCGATGGCGGTTGGAACGATGGCACTACGGGCATCGAGCAGGTTGAGAGTGCTGAGCATATCAGCGGTCAGGAGACCAAAGAGAACTCCGGCTGGTACACGCTTCAGGGTCAGCGAGTAGAGCACCCAACCAAGGGTATCTATATCCATAATGGCAAGAAGGTGGTTTTGAGATAGAATATTAAGTGAGACTTCCATGATACATCAATGAGACTTCTCGGCACTAAAACCGAGACGTTTCATTGATGTTGTTTTTCTGTATATATCAAGTATTTAAATCATATTATGACGCACCCTCTTCTTATGTGTTACCTCATTTAAACTATTTGAAACATGTGAAAAAGTAGAATCCTGCTTTTTTGCTTACCTTTGCAGCCACAAATAACAATTTTAATATACTAATAATTAATTTAAATCATAAAATGACTAGATGTCCGCTATACTCCTTTATTAAGAATTTAAAATAATATCAAATTATGAAGAAACAACTGATGATTGCTCTGCTGAGCATTGCGCCTGCCTTGGGTGTTGTGGCGCAAGATAAACTATATAAGGATGAGTTCCCGCTGGGCGACATCACCCTTCTGGACGGACCATTGAAGCATGCTCGCGACTTGAACGTGCAGGTGCTCCTGAAATATGATTGCGACCGTATGCTTGCCCCTTATCGCAAGGAGGCAGGCTTGCAGCCTCGCAAACCTTCTTATCCCAACTGGGATGGACTGGACGGACATGTGGGCGGACATTATCTGTCGGCTCTTGCCATCAATGCAGCCACAGGCAATGAGGAGTGCCGCAAGCGCATGGAATATATGATATCCGAACTCCAGCTGGTGCTTGATGCCAACAATCAGCGTCCTGAAGCCTGGTGTCATAACTATATAGGTGGTGTTCCGAATAGTGCCAAGATGTGGACGGCTTTCAGTAAGGGCGATTTCGGACCTTACTTCGGAACATGGGCACCTTTCTATAATATTCATAAGATGTATGCAGGTCTTCGTGATGCATGGCTCTATTGCGGCAATGAACAGGCAAAGAATCTGTTTCTGAAGTTCTGCGATTGGGCTGTGGACATTACGCGTGATCTGAACGACGAACAGATGGAGAAAATGCTCGGCAACGAGCATGGAGGCATGAACGAGGTGCTTGCTGATGCATACGCCATTACCGGAGAGCAGAAATATCTGGATTGTGCCCGCCGCTTCTCCCACAGAATGTTGCTCGTTCCTCTGGAAAACGGCAAGGACTGTCTTGATAATCTGCATGCCAATACGCAGATTCCTAAGGTTATCGGCTATCAGCGCATCGCTGAGTTGGCTCATGATGTGCAATATCACAATGCCAGCGAGTATTTCTGGGAAATTGTGACACGTCAGCGCTCGCTGGCTTTGGGAGGTAACAGCAGGCGTGAGCACTTCCCGACAAAGGAAACTTGCATCGACTATATCAACGACATCGATGGACCGGAGTCTTGCAATACTTATAATATGCTGAAGCTTACCGAGGATTTGAACCGAGTAAAGCCTAATGGCATGTATGGCGACTTTTACGAGACTGCGATGTTCAACCATATCCTCTCTGCCCAGCATCCGCAGCATGGCGGCTATGTCTATTTCACTCCCGCCCGTCCTCGCCATTACCGCAACTATTCTGCCCCTAATGAGGCGATGTGGTGCTGCGTGGGAACAGGAATGGAAGACCACGGAAAGTATGGACAGTTTGTCTGGACGCACGAAAAGGGTGTGAAGGCGGAGAACGATGCCCTGTACGTGAATCTCTTCGTGGCATCCGAGTTGAATTGGAAGGATAGAAAGATGGTGATTCGTCAGCAGACCGCCTTCCCGTATGCTGAGTCATCTGTCGTAGAAGTAGCCAAGGGTAAGGGAACTTTCATCCTGAAAGTCCGCAAGCCATCCTGGTGTGGTAACTTCACCGTGACGGGTGTAGGTTTTGATGCCGACAGCTATGAGGAGAATGGATTTGTCTGCATCAAGCGCAAATGGAAGAAGGGTGACCAGGTAAAGATTTCGATGCCTATGCACGCTTATATCAAACCGATGATCAATGTGCCTCAGTATGTGGCAATCATGTATGGTCCTATCCTGCTCGGCATGAAGACCGGTAAGGAGGATATGCGTAGACTCATTGCCGATGACAGCCGTTTCGGACAGTATGCCAGTGGAAAGAAACTGGCTCTTGACAAGGCTCCTATTCTGTTGCCGAAACATCTCGACGACATTGCCAAAGACCTGAAGCCAATTCCTGGCAAGCCTTTGCACTTTAAACTTGCCACCCACATGGAGAATGCCATCGAAGGCGAGTTGCAGCCGTTCTTCGAAATTCACGATTCTCGATATATGATGTACTGGTTGGCACTTGGCGAGAATGAGTACAAGGCTTATATGCAGAAGTTGGCTGATGAGGAAAATGCCCGTCAGGCTTTGGAGGCTAGAACTGTGGATAAGGTGAGCCCAGGTGAACAACAGCCGGAGACTGATCATCGTATGGAGACCGATAATTCGGACAAGGGTAATACAGAAGGTGTATTCTTCCGTGATGCAAGGGATGGTCATTATTTCAGCTATCTGATGCAGATCAAGGGAGAGACTAACCTTAGTCTCCAGCTCAAGTTCTGGGGTCAGGATGAATGGCGCACCAGTGAGTTTGACATCTATATCGACGACCATCTTCTCACGAGTGTAAACAATAGCCATCGTTGGCGCACCACTCAGTTTAAGACCGTTGATTATGCCATTCCTTCAGAGTTTGTTAAGGGCAAGAAGGAAGTAAGAGTGAAGTTTGTAGCTCACAAGGGCAAGCAGGTAGGACAGATTTATGGTGTGAGACTTGTGAAGAATTAATTGATGAATTTATTTTTAGATTTATGCTTTTATATAAAGAAAACAGTTCATATTGATGAATTACAAGATTGTTGTGAAACAAGTTTTAATTGTTTACGAGAATGGTGCATAGTGATATGCGCCATTTTTTTGTGATGTTATATTACTTTTTCTTCTTTATCATAAAGTGCAGGAAATGTGATAGTTGCGGTGTGTTGTAACAAGAGTGAAAACATTTGGAACATCAAGAAAACACGTTCTCATGACAGTTTTCTACCTTTGCAGCCGTGTTCTTTAACCAAGAAGTAATAACACCTAGAAACAAAGGAACAAACTTAATTAAAATGATACAACATGATTGAACAAGTGTTTACATTTAAACGGACAGCAGCTCTATGCCTCGTGGGAGCCTTCTGCAGCTTGAACGCACAAGCCCAGAAGATTACCGTGAAGGGTAGTATTGTTGACGGCACAGGAGAGCCTCTGATTGGTGCTACTGTGAAAGTGAAGGGAAATGCAACTACGGGCGTCATCTCTGATATGGATGGAAATTTCCAGATTTCTGTGCCTTCAGAAAACTCATCCCTAATCATTACCTATATTGGTATGGAATCTCAAACCATCAAGGTAGGTAAGAAAAGACAATTAAAGGTTACCTTGACCGATGATAATACATTGGGTGAGGTGGTAGTAGTAGGTTATGGTCAGCAGAAAAAAGCATCCATCGTAGGTTCCATTGCCCAAACCGATGCTAAAACATTGGAGCGCCATGCGGGCGTCTCTTCTCTCGGTCAGGCACTGACTGGTAATCTTCCGGGTGTCATCACTTCTTCATCTACCGGTATGCCGGGTGAGGAAGATCCGAAGATTGTAATCCGTACGCAGACCTCTTGGAACAGCAGTGACCCGCTTGTTCTTGTGGATGGTGTAGAGCGTGCCATGAACACCGTTGACCTTTCTTCGGTAGAAAGCATCTCCGTATTGAAGGATGCTTCTGCCACTGCCGTTTATGGTGTGAAGGGTGGTAATGGTGTCATCCTGATTACTACCAAGCGTGGTAAGGAAGGTAAGGCTGCCGTACACGTAAAGGCAAATGCTACCATGAAGGTGGTTTCCAAGTTGCCGGAAAAATATGATTCTTATGATACCCTGCTCCTGTTGAACCGCACCGTGGAGCGCGAACTTGGCTTGAGCCCTAATGCCTGGGGTAGCTATACACCGATGGAGGTGATTGACAAGTATCGCCATCCTGCCAACACCGATGAGTGGGACCGCTATCCTAACGTGGATTGGCAGAAGGAACTGTTCAACAACACAGCCATGTCATATAATGCCAGTGCCGATGTTTCGGGTGGTACAAAGAATGTCAAGTACTTTGCTGCCGTGGATTTTGCTCACGAGGGTGACTTGTTCAAGACCTTTACTAACGATCGTGGTTACAGCTCAGGTTTCAGCTATAACCGTTTGAACATGCGTGCCAATCTCGACTTCAATCTCACCAAGACCACACAGTTCTCTGCCAACCTCTTTGGCAGTAATGGTGTCCGCAATAAACCTTGGTTGGGTACCAGTGGTAATATCAATGCATTCTGGGGTTCGGTCTATAAGGCTGCTCCTGATGCCATGCGCCCTATCTACAGCGACGGAACATACGGTTATTATTCTCCTCGTCCTGCCGACTGTCCTAACTCCGTGCAGTCGCTTGCCCGAAGCGGAAAGCAGAGCACTACCAATACACAGATTACCACCGACTTCATTCTTACCCAGAAACTGGATTTCGTAACCAAGGGATTGAAGTTCACTGGTAAGCTGTCTTTCGACAACACGATGGTGGAGATAGAAAGAGGTATTGCCGACCTTTATATGGATCCGCAGCGCAAGTGGATCAATCCGGATTCCGGCGACACCACATGGGAGCAGGATATCAACTACTATCCATCCACAGCATGGACTACCAATGGTGGTAAGGTGAAAAGCGATGCTACTTATCGCCGCCTCTACTATCTCTTGCAGCTCGACTGGAACCGCAAGTTTGGCAATCACGAGGTAACAGCGATGGGCGTGTTCAACCGCAACGAGTATAACACCGGTAACCAGCTGAAGCATTATCGTGAAGACTGGGTATTCCGTGCCACCTATAATTATGCGATGCGCTACTTTGCCGAGTTCAACGGCTGTTACAATGGTAGTGAGATGTTCGGTCCGGATTATCGCTTCAAGTTCTTCCCATCAGCATCCTTGGGATGGATGATTACCGAAGAGCCTTTCATGAAGAAGATCAAGAAATACGTGGATATGTTGAAGGTACGTGCTTCCTGGGGACGCATCGGTGATGACAACCTTGGCGAGGCCTACCGATTCCAGTATGCTGACGAATATGCCTATGGTGGAACAGGATGGCTGATGGGTACCAACCAGAGCGATTCTCCTTACACCATCTACCGACAGAGCAAGATAGGTAATCCAAACCTGCATTGGGAGACCACAGAGAAGAAGAACCTCGGTTTCGACTTCGGATTCCTGGGCGGTCTGATTACCGGTTCGCTCGACATCTTCAAAGATCACCGTACCGATATTCTGATTAAGAACCGAACCATTCCTGCTTATTTCGGAACCAGCGCACCGGTTGCCAATCTGGGTATTGTTGATGGTCAGGGTTACGAACTTTCCCTGAAGATGAACAAGAGCTGGAACAAGAACTTCCGCACCTGGGCAAACTTCAACATGACCCACGCAACCAACGAGATTAAGTTTGCTGATGACCCAGACTTGCGACCAGCTTACAGAAAGAATGCCGGTTATGCCATCAATCAGGTTCGTACCTATATAGACAATGGCTATATCCGCAGTTGGGATGATTTCTATGCAGGTCCAACCCTCTCGGAACAGGACGGCAGCAAGATGACAGGCGACTATCAGATTGTGGATTTCAATGGCGACGGTAAGATTGATACCAACGACCAGGCACCTTATAAGTATTCTTCCATCCCTCAGAACACCTACAGTACCACCGCTGGTATGGAGTGGAAGGGATTGAGCCTCACCGTTCAGTTCTATGGCGTAACCAATGTAACCCGCCAGGTGAACTTCCCAACCTTCGAGCGCGAGGTGCATGTAGCCTTCAACGAAGGAAGCTTCTACGAAGTGGGCAGCAATGCAGGCACCCTGCCATTGCCACGCTGGACTACCGTTGCCGACGGAAGTGCCAAGGGTACCCGTTACTACTACGATGGCTCATTCCTCCGTCTGAAGAATGCCGAGCTTGCCTATACCTTCCGTGGTGCATGGGTGAAGAAAGCACATCTCAATTCGCTGAGAGTCTATCTGAATGGTGACAACCTGCTGCTCTGGACCAAGATGCCAGACGACCGTGAGAACAACTTCAGTGGTGATTCTGCCAATGGTGCTTACCCAACGGTGAGACGATTTAACTTAGGTTTCGACCTTACATTTTAATTGAAATTTAGATATGAAAAAGTTAAAGTTAATATATTCAATGCTGCTCGTTGCAGGGTTCTCCCTGGGCACAGTATCCTGCTCCGATTACCTGGATAAGGCGCCTGAGGCAGATATCGCTCCTACCGAGCCATATAAGAACTACACCAACTTCCAGGGCTTTATAGAGGAAATCTACAACTGTATCCCGGGTTTTGCCGTGGCACCTAACTACCACTGCAACTGGAACTTTGGTGAAGACGAATACTGGCAGCCATCCGAGACCCGTATGTTTGCCAACCATGTGGATCAGGGCGACTACTGGGCTTGGAACACTGCACTTTATTCTCCATTCCATGCCGGTGTAAACCGTACAACGGAAATGAAACGCGACGACAAGGGTAACCTTTGGGGTTTAAGCTGGTATGCCATTCGTAAGTGTAACCTGGGTCTTGCCAATCTCGACGGAATGGTAGATTGCACACAGGAGGAGAAGAACGTGATTGCCGGTCAGCTGTATTTCTTCCGTGGTTTCTATCACTTCATGCTGATGACCTATTGGGGCGGTCTTCCATACGTAGATCGTCTGATTCCTGGTGATGAGATTCCTCGTGACAAGCGCCTGAACTATCAGGAGACAGCCGACAAGGTGGCTGCCGATCTGAAGAAAGCAGCCGAGCTTCTTCCTGTGGATTGGGACCAGACCACAGTGGGCAAGGCAACCTACGGCAAGAACGTGCTGCGCATCAACAAGGTGATGGCACTGGCTTTCCTCGGCAAGAATTATCTCTATGCAGGTTCACCGCTGATGAACAAGGAGAGCACAGGCAATGCTTCCTACAATGCAGAATACTGCAAGAAGGCTGCCGAGGCTTTCGGACAGGTGTTGAAAATCTGTCAGGAGACAGGCAGATACAAGCTCGCCGACTGGAAGGACTATCGTGAAATCTTCTATACCTACAATCAGAGCTTTAAGCTGCCGGGTGTAAAGGAAGCCATCTTCTACGAGAGCACCTGCGGTGACTGGCGCTGGAACCAGGTGAACGATTATCGCCCTTACTGTATCAACGGTTCGGGTATCAAGTGTTATCCTACAGCCAACTATGCCGACTATTTCGGTATGGCAAACGGAAAGCCTATCAAGGACATCACCAAGAAAGATGCCGACAGCGGCTACGACCCAGAGTATCCTTTCAGAGGCCGTGACCCACGTTTCTACAACGACTTCGTGTTCGATGCACAGAAGTGCGTAAAGGCCACTTCCAACATCAAGGACGGCTCAGGAAAGGTGCAGGAATACAAGCAGTATGCTTCTCTGCAGACAGGCGGATACTATCGCACCGATACTCCAGCCAAGGCTGTGTTCACGGGTTATATGATGAAGAAGTTCATCGACCAGTATATGAACGACTGGGATGGCTACAAGGAGAACAACCGCATGACCTTGAGTCTGATTCGTCTTGCCGATGTTTATCTGATGTATGCTGAGGCAGTGGCTCAGGGCTATGGCTCGTTCGAGTCTTCAAGCCAGGCGTTCCCGATGACCGCCCTGAAGGCAGTGAACACGATTCGCGAGCGTGCCGGAGTAGCCGACATTGCAGATGAGTATCTCACTTCGCAGGAAGGATTCATGAGTGAGCTTCGCCGTGAGCGTGCCGTAGAGTTGGCTTTCGAGGGCCATCGTTTCAACGACCTTCGCCGCTGGCTCTTGCTCGACAAGGCACCTTACAACAAGAAGACAGCCGTATATTTCGACCGTGCCGCCGACCAGGATGATGCAACCCGCTACGCCGATCCAGAGAACGGACATGTGCTCAACCTGCACGAAGAGACATTGGTTACACGCAACTTCTCTGAGAAGCATTATTGGTTCCCATTCCTCAAGGACGATGTAGAACAGTATGAAGATTTCAAACAAAACCCAGGTTGGGAATAATCTAAGAAGATGAGTATGAAAAATAATATATTCAATAAGAAAACGTCATTGACCCTGGCTTCCATGTTGGTAGCCAGCGGCATGGCAAGCGCACAGGAACTTGCTGACAGCAGCATGATTAATGTAGCCTTCGGCAAGGTTGCGAAGACCGACCTCATGGGTGGAGTGAGCCAGGTGAATGTGCAGGATCAATTGAAGAAAGACTATAGCTCTAATAGCTTGAACAACCTCCAGTCGCTCATTGGTGGTTATAATGGAAATATCTGGGGCCAGGCTCCGCTGATCCTGGTAGATGGTGCTCCAAGAAGTGCATCGGATATCAACGCCACCGAGGTGGAGGAGATTACCGTGCTGAAAGGTGCATCTGCCGTAGCCCTCTATGGCTCCAAGGGTGCCAAGGGCGTGATTCTCATCAGCACCAAGCGTGGTAAGATTCAGCCGCTCACCATCGAGGCGCGTGCCAATACGGGCTTGTATGTGCCTAAGAGATACGCTGAGTTTCTGGGGGCTGCTGAATATATGAGCCTCTATAATGAGGCACTGCTGAACGATGACCCTACACAGCCAAAGAAGTATAGCGATGAGCAGATTTACAACACGGCACAGGGTACCAATCCTTACCGTTATCCAGACATGGACTTCTTCAGTAGCGATTATCTGCGCAAGGCTTACAACAGAACCAACGCTACGGTGGAGGTGACGGGCGGCAGCAAGTTTGCCAAGTATTATGCCAACTTCGGGGTAGATTACAATGGCGGTCTCATCAAGTATGGTGAGCATAAAAAGGACAAGAACCTGAACTTCCGCATCCGTTCAAACATTGATGCTACCATCACCGACTGGTTGAAGGCCTATGTGAACGTGGGCATCAACATCAGTAACAAATATACCGGGCGCGGTGATTTCTGGGGAGCAGCCAATACGCTTCGCCCTAACTGGTACACTGGTCTGGTGCCAATCAGCATGATCGACCCTAACAACGCCAGCCTGCAGCAGATGATTAACGGTACTATCCATCACGTCGACGGCAAGTATCTGGTGGGTGGTTCTTCCGACAATCAGACCACCGTATTTGGCGACATGCTTCTTGCCGGCTACGTGAAAGACAAGAACCGCACCTTCTCGTTTGATGTAGGTACCAAGGCAGACCTTAGCATGATTACCAAGGGATTGAGCTTCGAGACCGCCTTCAGCATCGACTACTGGGATTACTACTCAGAGGCTTATAATCTTGGTTACTCTACTTACGAGCCAACCTGGGGTAATGTGAACGGTAAGGATATGATTGTGGGACTGACCAAGTATGGCAAGGATTCGCAGTCAACCAGCGAGTACATCGGCAGCAGCCAGTACTACCAGTCGATGGCGTTCCGTGCCCAGTTCAACTATGTGAATACTTTCGCCAAGTATCACAATGTGGATGCCACTCTCGCTGCATGGGGCTTCTCCAAGCAGAATGCCGTAGATGAGAATCACGAGAGTTCATCGGGTGTCAAGGGTTCTGCTTATCACAAGACCACCAATGCCAATCTGGGCTTGCGTTTGGGTTACAACTACAATCACACCTACTACGCAGAGCTGGCAGCAGCTGCAGTCCATTCTCCAAAACTGGCAGAAGGTCATCGTGAGGCAATCTCGCCTTCTGTAACTTTAGGTTGGCGTCTGAGCCAGGAGAAATGGTTCAAGAATACACTGCCTTTCTTCGACGAGGCGAAGGTGAATGCATCTTACGCTGTTCTTAACCAGGATATCGACATCTCTGATTATTATATGTATAAAGGATACTATAATATGAAGGGCGGATGGTATCAGTGGCAGGATGGCACGCAGGGTGGTAATACCAACTCTTCTGTGCGTGGTGCCAATGATCAGCTTACCTTCGTGAAGCGCAAGGAATGGAGAATCGGTTTGGAGACATCGCTCTTCAATGGTCTGGTGACACTCGATTTCAACTACTTCAACCAGTTGACCGACGGTTTGCTTACCAATGGTAGCGCTACACTTTATCCGATATACTTCAATACGTATCCTAACGGTTCTTTCCTGCCATGGACAAACTACAACCAGGATACCCGCAAGGGCTTTGACTATGCTCTTTACGTAAACAAGAAGATAGGTAAGGTAGATGCCAAGTTAGGATTCACAGGTCAGGTATATTCTTCAGAGGCTAAGCGCCGTGAGGAAAACAACGGTGATAACACCTATCTGAATGCACAGGGACAGCCACTCGACGTGATTCGCGGTTATGTATGTGAGGGCTTCTTCACCCAGCAGGACATCGACCATCTGAATGCCAACCTCGAACAGAGCGACCCTAACTTCGTGCCAAAGCACACCTTTGGAGAGGTGAAGGCTGGCGACCTGAAGTATAAGGATGTGAATGGCGATGGCGTTGTGGATAGCAAAGACCAAGTGGTGATGGGTAAATACGGATGGAGTGCCTGCCCATACATCTTTGGTGTAAACCTGACGCTGAAGTGGAAGCAGTTCACGCTCTTCGCTGCTGGTACAGGACAGATGGGTGCCAAGGCATTCAGATCTAACGACTGGAGATTTGGTACATCGAAATATACCACAGTGGTAAGAGGTCGCTGGACACCGGAGACGGCAGCCACTGCTACCTATCCTCGTCTGACAGCGCTTGAGAATAGCAACAACTTCCGCAACTCAGGCTTCTGGATTTACAGAACAGACCGTTTCGACCTGAACAAGGTTCAGCTTACTTACGACATGCCAACCCGTTGGTTCGAAGGCAAGGTGGTTAGCGGCATGAGCGTTTATCTGCTCGGCGAGAGTCTCCTCACCATCAGCAAGAATCGCAAGTATATGGAGACCAGCTATGGTTCACCAAGTTGTCGCTACTACAATCTCGGTTTGAAGATGTCATTCTAAGGAGAAGATCTTAAACACAAACTATTAGAAGATAAAATGATGAAAATAAGAAATATAATCATGATATTTGCATCTGCAGTCTTGCTCTCTGCTTGCGATGATGTATTCACGCCAGCAGTGGAAAACTTCAAGGATTTCGATCAGATAGATTCCGATCCTAATTTTGCTGCAGGTTTTCTGACAACCACCTATCGTGCGCTTCCTGGCTACTATGATGGTAGTGATGTGGCTACTGATGACGCTGTTACAAACGACAAGGGTGATAGCTGGATGAAGATGGCTACTGCCACCTGGACTTCTACCAGCAACCCTACCGATAAGTGGGGCACCTGCCTGGGTGCAGTGCAGTATCTCAACACCTTCCTGGATCATGTTGATAATGTACAGTTCATGAGAGACCCTGTTCAGAACAAGCTGCGTCAGATGAGAATGCGTGGCGAGGCTTACGGATTGCGTGCCATCTTCCAGTATTATCTGCTCCGTTCTCATGCGGGTTACACCGCCGATGGAAAGCTGCTTGGTACTGTCCTGAGTCGCACGTTCCTGGGAACCAACGATAATCTCAATCTTCCACGTCTTGATTTCAAGGAGAATGTGGATAGCATCCTGGTAGATTTAGACAGAGCTGAGGCTTTGCTTCCTGATGACTATGCTGACATCGACAAGGCCGAACTGATTCCTGCCAAGTATAGAAGCATTGTTAGCGACCCAGGTGATTACACCGTGGTGATGGGTAATAAGTCAAGACAGCTGATCAACGGTCAGATCGTCAAGGCTTTCCGTGCCCGCCTGCTCCTTCTGGTAGCCAGCCCTGCTTTTCTGGAGAGTGCAGATAACTGGGCAAAGGCAGCCGATGCCGCAGCCAAGGTACTCGATGTTGTGGGTGGTCCTGCCGGCTTGTCGGCTACGGGCGGTACCTATTATACCAACGAAGGTGAGATATCAGCCATCAAGGAAGGTTCCAATCCTGCCGAGATTATCTGGCGTGAGAATCTTTCCAAGGAGGTGAACAGCGATGAGTCTAACAACTATCCTCCATCTCTGAATGGTAAGGGCAGAATCAATCCAACCCAGAATCTGGTGGATGCCTTCCCTGCAGCCAACGGTTATCCTATCTCGGATGCAAGAAGCGAGTATGATGCAGCCAATCCTTACGCAAACCGTGACCCACGTCTGGCACAATACATTATATATAATGGTGCCACAGAAGGACCTTCCAGCAAAACTATCTATACCGGTAGCCAGGAGGGAACCGACGACGGTATCAATGCCAAGGATAATTCAACCCGCACAGGTTACTATCTGAAGAAGCTTCTGAACATGAAGGTGAACTGCTCATCTACCTCAACAACCAAGGTGAACAAATATACGCCGCGTCTCCGCTACACCGAGTTCTTCCTGGATTATGCTGAAGCTGCCAATGAGGCTTGGGGACCTAAGAATGACAACGGACATGGCTATTCGGCATACGATGTAATCAAGGCAATCCGCCATCGTGCAGGTCTTACAGATGATACTTATCTTGACGAATGCGCCGAGAGCAAGGACAAGATGCGCGCCCTGATTCGCAATGAGCGCCGTCTGGAGCTTTGCTTCGAAGGCTTCCGCTTCTGGGACCTTCGCCGCTGGAATGATATTGCCGGCATGAACCAGGCTGCCCAGGGTATCGACTGGAACGGCAGCGAGAGCACCTTGCTTCCAGCTGTAGAGAACAGAGCTTATCAGGAATATATGATCTATGGTCCTATCCCATATTCAGAGACTCTGAAGTTTAACCTTCTCTATCAGAACAAGGGTTGGAAATAAAGTGAAAAGATAAAAATAAGACTATTACGATATGAAAACTTTAAGATTATTAAATATGCTTGGCTTAGCTACCTTCGCAATGTTGGCAACAACCTCTTGCGAGAGTGGCAACCAGGAGTTTGACTATGAGGGTGAGACTACGGTTTACTATTCCAAACCTGCCTATGTTCGTACGGTGGAACTCGGCGAAGACCAGGAGGTAGACCTGACTGAGGATAATCTCCATAACATCAACATCATGGCGTTTTGCGGTGGTGGTTATGGCAATGGCAATCAGATTACCGTGGACTATGTGATAGACCCAGCCCTGGTGGAGGGCAAGAGCATGGTTATCAACAACGAGACCAAGCCTATGATCCTGATGCCACAGGAATATTACACCATCGAGAATGCCAACCAGTTTGTCATTGCAAAGGGTAGCCTGGCGGGTGGTCCTAAGATTCATCTTACCGATGCTTTCTTTGCCGATGCCAAGAGTCTGGAAGCTAATTATGTGATTCCTGTGAAACTGACCAAGGCCACCGGTGTTGACAAGATTATCGAGAGTCAGAACTATACCCTCTGTGCCGTGAAATTCGTGAATCCATGGCATGCTGTGTATCTGCGCCGCGGCAAGGATCAGATTACCTATGCCGATAACACCACAGCCGAAGACATCCGCCATACCCAGTATATGGAAAAGGGCGAGTTGCTCAATGTGGTTACATCGGGCATGAAGCAGGACAAGATGGTGGTTGCCGTAAGAGACAAGGCGGGTGTAGCCCACAACGTAACACTCTTGCTCAACTTTGACGACGACAACAACTGCAGCATCACTACCAATGATGAACATGCCGAGGTTTCGGGCACAGGTAAGTTTGTGAAGGCTTGTGAGAACATGGGTGGCACGAAGCGCAACGCTCTCTATCTGGATTATCAGGTAAAGGTGGATGGTGTGGCTACCGTGGCAACCAAGGATACCATGGTAGTTCGCAACCGTGGTGTCGTAGGTGAGTATTTTACAGTAAAGTAATACTAAAAAGAATTCAGAATCATGAAAAAGATAAAGAATTTTGTCCTCGCCAGTGCAGCAGCAACCTTGCTGCTCACTGGTTGTGCTGAGGATTATCAATCAGACTTTAACGTAAATAAGCCAGAGAGTGTTGCCTTGGCAGAAACTCTTAATGCCTATGACGTATTGAAGAACTACACGGGCATCCACCTGGGAGCGGAAATCGCATCGGATGATGCCCTTGCCCAGAATGCCTTGTATTCTCAGGTCTTGGCTAACTTCAACGAGGTTACCCTGTCGGATGCTTTCAGCTATGCCGGCATGGTGGCTGACAATGGCGATATTGATACGCTTACCGTTGAGAAGGCTGTGGCAAATGCTGCTAACTCGGGTATGAATGTCTTCGCCACTGCCATGTTCAATCCTGCTCAGTTCAATGTCAACTACATGAAGGAACTCACCAAGGATACTTGGGTGGAAGGAACGCAGGTGGATACTGACATTGTTGAGGATTTCGAAAAATATGATGCCGGCAGTAAGTTGGATGGCGATGGCTTCAGTGTGATTGCCAAAGATCCGGCTGGACAGAATGGAAAGGTGTTCTCTAATACCAAGAATGCTAAGTTCATGTCTATCCCTATCCAGTTGCCTGAAGGTGCTAAATTGAAAGATGTGCAGTCTATCTCCTTCGATTATCGAAGCAGCAACATCAAGAAGATTCTCCTGCTGAGAGTGAAGGCGGGCGAGAGCATTGCCGAAAAGCAGTTTGATAAGCCAGAGGCTAAGGATCAGTGGGCACATTATGAGCTCAGCATGACGAGTCTGGCTGATAATATCACAGCCGAGGATATGGAGGCTAATACCTTTTCTATTATGGTTGGTCAGGGTGCTACCCCGCAGAAGGTGTATGTAGATAACATCAAACTGCATGTCGCTTACAAGACTGAAGGCTACTATGTAGATCGTCCTGCAGCGGAAAAGGCGGCTGATGTAAAGAAGGGACTGGATGCCTATGCCGATGCTTTGGTAAAGAAGTATGGTGATAGAATCAATACCTGGACGGTGGCTAGCGACTTGCTGGACGACTTCCTCGGTGAGATGAAATCTACCGATGCAACTGGCGATCCTTCAGAGTTCTATCCTAATGATTACCTGGGCGATAACTATGTGGCTGATGTCTGCAAGACCATCCATGCTGTCAAGCCGGATATGAAGCTGTTCTATGAAGAGAGCAACATGCTGGGTAATGACATGAAACAGGAGGGCTTGAAGAACTATCTGGCTCAATGGAACGAGGCGGGGGCTCAGATTGCCGGTGTCAACATTAAGGTTGACCTGCCTTATCATGCAGATATTCTTGAGGATACCAAGGCGCAGTATGAGACTTTGCTGAATAGCCTGAAGGAGACCGGACTCCTGGTCCGTCTGTCAGACCTCAATGTTTATCCGGCTGATAAGTCGGGTGCCATCCAGGGAATCTCTCAGGTAACCACAGCTCAGTTGAAGGAAATGGCTTCTTTCTATACTTACATTGTAAATAAGTATCTTGAAATCATTCCTGAGAACCAGCGATACGGACTCAGTTTCTCGCATGTCAACGCTTCGAATGTGGGCGTAGGCTTATGGAGCAATTACAATCGCTTGCCTACTTATGTGGGTGTGGCTAATGGTTTACAGTCTAAGGAAACAACATGGTAAAGAAATTATTAGTCTTAATTATTAGTATCGTAACTGTTGCAGTGAGTCAGGCTCATAATGGGCCTGCACTGCGACGTGTTATCTCTACTTCGCAACCGATGTGGATTATCCACATTGACACATGGAATGATCCAGACCCGCAGCGCATCATCGACATGGTGCCAGAGGATATCAGACCATACGTTGTGTTCAATCTTTCTCTCTCAGCTACGCAGGCTACCTGTCCTGACGGTGAGAAAGTGTGTGATTCCTGGATGAAGGTTTGTGCCCGCAATAGAGTATGGACCATGATTCAGTGTGCCAGCGGTGCCTGCAGTGCCTTCTCGGATGATGATCTCTCTATCTACGAAAAGTACTTCAAGGAATACCCTAATTTCCTGGGATGGAATTTTGCCGAGCAGTTCTGGGGCTTCGAGGAAGACCGTAAGTGGGAGGTGATAGGTGAAGATGGTACTACGACTACCGAAGTGAGAAAGAATCCATCGTTTATGAAGCGCCTGCAGTTGCTTGCAGATATCTATGAACTTTGCCATCAATATGGCGGTTACCTGGCTGTAAGCTTTACCCAGGCAGTGTATTCAGCCAACATGATGCCTGTGGCATACATGAAGCGCAATGCCAAAATGCGCCAGTTGCTCACTACCGACAACGACCATTTCATCTGTTGCGAGAAATATACCATGAAGAATGGATTCTTTGACATCGAGAGCAACTGCCTGGGTGCTTATCTGGGTGGATATGCCGGTCAGTATGGTATTCGCTTCGATGCCTGCGGATGGTATGGCGATGACAATCAGCTCGACCTGGACGGCAATGTAATCACGGATAGTAAGGGCGATGCGCTCAAGAAGTATTACAGCGATTTTCCTAAGGCATGCGGTGCCATTCCTATCCTGGAGCACGTGGCACTGACCGGTGAGACAGTGATAGATGGTCCGGAAACAATTCCTCTGGAGGATTCACGTGAGATTGCTACCACCAAGACGGCTGATGGCTATACACACCGCAACTGGGGATGGTTCCCACACTTCCGCAACATCAATATCGACATGTTCCGAAAGATATTAGACGGTACCATCCGTATTCCAACCCGCAGCGAGGTGATTGGTAGAACAAAGATCTGTCTGCTCAACGACATCAAGCCTAAGGATGCTTCTTCTAATGTCAATGAGATGGGACCATACGTTACTCCAGAGGGATTCTTCAATGGAATCTACCGTAACGAGGCTGATGAGAACGGTTGCCAGTGGCCTAACCATACAATCACCAACCGATGGTGGCTGAAGAGCACCGGCCGTTATCCAACCATCCCTGTGGTTTCCGACCTGCTCGACGATGAGGCGAAGAAACTCACCGTGGCAGTGAAGGCAAGTGAGTATTCTTCTAACTCTACCTGGAACAATGTGGCAAATAAGAAGACGTATCTCAACAAGCTTTTCAAGCAGGAATACACGGGAACCATCTATGCTTCACGATTGGAGAATGCCTGGGTTTGCTATAACCCATTCCAGTATGATGAGAAGCATGTAAAACTGAATGCCACCAAGAACGGCATGCAGTACTATCGCGAGTATTATGCCACCAAGCGCAGTGCAAGGGGTACACTCATCCCTAAGTACAACACTTGCAGCCAGATTAAGATGAACCTGGCTCCTTACTCGCTCATCTTCATGCGCGAGAACTCGGATAAGCTGAGCCTCTATATGCAGAACTACCGCCTGAAGGACGGTATGAGACTGGAGCAGGGAAATCCTACTTTGAATGATGACAAGAAACTGCTTGAGTTCGAACAGCAGACGGATACAATTACCATCCTTGGTGCCAGTGCCCAGCCTACCATCTCATGGAAGGATAATGGCGACCACTCTGCAAGTTCGGTTACTTCTGAATGGAAGAGCAACCAGTTTATCGTATATGTAACTCATAATGGTCCGCTTGAGTTGACCATCAACTGCAAGGGCAGTAAGACATCGGGCAAGCTGAAGGATACGGATGTTACTCCTTCGGTTATCGAGATGCCTTCAGTGCCAGCTGTATATGAGGGTGAGTTGCAGTATGAGATGGAGAACTTCGACTACAGGAACGTAAGCGGTTTGTGGGGCAATGCCTGGTATTCGGGTTATCGTAACTACTCGGGACAGGGGTGTGTTAGATTGGGAACCAGCAAGACTGCTTCTCTCCGTGGTTATACCCCAGTGAACAAGCCGGGTACTTATACGGCTACCCTTCGCTATCAGTCGAACGATAAGCCTGCGACGCTCAATGTTACCTGCGGCAATGCTTCAAAGCAGATTGTGCTGCCTAAGACAGACAATGGCAAGTTTAAGTGGAGTGAATATACATTTGATATTGACATGAACGATGCAAATGGAAACATGCAGATTGACTATGTTAGTGGCGGAAGTGCCGTGCTCGACTGCGTGACCCTTAACTTCAAGGCTGAGTTGACTGCCATCTCTGGTATCACAACCGATGATAATATGGTGGATCACGTGGAGTATTATAATTTGAGTGGCATGCGCCTGTCGGCTCCTCAGAATGGTGTGAATATCAAGAAAACTTATCTTCGTAATGGTAAGACTGTTACGGAAAAAAATTATAAATAATTTTTATTAATCAATTTAAAACTTTAAGATTATGAGAACTACAATTAAGAGTTTGGCAATGATTGCTATTGCCTTGTTTTGTGGTGTTAGTGGTGCTTATGCACAGAACGAAGAGGAAGGTGATGAACTTACTGCCGAGATGTGGAGCTTGTACGATGGTACAGGTAAGGATGCTGAGAAGGTAGAGGGTAAAATCTACAACTGGGACTGGCAGATTGGTTCTGGTGCAGCTGTTGTCGGTGGTGGCGTGCTGGCTGGTACAACCACAGTGCAGGAAACGGCTTTTGCTGATTTGTCAGACTATTCAACCATGGTTATTTATGGTGCGCCTGGCAATGGAGTTCGTTTGATGTTCAACCGTATTGAGAAAGGTGGTCAGGCTGCTGATGGCAAGATGATTGAGATTATCAAGACCCTGAATGATGAGGGTGAGGCAACTCTTGACTTGAAGAAAGAGATGCTTCGTGGCGTAGGCGACGACAAGCAGCTTGACGATTTCACTCATTTGGTAACTATCAAGGTGCCATGGGGGACTGAGGCTCAGATTGATGCTATTCTTCTTTACAAGGGTACCGCTACTGGAATCAAGAAACTTACAGAGGTTGGCAATGATGTTGTGGTTTCTACTTACAATGCTGCTGGTGCAAAGGTGGCTGCCAATGCCAAGGGTCTTGTTGTCAAGAAGTTCCAGAGTGGTAAGGTTGTAAAAGTAATGAATAAATAATGGCAGAGATTCTACTCCTTTTGTGTAACTAGGGAGTAGTCCCTAGTTCAGATGTTCGGCAAGGTATTTGTTGAATCCAGCAGATACTTTGCCGATTTTATTTAAAATTGCGTCATAACAACTGATAATCGTATAACCGATAATATAAACTAAAAGATGAAACGAAAAACTTTCTTTCTGTGCTTGCTTTGCGCCTTTTGTCTGCAGGCACTGGCTGCCGTGGAACATAGCTATAAGCAGCAACCGAAGAAGCAGACGGTGAAGGTGGGTACTTCCACCCGAGAGATGCTGGTATATGTGCCTGCCGATTTGCCCGAGAAGGCTCCTATGGTCATCTCGATGCATGGAGCAAGTCAGGATCCCAATTATCAAATGAACCAGACTCATTGGAACGAGGTGGCGGATACGGCTAAAATCCTGGTGGTCTATCCGCAGGGAAATGGTAACTTCTGGGATATCTCTGGTTCTGGAGATGTGAAATTCATCGAAACCATCATGAAAACCATGCAGAAGAAATATCATGTAGATAAGAACCGTATCTACCTCTCGGGCTTTTCCATGGGCGGTATGATGACTTATCACTGTATGACCAAATTGGGAACAGTTGTTGCTGCCTTTGGTCCTGTGAGTGGTATTCCTGTGGATTATCGTGCCCCTGTGGCTCCACGCCATGTGCCTATTATGCACATCCATGGCACGGGAGATGATGTCGTGAAATGGGGCGGCGATCCAAACCATGCCGCTGGTGGCTATGGCAGAATTGACGATTATGTCAAGAAGTGGGCTGCTTATGAAGGTTGTGATGTGGATAATCCGGAGGTGATTCGCCCTTATCCTGCATCCATGAGTTATGCTGCAGCCACTCGTACTCGCTATATGAATAAGGTGGATGGTACGGAGGTTACGCTCATCGCCATTGATGGTAAGGGACATTGGCACTCCGACGATCCTAATGTTGTATATTCTACTCGCGAACTTTGGAACTTCTTCCAAAGATATAAGCTCGACCTTCCTGATAGTGAAGAGGCTGGCGAGTCGAAGGGGGATGTGTTGTTTTCTGATAACTGGGAGGATGAGGTCATCAATGTAGGAGAAGGTGTGCCTGCGGGATGGAAGCGTGTGAATAGTATGAATGATGGTAGTCGGAGTGATGAGAAGGCGAACGGTGCTGCCAATACAGGTGGCGCCCGTATCAAGGATTTCGTGGCTGGTGGTGATTTCAATACTGGTTTCTATCTGAGTGCCCGTGATTTCGACCAGTGCAAACTCTCTTATGGCTTGTATGATGGGCATCGCTTGCATTTGGTCCCAGGCAAATACCAGCTTTCTTTCAACTCTTCTTATTGGAATGATGGTTCTGAGAATGGTGCTGTGACTTTTGATGCTGGCATCGCCGGCATAAGCGACAATAAGTCTGTCTTGTTGGAACAGAACTTGGATTCGGAAGGTAACTTGAAGGAGAATGCCAATCAGGTGGTGAAAGGTTCTCTGGCTCACTTCTTGAACTTCACTGTAGAAAAAGAAGGTGACTATGAACTTTATTTCACCATGTCTTCTGGTTGGGCTGCGGTTATTCTTGGCAATGTGAAGATTAAAAAGGCGGATACCAGTACTGGTATTACTGAGAACGCAATCAATGCTTTTGGAAATGGCCATAGCATGACCTACAATTTAGCGGGTCATCGCATCAGCGCTCAGACCAAGGGTATGGTTATCGAGCAGACACAGCTTGCCAATGGCAGAAAGGTTTCCAGAAAGGTTATCAAGAAATAATAAACAAAATTTTATCTATAAATCCTGTTTAAACAGAATAACATTTAATTATTAATTTAAAACGTTTTTTATGAAAAAGATTTTCACTATGATGGTGGTATTCGCTGCGAGCATAGCTTCGGCTTTCGCAACAGTGTTTACACCAGAGTACAATGCGAATGGTGAGGCAACAGTGCCATTCGAATGCTTGAAAGCAGATGGTAGTATTACCCTTGAAAAAGGTACCGATGGTTCTATCATTGTAAAGAATGACGGATCAGGTAATGGCTATTTCGAGATTGAACTTCCAGCTGAGGGTATTGATGTAAGCAAGAGCTTTAAGGTTACCGGTTCTGGTGATGACATTATTAGTCGTCTTTTAATTGGTTCTAGTGTAGATAATTTAGCGGGACTGGATGGCTTTTATGGAAGTAAATTCGGATTTACCTTTGCCGGAAGTGATCGTGATGGCAAAACGTCTCATCTTAATAAAATGAGATGGGAAGCTAATAGTACTGCAGGAACTTATACAATTTCTTCCATCACCGTGGTCAAGAAACCAGAAGAATTCAAACTGGCAGCTAATGAGGTGAATTTGACGACTTCTATGTTCCGCGATTGGACCCATTGGGATAACCTTATCGATAATGGTACTAAAGGTTGTGCCAATGCGATTGGTGAGAAGTTGGATGCCGGTGGTCTTCTTTATGGTAATAGTAATGTTTTGGGAAAAACTTTTGCTGACTTAACCGGCTACAAGGCATTGCGAATCTATGCTAGCGAAGGCGATAAGTTCCGCATTCTGATGAATAGAACAGATGATGGTGGTGGTAGTGCTCCTATTACTGAAGTTATCATTACGGCAGATGAGTCGGGTGTTGCAACTTTGGATATAACTGCTTATGACTATGTTCATTTAAATGCGATTAAAAGACCTTGGGGTGTAGCTGCCACTACCGTAAAGGCCATCGCTCTGGTTTATGGTGATAATCCTGTCTTTAGCGAGGAAAGCTATTGGAATCCAATCAGCAAGGCTACCCGCCAGCCAAATGTAACTCGCAATCTTGTTGCTGGATTGAACACAATCTGTCTTCCTTTCAATGTGGCTGCTTCTGATTTCGGTTCAGTATTCGGTGATGCTGATGCTAAGGCTTATCAGTTTATAGGTGTAGAGGATAATAAGTTGCGCTTTGAGGAAGCTACTTCTATTGAGGCGGGTGTTCCTTACCTTCTTACCGTGGCTCAGGCTCACGAAATGGGTAATGTCGGAAAGGTTGATATTCTTGTAGAAGAGCCAAAGGCTGTAACAGTGGATGGTGTTACCTTTAAGGGAACCTTCAATGTGAAGGTTCTGGACGAGAAGAACCTCTTCCTGGGCAAGGATGGTAATTTGAAGGTTCCTGCTTCTGCCGAGGGTGATAATAACAAGCTGAAGGGTATGCGCGCTTTCTTCGTCCTCCCAGAAGCTACACAGACAGCTTACAGCCTCTCATTTGGTGGTGAGACAACAGGCATCCAGGCAATTGAAGGCGAGAAGGCAGAGAAGGCTCAGGGCGTTTATACCATCTCTGGCGTAAAGGTTGCTGATAACACTGCTAACCTTGCCAAGGGTCTTTACATCGTGAATGGCAAGAAGTTCATCCAGAAGTAAGGAATATAGAGATAATAGAACATATTAATAACATTTAAAATCAGATTAAGATGAAGAAATATATCAAACCGGAAATTGTAGAAGTGAAGTTGGGTGAGGAAATCATGTTTGGTGCCCAATCGGCTACTCTTAATTATGATAGTCCAGAGTCAGATAATGCATTTGAAAGTGGCTGTGCAAAAGAGAATAACCCTAGCTTCAACATTTGGGGTAATGACGAAGATTAAGGATGTAAAATCCCAGTTATAAATAAGATGACCTTGCGTTTTGCAAGGTCATCTTTTTGCGTTTTTTTTGTATCATAAACCTTTTCTCTTGTAACTTTTGAGCAAAAACACGGGTAAAGAATGCAAATTCTTGCTTTTTTTTCTTTTTTCTGAAAGAAAAAATATAATTTTGCAGGATGAATAATTCATGTAAATAACAATTATATATACAATCATAAGCCAATGAAACGTTTTATACTCTTTTCAATCTTTTGCTTCGTACAGATGCTGACATGCTTTTCTTATGCCAACTCTGGACGACTTTATACATCCAACGACATGTCGAGTAGCCTGATTCGATGTATCATACAGGATAAGTATGGTTTCATTTGGGTGGGTACCAATTATGGACTGAATCGTTTTGACGGCTATAAATTCAGTACCTATCTTTGCAATCCAGCCGATACGACAACCATTCAGGACAATGATATCGTAAAACTCTATCCTTACAGCAAAGAGTTCCTCTTTGTGGCAACAAATCGTGGACTCTATAAATATTCCTATCTTACCAATTGTTTCCAGCATATCGTATTGGAAAAGAAAGATGAGAAGATAAGAGTAAGTTCTCTTATTGAGGATGGAAAGCATAATCTCCTGATAGGTACAGCCGGGTATGGTGCCTATAGGTTGGATATGACTACAGGTAAAGTTACTCGCCTTTCAAGGAAATCTGCAAATTCTGTGGATGATTTCTTTGCTATGCTGTTCTTTGATGCTGAGGGATATCTGTGGCAGGCTAATCATACAAAGGTGTTGAGAAAATATAAATACGATGGCAAGTCTATCAAACTGGTAAGTGTATATGAACCTAAAGATCTGTTTGGCATCAGTAAATTATATGCCACAGACAAGAAGGGGTTCTTTGTGGCGCATACGGGCGGCATTATGCGCTATGATTATGCCTCGCATAGCTTCTCACGCTACGATTTCGATTTTTCAGCTCATCAGGGGGCAGGATATATCAGTGCTGTTACCTTGGATAAGTATGGCAATTTATGGTTGGGTACTTCGGGAGATGGAACTTTCAAGATACCGCATGGAAGCAGAAAGGCTTATCGGGTGGAGTTGAATAACCAATCGTTTATCTTTGATAATGCGCATATCAGCGATTTGCTGATAGATAGAGATGGTAATCAGTGGTATGGATGCTATATGAAAGGACTTTTCTTGTCGAATAATGATAAGAATGTGTTCCATCCGGTTTCTTTGGATGAATTGGGGGCTGGTATGGAAACCATTTCGTCTGTAGTGGGAGTTGCTGACGGATTGATGCTTTTCGTGGTCAAAAATCATGGGTTGTATCTCTTGGATGAGAAGACGGGCAATACCAAGCTACTACAAAGTCCTGCAGGACCAATCAAAGTGTACTCGGATTTTCGGAAGAATGTTTATGTATATGGCCGTGATGGCATTTATGAGTATGATTGGAAGCATCAGACTTACCGGTTGTTGCTGCCTTCCAATGGACTTTCTCTAGATGGTATGCAGGTAGATGCTGCTGGTAATATTTATTTTACGAGCCCGGGCAACGGACTTTATGTATGGAATAGGAAGAGTGGCAAGATGACGCAATATCTGATGGATGATAAGCGTCCACACAAAACCATTTGCAATAACTGGATATCGGAGATCAGGTTAGATTCCCGGGGATGGCTCTGGTGTGCTACAACCAATGGTGTGTCGTGCATGGATACCAAAACCGGATATTTTGACATCATTCTTTCTCGGCCTTTGTTAGAGGGTAAAACGTGCTATTCTACATTAGAACTGTCGGATGGTAAGATTGCTATTGCCACAGAGATGGGGCTTTATCTCTATGACAGGAAAAAACAGCAGACTACCCCTTGGCCTCATTCCGAGAGTATTAGCGGATTGAGAATTTATTCGCTGAAGAAGGATGTCAAGGGAAACCTATGGATGAGTACTGCGCAGGGTATCTGGTGTTATGATAGTAAAGCTAAGTCGTTTTTCTCTTTTGAAAAGGGAAACGGACTCTTGACCAAGGAATATCTGGCTGGAGTAGTAGGTTCTACATCGGATGGGGTTATCTGTTATGGAAACTCCGAAGGATTGACTTATTTTAGGCCTTCTCAGGTAAAGGATTATAATGAGAAAACGTCCGCCATTTATCTGTCGGGTGTGTTGCTTGATGGAAAGATGGCTCCGTTTATCGGAGATGATCTGAGTGTTCCGTCTGATTTCAAGTCGATAGTGCTCAGCTTCTCCCTGCTTGATTATCAGAGCGTGGGTAACATCGTGTTCCAGTATCGCATCAACGGGGGCAAATGGATCAGCAATGCGGCTGGCGACAATAGCTTTAACTTCACTGGTTTGTCGTATGGACATTATCGTATAGAAGTGCGTACCTATTGCAACGGCAAGTACTCCACATATAAAAAGGTAATCAACCTGGATGTGCTGGCACCTTGGTATCTCACAGTTTGGGCGAAGCTCATCTATCTGAGCCTGGTTCTCGGCTTTATGGCTGCTGTCATCTTTATTTATCTGCGCAAGAAAAAAAGAGATCTTGAAGAGGCTAAGATGCAGTTCCTGATTAATGCTACCCACGATATCCGTTCGCCGCTTACTCTGATTATGGAGCCTCTGAAGAAATTGAAGGAGCGATTGGGAAATGCTGAGGAGTATCATGAAGATATTGATACCATCGACCGAAACGCACAGCGTCTGCTCACCCTGGTGAATCAGATTCTCGACAAGAGACGCCTGGACAAGCATCAGATGAACCTTTCGTGCAGGGAAACCAACCTGGTGGAGTTTTCGCAGGGTTTGGTTTCGCTCTTCACCTATAATGCCAACCTGCGTGGTATTAATATCAGGCTGGAGATGCCAGAGACGCCTGTGAATGCATGGATAGATCGTAATAAACTGGATAAGGCGATAGCCAATCTGCTGTCTAATGCCTTTAAATATACGCCTAATGGCGGCGAAATCATCTTCCGCATTGAGAAGCAGGATAAGAAGGTGCTCCTGTATGTGATTGATAGCGGCAAGGGATTGGGAAAGAACGATGATGCCAAAACCCTGTTTGAACGCTTCTATCAGGGAAAGAATTCGGCTGATATGCACCTGGGAGGTTCGGGCATCGGCTTGAATCTATGCCGATCCATCGTAAGGCTTCATGGTGGCGATGTGACAGCACGCAACCGAGAGGACGGAACGAGCGGTGCCTGTTTCATCATAGAATTGCCTTTGGGTAAAGAGCATCTCAAGGATAGCCAGATTAATTCAGACTACGTGGTGAATGGAAAGAAACAGCAGAGAAGTGGGGCTAGCAAGAACAGTAAAATCCTGCTGGTGGATGACGATATCGAAATCTGCCGCTACATCAAGACGGAACTGAGCGACTGGTATCGCTTTGTAATCTGCAACAATGGCAAAGATGCACTGAAGCAGCTGCTTTCTGGTGATTTCGACTTGGTGGTAAGCGATGTGGTGATGCCGGAGATGGATGGTATCACGTTGCTTAGAAATATCAAGGGCAATGCCAATATCAGCCACGTGCCAGTAATCATGCTTACTTCCAAATCGGAAATCAGCGATAGGCTAGAGGGTATTAAGCTAGGAGCTGATGCTTATCTGGCAAAACCGTTCAGCCTGGAGGAACTTCATCTCACGATAGACAATCTCATTGATAATGTGCGTCGCCTGAAGGGTAAGTTCACTGGAGCTCTGAAGCAGGATGACAAGGTGGAGAAGGTAGAGGTGAAAGGCTACGATGAGGAGCTGATGGAGCGTATCATGAAGGTAGTGAACGAGAACTTGAGCGATTCTGACTTCAATGTAGAGAAGATGTGTGATGAGGTGGGCGTAAGCCGTACTCAGCTGCATCGTAAGTTGAAGGAGATGACCGGTGTTCCTACTAGCGAGTTCCTGCGAAACATCCGTCTCAATGAGGCTGCCCGATTGATTAAAGAGGGTAAAATCAACATTACGCAGGTTTCATATATGGTGGGATTTGCCAATAACAGTCATTTCTCCACTGCATTTAAGAAATATTTCGGAATGTCGCCTACGGAATATGCGGCAAAATATACTGAGTAAAGTATTTGAAACATTAAAAAAAGTCATTATGATTGTTTATTCGTAATTTTGTAGCGTTAAACGAATAAACAATCATAATGATGAATACAACGAAAATCTTGGCTTTCAGAAAGCCGTTACTGATGAAGATCAACTTTCCATGGTCAAGGCCTCTCTTAGCCTGTTGTTTTGTGATGTTTGCTCTCACTGCAATGGCTGATTCCTTTATCAGCTTCCGACAGCAAGGGGGAGCATTCCCTATTTCCACCGCCTCTCAGATGTCTGGTATCTGTATGGATACTCACGAAAAACAAGGTGTGAAAAGAGCAGCGGAAGACCTGCGTAAGGATATCTATACCGTGTCGGGTCGTTCACCCAGAGTGTGCTGCCAGGGCGAGGATGTGGTGCGTTATCCCATCCTCATTGGCACATACGGAGTGAGTGAAGCTATTACTCGCCTTGCCAAGAAAGGCATCTTGCCAGAGCGTTCGCTCAAGGGCAAGTGGGAGAGCTTTGTCATCAAGACCATTGATCATCCTGCCAAGGGTATGGAGCGTGCCTTGGTGGTGGCTGGTAGCGATATGCGTGGCACCATCTATGGCATTTACGAGATTTCCCGACAGATGGGGGTGTCGCCTTGGTATTGGTGGGCGGATGCGCCGATAGCCAAGCATGAGGAGGTCTTTGCCAAGCCATGCTCTGTGGAGAGTGGAGAGCCGAAGGTGAAATATCGTGGTTTCTTCATCAATGATGAGTTCCCTTGTATGACCACCTGGGCTAGAAATAAGTTTGGGGGCATGAACAGCCAGATGTATGCCCATGTCTTCGAACTCCTTCTTCGCCTCAAGGCAAACTGCCTCTGGCCTGCCATGTGGGGCTCGTTCAAGGAATACAAGCCTTTGGTACCTATCTTGAAGGATGAGAACGGACTGTATGAGGGCAACTGCTTCAATGAGGATGATCTGGAGAATGCCCGACTGGCTGATGAATATGGCATCGTGATGGGTACCTCGCATCATGAGCCGATGCAACGCTCGCAGCAAGAGTGGATTCGACATAAGAAGAACTATGGCAACGGTGAATGGAACTGGTTGACCAACAAGAATGCCATCAAGCGTTTCTTCCGAGAGGGAATCGAGAATAGCAAGGGTTACGACAAGCTCGTGACCATCGGTATGAGAGGTGACGAAGACCGTCCGATGACCGATGCAGGTAGTAGAGAGGCTAACTTCCGGCTGATGGAACAAATCATTTCGGAACAGCGAAAAATCATAGCTGATGTCACCAGGAAACCAGCCTCCGAGACCCCACAGGTCTGGACACTCTACAGTGAGGTGCTCGATTATTATGACCAGGGACTCAAAGTGCCCGATGATGTCATCGTGATGCTTTGCGATGACAATTTCGGTCATGTGCGCCGACTTCCTGATAGAAAGAAAAATTTCCACAAGGGCGGCTATGGTATGTATTATCATGTAGGCTATTATGGTGCGCCGAGAGCCAGCAAGTGGCTCACCATGTCGCATATCGCCGAGATGTGGGAGCAGTTGCAAGCCACTTATCAACATGGTGTGGATAAACTCTGGATGCTCAATGTCGGTGATATCAAGCCCCATGAGTTTGCCATCGACTTTTTTATGAACATGGCATGGAATCCCGACGCCTTCGATGCCAGCAACCTGGAGCAATATGCACAGGGATTCTGTGCCCAGCAGTTTGGTGATAAAGAGGCGAAAGAGGCTGCTCGTCTCTTGATGAGCTATGGAAGATATGCGTCTAGGGTGCAAGCCGAATTGCTGGATGACAAGACATACAATTTGCAGACGGGAGAGTTTAAGGGCGTACGGGATGAATTCCTGGCCTTGGAGGCACGAGCCCTGCGTCAGTATATCACCCTGGATGAGCCTGCGAAGGATGCCTATCAAGAGTTGGTTCTCTTCCCAATACAAGGCATGGCAAATCTCTATGATATGTATTACTCTTTGGCGATGAACAAGCAACTCTATCGTGAGGGACGTATTGAGGCTAATACATGGGCAGATAGGGTGGAGGAATGTTACAAGAGAGACTCCTTGCTCTGCGACAATTATAATCACCATATCGCCAATGGCAAGTGGAATCACATGATGGATCAAGTGCATATCGGCTATCAAAACTGGCATGCCCCGCAGCATCAAGTTATGCCTATGGTATATCGCATTCAGCAGAGTACCCCTTTTGCCGTTACGCAGCCTAGTACAGGCTACGTGTTCGAGCAAGATGGCGGCATGGTGGTGATGGAGGCAGAGCATCTCTTCTCACTGACACCTGCTGAATCAGAGAAGTCGCAGTGGAGACTCATTCCTGGTTTAGGACGAACGAAGTCGGGTATAGCTCTCTTCCCATATACCCAGCCAACAGCAGGAGCGTATCTTACCTATAAAATGAGATTTAAGGCAGATATGGATTCGGTGGATGTACATCTTGTTACCGATGCAGTGATGCCCTTTGTGCTGGGCGGTCATTATGTGGCAGTGTCGCTGGATGGTGGCAAGGAAGAGATTGTAGGGCTGAATCAGAATCTGAACTGGGAGCATAAGTACGACTTGATGTATCCTACAGCCGCATCGCGCATCATCGAGAAGAAGGTGAGGATGGCTGTAGGAAACACGGGGAAGGCTGAACATACCTTGAGGCTTCGTCCTATGCAGCCTGGTATTGTATTTGAGAAAATACTCATCAATCTTGGTGGGTATAAACCTACTCATCTAGGAATGCTAGAGAGTCCTTACGTGAGGTGAGGGCTCTCTTCTACCCCTTTTTTTTGCTACTTTTGCAGCGCAAAACAATAAAATAGACAATAACAAAGAATAAACAATTGATTTTATGAAGAAATATATCTTGTTGGTAGGTATGCTGCTGGGAGTAATCTCCGCCGTGGATGCAGCTCCACAGTTTGTAAAGTTTGACAAGGCTTCAGCTGAAAATGCCCTTCTCTTGACGGGCACGAAGGATACCATCCGCTATAGTCCTTCCGACTGGAAGGGAGTGAAGATGGCTGTCGCTAACTTGCGCCATGACTTGCGTAGCGTGACGGGCAGTGAGTATGCTCCCGTCGTGGTGGCTACAGTAGAAAAAAGCGAAATCGCCAAGAAATATCCCAAGCAATCCAAGCTGTTGAAGGGCAAATGGGAGCAATATCTCATCTTCACAGACAAGGGACAACTGGTGATTCTTGGTTCCGACAAGCGTGGCACCATCTATGGCATCTATGAACTGTCTCGCCAGATAGGCGTGTCGCCTTGGTATTGGATGGCGGATGCGCCTATTGCCCATCATGACCAATTGTATATCCTTCCTGGCACTTATACCGATGGAGAACCCAAGGTGAAATACCGTGGCATCTTTATCAATGACGAGTGGCCATCTTTTGGTGGATGGTGCGGCAACCAGTTTGGGGGCATCAATTCCAAGGCTTATAGCCATATCTTCGAACTATTGCTCCGTTTGAAAGCCAACTATTTCTGGCCTGCCATGTGGGGCTCACGCTTTAACGAGGATGACCCCAAATCACCACAGTTGGCAGATGACATGGGCATCGTGATGGGTACCTCTCATCATGAACCGATGATGAGGGCACATAAGGAGTATGTGCGTCGCAAGGCTGAGGTGGGTCCATGGGATTATGCCCAGAACCCTGATCGCATCGAGAAGTTCTTCTCTGATGGCTTGAAGCGCAACAGCAAGTATGAGAACATCATCACCATCGGTATGCGAGGTGATGGCGATGTGGCGATGGGCAACGGCAAGGACGAGGATAACATCAAGACATTAGGCAAGGTGATAGAGGCACAGCGTCGCATCATCAAGGATTGCTATGGCAAGCCGGCAAGCACCGTGCCTCAGCTCTGGGCTATCTTCACCGAGGTGCAGCGATACTATGATGCGGGATTCACCGTGCCTGATGATGTAACCCTGCTCTTCTGCGACAACAACTGGGGCTATATCCGCCGCAAGGGTACTGCCGCAGAACGCAAGCGCAAGGGTGGACTGGGCTTGTATTATCACATCGACATGAATGGTGGTCCTTGGAACGACCGCTGGGTGAACACCACAACCATCCCGAAACTCCGTGAGCAGCTGCATGAGGCATACGCCAGTGGCATCGACCGTATCTGGATTATCAACGTGGGCGACTTGAAGCCGAAGGAGGTGCCTATCGACTTCATCATGGATTATGCATGGAATCCAGATGCCGTAAAACCTGGTGATGAACAGCCATGGCTGGAACGTTTCTCAGCAAGCATCTTCGGCGAGGAATATGCCAAGGAGATTGCCGACTTGATAGCCAAATACAGCAAGTATAATCTCCTTAGGAAGCCTGAGGCTCAGGTGCCAGGCTTGTTTAATGAGCATGAGATGCTGGTGATGTCACAGCGTTGGCAGTCGCTGGTGGAAAGAGCTGAGCTGTTGCGCAAGCAGATGCCTAAGGAGAAGCAGGATGCTTTCTACCAGTTGGTTTATTATCCAGTGGTGGCAAGTGCTGGTGTGGTAGAGATATACAACCATGCCACCATGGGTGACAGCCTCGGTGTGGAGGTATTGATGAAGAAAGACCAGCAGTTGAGCGACTATTATAATAATGTGTTGGCTGGTGGCAAGTGGAAAGGCATGATGATGGACAATCACATCGGCTATACCCAATGGTCTATCCCTGACAAGAATCGCAATCCGATGACCTTGGGTATGAAGGTAGAGCATCCGTTGAATGTACCTGTTTCCACCACGGAGATTGGCATTCCAGCCTATCAGTACAGCCGAATCAAGGAAGGTAAGAATGCCAAGTGGATTTTCTTGCCAGACTTGGGTAGAGGTAAGGGATGCATGGGCATCGACCATGTGATGGCAGCAAGTGAGCCGGATGGCAAGGGTGCGTCGCTGGAATACGATTTCGAGCTTTCTTCCGATATGCAGCAGCTTTCCATCGCTCTCGGCATTCTGCCAACCCAGGATGTCTATCCAGCTCGTGGCCTTCGCATCGGCGTTCAGATAGACGACCAGCCATTGCAGATTGTAGATGCTCGCGCAGGATTTGTGGATACCTTTGCCGAGTACACTCCTCAGAACCTCGCTGTGTCCAAGGTGTTGAAACCATTGCCTGAGCAGCCTAAGCTGGTTTTGAATGGTTGGTGGAAAGGGAAGAAGCAGTTGCGAAGAGATGAAATCTTTGACAACCAGCGTTGGTTGGCAGCTACATCATCATCTGCAGTCAAGGCTGGTAAGCATACGCTTCGTATCGTGATGATAGACCCTGAGATTGTCTTGGAGCAGGTGGTTATCAATCCAGACAACAACAGATACAGCTATTTCGGGCAAAACTTGTAGGTAAAGATGTAAAACGGTGCGTTTCTTTTTGAGATGCACCGTTTTTTTTCTTACACTATGGTTGATTTGCCAAAGTATTTGTAACATACAGCAAAGTAAAATGTTTATTTTATTGCTATCTTTGCACTCAAAAATAGAAACTAATAATTTTAGATAAACAATGAACAATAAGTTTTTGATTGCTTCGGCATTGTGTATGAACTTGGGCGCAACAGTGAATGCGCAGAATCCAATCATACAAACCCAGTTGACCGCCGACCCTGCACCGATGGTGGATGGGGATACCCTCTATGTCTATACCGGACACGATGAGGATGGGGCAGACTTCTTCTGGATGAACGAGTGGCGTGTGTATTCCACCACCGATATGGTAAACTGGACCGACTATGGTTCTCCACTCGACCTCTCTTCCTTCTCTTGGGCGGATGACCGTGCCTGGGCGGCACAAACCATCAAGCGCAATGGTAAATATTACTGGTATATCTGCGCCCACTCTAAGTTGAGTGGCGGCATCGCTATTGGTGTTGCCGTGAGCGATTCGCCTACAGGTCCTTTCAAGGATGCACTCGGCAAGCCTCTCTTTGATAATGGTCGCTGGGATAACATCGACCCTACCGTCTGGATAGATGATGATGGGCAGGCATATCTCTATTGGGGCAATCCTCATCTCTATTATGCCAAGTTGAATGACGACATGATTAGCCTGAAGGGCGGAGTGGACCCTAAGGAAGCCATTGATGACAAACGACAGGTGGGCAGAATCCACATGACCGTGGATGGCTTTGGTGCTCCTGACGTGGAGAATCGTGACTCTACCGTGAAATATAAAGATAATTATACCGAGGGTCCTTGGTTCATGAAGCGTGGCAAGAACTATTATATGCTTTATGCTGCAGGTGGAGTGCCTGAGCATATCGCTTACTCGATGAGCAAGAAACCGCTCGGACCGTGGAAGTATCAAGGCAATATCATGCCATTGGAGAAAACGGGTTCCTTCACTAACCACTGTGGTGTGACCGATTTCAAGGGCAAATCTTATTTCTTCTATCATACAGGCAAACTGGGTGGTGGATTCGGACGCAGTGTTGCCGTAGAGGAATTCAAGTATAATGCTGATGGCACATTCCCTATCATCCATCATACACAGGAGGGAGTATCTCCTATCGGTACTCTCAATCCTTTCAAGCGCAATGAGGCTGAGACCATCGCTTACTCCAAGGGGGTGAAGTCGGAACAGACGGATGAAACAGGTGTATATATTTCTGAGATTCATACCGGGGATTATATAAAGGTACGCGAGGTGGACTTCGGCAACGAGTCACCAGACCAGCTTGCCATCTCTGCAGCTTGCTCATCCCTGGGCGGTTCGCTGGAAGTGCATCTCGACAAGGAGGATGGTGAACTGGTAGCAAAGATTGACGTGACCAGGACCGGTGGCTGGGAAAAGTGGAAGACTTTCTCGGCACAAATGCTAAAGAAAGTGACAGGAAAGCATGATATATACTTCGTGTTCAAGGGATTGAAGGGAAGCAAACTCTTCAATTTTGACTGGTGGAAGTTTGAGAAGAATTTCGCCAATCCTGTGGTTTGGGCTGATGTGCCTGATGTGGATGTAATCCGTGTGGGTGACAGCTTCTATATGGTAAGCACCACCATGCATCTGATGCCGGGTGCGCCTATCATGAAATCGAAGGATCTGGTGAACTGGGAAACCGTGAACTATATCTTCCCTAAACTTACCGATTCGCCTAAGTATGACATGAAGGAGGGTACGGTGTATGGTCGTGGTCAGTGGGCCACTTCGCTGCAGTATCATCGTGGCAAGTTCTATGCGCTCTTTGCTCCGAATGATAATCCTGGTGGAGAGACTTATATCTGCACCGCCGATGATATCGAGGGCAAATGGACTATCCACAGCCGTTTGCAGCATTTCCATGATGCCGCTCTCTTCTTCGATGACGACGATAAGGCATACGTGGTTTATGGAACAGGAGAGATGGTGCAGCTGAATGCAGACCTTACGGAAGTGGTGCCGGGCAGCCATCGTAAACTCTTTGAGCGTGATGCTGATGAAACGGGTTTGCTCGAAGGCTCCCGCATGATCAAGCACAACGGCAAGTATTATCTTCTGATGATTTCGTGGCCACAGGGACATCCTCGTCGTGAGGTTTGTTATCGTGCTGATAAAATAACGGGTCCTTACGAAAAGAAGGTGATTCTGGAAACGGAGTTTGCCGGATTCAACGGCGTGGGACAAGGTACGATTGTAGATGATAAGGATGGCAACTGGTATGGCATCGTATTCCAAGACCGTGGTGGTGTGGGCAGAGTGCTCACGCTGGAGCCATGTACCTGGAAGGACGGATGGCCTATGCTGACCGATGAGAAGGGCAATATTCCTGCCGAGATGCAGAAGCCTGTATTGGGATATGACGGTAAGGGACTCGTGTATAGCGACGATTTCTCGAAGGATAAACTGGAATTGCAGTGGCAGTGGAACCACAATCCTGTGGATAATGCCTGGTCGCTCACAGAGCGCAAGGGCTGGCTCCGCCTGAAGACATCCCGTATTGTTCCTAACATCTTCCTGGCTCCTAATACCATCAGTACCCGTACCGAAGGACCAACCTGCGAGGGAATCATCAAGATGGATGTGAGCAAGATGAAAGATGGCGATGTGGCTGGCTTGTCTGCCTTCCAGGGTGATGCAGCCCTGCTTTCTATCGTAAAGGAAGGCAAGAAACTCTTTGTGGTTGGTACCAAGGAGAGTGTAGCTTTGACTGAAAAGGAAAAGGCAGTGACTGATGTGAAGCGTGAGGAGGTTTATCGCCAGCCTTTGAATCTGAAGCAGGATAAGGCAACGAAATCAAGCATCATCTATCTGAAGATGAGTTGCGATTTCCGTCTTCATCAGGATCTCGCCACCTTATTATATAGTATAGACGGCAAAACCTGGATTCCTGCCATCAAGGATTTCAAGATGCGGTATGATTATCGCCGCCTCTTCATGGGTACCCGTATCGCCATCTATAACTATGCCACAAAGGCTGCTGGCGGATATATAGATGTTGATTCTTTTGAGTATTCTAAAAGAAAATAGGTTTAAAGTTTGAGATATTTTTAATTTTGACGGCACAAAGTGATGGAAAATCAAAAAGTTTCCTTATCTTTGTGCCGTTTTTAATTACTAATCAATGCTGATTTTATGAACAGAAATAAGATGATTTTGGGGGCTTGGGTCTTGGGACTATTGTTTCCGGTAGAGATGATGGCTAAGGCAAGTTGCACAGATAATAGTACTCGACTTTGGTATAACGCTCCTGCCCAACATTGGCTGGAGGCTCTGCCTATCGGAAACTCTCATCTGGGAGGTATGGTATATGGCGGAACCACGGATGAGAATATCCAGTTGAATGAGGAGACTTTTTGGAGTGGCGGTCCTCATAACAACAATAGTAAGAAATCCCTGGAGAATCTGCCAAAGGTGAGGGAACTCATCTTCAATGGCAGGGAAGAGGAGGCAGCGGCTCTCATCAACCAAACCTTCATCCCAGGGCCTCATGGCATGCGCTTCCTGCCGATGGCAAATCTGCATATCAAGATGCAGAATCAGGGAAAGACTGAGCAGTTTGTGCGCAACCTGGATTTGAAGAGGGCGATTGCCACGACTTCTTTCGTGATGGATGGCGTAAGATATACCCGTACTACCTTTGCTTCGCTGGCTGATGGCGTCATCGTTTGCCACATCAAGGCGAGTAGAAAGGGGGCCTTGAATATCGATGTTACCCTGGATTCGCCTTTTGAACATCAGACTCAGAAAACGCCTTCAGGGGTTATGCTGAAGGTGAAGGGACAAGACCAGGAAGGCATCAAGGCGGCTCTCACTGCCGAATGTGTGGCAGATGTAAGGACGGATGGCACCGAGGCAACCATCATCGTGAGTGCTGCCACTAATTTTGTGAACTATCACGATGTGTCGGGCAATGCAGCCCAGCGCAATGCCGACTATATAAATAAGGTGAAACTGATGAGCTATGCACAGTTGGAGAAACGCCATGTGGAGGCTTACCAGAAGCAGTTCGCTACTTCTTCTCTGATTCTGCCAACCGATATCAATGCTTCGTTGCCTACCAACCAGCGCCTGGAGAAATTTGCGGGCAGCAAGGATATGGCGATGGTAGCACTGATGTATAACTATGGTCGCTATCTGCTCATCTCCTCTTCCCAGCCTGGTGGACAGGCGGCAAACCTGCAGGGCGTTTGGAACGACAGCAAAAATGCACCTTGGGACAGTAAATATACCATCAACATCAATACGGAGATGAACTACTGGCCTGCCGAGGTAACGAATCTCGGTAACACCACGGAGCCTCTGTATTCGCTGATTAAGGATTTGAGCGTAACGGGAGCACAGACGGCTAGGGAAATGTATGGCTGCCGTGGCTGGATGGCACATCATAACACCGATATCTGGCGCATAGCAGGTCCGGTGGACGGTGCGCAGTGGGGCATGTTCCCGAATGGCGGAGCCTGGCTCACTACCCATCTCTGGCAGCATTATCTCTATACGGGCGACAAGGCTTTCCTCAAGCAGTGGTATCCGGTAATAAAAGGTGCTGCTGAGTTCTATCTTGACTATATGCAGAAGTTGCCGGGCACCGAATGGAAGGTAACCGTGCCGTCGGTGAGTCCGGAACAGGGACCTATGGGTAAGAGAACTGCCGTAACGGCGGGATGCACGATGGATAACCAGATAGCCTTCGATGCCTTGACCAATGCTGTGAAGGCTTCTGAGGTATTGGGAGTTGATGAGGCTGAGCGCAAGGATATGCAGCAGCTGGTTTTGCAGATTCCGCCGATGCAGATAGGAAAGTACGGACAGTTGCAGGAGTGGCTTGTGGATGCGGATGATCCGAAGAATGAGCATCGCCATATCTCGCATCTCTATGGATTGTATCCATCCAATCAGATTTCTCCTTTCTCTCATCCGGAACTGTTCCATGCCGCAGCCACCACTCTGAAGCATCGTGGCGACCAGGCTACGGGCTGGAGTCTGGGTTGGAAGACGAACTTCTGGGCACGCATGCTCGATGGCAATCATGCTTTCAGAATCATCAGCAATATGCTTCGCCTGTTGCCATCTGATGCGCAGGCAAAGGAGTATCCTGATGGCAGGACCTATCCGAATCTCTTCGATGCCCATCCGCCATTCCAGATAGACGGCAACTTCGGAGTAACAGCCGGTATCGCCGAAATGCTCCTGCAGAGTCATGATGGAGCCGTGCATCTCTTGCCAGCCTTGCCTGATGCCTGGAAAGAAGGAAGCGTAAAGGGACTTCGTGCCCGTGGCGGCTTTGTGGTGGATATGGACTGGAAGAATGGCAGACTGATGAAGGCGAAGATTCGCTCCACCATTGGAGGCGTGCTGCGTCTCCGCTCCTACGTTCCGCTGAAGGCGAAGAATCTGAAGAAGGCGGAAGGCGATTGTCCGAATGCTTTGCTGGCACCTGCTGTGGTAAAAACAGCGATGGAGCAGCAGAGAGTGGAAGAAGGTGTCAAGGCGAATATCCCAGCGGTGTATGAATATGATTTGGAAACAGAGCCAGGAAAGACGTATCAGCTTTCCGGTTGCTTTAAATAGGTGTTTTTGAGCCTTATAATCGTATTTTATATAGGTAAATATCAAAAAAAGCTGTAAAAGTATCGTTTTATCCACCGATAAGTGGATAAAAAGTGGTACTTTTGCGGCTATATTATTAACTATAAAATTTTAGACCGAGAATTACAATGAAGAAAGTATTAATTGCAACCTGCTGCATCGCTCTGCTGAGCGGTTCCTTGAGTGTTTCGGCACAGACCTTGGCTGGCAAGTCATGGTCGGCTGATAACGGGAATGGTACCTTTACCAACCCCTTGTTTTATGATGAATTTTCTGACCCGGATATCATCAGAGTGGGGGAGGATTACTATCTGGCAGGTACTACGATGCACAGTGTGCCGGGACTGGTGGTGCTGCATTCCAAGGATTTGGTGAACTGGGAGTTCTCTTCCTACTGCTTCGACCGATTGGATGATTCTGATGACTTCAATCTCAGAAACGGCAAGGAGGCTTACGGACAGGGTATCTGGGCACCTGCCATCCGCTATCACAACGGAAAGTTCTATATCTTCTCTAATATCAACGGACATGGCTTGCAGGTGTATATTTCGGATAGTGCCAAGGGACCTTGGACGCATCATAAAGTTAATGGCGATATCTACGACCTCTCTGTGCTCTTCGATGAGGATGGCAAGATTTATGCCGTGCACAAGTATGGCAACGTGACCATTACGGAGTTGAAGCCCGATTTGAGCGGTCCGGTAGAGGGCAGCAGTAAGGTGGTGATTCCGGAAGGCAATGCGATGGGTGAGGGACATCATGTTTATAAAATCAATGGTATGTACTATATCCTCTCTGCAGATTATTCACCGATGGGCCGCATGCAGTGCGCCCGAAGCAAGAGCATTTGGGGACCTTATGAAACGTGCGTGATTAGCGAGCGTGAATCGTATGGTTATGCTGCTGGATGGAGCGTAGGTAACATGGGAATCGGTCGGCCTTTGCCGGAAGATGGTTTCAAATTCCAGAACAACAAGCCTAATGGTCTGAACCTGGGCTGTGCTACCATTCATCAGGGTGGCATCGTGCAGGCTCCTGACGGGAAATGGTGGGGTGTTTCGATGCAGGACTTCAATGCCGTGGGAAGAACGGTGTGCCTGTCGCCTATCACTTGGGTTGACGGCTGGCCTTACTTCGGATTGGAGAAGAACCTGGGACGCTCGCCTCGTACCTGGTTCAAACCGAATGATATGGTAAAGACACCACAAGCTCCATACGACAGATGTGATGATTTCTCGGGAAAGACTTTCAAGCCGGTTTGGCAGTGGAATCATAATCCGAACGACAAGATGTGGTCGCTGAATAAGGAGCGAAAGGGATGGCTCCGTTTGCATTCGATGCCTGCCAAGCAACTGCTTTGGGCAAAGAATACATTGACGCAGCGTGCCATCGGACCGGTATCTTATACATCTGTAAAGTTGGATGCTTCCCGCTTGAAGGTAGGTGATGAGGCTGGTTTGGGTGCCATCAATACGCCATACGCTTCATTGGGCGTTGTCAAGACGGATAAGGGGTTGAACTTGAGATGTTATGACCAGAATACCAACAAGGAAGTGTGGAAGCCTTTGGCTAAAAGCAAGGTAGTATGGTTGCGCCTTTGGGGTGATTATGACAAGAGCCAGTTGCAATATTCCTACTCTCTGGATGGTAAGAACTGGGAGAATATCGGTGAGCAGATGCTTTCACCTTATCAGTTGAAGACCTTTCAGGGGGTACGTGTGGCACTTTATGCTTTCAACAAGAAGGAATTGAATGGCGGTGTGGCTGATTTTGATGATTTCAAGGTGGAGGAGCCGATGGCAGACAGAACTGCCAATCTGCCAATCGGAAAGACCGTGAGATTCTTCAATCTTGCTGATGGCAATTTGATGAATGCTACCCGACACGGAGTGATGCACAATTCCTGGAACAGCAAGGATTTGAGCAGTCAGGTGAAATTCTTGGTTGAGGATCGTGGACAAGGTAAAGTTGCCTTGAAGGCTGCTGATGGTCGATATGTTTATATCGCAGGAGCTGGTCTGTCGGGCGATGTTAGATTAACAAATGATGCAAGCAAGGCAGACGAATTTGTATGGCAGGATATGCTTTATAACCATTGTATGCTGCTTTCCTTGAAGACTCAGCGATATGTGGGCAAGTATCCTAAGGATGGAAGTCCATATTCTGCAGATTTCCAGGGAGCTGATGCTGGAATGAAGAATGGCTGTGTCTTTGCTTGGGAAATAGTTGAATAGGCACATTCTCGATATGTTATATATGAAAAGAGCTTGGTTCCCTTGTATTGGAATCAAGCTCTTCTTGTTTTATCGTTTTCTTTTAAACCTGTTAGCTTATTCGGAATAGTGTTAGTTTATTCGAAATAGTGTTAGTTTATTCGAAATAGTGTTAGCTTATTCGAAATAGAAGGTCAGGGCGATGATCTTGCTGTGTGCCGCTTTGGCGGCAAGGGCATAAGGCTTCTTGCTGTCGTCTCGGACGTTTTTTACCTGATTACTGTCGAAGGTATCTGTGATGCCATACATAAACTTGAGCTCAGGGCGTAGTTTGAAGTAAGGCAGATAGAAATCACATCCCAATCCCAATTCCAGAAATACTTCTGATTTCTTCAGTTTGATGAAACCGGAAGTATTTCCGCTCAGATTCATCATCGGGGTGATACCTGCCATCATATAAGGGCGATGGTTGTTGAAGCGTTCTGCGGCAAAGATGAGGTCAAAGGCGCTGGCTATATAGGCTGTCTTCATCTCCTGGCGCTGTTCTGTAGGCTTCTCCTGTCCATCTTTCTCTGTGAGATTATGGAAGGTGAGATGGCGGGTTCCGAAGTACATGGCTGGGGCTACACGGAACTGGAAGCTCTTGTTGAGGCGGAATTCTCCCAATACGCCAACAGTGAAGCCCAGGTCGTACTTATCCTGGTCTACTGTGACCGTAGAATGCTGCTCTACACCGTCGTTATCGGTATAGGTAATTGGACCTATATTCTGAAATTCAATATCCTGGAAGTGGGTACCCACCACCACGCCGAAGTGGAATGGACGCAGGTCGGTATAAGGGCGGTTCTCCACCGTCCTTTCCTGAGCCATCGCCTGTATAGCGATGATGATGCCTATCCATATTGCTATAAGTTTCTTATTCATATAATATAAACGTGAGTATTTGCATCTTATTGTTTAGTATTTTATTTCGATAATGTATAAATTGAGCAAAAAACTAAAAAAAAGCATACCTAAATGTAGGTATTCCAAAAATAATTATTATCTTTGCACCATCAAAAGTAGGTAGAAACAATATTATTAACATTATAAAAACATTAAGAATTATGGCATACGTAATTGGTGACGATTGTATCGCATGCGGTACATGTATCGATGAGTGCCCATCAGGCGCTATTTCTGAGGGCGAGAAGTATTCTATCAACCCAGACCTCTGCACAGAGTGTGGTACTTGCGCAGATGTTTGCCCTAACGAGGCAATCAGTCTTCCTTAATTATAAGGATAGATACTTTTAGTTACATAAAACATTGAGAGCGGTTCCTTCCGGGGAGTCGCTCTTTTCTTTTTGTGGAAAACAGTAGGAATATGTTTCCTTAAGGGAACATACAGTTTCACTTAAGGGAACAAATATTTTCCCTTAAGGGAAAATATAGGCTTGTTTAAGCCTATAGAAAACTAGGTATGTTTGTGCCTGCAAAATTTGGGCTTGTTTAAGCTTGCAAAAAATAGACAAGTTATGACCATAAAAAAGCGGTGAAGAAATGAATCTTCACCGCCCAAATTTGCTTATTACTTGATTTCATTATATTGATGTCGCTTTCGAAAAGGCAACCTCTTAAATACTTTTTATATCAGGATGCTCTATTGCTGAGCAGCCGCATGCTCATTACCGAGCCGTTTTCCTCATTACTGAGCTGTCTCTTCCTCCAAGCCCAAAGCCTTCTTGGCAAGAGCATTGTTAGGATCGAGACGAATCAACTTCTCGAAGTATGGCTTAGCTGTCTCCAAGTCGTTCTTAGAACTCCAGTAGATGTAACCGGCGTTCTTGTATGCCTGCATCAGATAGCCCTTCTCATCCTCATCATACTGCTTGTTCTCTACCTCGGTGATAACCTTCTGGTAGTTCTCAAGAGCCTTGTCGTCCAACTCGTTCTGGAATGCGATGTTTGCAGCCTGCAAATCAGCGTATGCCTTTAACTGTGGATACTTAGCTGCGAATGAGTTATATACAGCGATTGCCTTGTCTACGTTAGCAGCCTTAGCGTCGCCACCCTTCTGTGCCTTTGCATTGTAAATCTCAGCCATCTTCACGTAGTCTGATGGAGCAACATTAGGGTTCTTGTCCATATAGAGCTGAGCGTACTCGATAGCCTTATCCTCTTCGCCCATCTGCTTGTAGGTTTCAGAGATATACTGGTATGGCTTGAAGTCTTCCTTGTTAATCTCCAATGCCTTGTTATACTGTGCCAAAGCCTGATCATACTGCTTGTTGCCAGCCAGAGCCAAACCATAGTATGCATAGATACTAGAGTTCTTCTTGATGTCAGCGTTGTTCATCACAGCGTTGGCATAGTTGAGAGCGTCCTCAAACTGCTGAGTATCTACTGCCGCACGCATAGCCAAAATCTGGAATGCTGTATCCTTAGGATACTTCTGGATACCCTGTTTGCACAACTTGAGAGCATCTTCCTTCTTGTTCAATACGTATGCAGTGAAGCAGTACTCGTAGTAGATGTACTCTTCCATGGTATTGAGATTAGCCTTTGTGAAGTTCTCGTAGGCCTTCTCGTAGTTACCGATAGAGTAGTAGTTGTGACCTGTCTCTGCCTCGATAGGGTAGTTAGGATCTACCTCTCTCAACTTGTTCAGTGCCTCTGCAGAAGCCTGTGGGTCAATCTTGCGGTATACGTTAGCGTAGCTGATGTAACCCTGAGGATTCTTAGGGTCCATAGTCATACACTGACCATACCATGTAGCTGCCTCACCACCATTGTCCTGCATAGCGTAGATGTCACCCTTCAGGATGTAGGCATCACCATAATTCTTGTACTTTGCGATGACAGCATCAGCTACAGCCAGAGCGTTGGTGTAGTCTTTGTTGATAACAAGGGCATTACCCAATGCAACGAGTGCCTTAGGATCCTTCTTATACTCCTTCTGGTACTCCTTGAGGGTCTTGGCAAATGCCTTGGCATCTACATTGCCAGCCTTCAAAGTTGTCTCTATTGGCTTAAGAGCGTCCTTGTAGTTAACGTCCTGAGCCATTGCAGGAGCTGCCAAACCCATGACGAGCAAACCTGCTACTAAATATTTAACTGCTTTCATAATTCTACTTTAATTACGTTTCAACTTTCAGTGTATCAGCTCTTTGGCGTTTCCGCCTCTTAGCGTTTCACATTTACTGTTCTGATTGTGATGTCTCCACGATATGGGAGCAATCCTGTCTTGAACAGGATGAGCTGACCTTTAGGGTTAGAGATGTAGTTGGCAAAACTCCAAGGCAAAGCCTTGTGAGGATCTACCACGATAGCGTATATAGTTCTTACGAATGGATATCTTCCATCCAGCAAGTATGCCTGATATGGCTGCCAACTGTTGGATGGAGTAGCCTTATCCTTGATGGATACTCGCATGACATGAATATTCTTCTTGAATGTAGTATTGGTGGAATCGCGTCGGTCGTTCAACCAGTTGGATCCGATAACACCAATGGAACCTGGGTTCTGATCAACGAAGTCAATGACCTGTTTACTGGTCTTTGCCGCCATGATCTTGGCACCCATCTTCTCTCCGTGCAGAACTGAATCTACCACGAAGTTGGTAGTAGCCGAGCGGGTGTTGTCGAAGATTACCTCGATGTCACCTCTCTTGGAACCTGGCACAACATCACTCCATTTGGTAGCCTTTCCTGTAAGAATTCGCTTGATATCGTTCACGGTGATGCAAGTATCATTGTTGCTCTTGTTGACAATGAACGCCAAGCCGTCATATCCGATAGGGAAAACTGAAGGAATCACATTGCTTTTCGACTTCAAGTAGGCAATCTCACTATCCTTTAGGTTACGGGTAGTGAAGAGGAGTGCTGTCTTGAAATCCTTGATCATCTGAAGTCCTGTGACTTCATCTGTGTATTTTGGCTTGAGCTTAGCCTTAGGGTATTCATACTCAAACTGACTTCTTTCTTCGTCAATGATAGGACTCAAACTCTCGTCAGCCACAAATTCAATTGTGCCTGAAGTAGGAGTATCAGTTCTACCATCTTTGGCTTTCTTCTCGCCACATGACGAGAAGAAAGCCATTGATAGTACTGTTAATCCTATACCTAAAAAAATATAAGATGTTCTTTTCATTCTATTACTGCAATCTAAATACAACTGGTACAGTATACTTAACACGTACAGCAGAACCGTTTTGCTTACCTGGTTTCCACTTAGGCATGCTCTTAACGACGCGCTGTGCCTCACGGTCAAGTGAAGGGTCAACGGAACGAGCTACCTTTACATCAGAGATAGAACCGTCACGCTCTACCACGAATGAAACGATAACACGACCCTGAACACCATTCTCCTGTGCTACGACTGGGTACTTGATATTGCTAGCCAAGTACTGCATCAAGGCGCCTTGTCCACCAGGGAATGAAGGCATCTCCTCAACGACGTCGAAGACCTTAGTAGCAACCTCAGGTTTTGGAGCTGGTGGTGGTGGTGGAGCTGCCACGGCAATCTCACTTCTCACAGCTTCCACTGTACGGTCCTTCACACCTTCCTTGTCTTCAGAACCGACAGCAACCTTGTCGTCCAATTTATCCATCTGCTTAACCTGGTTTTCCTCTTTTACGAGTTCATCCTTCTTAATGACAGGTGCAGTAAACTTCTGAGTTTCGCGAGCCACAGGAATCTCCTTTTTCATTTCAACCTTAGGCTTCACTGGCTCCTTCTTCTTTTCTTCCTTCTTAGCCTGCTGCTGGAGTTTAGCCAACTCCATAGCTTCCATATATGCCTGCTGTTCTTCAGCTTGTTTCTGTTCGATAACTTTCCAAGCCAAGAATCCACCCACGAGAGCTGCAGCAATGACCAAGATCAGAAGAGCCTTGATGTTTCGGCCAGAAGTACCCTTACGGAGCTGGTATGCACCATACTCCTTGTTCTTTCCGGCGAAAACCATATCGACCCATTTAGGATCGTAAAGATCAATTTTTGCCATTTCTTTCTTGTTTTATTTGTTGGTATTCATCATTACATCTTAACGTTTCTAGACTTGAGAAGCTTCTCGTCGTCTGCGTTAATCTTGTCGATGACGTATGTACCAATGTTCAAAATCTGCATTTCATCGAGAGCGTCAACCATGTTCTTGTAAGAAGCATTGTCGGTAGGCTTGATTACGATAGTAAGAGTCTCGATCTTGCGACCATCCAACTCACCACCCTTAATCTTGCTCAACTTCTTCTGATATACGCTGTCAGGCATTGCTGGGTTCTTCTGACGCTCAGCGTTCAAAGATCTAACAGCAATCATAATCTGCTCAACTGGACGTAAACCCTCTCCGGTAGTGTGCTCGCGCAAGACCTTACGGATACCATTGCTACCCCATGTAGTCTCCTTGATCCATGTAGGATCATCGTACTTAGGGATACCAGCACCATAATAAATCTTGTTGTCTGCAGTTACGTAAAGAGTTACGGTACCAGATTCCTTTGCTTCGTTCTTCTTGTCCTCTGGTTGGTTGTCATCATTACTTGGCATAGTCAGCTCCATTGTCTGAGGTTTGCTCAATGATGTACACAGCATGAAGAACGTGATAAGAAGCATGAGCATATCCACCATAGGCGTAAAGTCTACGCGGACATTCATTTTCTTTTGTTTGCTTTCTTTCTTTGCCATTTATTCGTCCCCCTGTTGTTTTAACTGTGTAATCATATAGTAATGACTCTCGTCCATATCCTGGAGCTCGCTCATCACTCTCTTAACTGTCTTGTAAGGTGTAGAAGCGTCTGCCTTGAGGGCAATCTTGATGTCCTCATTCACGTTACGAGCAGCGTCAACCCACTGCTGGAACTCGCTCATACCACCTTTGATGCTATCGAGAGGAATACCCTTAGTCTGGAGATACTGTGGACGCTTTGCAGCGTTCATAG
>ERZ1026870.122-NODE-122-length-47429-cov-148.703719_pt1 | contig 47429 bp, 50 predicted proteins | sample MGYA00380165_ERZ1026870 | MGnify/ENA primary metagenome ERZ1026870 (study PRJEB33269, sample SAMEA4719801) | human gut metagenome | biome: human-associated habitat; feature: organic feature; material: feces | place: Cameroon | collected 2013-10 ...
ATGTGGCTGTGGAACTGACTGAAGATAATCATCGTCAGTTCTTTATTCCTAAGGGCTTTGCTCATGGCTTTGCTGTATTATCGGAAACAGCTGTATTCCAATATAAGTGTGATAACTTCTATCATCCTGAAGCTGATGGTGGTATCTCTATATTGGATGAATCTCTCGGTATAGATTGGATGATTCCTACAGAACATGCTAATCTCAGTGCTAAGGATACTAAGCATCCTTTACTAAAAGAATTTGATTCACCATTTACTTTCTAAATTTTGCTATGATAATAACTGCATCAATCGTGACCTATAAGACTGATCACGAAGAATTAAAGAAGTGCATAGACTCTATGCGCAAGAATGGTATTGCACCTATTTATATAAGTGACAATTCGCCTAGTGATGAACTCAGAGATTTCTGTTCTCAGTTGGATGGGGTAGAGTATATCTTCAACAATGCCAATATGGGATATGGACCAGGGCATAATGTGGCAATAAAGAAGGCGCAGGAGATTCATGCCGACTATCATCTGGTTATTAATTCTGATGTATATTTTGAAGAAGGTGTCATCTCGAAGATTACAGAGTATATGGAAGCAAACAAGGATGTGGCTCAGCTTCAGCCGATGCTTCGCTATCCTGATGGTCGCCTGCAGTTGACCACTCGTTTGTTGCCAACTCCTTTCGACCTTATCTTCCGTAGGTTTATGCCAAAGAAGATGGGAGAGAAGATGAACTATCGTTATACCTTGGAGTTCTGGGATCACAAGACTCCTGCAAATATACCATATCATCAGGGAAGTTTCATGTTCTTCCGCTTATCTGCATTTGATAAGGTGGGCTTGTTTGATGAGCGATACTTCATGTATCCTGAGGACATTGATATTACCCGTAGAATGCATAAGTATTATCGCACAATGTATTGGCCAATGGTGTCGGTGGTGCATGCTCATAGAGCTGCATCTTATAAGAGTAAGAAAATGCTGAAGATTCACATGGAGAATATGGTGAAGTACTTCAATAAATGGGGCTGGTTCTTTGATAAGGAACGTTCTGAATGGAACAAGAAACTGTTGAAAGAACTGGGATACCAAAAATAATGTTGAATGTTAAGTTTAAAATGTTGATTTTTTAAGATTAATAAATAATGGAAACTCCAAAGATTTCTATCATAACCGTGGGGATGAATCATTTGAATTATCTCAAGGATTTGTTGCCATCGGTATATAACAATATTACCCCCCCCCATATCTCAAAATGTAGCTGACTGGGTGGAGATGATATATGTGGATAATTGTTCAACGGATGGCTCTATAGAGTTCATTCGTCAGAATTATCCACAAGTAACTATCATTCAAAACCAAGAGGCACTGGGATTTGGAGAAAATAATAACAAGGGTGTGCTTGCTGCTCATGGGGAATACATAGCTGTTATCAATCCAGACATCATAATCAAGGGTGATGCTTTATACCAAATGCTTACATTTGCACAGAATCATCCAGAAGTTGGTATTATCGTTCCACAGCTTTTAAATCCTGATGGTTCCTTACAAAGAAGTGTCAGGAGATACATTGATGTGAAAAGTCTTATTTCAAGAGGAATGACCAAAGGAAAAGATAGCGCAAACAACGAGAAGGTTAACCGTTATCTTTGTAAAGACTTGGATTGCTCTAAGACGCAGGAGGTGGATTGGGCTATAGGGGCTGCTCTGTTTATGAAGAGAGAGCTTTATGCAGAATTAGGTGGCTTTGATACAGACTATTTCCTTTATATGGAAGATGAAGATATCTGTTTAAGGTCGTGGAAATTAAGACGACCAGTAGTATATCTGCCTACGGCTCAAATGATTCATAATCATCTGAGGGCTAGTTCTAAAATAGGCAAGAAAATGTTTATCCATATGAAGAGTATGATGACTTTCTTTAGAAAGCATGGCTTATCTCCTAAGCGCTTCTAAAAACTCTTGTTCATATATTACAAAAGACGGTGCTTCTTTATTTTGAATGATTCTTATAGTCTTTGGAGAATCTGCAAAATAACAAGAAGCAATGAACTATATTATCACTGGCGGTACTGGTTTCATCGGTACCCATCTTACAAATTTGATTAAGGAGCGTTATCCTAACGCCCAAGTATATAACCTCGACATCGTTAAGCCTGGTACTCCTAATCCGGTAGTGAAGGATTACAAGCCAGCTTTGCGTGATGGTCAGAAGTTGCAGTCAACTTTCATCGAGTATGATATCCGCAAGCCTATCGAGAACTTGCCATTTACTCCTACAGAGGATGATGTCATCTTCAACTTTGCTGCCGTGCATCGTACTCCCGGTCATGAAGATCATGAGTATTTTGAGACGAATATCCGTGGTGCAGAGAATGTGGTGGCGTTTGCTGAGAAGTGGAATATCAAGAAGATTGTTTTTACTTCTAGTATCGCACCATACGGAGCTGCTGAGGAGTTGAAGAAGGAGACAACATTGCCTACTCCTAATACTGCTTACGGTATCTCTAAGTTGGTAGCAGAAAAGATTCATGAGAAGTGGCAGAATGGTGATGCTGCTCATCGCCAGCTCACTATCGTTCGCCCTGGTGTGGTATTCGGAAAGGGTGAGAATGGTAACTTCACCAGATTGTATTGGGCTATCCGTGGTCATAAGTTTGCTTACCCTGGCAGAAAGGATACCATCAAGGCTTGTATCTATGTAAAGGAGTTGGTTCGCTTCATGCTGTATCGCTTGGAACATCATGAGCATGGTGTGGAGTTATACAACTGTTGCTTTGAGCCTGCTTATACCATTCAGCATATCGTAGAGGCTATGAAGAAGGTAACAGGCTTGACTCAGTTTGTTCCTGATATTCCTAACTGGGTTATCATGCCTATGGCTAGAGCTGCCATGCTTCTTGGTTCGCCAATGGGTATCTGTCCTGCAAGAGTGAAGAAACTCCAGATTTCTACTAATATCTGTGGTGAGAAGTTGAAGAACTGCGGTTATCAGTTTAAGTGGAGCTTTGAGGAAGCGCTGGCTGACTGGTTCGAGGATAATGACAGAAAATATCTGAAATAAGAAATGACAAAAACATCAGCAATCTTTTTGTTCTTAAATTATTGCCTTGGCAAGAAGGTGGATATGAGTATGGTTGTCGCCAAAATAGATTGGCGACAACTATACAACTTTGCTTCTAGGCAAGCTCTTCTTGGCTTTTGTTTTGATGGTATCGAGAGATTGACGAAAGAATTTTCTGAAGAGCTAAAGCAAAATCCTATGGGAAGGGATTTGCTGATGACTTGGATGGGAGCGGCACAACAGATTCGTCGACAGAACATGAAAGTGAATGCTGTGGCGGGTAAACTCTATTCAAAGTTTAGAGAAGATGGTTTGCGATGCTGCATCTTGAAAGGACAAGGCAATGCCTTGATGTATCCGAATCCATATTCCCGTACTCCAGGGGATATTGATGTATGGGTGAATGCAAGCAGAGAAGAAATAACAGAATATGCTAAGACTCATTTTGAAATTGGTGATGATATTAGATTCCATCATTTGGAGACTTCGTTTGACGGGGTGCCGGTGGAACTACATTTCTTCCCGGGTATAATGAATAATCCTATCTATAATGCACGTTTGCAGAAATGGTTCAAGCGGAATGCAGATTTGCAATGCTCAAATGTTGTTAGCCTGCCAGTTGGTATTGGAGAAATCGCTATACCAACGACAGCATTCAATGTTGTTTATCAGCTGACGCATCTGTATCACCATTTCTTTGATGAAGGGATTGGAATGAGGCAAATCATTGATTACTACTATGTGGTTTGCGACTTTTATAAAGTCTATCAAAATTCTTCGAAAACCCACCCGTCCTCCCTTACCCTTAAGGGAGGCTCCACCTCTACCCCAAGCCCCTCCTCCTCAGAAGGAGGGGATGTAACCGCCCTCCGGTGCTCAGAACCGCTTCGCTCTAAGGATGGCGGACCATCAAAGGTCTCGCCAGGTTGTGCGGGCTGGGACCGCCTGGATGGTAGTGGGGATATGACTTCTGATGCTTCTGCCAGTTCTGCTTCCACTACTGATTCTTCAGCCTCAACTGCTTTAGATGTGGTGCAGAGTGATCTGAAGCATCTTGGATTTTGGAAGTTCGCAGGGGCGGTGATGTATGTACTGCATGAGACATTGGGACTATCAGAGGAGAAGATGATAGCTCCGATGGATGAAAAGCGAGGAAAGTTGTTGCTGGCAGAGATACTGAATGGTGGCAACTTCGGACAGCACTTCACCAAGTACGGCGGGTTTACGCATCAGAGTATGGGGAAAAAGTATTTCCTGAAGATTTGGAGAAATATGCATTTCGTTAGATATTATCCTGAAGAAGCACTGAGCGAGCCTATCTTCAGAACTTGGCACTTCTTCTGGAGAATGAAGAATAAGAAATAACGATATATCGGGTGAATGGCTCCTTATCTCCTTTTTAATGGAGCTACTTTTTTGTGAAAGAATTTAGTAGCCGATTCTTAGAAAAAGAAACTTTAAAATAATATACGTATGACAGCATTAGTATCAGTAATGAATAAGCACGCTGTTGTGATAGCGGCAGATAGTGCAATAACTGTAACAACTCCCTATGGGCATAAGGTTATAAATAGTGCAAACAAAGTTTTTGCTCTATCTAAGTATCACCCTGTTGGAATCATGTTTTGTGGTAATGCTAATTTTATGAGCACTCCTATAGAGGTTATTGTAAAATTGTATAGAAAACAATTGAAAGATAGATGTTTTGCAACGATTTCTGAATATTTATCTGATTTTCTAGGGTTTATTAAGAATAACCATTATTTTTGTTCTGCAGAAATGCAAAATGCAAATATGGAGACCGAGATAGAAAATTTCTATACGTTGGTCTTTAATATAGCAGTTAACGCTGCAAATGAAAAGAAAAGTTTTCTTAAAGAATTTATTCTGCAGCTAAATAGTATTGTTGTGAATTCTTGTGAGAATTGTACTTCATTTCAGAATTTTCCTGAAAAAGTCTTCGTTCAATCCATCAAGGGACATTGCGCAAAAGTAATAGCTAAACATGAAGATGTATTTGGAGATAATGCTCCTCTGAAAAGACTCTTTGTTAAGGCTTTTGCTAAATTTGTAGCTCATGGAAATAGTAATTTCGCTAATGAAACACAAATTGTAGTTGTAGGGTATGGGGATAAAGAAATATTTCCTTCTCTTCGCTCTGTGTGTTTATATTGGGGATTTTATGAATATTTTCGTTATAACAGTTATATTTCAGCTGGTATTACAGAAGATAATTCTGCGTCAATTTGTAGATTTGGGCAAACTGATATAATCAATACTTTCATAAATGGAATCAATGACAACCTGAAAAAAGCTTTATATGATATTTTTGGAAATTTTACTTCTCAATTGAAGAAACTGATGATAAATAATGTTGATACTCAATACTCTAAAGATATTATAAATTCGGCAATTGATGAAGGTAAACTGGTTGCTACATTGGGTGCAACATTGGATAATATCATTAGAGATACGTCAATAGCGCCTTTGATGAGTTCTTTAGGCATATTAGACAAAGAAGATATGGCAGAACTTGTTGAAAGTTTAATTTCTATTACTCACTTGAATCGGCGTATTACTATGTCTGAAGAGGGAGTCGGTGGTCCTATTGATGTTGCCATTATATCTAAAGGGGATGGTTTTGTTTGGAAAAAACGTAAGCACTATTTCAAACCAGAGTTAAACCAAATGTTTTTTGATAATTATTTTAGGAGTTAAAGTTATGGCTAATGTTTTGAATCTTGCTGAAGTACAAGAACAGAAGCAAATTGATGAGATAACAAAATGTATTGTTGATTCTTTAATCAATGAAGTGGAAAAAAGTCTTTCTCAAACAAAGATAGAAAGATGATCTGCTTAAAACTGTTTCATTAAATAAGTAATAACTATGTATATTGAAATTTGGGTATTTGCATTATCACTATTGGCAGCCTTGCTGGTAGGTGGATTGATAGGTTATTTGTGTCGTTCAGGTATTGGTAACCTATGGTCATGTTTGAAGTCTCTTGGTGTGAGCATTCGTAATCGCTTGGTGGATTACTGGTATATGCTGGTCTTCCTTGTAACAACGATTTATGTTTTGGTAAATTTCAAGATTTGCATAGACTTGTCGTTTACTGAAGATTTTAATGGCAATAATCTTATATTCCTATTTTGGCTAGTATTGATTATATTTCCTATGTTTGATAGTTTCGAAGGATTTGGTATCAGTATCAAGAAAAGAAAACAAAATAAAGAAGAAGACTTCTTGACAACTGAATACCATAACAATTTGATTCATGCTCAAAAGGAAGGAGGTAATCATGAATAATGGAATTTATAGAGTTATCCAGGAGGGAACTTCTCTTATGGGTAACCAATATCTTAATGAGGCAATGGTTAGAACATGGCTTGAATACTCATTGAAAATGCTTGATTTAGTTAGTGGCAACACTTTTATAAAATACCAGTATTCTTCGTTTGCATTTCAAGTAATGAATTCTCCAAGTACGCCTTTTGAGAAATTGAGCAAGTGTATAGAGTATTTGATAAAGGTAGCATCGATGATTTACTAAGGTTAATATGTATAGATAAAACATTTTGAAATGGAAAAGAATAGTGATTTCTTTAGTTCTCAAAGTCCTTCTTCTTACGTGAAGGCAAAAATAGTGTCTTCATATTTCCCACAATATTGCAAAATATTGCTTAAGAATCCTCAAAAGGAGATTAGGTATATTGATTTGTTCTCTGGTCCAGGAATTTATGATGATGGACATGTGTCAACTCCTCTTATGATTGCTGCAGAATGTTATCGCGATGATAGGTTGAGAGCTATTGTCAGAATGCAGTTTAATGATAAAAATTACAAAGAAATTCTTGAAAAAAACTTTTTGGAAAAATATCCGAGAGGAACTTTTGGACATGAACCTTTCTTTGCAGATCGAATAATTGGGGAATGTGATAGTGTAGAGGAGTATTTACAGAAAAATACTATGCAAAATGGTAAAAATACGAGTCCTGCATTATTATTTTTTGATCCCTTTGGATATAAAGGTATTAAAACAAAGGTGTTGGCAGAATTTTTGAATAATTGGGGCAACGAAATTTTCTTGTTTCTGAATACTAAGAGAATTAATCCTGCCATGGATAATCAATTGTTTGTGCAATACATCAAAGATATTTTTCCACTTTCTTATAATGAAGTGCGTTTAGGAAAAGCTAGCCAGAATACTGTGCTTTCTCGACTAGCTTACATTGTAGATATGTTAGGGCGAGAATTTAACTTAATCCTAAAAAAGAAAGTTTATTATACCGCTTTTCAATTTCAAGAGGAAGATATGGCTACAACTAGTCATTTTATTATTCATCTAACGAAAGGTGCAAAAGGGTATGAACTTGTCAAAACCATTTATAATGATTTTGCAAATGTTGGAACAGTTTTTGATGGCATACACACCTATACTTTCAACCCTAGATCTGTAGGTATGAGTAGTTCGCTATTGTTTGATGATACAACTGAAAACATAGACAAACTTGCAGAAGAACTATATAAAAAATATAAGGGGAATCATATTGATGCCTTATCTTTATTTAAAAAAGATCAGGTCAATACAAAATATTGTTTGAGCCATTATACAAAGGCTCTTAGAAAGTTAGTTTTTGATGGTAAAATTCATGCAGTATTTACTGATAATAAAAAGCACGAGGTGACTGTTCTTATCTCTAAAGACTGTATTCTTGATTTTTAGTGATGGCAAATTCAAAAATAGAATGGACTAATAAAAGTTGGAATCCTGTTACTGGGTGTAGTAAGGTGTCTGAGGGATGTAAGCATTGTTATGCAGAAGTGATGGCCCGACGACTTAAGGCTATGGGACAAATTAAGTATAGCAATGGGTTTCATGTAACAACTCATGAGGAAAGTTTGATTGAACCATTAAAATGGCATAAACCACAAATGATATTCGTTTGCTCTATGGGTGATCTGTTTCATGAGAAAGTACCTGACGATTTTATTGATAGAGTTATGAAAACGATAGAGAAGACCCCTCAGCATCGTTATCAACTTCTAACAAAACGAGCAGATAGAATGGCTGTATATTTCTCTAATCATCCCATTCCTCACAATGCCTGGCTTGGAGTAACTGTAGAATGCAAGTCGTCAATACCTAGGATAGACTTAATTCGAAACCTCAATGCTTCCGTTAAATTCTTATCCTGTGAACCTTTGGTTGAAGACTTGGGAAAAATGGATTTGGATGGCATTAATTGGATTATAGTTGGTGGTGAAAGTGGCATGCAGGCAAGGCCCATGAAGGAGGATTGGGCTTTAAATGTTAAGCAACAAGCTGAAACTATGAATATTCCTTTTTTCTTTAAGCAATGGGGAACTTGGGGGGCAGATGGAATAAAACGCAATAAACATGTTAATGGCAAATTGTTACAAGGTAAAATAATTCAAGAACTTCCTAAGTTTGAATAATAATATGGCTACATCATTGAGAAAAACAGTTTCTTCTGAAATTGGAACATTTCTGTTGAACAATGGGTTTTCACAGAAAGATCCGGATAAGAACCCAATTCTGGTAAATGAATTAGTTTCCATAGTGAATTCTTTGTCCGATTATTATGAAGAAGGAGAACATCTTTATCCAGAAGTATTGTTAACCAATAATATTTCAGAAATACCATTTTTTATAGGCTACGAATTTTATCGGGGTGAATTATTACCAAGGTCGTTGGCAAAAGCTATAAAAATGTGTGCACCTCTTTGTAATGAAGGCTGGTGTATATTTATGGAGGTTAATGATGATGGAATAAGATGGGGCGTAGTTAATGGTGAACAAAAGATAACGAGTCTGTCTTTATTGGAGCAATTAAGGCTATATGCTGATGATGATCACCGTTTTATTTTACTTCATAATATAGGAGCAAAGACTGTAGAATTTTTGCCTGCAAGTGATAAACAACCCTATGCTGTTTCTTTATCTCTTAATGGAGTTGAAGATGTACAAGGTCGCTATATTCATGATTTATGTGAGACGATTAGTGAAAAATGCGAAGATTCTCATTTTTGTGGCTTCCTGGAAAAAGTGATAAGTTATGCCTTGCAGATTGGGCATGGAAATTTAGTTGCTGTCCTTAAAAAACATGATAGGGAAGTTGTTGTTCCTGAGATATTCTCGGATGGGGTACTTCTTTCTAAGACACCTATAGATCTTTATGAGTACTATATCCATTTTAAAAATTCTGACAATGATATAGTTGCTCACGAGTTATTGAAGAAAGTTTCTAATTTAGTTGAGGCTATGCTTAATCATGATGGTATCTGTTTGTTTACAAATGATGGCAAATTAATTGGCTATCATTTAATTGTAGATAACAAAACTATGACCGAAAATCAAATTGTTGGAGGTGCAAGGACTAAAGCATTTAAAAAGTTGGTTTCAGAAGATGCAATTTTTGCTGTCTTAATGAAAACGCAAGAAGGTTTAATTCAATTTAATAAGCAAGGAAATGAAGAAAGATAAATTATTGTGGAAGATAGATAGTAAAGATGTTATTCCAGCAAATGTTATGGATGTTAAGTCAATTGTACCATATTCGAATCCTACCAATTTGACTGAACAGCAACAAAATAATATTATAGCTGCCTTTAATAGTCATGCTTATGATATGGCTGCAGAATATGTTTGGAAAAAGGCTATCACAAACCTTAGGGAACATATCTTGGAGTTAGGGGAAGAGTTTGTCGGTGAACTCATTCAGCGGCCAGAAGTAGGTTCTAAGGTAAGTATGGAATCAGTTTTAACGGATTACAATGTGATTGTTATTGCTGAGCAATTAGGTATGATTAGTCATGCTGGTGCTTTGGATTTACGCCAAGCTTTTGAAACCATCCAATTCTATTTTTCATCACAGGCTGCTAAAGAGGAGGCTGTACTCGATGCATTGAAAGTGACAACAATTATAAAAAGTTGTGTCACAAATATACTTAGTCAACCTAATATGGAGATTGCTGTTGACTTTTCAAACTTTAGAAATCGATTATTTGATGAAAATATCCCTGCAAAAGATCCACAACTTGTACAATTGGTAAATTCTTCCCTTTTTATAGTTAGGACTGTAACCACAATACTCGCTTCTTCAATTAAAACAAAAGATGGAGCTGTACAAGAGCATACCTTGAATAATTTTAAAGTTATACTTCCTTTGATCTGGGATAAAATATCTAGTGATGACAAATGGAGAATTGGAGCATTATATAAAGATGTGGTTTCTGATGGAGACATGAAGTCTGCTGTTATGATAAAATCGGCCCTATCTTTAGTTGGTGGTTTTGATTTTGTGCCAGAAAATATCAGATCAAATACCTTTATTGAGATAGCTCAAAAACTTATAGATGTTCATTATGAATATGATAATTTCTATAAAGAACCTCGTGTGATAAAAGAACTTGCTTCATTGGGGACGATATTCCCAAAGCCTGCTATGGCACGATGTATCAAAGCATTGTTGTTGGTATATATGGGAAATGGATATGGTCGTTCTGTTGCAGCCGTTCCTATTGCAGAAGAACAGTTAAACCAAATCTCAAATGATGATTGGGTTGATTTTTTGGAGAATGTACTGCCTTTTGATGAGCAAATAATAGGAGCATTGTGCTCATGGGGAAATCAAAGAGATTATTTTATGCAAATTATAAAACGTAATTCCTTGGAAAACGTTGAATTGGAAAATAAAAATTCAAATAAGTTATATCAGAATATTTTGAATGGTTATTCAGAGCAGATAAAGAGATATTGGATGCAGATGTAATTTGTTAGCATAGCTCAATCAATGAGCTATGCTAATGAGTTTACTTCCTAAGGCAGTTTCTATACGAACAATGGTTTGAGTAGTGAAATTATGTCTGCCTGTTAGCCATTTGGAGATTTCTGAGTCTCGCTTGTTGAGTAAGCGGGCAAAATCCTTTTGGGTGAGACCCTTGGCTTTCAGAATCTCACTAATGCGCTCGGCAATACCGAAAGACAAATCGAACTCTACCTTTTGCTCGGCAGATATTGCTGCGAGGCAATCACGGAATAATTTATTCTGTATCATAACGCTTAAATTTCAAATGCGCTTATAATTCGTTGTCTAGGATTTCCATCATTTCTACAGCTGTAATCACTTGCGGTTCTTTAGGGAAGTGTTTGAGATTACCTGTTACTAAGAAGGAGTCTTCCTTGCTTAGGCAGACTTCGTAGAAGACTCGGTCGTCCTCATCTGGCATGGTGCCATCATAAGGAAAACGGGAAGAATCAATGCCGTTTTCCTTAAAAAAGTTCAACAACTCATGGATTCTGATTTCACTTAGATGAAATTTTGACCTATTTAGTACATCAAAGTACTCATCCAAGATTTCGCCATTATACAATGGCTTAATTTTACCACTGAGCATACTGTTGATGACCCTTCTTGTTGCTGACGAAGGGTTCTTAGTTATAAACGAGGACACGATAATGTTCGTATCAATGACTGCATATACCATTGCGTTCTTTTCTTAATCGTCTGACTTCTCTGATTTCTTCATTGATCTCATCAAGTGACATATCAATGTTATTCTCTCTTGCAGTGTCACACATATACTGGAACGCAGCTTTTGCTTTTGCAGTCACTTCATCTTCTTCTTCATTCTTTGCTTGAATGGAGAATGGAATGCTTTTACTGCGAATTACTGCCTTAACAAAGATGTTGATAGCGGTATTCGCACTCATGCCGAATTGCTCGCAGAGTTTATCAAACTGTGCTTTCTGCTGGTTGTCCATACGGACTGTCATTGCTGTCTGTGCCATAAGCTTATAATGTTTAATTGATAATCATTCTGATTGCAAATATACATCATTATGACGTAAATTGGTGCGATAGTATTAATAATTTAATAAAGATTAATAGTTGAATGAATGATATAACTGCTTTTTTCGCTTTCTTGAAGTATTGCCTTGGAAGTAAGGAGAATATGAGCAGGATGATTGCTGGTATGGACTGGCAGGAGCTGTATTCCTTTGCTTCCAAGCAGGCTCTGCTGGGGCTTTGCTTTGAGGGTATTGAGAGACTGGGGAAGGAGTATCCTGAGGAGTTGAGGCTGAATCCGATAGAAAGGAATCTACTGATGACTTGGATGGGTAAGGCGCAACAGATTCGCAGGCAGAACATGAAAGTGAATGTGGTGGCGAGCAAGCTCTATTCTATGCTCAGGGAGGATGGATTGAGGTGCTGCATATTGAAAGGACAAGGGAATGCCTTGACATATCCGAATCCGTATTCCCGAAATCCTGGGGATATTGATGTTTGGATTCATGCAAGTAGGGAAAGAATTATGGAGTATGCACGAAAGAAGTTTGAACTGGAGGATGATATCAGGCTGCAGCATCTGGAGACTTCGTTAAATGGTGTGCCTGTAGAGTTGCATTTCTTTCCTTGCTCTATGAATAATCCTCTTTATCATGCTAGATTGCAGAAGTGGTTCAAGCGGAATGCGGATTTGCAATGCTCAAATGTTGTTAGCCTGCCAGATGGTATTGGAGAAATTGTTATACCAACGACAGCTTTCAATGTGGTTTATCAGCTGACGCATCTATATCACCATTTCTTTGATGAAGGGATTGGAATGAGGCAGATTATTGATTACTACTTTGTTTTAGTGAAGAATGAAGAACGAAGAATGAAGAATCTGACGGCATTGCAGCGAGAGCTGAAATACCTTGGATTGTGGAAGTTCGCAGGGGCGATGATGTATGTGCTGCATGAGGTGTTGGGACTATCAGAGGAGAAGATGATAGCTCCGATGGATGAAAAACGTGGAAAGTTGCTGCTGGCAGAGATACTGAATGGTGGCAACTTCGGAAAGCACTTCACCAAGTATGGGCATTTCACTCAGCAAGGCATGGCAAAGAAATACTTCCTGAAGATATGGAGAAATATGCACTTCGTGCGATATTATCCAGCCGAGGCTCTTTGTGAGCCATTGTTCCGGACTTGGCATTTTCTGTGGAGAATGTGGCAAAAGTAATGAAGACTCGCTTATTTCCTTTTTCTGATAAACTTTTTTGTATGGAGTATTTTAGTTCGTTTTTAATATATCAAGAATATGAAATTAAATATATTTTTCTCTTGGCAGACACAAACGAATGACCAAGGATTCAACAATAAAAAATTTCTCATAGAATGTATCAATACCGCTTGTAAAGAGATACAAAATAAGGGAGAGTTGAAGAATGTTTTCTTTGAGTTACATGAAGGATTAACAGGAGAATCTGGCACGCCATCTGTTTCTGATAAAATGATGGAACAGATTGATAATTGTGATATTTTTATTGGGGATATGACAATTACCCAGCCTAACAATTTGTTCTTGAAGTTTGGCAAAATACTTCATGTCTTAAAAGGTTTACGAAGAGAACCAAACTCAAATGTTTATGGTGAGTTTCATCGGGCTTTGGGTAAGTCTGCAGAATTTGAAAAACAGATAATTCTTGTAATGAATGACGTGAATGGAAAACCTACAGTAGACGCAAACTTGATTCCTTTTGATTCAAGAGAACGCCGTTTCCCTATAGTTTTTCATCTAAAACATGATAAAGACAAGGAAAAGGCTAAGAAGAAATTTGTATCAATCTTAAAAGACGCTCTGCAAAAATCGGCTTTAGCAGCCTTGAAGAATATTAGACAGAAATTTAGTCCTTTTATTGGCTGGCAGGAGCAATGCAAGAATCCTAAACTATCTGGCAATTTTATTTGGACAGACAAACTTGGCAATTATAAAAGTCAAATAATGTATACAAAAGGAGTTGTACGTTTATTAGGATTGTCAGGCTTGGGTAAGACTAAGTTTATTTTTGAATGTTTCAGAGATTCAGAATCAAAATCTCAATATTTGTATTGTGACTGTCAAAAAGCTGAATCAACCAAGATAAAAGAGAAGTTATCTTACTTTTTTAAAGATTGTAAAGAGGCTATTTTGATATTAGATAATTGCAATAAAACCTTGCTATCTGAAACTATTGATTTAAAGTCTGAAATTCAAAATGCGACAAATACTATCATTGCAATCTACAATGAACCAGAAGAAAGACAAATGCAAGATATAAAGTATGTCATACTTGACCACCATGAGGAAGAAATCGTAGAGCAATTAGTTGCCCAACGCATAGGAACGTTTGGTGAGCCTATAAAAAAAAGAATAGAGGAATTTGCATCAGGAATACCGATGATGGCAATATTGCTTATAAATTCTTTGAAAAATGGGCATGACTTAGGTGATTTGGGTGACCAAGCTTTGATGACAAAATTGTTGGGGATGGATGAAAATGACAATCAAAGAGTCATGATGCAAACATTGGCTTTATTTAAGTTTGTTGGATGGAGAGCAGAACGAAGGTCTGAATTGGAATGCGTTGCAAAAAGTAAAAGCATCACTTCTATCAATGTAAATGATGAAGAAGTACTTATGAATGCTTTTGATGGACTTATTCAGAAATGTTTGAATCGGGGAATAATGGAAGAATGTGGAAGAACCGTGGGGATAAGACCTACCCCATTGGCATTATATCTCATTACAGAATGGATAGAAAAGTGTTCGCCAGAACGATTGGTAAAGGTTATAGATGTCATCCAAAAGTCAAAAGATGCAGAAGAGTTATCACATGCTTTTCATCAACAGTTCAAGTACATGGGATTTTGTGATAAGGCTTGTGAGATGCTCAATCAATTGCTTGGAGAGAATAGCCCTTTTGGAAACGTGGAAGTGCTTAACACAGAATTGGGTTCACGGCTCTTCCGAACGTTTGTAGAAGTGAACCCTATTGTGGTTGCGGAATTCTTGTGTAGAGTTCTCTCACCTTTATCTATAGATAGTCTCAAAGGTATTGATGCAGGACGTAGGAATTTGGTTTGGGCAGTAGAAAAGTTATGCTTTGACCCACGTACTTTTAACAAAGGTGCTTTCTTGATGATGAGATTAGGAATAGCTGAAAATGAAGAATGGTCAAACAATGCAACTTCCGAGTTTTGTTCTTTGTTTCCAGTCTATTTACCAGAAACAAGTGCAAATCTTGATTTAAGGTTGGATTTTTTGAAAACGCACATTCTGCAAGAATCAAACAAAGACATTGTACTGTCTGCTATAGAACGAGCATTGTCAACCAGAAATTTCTTCCGTTTTTCTGGCGCGGAAAAACAAGGAGCAAAAGAATTGCAGTGTTATCAGCCAACAAATATTGATGAAATAAAAACATATTTGAAGGGATGTTCTGATTTGGTCTATCATGAAATTAAGACAGATTCATCTTGGAGAAGAGAGGCTATCAAGATTTTTGAACATACAGTTGGTGTGTTGTGTGATTTTGGTATGGCATCATTGATATTACCTTATATTCTGAAAACTGCGGAACTTCTTGGTTATGACTGGGACGAAATGCAGAGAATATTGTCTTTGTTTAAAGGTCGGTTATTTCCAAGATTGAATGAGACATGCCAATCTATGTATGAAGATATAATCGGGAAATTAACGAAATCAGATGTAGTCTCACGTTTTGCAAGAATAGAACAAGAGAGTTTTAATGCACCACTAAACGTTCCATTTGAGGAAAAATTAAAGAAACAAGAAGCCGAGTTTAGGAAAATTGCGGAAGAAATCGTTCGTGAACATTTATATTCTCCAGATTTGTTGAAGCATCTCATGCTGGCTAAAACAAATTTGACCATTCCATTTGGTATGACTTTGGCGGAAGAGATGAGCATCGACCAGGCTGTTGACTTTATCATAGATGGTATCAAAATACTTAATGAGGAGCCAAATGCGATATCAGGCTTTTACATTGATTTTGTTGCAGCTATAAAAAAGGATATATTTGAAAGTGCTTTAGACGTATTGAAGACGTTGGATGATAAAAGAATATTGTTTGGAATCATGGGGAAAAGATCCATTTTACCTCAAGATGAAAGTTTTGGTTATCTTTTGAATCTTGTTCAAAGTGGTGAGGTTAATACAGATGCTTTTGTCGTATATTGGCAGCATCTACAGTTTGCTGCTATGAATGAAAACAATATTGTTCGTATATTCAGAGAAATTGAAGCTTGTCCCCAAGGACTTCTTTGTATATTCAGAATGGCATCGATGTTTACATTTGGCAGAGAATTGGCTCTCTATCCAAAGTTGACCAAATATTTGCAAATGCTTATGATGCGCTTTAGATTTGTCTCTGCAACAATGATAAACAATGATGATTACATCAGAGTCGCAAAACAAATGCTATTTGATGGTAAAGAAGTGGCTTTTGCTGTAGATATTCATCAAGAAATACTAAAATATTTATCAAAAACAGATGTCATTGAAAATTTTGATTATGAGTTGAGAGAACTGTATGATATTCTGATAGATAAATATTATATTGCAATTTGGAAAGACTTGTCTACAGCCTTGGTGAATGAAGAGAATGGGAGTGTTTTGTATTATCGACTAAAGGATTTGTTGGGAGTTTCGGTTATGAATGAAAATCCTGTTTTGTTTGCTAAGAATCATTCAACAGACTTTATGAATTTGTGTGATTCGTATCCAAACATTGCTCCTCAGCGATTTGTTGAATTGATGCCAATACCGCAGAATGCCAAGCAATTTCCTGCTTTACTTTTGGAGATATTGGAAAAGTATGGTGGACATGATGAAGTATTAATGGCATTAGGTAACAACATCGGAACTTTTGCTGTATCAGGCTCTGCTATACCGATGTTTGAAAATCAGATATCTCTCCTTTCCACATTGAAGAATCATTCTATAAGTAAGGTTTGTGAATGGGCAGAAAAAGAGATTGGGTATCTTAAAAAGAATATCGCCCATGATAGTATGATAGAAAATGAACTTTGGGCAAAATATAAATAAAAGGTAGTTTCTATGGAGCAAAATGAGGATGTTCTGAAGCCATATTATAAAACTATTAGAGCTTTGCTACAAGCTCGTCATGAAAAGGACATACTCCGTATTTTCCGGGACGAGAATATGGAGGGTGTCTGGTATAATCATGATAATTGGAATGGGGGCATCGATTTTTATCAGTTACAAATAAATGTTAGTCCCTTTATATATGACAATATTAATCAAGATGATGTAAGGACGAAATTACTGGATTTGTTTAAGCAGGTTATACCCATTGAAAATATTGTTGTTGATGGTATAAATATTATTCCTGATGTTTCTGTTGGATTTGAGGCAGAAGACAATGCCACTTATTCCAATGACTTGAAGATATTCGTAGCATTCGTTGATAATCCCTATATATATGATAAGGATGTGGCAATACAGGAATTCCCTTGCTTAGTTTTATTGGCTAATGATTGGGACGATTACGATATGGTTGCATCCTTTGGACTTAGCTACTATGATAGTCAAGGTATAAGGCATTTTATAGGTAAGGTCAAGATTATTGGTGATGTTCCTGCAAATAAATTTGGACGCCGTTATGTGTATAAGAGCATAGAGAGTGGCCTGTTTGATGTTGGGGCAGGGAAATGCTCTTTGGGACAAACTATGGATTATTATCGTCAGATAAAAAACATTTTTGGCGACAAATACCTTGACGTACTTTATGCATTGAGGGATTGTTCTGTTTTCCCGAGATTCGCAAAAGATTTTGAAACAAATACTTGGCTGTATAAAAAATGCCTTTTAAGAAAAGATGAAGCCGAAAGAACCAAGAGAGAGGCTCCTTATATGTTAAATGGCATAGACTTGAATGATAAATACTCTTTTGGTTATCTTTTCAAACCAAGTTATGCAGACGAGCGCATAAAGCTACATTTTGATTTCAGCAATAACGGTATATTGCCGAATCGCCTCTATGCTATTATTGGCAAGAACGGTGTTGGTAAAACGCAGTTTATATCCACATTACCAATGTGTATATACAAAAAAGAACGTTCATGTTTTGAACCACATATACCTCTGTTCAGCAAGGTAATCGCTGTGTCAAACTGTCCTTTCGATCATTTTGAGATACCTCATGAAACGGTGGAATTCCAATATGTGTATTGCGGTATGTCTGTGATGCGTAATGGTGTAAAGACAATCCTTTCGGATGAGGACATCAAAGATAAACTTCATGAGAATCTGAAAGAGATAAAGAGGTGTGATAGACTTGAACATTTGCGAATCATCTTAAAGCCTTTGTTTTCTGAAAATGAGTTAGACGAGATTGTTGAATGTGATAGTTTCGCAAAAGAAGAATTTTGGTTGGCTGCTGTTGATGAAAAATACGAGAAGTTTAGTTCTGGACAGAATACTTTCTTGTATTTATTTAGCAGTGTCATAGCCAATATTAGGTATGATTCGTTACTGTTGTTTGATGAGCCAGAAACTCATTTGCATCCGAATGCAATCACCTTATTAATGACTTCTATCAATCTACTCTTAGAAAAATACGAATCTTATGGAATTATCGTAACTCATTCTCCATTGATTATAAAAGAACTGTTTGCAAGGAATGTATATATCATGCGTCGTATAGGCAATATCCCTTCAGTAAAACGTATAGGTATGGAATCGTTTGGAGAAAACCTTACCAATATTACGGAGGAAGTCTTTGACAACAAAGAGATTACTCCTTATTACTATATTGTGTTGAAAAGGCTTGTTGATGACGGCATGAGTTATGAGGATATTATCAGACATATACAATCTGAAAATATTCCAGTAAGTTTAAATCTGACAATCTTGTTAGAATCACTTGTTGAAAGTCGTAAAAATGAAAAAGATTAATCATTATCAAGGAGATACTTTGGATTTTCACAAGGATGTTGTGAACAGTAAAAGGAATACAGCCGATGATAAGAATAAAAAAAATCGTTTGGCTGCACTTTTACCGACATCTCGTAAGGCTTTTGCTGATTATGATGCTAAATTTTCAAAGAACTCTTTGAGAGGTTTGAAGGCCATAAGTCTTACCGAACAGGAAAAAGAAGATTTTATAGAATTATATAATTTTCATTCTCCTATTTATACTCATTTGTTTAATCAATTAACGACAAGTGAAAATGGTATTGCCAATTCCTTGTGTCCCTATTGCACAATAGGTGAAGCAAGCAATTTGGATCATATTGTTCCCAAAACTATTATGCCTGTGTTTTCTGACAACCCAAAGAACTTGATACCGTGTTGTTCTAACTGTAATAGTAAGAAAAGCAACACTTGGCTTGCGGATGGCAATTGGGATTATATCAACTTGTATCTTGATGATATTCCTACAGAACAATATCTTTTCGTTGAATTGTCAATTGAGAATAACACCATTAGAGTTAAATTCTATTTGGATGATAGCAACAGTATAGACAAGGATTTATATTTGAAAATTTCTAATCATTATAAGAAGTTGGATTTATGCAGAAGATTTGAACAATATAGTTTTCATGAGATTTCGGAAACTGCTATTTTGATAAAGCAATTTTCTAAACTTTTGGGTAATGACAAATGTAAAGAAATCATTTTAGCAACTTCCTTAGAATTGCAAAAAAGATTTGGCTCAAATTACTGGAAGGCTATTTTAAGGAAAGAATGTTGTATGAATGATTCAATTTTTCAACTATTAAAAAATAAATAATGGAAAGCAACAACCAACATAAACGTTATCAGTGGTATCTCCAGTTTGACGAGATAACTTGGCGAGCGACATACGGCGATGTATGTCCTCCGTTCGTGAATGAGGAGAACAAGGAGGTATGGAAGAGATACTTGAACAAAGTCATCAAGAATCATCTCAAAGAGGAGACGATGAAAACTCCTGAGTTTGAAGAGATAGAACTTAGAATCAGAGAGGAGAAACTTTTACGTATCCAATGGGATGAGAAGCAGAAACGGATGCGTGAGGTGGAGCAGTACCGCAGACAGATGGAGCGACCGAAGATTGACTTCGTGCCTCGTGGCTTGACCGTGAATTATGAGGAGGAATATGCCAAGTTCTTCATGCAGGAAGTGACATTTAAGCCAAAGGACAATGAGGATTTCATGTATCAGTTGCGACTGTTGGAGCGTTGGCATAAAAAATCCATACCACAGATATTGGCAAAGAACCGACCTGATGCGGCATTTGCCATTGCAAAGGGATTGTGTGAGCATCTTCCATTGCTGATTAACCGTGATGATATTGCGGAACTGATAGGTGAATACAAGGCGAGAATCGGTAAGTTGGTATTGGCGAGTTACACTGCTTTGGTGGAGACGGTGAAGGCATGGAATAATGAGCCTATGCGACAGCAGGTTTGCAGGTACATCATGACGCATTCAAAGGAATACGGAAACTTCCGTGGACTGGAGAAGAAATTGCTCGCCTTGGTTCCTGCGGCTCCTTTCACTGGTGAAACAGTAGCTGTAGAGCGAGAAATGAGTGAGGAGGAAGAGCGTGAGGCAAGGCGAATAGCTCTTCAAAAGGAGCGAGAGGAAAAGGAACGAATCGAAGCAGAGAAAGAGGCTCGGTCTGTCATTCCGTTGAATGAGGATTATGAGACTCGTATCTTCAACAGTAGAAATATCGGTTGGGATTGTGATTTGATTTGGCAGTTGATGCTTGAAGAGAATAGGAAGATTGAGCGAATGATAGCCAAGGGTGAGTATATGGATGCGGCGTTGAAATTTATGCAAATGACAAAATCCATGTGCCGGCATTTTGTCATGGATGAGCATTACAACTACTTTGATGATATGTATAGTCCTGAGTATGCCGTCAACGATATGTTGAGAGTTTTTCATGGACTTGCAGCAGAAGGTAAGTTGCCAGAAGATGTGAAGGAGTATCTTCACAAGGCATGGAAGGAAATAGAAGATACGGAATGCTATAAGGATTATGGTATGACGAGGAAGGATTTTGAAACGATCTAGATATATGAGCAAAATTATATATTATATTGGTGCAGGGGCTAGTTATGGTAAAAACGATGCTCGAGAATTGATTGGGAAAGGAACGGATAATGAGCGACTTATAATTCATGAGGGGTTACCTGTTATCAATGAAATAGGTAAATGTCTCCTTTCTTTTATGGAAGCGGTGGCAAATGCGCCTATTGATACAAATGGCTCTTATCCTTTGTATAGGTCAACATGTAGTGGTAATGACCTTAGTCAAGAGCGCAATTGTTTGATAGCTGATATAGAGGAAGTTTATAAGGCTAACAAGGAACATACTACCATTGATACTTATGCAAAGAAGTTGTATCTGACTAGGAGAACCAACGAGCTGAAACGTTTGAAGAATGTCCTTACTACATTCTTTGTTTGGGCTCAACTAGTGTCTAAGACAGATCAAAGGTATGATACTTTTCTTGCTAATATTCTGCAAGAGAACACTTTGTCAATTCCCAATGGTATAAGTGTCATTTCTTGGAACTACGACTCCCAGTTTGAAATGGCATATAGGAATTATTCAAAGGATGGAAACCTGCCGATATATGACAAAAATGCTCATATAGATTATCAAGATTCAGGTAATTGTGGAAAAATATTCAAAGTGAATGGTTCAGCTAATTTTGATGATTTCTGTATGGTGGATTATATATCCAAGCATAGAGATGTGGATTCTGTTATTCAGTTGATTGAATATTATGATAATTTGGGTGCTGATACTTCGGCATTTGGCTATCAATTTACCTCACGTCTATCTTATGCTTGGGAGACTTCTGATAGGCAAAGGCAGATGTTTGATATGCTTCAGAAAGTGACTTCTGATACAACGACGGTAGTTGTAATAGGTTATTCGTTCCCTTATTTTAATAGACAAATAGATAGAAAGATATTTGCAGCCATGCCTTACTTGAAGACGGTTTACATACAAGATCCCAATCCTGAGGCTATAGAACCATCTTTAAGGGCTGTGTTATTGAATGAAGCTGCAACTAAAATTGTGTATCAAAAGGATTGTACTCAGTTTTATTTGCCAAGGGAATTGTGATGATGCTAAAATAGAATAGATTATGAGGATTTTACATTTTTCAGATTTCCATCTACGCCCAAATAAACAGGGTGAAAGATCAATGGATATATTTAATCGAATGATGGATAAACTCCAAGAGATAAATCAAGAAGCTAACATTGATTTGGTTATTTTCTCTGGAGATATGATTGATAAGGGAGGTAAGTATTTTGGCAAGTCTTTGGCTGAATGCTTGCGAGATTTTAAAGATAAAATTATAACTCCACTTGTTAATCAATTACAAATCGGATATCATCAATTCCTCTTTGTCCCAGGAAATCATGAGGTGGTAAGGGATTTACGCAACGATGTGAGTATAGGTAAAATTAAAACAGAGAACGGTGTGGAAGACTTTCTGGGTAACAATGATACAGTTCCTCATTTGCAGGATTTCTTATGTTTCCAAAAAGAATATTATGATTTACTTGATGTGCCTGGTCTGGAAGTAAAGCATAATGGCTTGTCTATAACTTTGAAAATGCCGATTAATGGTAAAATGGTAGGTATCTCTTTATTGAATACCGCTTGGATGTGTGGCTTTGATAAAGGTGATAAGGGAAAGATTATGCTTGGACTGTCTCAAATAAATAGGTCTTGGTTTGAAATAAGGGACTGTCAAATCAAATTAGCCATTTCTCATCATCACTATAATTTCTTAGAGGAAAATGAAGGTAAAAAAGTTCGTGAAGTCCTTCATAAGCATTATGATATTTTTTCCGTTGGGCATACTCATGATTCAGAAACAACATATGAAAAAGATGCTAACGGTAGTCTGTTTATCTCTGTAGCTTCAGGAAATCTTTATGATAACTTGCATAATGATAGCAAATTGTACAGAAATGGCTTTGTCATTTTGGAATATAATGATGAGGCTCGCTATTTGGACGTGACTCCATATGAGCAGCAAACTGATGAAAGTTTTGATATAGATAAGAACTATGGTACAAATGGTACTATGAGGTTTGAGGATACATCAAGGAACCTTTTTAAGCCTTTAGACACATGGATGAAAAGCTATGTGAAGCATTATGCCATTCTGGATAATGATGAGATGAAACAAAAGCGAGCCTTATTGAAAGATAAGAATAACCGGAAGGTGTTGCTTGCTGCTTTGTCTGGTTTGGGAAAGACGCGCATGATTTATGAGGCTTTTAATGATGGTAAAGTGCATCTTAATCATTTTTATGCAGAGTTGGGTAGTGAAGATAGAAAACGAATTATAGATGATTTTACAGAACTTGTATCTAAGGTTAGTGGTGAGGATGCAGTAATTGTTGTAGATAATTGTAGTAATGAATTGTGCGATGATATTTTTAGGAGGACACCTCGCAATGTGAAATCTATCGTGATAACCAATGAGTATTATGATGTTACAAGTTCTCCGAATGTAGTTATCATTAAGATGGATTCTTTGACACTCAAGAATGAAGTCGCTTCTTATATTGAGCAAAATATTATTGGAGAAGAGAATCGACATCTTCGAGAGGAAGTGAAGAAAATAGCAGATGGATTCCCATCTATGGCTTGTGAGCTGATTGAAACCTATAAAAATGGCGATCAAGTTGAATTGTGTCAAGCAGATTTGCTAGTTTCAAAATTATTGATAGCATCAGGAAAGGGTGATGATGAACATATCGAAGCATTGAAGACTTTAAGCTTATTCCAACCTTTCCCTTTGCCTCATTTTAATCGAGCTGCTTATGAGTTCATCATAAAAAATGATATTCTATTGCAGTTGAAATCTGATAATCCTGCGAGAAGAAGAAGGGTTATCAATGAAACTAAAAATCGCTTTACTCCTACGTTGATTGAAGATACGGGAAGTATGCTTAACGTTCGTCCATTCCCACTTGCCGTATATTTGGCCAAAGATTGGTTTGTGGGATTGGACGAAGATTTGATTGGGCAATTGTTTGATGAATTCGAAGTATTAAAGAAGAATTCTGCAAGTGCTTATCATTTGCTTGTTGATAGCTTGGCGAAACGTATAGAATATATGAAGAATCTTCCTTTGGCAGAAGATTTTATCGATAGGCTTACTGACTCGGAATATGGCCCTTTTGCCAGTGAGAAAGTTGTTTGTTCGCAAATGGGTTCTCGCATCTTTCTCGCAATGGCATCGGTGAACCCTGTGGCTGTAACAAATTGTCTATATTCTCTCTTCGTATATAAAAGCACACAATGGCTAAAAGATAACATAAGTGGAGACGTTAGGCGCAATTTAGTGTGGGCATTGGAGAAATTGTGCTTTGACAAGGACAGTTTCTTGAAAGCATCTCTGGTAATGGCACAACTGATGCTTGCCGAGAATGAATCTTATGGCAATAATGCTACAGGGCAATTTTTACAATTGTTTCATGTGGTCTTACCAGGAACAGAGGAAAATCTTGTAGAGCGTGTTAGTTTATTGTCGTTATTAATGGATAAGGGACAAGAGTATTTTTCTATCGTTATAAAGGCATTGGATAGCGCATTTGTCTCTCATGGATTTCATCGCTCCGGTAGTGCTGAGCAATTTGGAATAGAGAAAAAACTGGATTATATGCCTTCCCATCAAGAAGTCTGGAACTATTGGTATGCTTGTAGAGACATGGCTATTCGACTTGTTGACGAGAATGAGGAACTACAAGGAGATATTTACAAACTAGTTGTAAGGCATGCGTTCGTATGGATTTCTGATGGCTATTTCTATACGATTTTTAGACCGATAGTAGAGTCTTTGCAGAAGAGACAGGCTGATTTCACAGATTTATATAATCGTCTTCTAAGAGATAGGCGTAATAGCATGCTCAGAAGATATTCACCTGAAAAGAAAAAAGAAATACAAGAGTTTTTGTTGAAATTAAGACCGCCTTATTTTTCTTCATTATTGAAGGAAGCTCAAAACAGCTTGTATAATGATTCTAGAAAAGATTCTACCAAGAGCTATTTCGAGAGGTCGGAAAAGGTGTTGATGCCACTTGCGATAACATTTATTGAAAAGAAAGTGTTCGCTAATGCGGAAGAACTGAAGCGATTGGCAGACGTAAATTTGTTTATAGAACACGCATTCTTCTTAGATGTAGCTAAGCTGATTGATGATGATGAACTTGGTGATTTTTGGAACATAACGCTTGAACTCATTCGAGATTATTCTGATGAGGGGAAAATGCCGTCTTTTTTAAGTAGTATGTGTTATGTGACTAGAGAACGCAAGGTTACTCTTTTGTTTAGAGAGCATCTTCTTAAAATAGGTTATACTAAATGGTATGTTGGACTCTCAGCGAAGTGTGAGAATGAGCATTTGGATGTTATCAGAAACCTTATTCATAAAGAGCAAGAAGGATGTCTTGAAAAGGAAATTATGGTTGACATATATTTGAATAATGTTTCTGTCAATAACCATCAAGAATTATTTGAGATTTTGCATTTCTTGTATGATTCCTATGAAAATATTTCTGTTAGGTTATTAGAGGCATTAATCAACTTCACATTTATGTGTGATGAAGAAGATTTGAAAAATAATGCTACTTTTATAGAGCAATTAATCCTAGAGTACCCTATCGATGATAGCAACCCTCATTTGAATTATGAATATACGAGATATACAACATCTGTATTAGAGAGAAATCATGATGTTGAATTTGCCAAGAAACTGAATAAAAAACTGATTGAAGGCTTTAATTCAGCTTATCTGCATTCAAACTTTGATGGTCTTTATAGTGTTTTGCTAGAAAAATATGCGGATGTTGTATGGGAAAAATTTGAGACAGCTTTTACTGATGACAAATATCTTGGTTTTATTCTTCAAGTAAAGAATGAGATTGGTTCTGGTGTTGGATTCGGTTCTGGTCCTTTATTTCAGTTAGGTAATGAAAGAATTAAAGATATGTGTCTTAATCATCCAAACGATGCTCCTGCAAGAATCGCTGAGATGATGCCAATTTATGATGGCAATATATGGGAATGTAATTCTTTTAGTGAGATAATGCTTTGGATCTTGGATAATTATGGCAATCATGATATGGTGCTGAGTGGAATTCATGCAAACATGCATACTTTTGGTTGGACAGGTTCTGTAATAGGCTTATTCCAGCACCACAAAATGTGTATGGAGCAGTTGCTGAATCATAAATTCACAGAGGTGAGGGAATGGGCTGCAAATTGTATCCAAGAATTTGATGAGGAAATAAAGCGGGAAACGCTGCATGAGGATTATGTTAGATTGCATTATCAATAAAATTTTGGCATTTATTAATTGTAAATGATGACAAGTATGGCAAACGACAATAATAATATGCAGATTACTGATGAGTCGCAGATAGTTCTCTATCAGCCTAATGAAAGCATCTCTCTTCAAGTGAAGATTGATGCAAGCCATGATACTGTATGGCTTACTCAGCAGCAAATAGCTGACCTTTTCGGTACAAAACGACCAGCTATAACAAAGCATTTGAGAAATATCTTCAACAGTGGGGAACTTGACCAGAATTCAGTTAGTTCCATTTTGGAACATACTGCGGCTGATGGTAAAACGTATAAAACACAGTTTTACAATCTAGATGCTATTATTTCTGTTGGCTATCGTGTAAATAGCATCAATGCTACTGCTTTTCGTAGATGGGCAACTCGTGTTCTCAAGAATTACTTGTTAAAAGGTTATTCTGTAAATCAACAATTGTTGGCGATGCAGCGACAGTTTGATTCTCGACTGGAAGAGCATAGTCTGCGTATGACACGAATTGAAGACAAACAGGCAGAACAACAGGAGCAGCTTGACTTCTTTATTCGTACATCTACACCTCCTGCAGAAATGGTTTTCTTTGAGGGGGACTTCTATACGGCACGTGTGGCTTTGGAAAATTTGGTTAGTTCGGCAAATCATCGTGTAATTGTTATTGATGCTTATGTATCAGCCTTGACTCTTGACTTTCTGAACATTAGAAAATCTGGAGTGGAAGCAATTATCTATACAGTAGGTGTCGGTCAGGGAATGCAACGATTGATGGAGGAGCATGATAGGTTGTTCCCTGATGTTCATATTGATATCAGAAAATGGAGCAAAGAGTCACATGACCGCTGGCTTGTCATTGATGATACGCTTTATCATTGTGGTCATTCGTTAAATGCAAATGGTGGACACAAAATCTCGGCTATAACAAGAATGGGTATATCGCCTGATGATATTCTTTCTGTTGTTGGCTAAAAAGTTTTTTTTCATTTGTATAACAATTAATCATATACGCTATAAGGTTGGCGGGGCATCAAAGCCCTCGCCATGTTGTGCGGGATGGGACCGCCTGGGAATAGCGGTTTACAGTTAATAGTTTATCGTTTACGGTTAATTTCGTGGTTATTTGCTGATAACTTGCAGATTTCTTGTGATTTTCTTGGTGGTTTCGAGGGAAAAGCGTAATTTTGGCGGCAAAGTTGAACGTTTAATTGAAATAGAATGGAACAGACTGTATTAAGCCCTGCTCAGATGAAGATTCTTCAAATGATGTCTTATATCAAGACTCCACAGGAATTAGATAATCTTGAAAATGTTCTCTCTCAATACTTTGCAATGAAGGTTGATGAGGGGATTGATGAGTCGTGCGATAATGGAAGTATAACTCTTGATACCATAGAGAGCTGGGGTAATGAATATTTACGTACTTCTGGCAAATGAGAAAGATAGTTCTTGATACTAATTGCTTATTGATGAGCCTTCCTTGATAAAGGTCTCCTTATTATCATGGCTTCCCAAAGTTGCAACAATGAAATCAATCCCGTACTTGGCGAGTTTCTTCTTTACATTTGCTGTAGCAGAATTTTTATTTGATACGCCAGTACTTCATACCATGATGTGTGAAGCACCAGAGATCAGAAATGCCTTGTCTTATGGTACCATCCAGCATCACTACAGCATACTCTCCGTCAATATGTAAAGACTCCTCTATGATGACCACATTTTCTTTTTTGTAAAGATATGTTTTCGGGTTTCCCTTAAACATCACAGCCATTTTCTGCTCATTGGCGGGAGTAATGCTCTCAATATTCAAGGGTTTTAGAGGGTAGTGTTCTCTGCTAAATAGCATTGGTGATGCTTTTGTTTACATATCGTGCCAATTCATCAAAAAGGTCTTTTGCCTTTGGGATGAATTGGCACTATTATATAAATATCATCAAAGCAGATTTTCCTTGAGAATTCTGCTTCCATTGCAGCATTTCATTATATATTTTTCTCTTCATAATTTTCTGTTTATCACGTTATGACGGCCTATCTATGCCCTATTTCTCACGTTTTGATGAGATAACAGTAGGCTATTTCTCACGTTTTGACGATTTTTTATGTTGCAAAGATACAAAAAAATGCCTTAAGTTATTCACCTAAGTCTTCTTTTTCATAAAGGCGTAATCAGCAAAGTCTCGCGCACCAGCTACAATTACCTTATAGCTGTTGAGGTAACTGGTCTTGATGGCGGATAGGGCTTTTTCCTTATCTAGCACCTTGTCATTTAAGTGATCTTTTTCCATTTTTATTGTTTTTCCTTTCTATTTTTTTTGCAAAATTAGCCGAATGGTGAGAAAAATAGTTGCTCTGGAAGGCATCTACCTTGAGCACCAACTTCGGGTACTTCCTTCCTCGAAGCAGTCGCCATACTCGATGTTATAGCGGTATCCGCTGCCACATTCGATGTTTATCTCAAACAGTTCCTCGATGGAATGGAGGTTGTTGATGAAGGTCCTGCGGGAGAGTTCCGTTCCCTCACTGAGGTCAGAGTCCAACCATCTGCTTTGGATTTCCCGTAGGGTGATATCTTTGCATTAAAAACTTAGAAAGAAATGATGAATTGTAACAGAAACAGACAAATGGTCAAGCGCCGAATCTATTCCTTTCAAATGGATGGCGAGAGTAGGGCAGAGGCAATCTGCTTGTCATACTGGCGTATAGGATAGATTCTAACTTAAAAGTGTGCCACCTCTAATAATTAAAAAGTATACCACCTAACCTGAGGATGAGATTGTTTTTGCATAGTTTTCTATGTTTTTGAATCTGTAAGTGATTATTTCCAGTTTTTTGTTTGGTGGTTCAGAAGATTGTTGTATCTTTGCAGGTGAAGGAGCAACGCTTTGTGCGCCATCGAGATTCTTCTTAAGATGGGAAGTACCCATTAGTATGGGATTCGGCTAAGTTTCCGTTTTCGGATTTGAGAGATTGCTCCTTCTCTTGATGATTCAAAACTCTTATATTTGCAGTCAAAAAGGAGATACAATAATGAAGACAATAGAACAGATTTTGAAAATAAAGGCAGTAGTGCTTTATATACTGAAAGCATTCCCAGAAGGAGTTGATTATATTCATCTCTTTAAGGTAATGTATTTTGCGCAGCAAGATCAGTTGAAAGAGTATGGATTGCCAATCATGTACGATACCTTTGTTGCAAGAAAGCATGGTCCTGTACCAGCTTTAACCTATAAGGTGTTGCGTGGTATTGAAGGCAAGGCAGACCTTTCTTCGCCAGAATTGAAGGATTTTGCAGATTCATTGAATATAGCCATCTCTCAGGATGGTCATCAACTTGTTCTAGCTTCCAAGAATGCGGAATGCGATATGGATGAACTGTCTGTAGCTGATGTGAAGATGTTGGATAAATGGATTGAAAAGTGCAAGGATGTAGAATCCTTTGACCTATCTGATAAGTCACATGAAGACAGAGCTTGGAAACGTGCAAAACGTCAGGCAGACAAAACAGGTGAGGACTCCAAGATAACCATGTATGATATGGCAGCTGCGGCAGGAGCAAGCAAAGACATGCTATGTGTAATTCGTGACCGTCAATCTGTTCAAAAAGCATTGTCATGGATTTAAGGGAGTTACAGAAATCCTATCTTGATAATCTTCGTAAGGTTACCGAAGATAAATTAGAAATAGGTTCGTTGGTACGAACAGTTATTTCAATAGAAGAAGGCTTGGTTTTCAAGGATGGAAGAAAGCAGAAACCAAAGAAGTTAGTAATTATCGGAGTAGATAAAGTGAAAAAAGTATGTTATGGTTCAGTATTGGTTAATACAAAAATGATGGTCTCAACCAGCAATCCGTCCCATGCATTCCCAATCATCAAGCTATACAAGGCGCCTCTAATCAGCAAGTTGTAATAAGGCGGTCCCAATTCCATCAAAGCTGCGCAATGTTTCTTCTGATCCACAGTTTGAAGAATGGGTCGTTGAAAGATACGGTATCTCCATCCACAGTTCTACCGAATTCAAATGGATTTTCTATCATAATCGTTTTCTTTTCGTTATTATTGAATGTAAAGATAGTAATAATCTTCTTAGTAAAAAACATCTTAGTAAGAACTTTATTACTAATTAACATTTTAGTTGTGATATTGGTTAATTATCTTTCCATATATTGCTTTTTACTGAAAATTTATTGAAAATTAGCGAGATAGCAAAATATGTCACATTTTTATGAGGGACTTTCTGTTATGCAACTGATGGTGTTTGATTGCCTTTCATGGCCATTGACGACTATTCTGCTACCGTGTTGACTGAGGAGCAAAGAGAGCAGCTTCTTGCCCTTTCAGATGACTTGCCCGGCTTGCTTGAAAGGTTGGATGCCAGGAAACATGTACGAGACAAGGAAAATAACTTGACAGAGGTGTTGTCGGAGTATTTCCTTAAATCATATCTATCATCAATGTTATAATTGCAATCAAATGATTAAGACATTAAGCGACTACAATCTTTTAGAGAGCGAGGAATGGAAGGATTCCATCAATACGCTCTTCCTGGAGTTGCGTAGCAAGCTCCCGGAATTCTTTAAGGAGGTTCCTCTACCTACGATTCCTCATGAGGATTACGTGGAAGTTGTCATACCTGCTTCCAAACAGGTTATGATGGAGGATTTGGTAGAGTGGTTGGAGAAGAAACTTGGGCTTCACATCCTCTATGCCAGCAAGCAGAACTATGGCAAGCTGTTAAAGGCGGCAGCTTATTCCACATCGGTGCCCTTTGTATTCCACTATTGCATCAAGCCTAAGGCTGCCAGCTCTGATAAGTGGCGCAACTTCTATAGTTTCCTGTCTGCCCGAATGCCTTGGCTGAAAAGGAAGGCGCTTGCCGTAAAGGCATGGATCTCCTATGTATATCACAAGATGTATAGAAGTGACAACGGAAGAAAATTCTTTACATTGGTTCTTGTCATTTGTATGCTGGTGTTTCAGGTGGTGGATTTTCATGCAGCCAAGGAAGCCTGTTCGTTTCAGGTGGAATGGGCTGCCAAAGGGAAGGCTTTGAGCCTTACACCTTATGATATAGGATTGCCTGGCATTGATGGTGAGGTTGAACTGGGTCCCAAGTCGTTCATGGAGAACATCCTTTATCCGTTTCAGACCTCTCTGGGTTTACATGGTAGCTTTGATGATGACGTTGCTGCTGTTTTCCTATAGGCTTGCCGACCTTAATCCTACTCATGGCCGGTATGGTTTATCCGTTCAAGCAGCTTCCACCTGTTCCTGGGATGAAAAGCAGGTGGCGCAGCTGGTGAAGGCATGGGGATGGAGTCGCCCGGCGGTGCTGGCTTTTGTTGACCAGCTTCAAAAGTATGAGATTCTGGAGGTGTGCAACATGGTAACCAGTGAGGTGGACAAGAAAACATCTGTCCCCAAAAGAATCAAGATGCTGCTTGAGAAACGAAAGATTTGGGATTGAAGACGGATGGTCTCAGAATTTACAGCAGTCTTCACAATGACATTGCTAAGATTAATCAGAAGTATGGTCTGGAGCGTGGTGATAGAATTTCTGAAACAGGAGCCCGGCATCGTTCCACGGAGGAATACTACGCAGAGCTTCGGGAAAAATTAATGAGTGAGAATGAACCTTCCATTGCTATGGTAGGCAGAATCTGTCTTCCCAAATCTCATCCAAATATCAAAAAAGCCAGAAAAACCTTGTTGTTTTCATTTTTTAATAGTATCTTTGAGTCCACTTGAAAAGTGTTCTCGTTAAAAGTTTAACATACATTCTTTATTGGATAATGAGAGATGTACCAATCCAAAAAAGAGTGCTTCACGGTATGAACCGTGAAAGCAACTCCCTTGTAGTGCTATTGTCATTTTTGTGACAAAAAACATTAAAATGAGTTGTAAGAGTTATAGTAGTTCCCTGGCAATCCAAGCACAAGCCTCTGCGTCAGCCAGGGCATTATGGTGTTGGGTTAGGTCGTACCCGCAATAAGCAGCTACGGTTTGTAGTTGGTGGTTGGGTAGGAGAGATCCCAACTTTCTTCTGGAGGCTCGGCATGTGCAATGGAACTCATAATCGGGATAGTCCATCTGATACATTTGGAACACAGACTTCAGGCATCCCTCGTCAAAGGGAGAGTTGTGAGCCACCAATGGCAATCCCTCAATCTTTGGCTCAATCTCAGCCCATACCTCTGGAAATACCCTGGCGTTCATGGTATCCTCCATGGTAAGTCCATGCACCCTAGTATTCCAATAGGAATAATACTCAGGCTCTGGCTTGATGAGACTGTAGTAGCTATCCACAATCTCACCATCCCTTACTATCACAATGCCTACGGAGCAAACGCTGGTTCGTTGCTGGTTGGCAGTCTCAAAATCTATCGCTGCAAAATTCTTCATGAGTGCAAAGTTACTAATTTTAGATGTATTATCCAAATTTTTAATATTTATATATCCATACTGGTATGCCATTTTCCTTGGCAATTTCTATCATGTGCTTGGTTTCATGAAAATTTGAGAGAATTGTAGAAAGAAGTTTCCATATATATTATAGAGATGGCAGTTGTAGGCGTTTGTGAAGATGCTTGCAGCTGCCTTTTCTTTTTGTATCTTTAGGGTGTCGAAAATCAAAATTAAAGTTGTACCTTTGCACCCAAGTTGAGATTACAGAAATGAAAAAGGAACGTGAAACGGCAAACAAATATCGTCAGCAAGCTCTTGAAGGAGATTTGATGGCGATGAACAACATGGGTGTCTGCTATGCGCAAGGCATCGGTGTTGTGAAGAATCATGTGATGGCATTTCAGTGGTACATGAAGGCTGCTGAACTGGGAGATACTTACGCATGCTACAATGTGGCAGAATGCTACTACCAGGGAGATGGAGTGGAACAGGACTTCGAAAGAGCTCTTCATTGGTATCTGATTGCAGCAGAGAAAGGAGATGTACAATCACAGGTTAACGCTGCCAATGCATTTTACCTGGGTCAGGGAACTAAAGAAGACCACGTAAAGGCTCACCAATGGTGGCTGAAAGCTGCTCAAGGGGGACATCTTCAGAGCCACAGCCCAAGGATTTGAGCATGCCAAACAATGGTGCAGGGACAATGGGTACAGTATATATTAATAATGTAGTGAAACAAATGAAGACAGATTTACGATTGATACAAGAGCAGCAGCCTCTCGTACACAACATAACCAATTATGTGGCTATGAACTTTGTCGCCAACAGCCTATTGGCTATTGGAGCATCACCTATCATGGCGCGTGCCGAGGAAGAAGTGGAGGAAATCAGTAGCAAGAGCAATGCCTTGGCTCTCAACCTGGGCGTTCCGGAAAGCACCACTGCTCACTCGATGATACTGGCAGGGGAAGCTGCCATGAAAAAAAGAATTCCTATCGTATTTGATGTGGTTGGAGTAGGAGCCACCCGCTTTCGTATGGATATAGCATCACAGATTATCCTCAGGTGTCACCCTACAGTCATCAAGGGAAATGCCAGTGAGATTCAGGCATTGTACTCTCACCAGATAGGCATGCAGGGAGTGGATAGTCACCAGGAAACCTATGAGGTTGAGAAACAGGCTAAGAAACTGGCTCAGCAACTTTCCTGTATCATAGTTGTAACTGGAGCCATAGACTTCATCACGGATGGCGAAAGAATGGCTTATGTTCATGAAGGACATTCCATGATGAGCAAGGTTACTGCAATGGGATGTACTGCCACTGGTATCGTTGGGGCATTCCTTGCTGTGAACTCCGATCCTCTGGAAGCATCTTTTCATGCCATGAAAGCTATGGGAATTGCCGGAAAAAGGGCAGCTTCCCAGTCTAGAGGCAATGGTAGCATGATGATTAACTTCCTCGATGAACTCTGCAATCTTGTGGCTTATGTCTAGGATTGTCAGAATCAAGAGACGTTCCTTCATGAAAAGCTTCATTGCAATCAATCTCTTTGGCATGATTGTTACTTGCGAAGATCTTTCTAAAGTGGAACTCAACCATGAGCTCATACATACGGCCCAAGCAAGGGAGTTGTTGTATATCTCATTCTACCTCTGGTACATCATAGAATGGTTTTACTTATATCTCAAATATCGGGATTGGATGCGGGCATATTACAACATCAGGTTTGAAAAGGAAGCCTATGCTCACCAAGAAGACCTGGAATATTTAAATCGAAGGAAGCATTATTGCTATAGATGATATTACGTGGTTCTGTTATTCCCCAGTTTTTTGGGGAATAGTTCTACACTTTTTCCCCAAATTCCACAGGGGTAATTTATGGCACACAAATTATAAGTCTCTGTATATCAAGCTTATCATCTTTTCTATTATCTTTTGGCATGCAGGTTGCAACCATGAATAGCGGGTTCGATAATGAATCCACAAAACAGAGTAAATAACAATAAATAGTAACAATTTAAAATAGATAAGATTATGAAGAAGTTCGTTTTTGCAGCTATCGCAGCTATGGTAATGGTTTCAGTAAGCAACGTATTTGCATCAAGCAAAATGATGATGGATAATTCTGAAGTAGTTCCAGTTGATACAGTAGCACCTGAAACTCCTAAGGATTCAGCAGAGATCAGCACACCTGTTTTGCCTCAGGCGGGTGCAGAGGATTCAACAGAGCAGGCGACTCCTGCAGAGACAACAGCAGAGTCTGTAGAAACAACCCAATCTGAGCAGCCAGCTGAGGTTCAGGAGACTCCACAGAAGAACGCCCAGCAGGAGTCAACAGAGATAGAACAGGCTGCTGTTTCAGAGTAACAAATATCTGATTTTCAATATTATTAAAACGCAGAGGTCTGCTGGCAGTAATGCCGGCAGATTTCTGCGTTTAATTTAATACATCTAATTATTCTTAAAAAAACTTGATAACCCATCTTATAATAAAGTAAATTATGTATTTTTGCATATCATAATTAAGATTAAAGCTATGACAAAGAATACAATGGCAAACAAACTTCCAAGGAAGTTGATTCAAAAGATGGAAATCGTGGGTGAGCAGATTAAGCTTGCCAGATTACGGCGCAACCTGAGCATGGCGCAAGTTGCAGAAAGGGCAACATGCTCGGAAGTTACACTTTGCAAGGTAGAAAAGGGATTACCAACGGTTTCCATCGGAATTTACCTTCGTGTACTCTATGCTCTTCAGCTGGATGATGACATCTTGCTCCTGGCAAAGGATGACAAACTCGGAAGGGCATTGCAGGATATGGGACTGAAGAATCGTCAACGAGCATCTAAAAAGGAGTAGGAATGGAAGGAATCTTTAAGTTTTTCACCAAAGGCTGCTGCAATGTGGGCTAAATTTGCTATGGAAAAACAAGGGAGGATGAAAGGATATGGAATGGATTATAGCATGAAAATAGTTAAAGAAATATATAAAAGTCAAGTTTGTTGCGTAAAAAACAAGACTTTTATTAACTTTGCACTCGAAAATAGGAGATAAACATGGTTATAGCAAGTCTGATAAAGGAAAAATTGTCATCGACCCCTGCAGGGGTCGTATTGACAACAAGAGATTTTGGGGTGGAGATGCGGTATCAGCCGGCACTTGCCAAAGCTCTCAACCGTCTTGTGCACCAAGGCGAACTGCAAAAGATAGCAAAGGGAAAATACTATATTCCGAAGAAGACCATTTTTGGAAATCTGAAACCTGCAGATTCTGAACTTGTAAAAGACTTTCTGGAGCAAAATGGCAAGATTGTAGGCTACATTACCGGAACTGCCGCATTTGCATCCCTGGGGTTGACTACACAGATAAGCTCATCCATCCTTGTCGGCACAAATAAATATCGGAGACCTATCACAAGGAATGGCGTGAAAATATCTTTCTTGTTACAAGAGAACGCCATAACATCAAGCAATATTCCACTACTTAGAATATTGGATGCTCTGCGCCTTATAAAGGACATTCCTGCCACTTCACCAGATGAATGTGTGACGAATATTTGCAAAGCAATCAATGCTCTTTCAATGGAACAGAAGCAAGAATTGGCAGAACTATCCTTGGCATACACACCTTATGTAAGAGCTTTGCTTGGAGCCATCTACGAGAACATGGGGCTTGAAACGGAAACCATCAGTAAAACATTGAATGGAGTGACCAGCTACAAGTTGCCAGTCTCCGACAAAGTATTATCAAACAAAAAAAACTGGAACATCATATGAGATTACATGAAAACAGGGATTTGTTCTCTGATGCATTGCAAGCAGCATCGCAACCTGTAGAAGATGGAGGACTCGGCATTAAGAGTATCTTTATAGAGAAAGACTATTGGATTTGTCGATCGTTGTCTTTGATGGCTGCGAACGACAAGGATAACCGTGCCATTTTCAAAGGAGGAACAAGTCTTACAAAAGCATATGGTATCGGTAGTAGATTCTCAGAAGACATAGATATTGCTATCTCTGAGGCATGGACGCTCAGCGGCAACCAATTGAAGATGCTGATCAAGAGAACAGCCAAAAGCATGACGAAAGGTCTGCAGGAAATGGATATGCCTGGTTTTACGAGCAAGGGGTCTCACTATCACAAGGCATACTATTCTTATCCACGAGCCATTGATACATTACAAGTAGGTGCTATCAAAGCAGGACAGTTGCTTGTCGAAATCAATTCATTTGCCAATCCATATCCTTTTCAGAAATGTAAACTGCAAAGCTTCTTGACCGAGTTCTTGCAAAAGACAGGCAACGAGAACTTGATAGAGGAATATGATATGCAACCTTTCGAGGTGAATGTTCTCGACAGGCGTAGGACATTGACAGAAAAATTGGTGTCATTACTTCGGTGTTCCTTGGCCGACAACTACATGTCGGAGTTGACAGCCAAGATACGTCATTTCTATGATTTGCATTTCCTCTTGAATGATGCTGAGACACAGGACTATTTGAAAAGTGACGCTTTCAAATTGGACTTCAGCAACTTGTTTGCACAAGACCAACAAAGATTTGACAAGCCCGAAGGATGGCAAAACAAAGACATTATGGATTCTCCTATCATCAGTGACCTGCATAATGTATGGTCAGTGTTAAGCAACGTCTATGCAAAAGAACTTCCTGACCTTGCCTACAAAGATATACCGACTATTGAGAGTATCGAAAATAGCATGGAGCAATTGATTTCGTATTTGCCAAAATATTCAATAGCCATGACAAGGAAGGTAAAGCTATAGATACCAGCAAGAGAAACAAGTATGTCCACCAGCTTCATGTCATCAAGGACGCAGAGATTATAGGAAAATACTCCGATGCAAGTTGGGTGTTAAAATGGTAAGAAAGGAGATTATTTATGTCACAAAAGAAGATATTCAGATGCCAGGATTGTGGGTACGAGACCGAAGTATATGAGGGACGTGGCTTCATGGGACAGCATATCGAAGCCATGTCTTGTCCTGACTGCAGAAACATAGTACCTCTTGTGGTGGGTGGAGTAATTGGTGATGCTGCACCTAGTTTTAATTCTCTTGTAGGAAGGCTATGTCTAAGATGTGGTTCTGACAGGATTCACAGGTGGGATATGCATACTTGCCCAAAGTGCGGGGGCAAGATGCAACCCACTGGCGAAGAAGAGTTTTGGACATGAAAATTCTAGCCTATATTTACCTCTTTGATATTTTGCTGAAAATTACTTCTCCTCGTCTGAACGGTTTGACGAATCTCATATTTAACCTCCATGCCAAGGATATCCATGATTTTTTCAACCGTCGATAGGGAAGGCATGCACAATTCATTATAGAAATCATGACTATAGAAGAAGCTATCAAACAAAGACATAGTGTACGAAAGTACATACACAAACCTCTTTCAACTGAGGTAGTTAGAGCACTTGAAGAAAAAATCTTGGAGTGCAACAAAGAGGGTGGCCTTCACATACAACTGGTTACCCAAGAAACCAAGGCATTCTCCGGCATTATGTCATATGGAAAATTCCATGGCGTGGAGAACTATCTCGTAATGGCAGGGCAAAAAGCCGACGATCTTGATGAGCGTATTGGCTATTATGGCGAACAGCTTGTGCTGCTTGCACAAGCCCTAGGACTCAACACCTGCTGGGCAGGATTAAGCTATCGCAAGGTGAATGAAGCCTACAAGATTGAAAAAGGGGAGAAGTTGACATGCATGATTGCCTTGGGATACGGAGAGTCACAAGGGGTTAGTCACAAAATCAAGACCATGGAACAGGTGAGCAATGCAACCAGCAATTCTCCTTCATGGTTCCGAAAGGGCGTGGAAGCAGCTCTTCTTGCTCCCACTGCCATCAATCAGCAGAAGTTCTCATTCTTCCTGCAAGACCAGGAAGGTACAAAAGCTGGTTGTAAACCCAAAGTTCTTGCCAAGAGAGGCTTCTCAATGGTAGGATATACCAAGATGGACCTCGGCATTGCCAAGCTTCACTTTGAAATAGGAGCAGGAAAGGAAAACTTTAAGTGGGTGGTAAAGAAAGGATGAGAGACTTCACGGAAATATGGCAACTTCAAGATACCATCATTACAGCAGTCAACGCATGCGGTTATGGTGTCTGGGATTTGCATGCTACCAGTTGGGGATTTCATCTGGAGTTAACAGAGCATTTGGATGATGCAGAAATCTGCAATATCTGCAGTCAACTTCCGCTTTCTGGAGATTATGAAGGAGAAGGCACAAATGGTTCTGTTCTAAGTTTGTACAACTACTGATTATTGATGTTCAAAAAATAAAATAAAGCATATAAATTGTATTACAAGGATTATTATCTTAAATATCCGTAAAAAAATTACGGCGTATTGATATTTTGTATATCTTTGCAACTGCTTAGCTGCACTTGACATTATAATAAAAGATAGTTTGCATTGTTTAAGTGTGTATTAGCTTTGCACCAACAAAATTGTTATCAATTAAAAATAAAGTATATATAAGCATGCTAGTAAAATTTGCCGTAACGAACTATAGAGGATTTGCCAATCGCATAGAATGGGATTTGTCGAAACCAAGTAACTATTCGTTCAATACTTTTGCCATTAAAGATGGTATCATCAAGAATGGCATCGTATATGGACCTAATGGTTCTGGCAAGTCAAACTTTGCAATGGCCATCTTCGACATTACCAATCATCTTTCACAGAAGTGGAAGAAGGTGAACTATTATGATAACTTTACATATACGGGAAAGTTGAACTTCCCCGTAAAATTTGAATATACATTCAAGTTTAGAGATAATACGTTACTATATACATATAGCAAATCACCTGATGGAAAACTGGAGGAAGAAGAACTTGTTGTGAATAACAAGCTTATTTTCTGCAACAAGAATTCAGTCTTGACATTGGATGATGTTGAATTCCCGATGGATTCTGCGGTGAAGGCAAACCTTGCCAATAACGCCAATAATGTATCCATCGTAAACTTTCTGCTTACTTCCTATCCTCTTGCCAAGGAACATTATCTTCTGAAACTGCAGCAATTCGTAAACTCAATGTTATGGTTCAGAAGTGTTGAAAAAAATGAGTTTATGGGGTTGGCTACTGCTCCGGCAAATCTCGATGAGTATATCATCAAGAATAAGCTGACTCGGGACTTTGAGGAATTCATCCATCGGGTAAGCGGACAAAGTTTTGAGTTTCAGGAGCCAAAGGATGATGATAAAGAGTTGTATTGCGTATTTGGATTAGGTCGCATTCCATTCGATAAGATTGCATCAACGGGTACTCAATCTCTGATGCTGCTATATTACTGGCTGAAACAGATGACAAAAGCATCGTTCGTTTTCATAGATGAATTTGATGCATTCTATCATTTCAGACTCTCTTATGAGGTTTGCAAAACCCTCTTTTCCCTTCCATGTCAGGCTTTTACGTCATCACACAACACCTATCTGATGACCAACGACTTGCTTCGCCCAGATTGCAATTTCATCTTGCAAGACAACAAAATCAAGCCGTTGAGCGACTGCACTCAAAAAGAGTTGAGATTCGGGCATAATATAGAAAAAATGTTTAGAGGTAACGCATTCGAAGTATGATACTATTCGTTTTTGAAGGAGTAAAACGGGAGCCGGATTTGTTCCGCACCATCCAGCGATTATACTTTGCAAATAGAGATGAGCAGATAGTATGTTCCTATAACAACAACATCTATCAGCTATACAAAGATTTGCAGGAGTATGATGGCGATGGAGATATTGTGTCTTTGCTGATGGAGAAATTTGCTGGTCAAGCAGACAATCCGCTCAAGGATATTGATGCATCTGCTGACATTTCTGAAATCTATCTGTTCTTCGACTATGACTTTCATAACCGGAATTTATCTCTCGAAGAAATCAACAGCCAGGTAAAGGAAATGCTTGAAACATTCAACAACGAAACGGAGTTTGGTAGGCTATATATTGACTATCCGATGGTTGAGTCTATACGATATACTAAGCAGTTGCCCGATGCAAACTATTGGACGTATTCTGTAACACGTTCTGAGTGTGGTAAGTTCAAAGGTGTATCTGCCGATTTTTCTGCGTATGACAGTTTCGATTTCATCCTACTGAAAGATCATCGAGAGCCAACAGAAGTAGAGATGGAGGAAGTTAAGCAAAATTGGGAATATTTAAAGGAAATGAATGTGGGAAAAGCGAACTATCTATGTAAGGGGAAGAATACGATGCCTGCATCTAAAGAAGACATACTTCAAGACAAAATATTCAACTCACAAGTAGAACAGTATGTGAATACCGAAGATTGCAAAGTAGCTGTACTCAATGCTTTCCCAATTTTTCTGTTTGACTATTTCAAATAATATTTTAAGAGAAGGTTATCATACGAGGACATTCTATTAAGCAACAAATTTGGACTATCTAAAATTATAGCAGTCTTGCGAATTGATAAATTCGTTTTAAAAAAAGGGCTAGTCCCATAATCAGGACTAGCCCCCAGTTTTAATTATTTTCTCGATGCAATGAATGTATCTTGAAAGCTGCATAGCACTTCAAGAAAGATTACTTAACCTCAATGTGCTTAACATCGTCTTTCTTCTCCTCCTTGGCTATCTTAGGAATCTCAATCTTCAAGACACCGTCACTGACCTCAGCGGAAATCTTCTCCTGATCAGCATCCTCTGGCAAAGCATAACTCTGAGAGTAGCTGCTGTAAGAGAACTCACGACGCAAGTAATGCTCTTCCTTCTTCTCCTCCTTCTTCTCATCCTTGTTCTCGATGGATACATTCAGATAGCCATCCTTATCGATGTTCATCTTGACCATATCTTTCTTCAAACCAGGAGCTGCAACCTCCATCGTATAAGCTGTAGCACTTTCCTTGACGTTGACTGCAGGAGCTGTTGCGTTCATGTGTGGCATCAAGCCTGTATCAAAGAAGTTGTCATTAAACCAACTGTTCAACCAATTTGAAACACTGTTATTTCTACGAGCTAACAACATCATGTAAAACCTCCTAATTCTATTTTTCTCGTCCTCTCTTCGCCGTCCGGCTCAGTCGGGATTTCTCATTGTTTTTAATTTATCCTTTTTAATAACGATTGCTTCGGCTTACGAGGCTCAAGGATTTCTAGAAACCCTCAACTGTCATTACTTAGGGTTCTTGTCGTTCCCCTTGCCCTTTCGGCTTCGGCTTTCATCTTGGGTAAGAGCAAGTTATGTGCCAGTCTCGGTTTGTATATCTAGAGTGAGCCATTTTTGACAGGATTGGCATCAAAGGATAATTAATTTAAACTTTGCTGCCAAATTTATCCATTTTCATCCGTTTATTCTCTGCTCTCCTATCCGTTTTCTAAGGGTGATTATGATAAATAGGCGGTACGTATATATCAGTTTGGAATTTGTACTTCGGAAATATGCGGGTGTCAAATATTGTTTCTTAATTATCGCAATTTCCGTATTTTCAATCTAGAAGGTCATGATGATAAAAATCTTTTGGTTTGATAGCGTATTACTTGCTCTCTGCAAGACGAATCACCTATAGTTGTACGACCGTAAGGCTACAGTTGTACGACTATATAGGCTATAGTTGTACAACTCTGGAGTTATAGTCGTACAACTATAGGGGTTATAGTTGTACGACTACAGAATTCCGGATTTCCGAAGGAATTAGTGAGATTTATAACACGTTGAATATCTGACGATTACGAATTTCGCCATATTTCCAATATTCTTCAAGAAATATTTTCCGAGCGGAAATTCGTGATTTTCAGAGGATTTAAATCATGATTTTGTAAAAAAAAATAAGCCTGGTCAACTGACGGAACATGACATCTGTATAATGGGAAAGAAAGAGCGAACATGAAATCATCTGCCGATTCGTTACAAGCTGGGCAACAAAGGAGGAAGAACTCGACGAGCTAGACCGTATTCTTCAAGCTTACGCTTAAGAAGGCTAAGGATGGTTCTCCTCCAGAATCATCCTTAGCAATTCTTCATTTGCCTCGTTGTTAATCTCTGCATCCTCCAACTCGGAGAAATAGTCAAGCGTAGCTGAACATTCGCCTGTAATATCTATCCCTATCACTTTTTCATGGGCATAGATGATGCGAAGCACGGCTTGGAGCTGCATAAGTGTCATATCTCCATTGCTCCAGTCGGTGATGGCATCCTGCTTTCTCAATACATCCTTGTCGATGGATATGTAAACCGGCTCATGTATAAGTTTACCTGCCTTCGACGGCCAAGCCTGGTGATGGTCTATCTCTGCCTGACTGTAGAACAACACCCTCTCTCTTAAGTGAACAGGCACCTGGGCTATCAACTCGTCCGATGCCCCCACAATGATAATGTGTTTGACAAACGGGTTCTTCTCCAAAACATCTCTCACCCAACCACCACATGACACAACACCCTCCCATTCCGGTTGCTGCATATCCGGATGATGGTCGAAAACAATGAGCGAGAAAGGTTCATGAATTCTTGACACCCAATATTCCGTAAGATAATGGAAATCTCCGGAATCTATGAAATGAACGGCTTTGGCAGGAAAAGGAGCCAATCGGCGATGCAGTTCCTCACTACCCTCTTCGTCACAATAGCAGTCTACCCCTTTCATGTCCCGGCAATCTACATGGATAATATTCTTATTTGAGGCAAATGCCTCCAATTCGTATACGCCGGTAAAGTTAAGGAGAATGATAGGTATTTTCTTTTTCATATTTACTCTGTTTTCTAAATGCTGGTTGCAAAAATACCTAATATTCATAAATACTTGATGAATTATACATTATATTATTGTTAAAATTAGATTTTTTTATACTTCTACACAAATTTACCAAAATCATATTAAAACAATTTAATTTTCAACAAAAACATAGTAAATTCGTATTTTTATCTATATCTTTGCAGAAAATTGAAACATATAGTAATGGTATTTAAAAATGCACTTATATTGGATAAACATAGATGTAATGTTCCCCATTACATCCTCAACTGTAGTCTTCGGAAATAATATCTATCTTGCTTGAGATAACATATTATTAACGAATTTAAAATTACATGGGTTTAATCATTTTATATTTTTTAGGTGCTCTGTCACTATCCTTTTTATGCTCCGTCCTGGAGGCGGTGCTACTTTCTACTCCGATGTCGTTTATCTCGATGAAGGAGAATCAAGGCAACAAGACTGCCTCACTGATGAAACAGTATAAGAACAACGTAGACCGTCCGGTGGGTGCCATTCTTTCACTCAACACCATCGCCCACACCATCGGTTCTGCCGGTGTAGGAGCCGAGTCAATGAAACTCTTTGGCGAAGAATACTTCGGCATCATTTCCGCCATTCTCACTCTGTTGATTCTGGTACTTTCAGAAATCATCCCGAAAACCATCGGAGCTTCATATTGGCGCTCTCTTGCCATGACATCTACCAAGATCATCCGTGTGCTCATCTTTATCACCTATCCTTTGGTACTGCTTTCGGAACTTATCACTAAGGTATTTACTCCGAAGAACCACCAGGCTTCCGTGAGTCGCGAAGAGGTATCGGCCATGGTAGACGTAGGTACTACAGAAGGTATCTTCCGCGAATCGGAAAGCAAGATCATCAAAAGCTGCATTCGCCTGGCAGGAGTAAAGGCAAAGGAGGTGATGACTCCATCCATCGTAGTAGAATCAGCCAACATGAATCTGACTACCAAGGAGTTTTACGAACAGAAAGAATGGAATTTCTCACGCATTCCCGTTTATGACAACAACAAGGATATCATTGTGGGATACGTATTGAAAGATATGGTTCTCAAATTGGTTTCAGACGATGAGTTCCAAACCAGATTATCCGAACTGATGCGTCCTATTCTTTCCTTCAACGAGGATGAATCTCTATACCAGATATGGGAAAAGATGTTGGAAAAACGAGAACACATCTCTATCATCGTAGATGAATACGGATGTCTGAGAGGAGTGGTTTCCATGGAAGACGTAATCGAAACGATGACTGGCGTAGAAATCGTGGATGAAGACGATGTGGCTGTAGACATGCAAGCCTTGGCTAAGGAAAAATCGCGCATGATGCACCAAGGTGTTACTTCTGCCATTCCTGGCAGTAAAGCTTAATATTTACAGAACATTGCATTTTAACAAGAGAGGGTGGGTCATGGAGTTATGCCCCACCCTCTCTCTAGTTTAACCAGGAAATATCGAAACCTTGATGACTCCATCCTTGCGGTTCTCGAAAACATCGTATGCCTCTTCTATTCTTGAAAGCGGGAAACGATGGGTAATCAGAGGAGTGGTATCTATCTTTCCCTGGGCTATCAAATCAAGGATTTCCCCACAGTCACATCCATCCACACCTCCCGTCTTGAAGATGAGGTTCTTGCCATACATATCAGGAAGCGGAAGCATCTGCGGCTTGTCATACATCGCAACGATGGTGACGATGGCATTAGGACGGGCACACTTCCAGGCAAGCTGGAAGGTATCAGGTCCACCTGCAACCTCCATCACCACATCAGCTCCCCCATGCAGACTATGTTGTTTGACAAATGCCTCACAATCCTCCGGTTCAACAACCATCACCTGCGGATAATGCTTCTGGATGAACTCTCGCCTATCCTTTGATTTCTCACAGACGATGATGTTTCTCGGATTCTTGAGCAGGGTGCAAAGCAAACAGCAGACACCCGTAGGGCCAGCACCGATAATCAAGACAGTATCCTCTTCCGTAATTTCAGATATTCTCGTAGCCCAGAATCCAGTAGCAAGGATGTCGCCAACGAAGAGCGCCTGCTCATCGCTTACCGAATCAGGAATCTTGTTCAAGCCGGTTGTAGAATAAGGAACCCTCACATATTCCGTCTGCCCGCCATCGATTCTGCATCCCAGAGCCCATCCGCCTTGTGGAGAAGTACAATTGTTCACGTATCCATGCTTGCAATAGAAGCATTCTCCACAGAAGGTCTCTACATTCACGGTTACTCTGTCGCCCGGCTTCACATGGGAAACCCTCTCCCCTACTTCCTCTACAATGCCTACCATTTCGTGGCCAACAGTAATTCCCGGTACCGCGCGAGGCACAGAACCATGCTTGATATGAAGATCACTGGTGCAGATACTGCTCAGCGTTACTCTTACGATGGCATCATGCTCATCTATTATCGTAGGCTTCACTTTTTCTGTGAAGCCAAACTTTCCTTGCTGGATATATGTAAATGCTTTCACCTTAATTATATATATAAGTATTATTATTCACGTTAAATCATGCTGCGAAGTTACAAAAAACATTTTAATCATACAAGAAAAAATACAGATTCTTTCTCACCTTTTGAGCTGTAAACTATTAAAAAGTCGGTCTTTTTTTACAAGTAAGACCATTTTTTGTGATTTTTCAGCAAACAAAACCATAAAATATACTCTGATGTTCAAATAGTTAGCCAAAAATTTGGAGAATAGAATATTTTTTCTTACCTTTGCAAATGAAAGATTTGAATTCAATTTTTTACAAAATATAGCATGTATCAAGATTTAGATTTTACTGATAACAATCACTATCAGGAAGATTATATAGATTCACCGGTTGATGATTTCGACTGGATGCCTAATTTATTTGCCAAGCTCGCAAATCACCTGCGAACTTCAACTTCTGCTGATGTTATCAGACTGGGAACCATCGGCTGCATCAGAAACCATGAGCCGGGAGATGATTCACTTCTCCAATGGGAAGAAGTAGAAACAATGCGCCGCTATATAGATAGCGTTAACAGAGGCTTGGGTGCACCGGAAGATCCCACACTCCAGCAGTTGCTCCATTCTACAGAATGGACTAACTATGGTATTTTTACCATGAACTTTATCTCGGATAAGAACCTCGACTATAAAGGAATCTGTGAGGTTGAAAATACAAATCTCTCATACGCCAGCATGGCTTTTTTAATTGCTCTGGTAAAAGGGATGAGTATGATTAATCTCAAACATCCTTCAGCAAAGGGAGAAAACAATCATATTTTCACATACGTAATTCCAAGTCAATTCTCCACCTTCTCCTTTGCTTCATTCCTCAATGTGGCCAATGCACGTCTCGCTAACAAAGAAGATATTTCAGAACAGGAGATTGAAGAGTTGACCCAACTTGCTTTCAAGAGTCGCTACTGGAAACAAGAGACCTCACTCAAGAGTAAAGACAGCGAGTTGTTCATCTATGTCCTCAAGAACATCATTTCGGACATTCTGGGACTGAAGCTTGACATCAATGCGGAATCCTTTGCCAAACAGGCAAAGAAGGAAGAGAAAAAGACTACCACTCCAACTGTAGATAACCATAAGAAGAAGGAGAAGAAGGAAAAGAAAAAAGAAAAGACTATCCTGAAAGATAATTCCAAACCTTCTTTGGCATCTACGATGGTAAAAGTCTTAACAGAGGAGTCCCTCCCGCAAACCAAAGAGAGTCTTATTGATAAGACTATGCAACTCTATCCTACTCTCAAGATAAACTGTTTCAACACCACCCTATCAAGACTCCATAAAAATGAAGTTCTGAATTATTATAATGGTGGACTGATTGGAATAAAAGGCAAAAGATACGGAAGAGGCTACAAGATAATTAGCCGTTTACATAAACATAAGGAAACAGATTAAGACTAAATTTTGTGCCAAGAAAATCCAAAGGCTAAAAGACCATTGGGTTTTCTTGGCACTATTATATAACTCAAGTTTCGCCAGTAAGCCCCACACGCCCTGAAAGGGCAGAAGCTCCTAGCCCAGGGCATCGCCCT
>ERZ1026870.123-NODE-123-length-47004-cov-9.869390_pt1 | contig 47004 bp, 34 predicted proteins | sample MGYA00380165_ERZ1026870 | MGnify/ENA primary metagenome ERZ1026870 (study PRJEB33269, sample SAMEA4719801) | human gut metagenome | biome: human-associated habitat; feature: organic feature; material: feces | place: Cameroon | collected 2013-10 ...
CGTTTCCGTATCGTTTCCGTATCGTTTCCGTATCGTTTCCGTATCGTTTCCGTATTGTTCTCCTATTGTTCTCCTATTGGGAAGCGGAAACAATACGGAAACGATACGGAATCGAACGAATGAGGAACGGTGGAACAAGGGTGGTTAATCTTACTATTATCTAATTTCTTAAGACAATGGCAAGACTCAAACAAACTATTGTGGGTGTCAACATGTCATCTATCGCATTATAGGCTGCACCTCAGCAATTCAAACAAGTTTGATTGCATTCGGTTTGCACGATAATCCCGACGGTATATAATTTCCGTATCAATATCGTATCGTTCTCCGTTCGTTCTCGTTCGGTTCTCGTTCGTTTCTCGATCGGTTCTCGTTCGTTTCTCGTTCGTTTCTCGATCGGTTCTCCGTTCGGTTCTCGTTCGGTTCTCGTTCGGTTCTCGATCGTTTCTCGTTCGTTTCTCGTTCGTTTCTCGTTCGTTTCTCGTTCGTTTCTCGATCGGTTCTCGTTCGGTTCTCGATCATCCTTCGTTCATCCTCCGTTCATTCTCCGTTCGGGAATCGAAGATTGATCGAAGAACGAACGGAGAATCATCGGAGGCAAGACGGAGATGTATCGAAACTCTAATGGGAGGCCAAGGGAAAGACGACTCGAATAAAAACTTTATTTTTAATCACTTAAATTCAAATTATTATGGCAAGACTTACTCCTGACTTCATCACTTTTCTGCACCATCACATAGCGCGTATTCTTTATATACAGCTCATGTCTGATGGCATGAGAAGAGAACTTGTGTATCTGTCTTCATATGCAACTAATCGCTATTTTATACCGAATTGGGGGATAGCATAGCGAAATCCCCGGCAATACAGACGATTGCCGGGGATTTATGATGTTTACCATCGACATCAGCTTGATGAGGATGTTGAGCAACGGGATGATCATCTCGCACTGGGCGCTGCGGGTGTTATTGTCTTCGGAGAGACCGTTTCTGTTGGTCTTTTCCGGTTATCTGATGTGTTGCATGTTTTGTTAGTTGAACATCATCTTGTAGCTTGCACGTCCGCCGTCCGTAAGTTCAATGCTTACAATCTGGACACCTGACATTATCTTTGTCATTAGACGCTGCGAGCCGTCGCCTTGCACCTTGCTTATCAGACTACCACTCGCGTCGCGCACTTCCACGCTCTTGAGATTTTCAATGGCTGACTGCACTACGGCGTACGAGCCTTCCTGCATGATGCAGACGTTATGCTCGTTTCCTTTCTTTTCGTCATCAGTGCCGTTAAGCTTTCTGATGACGAAGCGCCCCAAGGATGTCTCTGCGTCCGACACCACCACTTGCGAACCTATCTTGTAGTCGATGTCCGTGAGATTGTCATGCAGCACATACTCTTCGGCGTCCGTTCCCTCCGTCGGCACCACCTCAATGCTGATGCTGTCCTTATGGTTAAGGAAGATGCCCAGCGAAGTGCTCTCTGCCATTGGCATGATGTCATAGGCGTTGCTCTTGCTAATGCCGAACACCTTGACATCCGGCTTAACCTCGTTGTCCATCAAGGTTGGCACGGCTGCCACGTCATCGTCAGCCATCATCAGCAGCGATGCCGACCTGCTTCCGTTGGTAAGGCTCTCCACGTTCACTCTCAGTGCGCGTGTCGTCTCGCCCTTGTTCTCACCCTCGGCATCAGGCTTCTTCGTTCCGCCTATCATCTCTGTTGTGAGCAATATGGTTAGTGATGTGCTCTGCTCGCCATTGCTCACCACTTTGAACGACTGCATTGGCTCAATGCTCGTTGCGTCACCCGTTGCCACTACGCTCTCTCCTGCCTTGGCAATGGTCTGTTCGCCTTGCGGAGTCTGCACTATCACGCTGCCCACATTGTCGTTAGCCTTTAAGAACTTCTGTATATCGATGTGGCTCATGAACGGGTTACCCAAAAGAAAGGTCTTCGTCGGCTCGTCAGCTTTAAGCGTTATCTGATATGAATCCTGTCCTACGAATACGGTACGGTCCTCGGTCCCGTCCTTGTCGCCGGCCTTATACACATACGTCATAGTCATATTGCCCGGATCATTACCCTCATATACGAAACGGTTCATCTCGTTGTCGGCTCTCGTTAAATCCTCGCTGCCCAGTATCTCCTCATCATAATCAGCATAGTAGCGGTATGTTGTGTGAGTCTTAGGCAGACGTATGCGGAACGTATTGGTAGCCGGCAGTTGTCCGTTGTCCACCCACAGCGAAAAGCCTTCGCCCATGGCATAGGGCTTAGCCACTGCATTGAAGTGGCGCGACCATTGTGTTTCCAGCACGCCCAACGTATTTTTGCCAAGAGTAATGCCTCCCTTGCCGTTCTTCGATACAATCTTGCCCGGAGCCGTAGTTGCCCAGAGGCGCTGGTAGATGCTCGGATTGAAGCGGCTTTCGGCACAATTGTCTTCAGCCAGCGGCTCAAAGAGGGCTGCCGTGATGTTCTTCGGCACAAACATGTCGCCCGTATAGGTCTGCTTCAGTGGTGTGCTGAGGTTGTAGTACATGTTTGGCTTCAGCTCCATCTCCACCCAAGCCTTGCGATAATTGAGCGAAGTGATATTCTCCACAGCCGACCGCGGCTCGAAGAAGATGTCCTTACAGCAGTAGTCAGCAGGCTTTTCCACTGTTCCGAGCACCGGGAATGTCTTTGCATCTGACGAGATGATGGCATCGGTGCAGCAGTATGGCGAGCCGTTACTCCAGTTGTCCCACTTGTTCCAGTCATTGTTGGAAGCCGTAGTGAGCCATCGTGTCTGCAACGGATGCACCTGATAAACCACTGAAGAGAGCGGAGTGCCGCTGCCGTCGAAGAATGTCAGCTGGAATTCGCCAGCCTTCTTGGTGGTGTATTCGTATTGGATATTGTTTTTGGTTTCTGACGAAGCCACCAGTTCTACAATACCATTGGTGCCAGCACTCTTGTCGCCGAAGCGCAGATAGTATTTAGCTCCCGTATTGCCTGTGGCCACAACCTTCACTATATCGCCTACGCACACGCGGCTCACATCGATGTCTTTCACACCGGGCACGCACGAGCAGTCGTCCTTACAGTCAGGAATGCCGTTGTTGTTGATGTCGCCTCGCGTCACGATGCCGTAGAACTTCTGCACATCGAGCGCTCCCACAATACTTGCCAAGGTCAGTCTCACCTCGTTGTAAGCATTCTTCGGCTGGAAGAAGAGGATGTTCTTGTCGCCGAAACCAGCCACGTCAGCACCAATGACCTTCCAGTCGGTGAACTTGTCGCCGGTAGGTTCGCCGTCCATGAATGTCTCTACGGTGAGCCAGTTGCCCACCTTTACGGCTGCAAGGAATGTCTTGTTGTCGACAATAATGCCCAACTGATGGTGATAGTCGAGTATGCGTCCCATGTTTACGGCAATGGTATGACCCGAACCTACGCCCACTGTGTTGGCTATTGCCATATATGTATCGAGGTCGCTGTCGATGAAATTGCACAGATTGTCGTCTATGGTGAGCACGTTCACCGTTCCTCCGAACTTCGTCTCGTCGGCATTGATGGTGGTGTGCGATTTCTTCTGCGACATGACGAGGGCGTCACAGGCCAACGGCGAAGAGCAGTCGCTGGCTGCCTCTTCTATGAATGCGTAATAGATGCGCAGCTTGGAGCCACCGAGATTGAGCACGCCGGAGTTCCACAACTGGAATTCGTCCATCTGTATAGCCCTGCCCTTACTGTCTGTGGCAGGCACCTCAATGGAGTATCTAATCTTCTGCAGCTTGTCTGAACCGCCCACACCGGCGCTGATGGCGTTATTCTCGTCAATAAGATGACGATATACCTCCTTGCCGTCGTGATAGCAGCGTATCTGCAGGAACTGCAAAGCATGCAGATTGAGCACCGTTGCACTCGCTTCCACTACAAATCCTATGCGCTTGGGCTGCACTCGCATCACATAATCCTCTTCTGTCTCGCCATCCTTTCTTACGGGGTCGGCATCATACATCAGTTTGCCATCCTTGCGATGTATGCCGACTACACACAGATTGTCAGCAAGACTGAGTCCACCGATATATTCGGCATATTGATCGTAATCGCCTTTAAGGATATTTTCGGAATTCTTCAGTTTGGATATGGAAAGCAACGATCCCGACGTGTCGTGTATCTTCGGCGAGAGTTCGTATATGTCGCCGTCTTTGTTGGTGACGGGATAGCCGCACATATTGTCGCTTCCGCCCATGTCTCCCACGGTGATGGTGGTCTCGTCATAGCATCCGTCTTTTGCCGTAGCACGGAAGGTATAGCGGCCCACCTGCATGTGCGTGACGTGTCCGTCTGGCGTTACTCTCACGGGAGTGGTGGCCATAATGTCGTTGCCATACGGATCCCATGCACCGGACAGCGCCCATGTCACACTCACCTCAGGATTTGAACGCAATGTGAACGAGGTCTGCGAGTCGCATATATTGCTGCTTATCGTAGGTTTGATGGCACAGCGATGTGACACGTCGGGTGACATTCTCACAAATCCGTAGTGGATGCCCATACCACCGACGTTAACGCCGAGCACCGTAAGGAACCGGATTTCGCATCCCGAGAACGGCACCTTAGCCTTCACGCTCACCGTTCCGTCGCCTATCTGAACGAGCGACAGATTGAGCACCTGTGCCGATATGGTTTCTTCCTGCACCTTTTTTCCGTTGCGGTCGAACAGAAGCACATTAATCCAAGTGCCCGCCGTTAGACTCAGCACGGCGTCCATCTTATACTTGAAACCAGCCTCCATGCCAGCCTCGAAAGCCTCAGCATTGGGATTGGTGTCGTTCTTCATCATAAACTTGGCACCTCCCTGGTAACCAACATTTAGGATTGGAGTGATTGTAGCGAAGTTGTCCAGATTGTCATCGGTCATTTTCCTCACTTCTGCGTTTACGAAGGGGAATGGTATGCCGAGCAACACGGGGTTCCATCCCTGCATCTTTTTGAGCGATATGGTAGGCTTGTTGTCGAAGAAGTCGTTAAACTTCTTGATGCCGCCGTCGGTGATTGTAAACTCAGTAGGTTCGCCAACGAAGGCATACTTTATCTTCATCAGATTGGCAACATCTGCCTGAATACCACCCGAGCAGTCAAGGCTTATCTCGTCAAAGAGCCAGTCGCTCTCTGCCGTAAGCATGGCACAGATCTTGTCCGAACCTGGAATCTGAAGCAGCTTGAGCGTAACGCCCGAACCATTCTGACCTTCTCTTACAGGCACAACACCTTGCAATTTGCCGTCGCGATAGAATCCGATGGAGAACGCCTTTATGACATCGAGGCTAAGCACGCTGCTTCCCGAACCTGCCACGATCGCATATCCAGCTACAGTGCCCTTGGTGTAATAGTTCTGCATGTCCTTCACGCTCACCATAGGGTCAACGGTTACACCGGCTTTCACCACGGCGTTCACCTGAGCATAGTTGTCGAGGTCTTCGTCTGTTAGCGCACCGAGATCCTTCGCCCAGCTGCCTACGCCTACCACGCCAATGAGCTTGTTGACGGTGCATTCCTCGCCAGTCAAGGCACGTCGGTTGCGCAGACGGCGGAACGTCATGTTGCCGTATTTCGGATCATTGTCGAACTTCACATAGCCGTCCTTCTTCTTATCGGAAGGGAGGTCGTCCCAATTATTGGTCCAGATGGGCTTGCTGCATTTCACGAACGAGTCGCGCACGGCTGCACTCTCAAAGTACGGACTGGTATTGTCGTCCTGCGGCTGTGCAGCCTGCATCGTAGCTGGCAAGCCCAGCACCAACGCCAATACCATATATAGATATCGTATGACAATAGAATGATGTTTCATAATAGTGTTATTTCATTTGTTGAATGTTACTCCATTTGATGTTCTTTATTCAACAATACTCCCTGATCGTCGTATGTAAGTACGTATTTGTGGTTGCGTCGCAGATAGAACACGTCGTTCAATGCATCCACCTCAATCACGCCCGTAGCACTTTCGGACGATACTACGTCCTTGGCCTTAATCTGACCGTTCAATATCCAAGGATAGGCAGTAAATATCACTCTCACAGCAAGACGCGTCTTGGCTGGCAACAGATATGCCTTCAGCTTAACCATGTCGCCTTCCTTGACAAACTTCTGGCAAGCAATGGCTGTGTAAGTTCCCTTGTCACCTTTCTCAGGCACCCAAGGCTCCACAGGCTCGCTGCCCTTCTTGAAGTCGTCGTAGCTGGTTAGTTTTGTCTTTGTCAGCACATTGTCGGCAAGCAGGCAGTACCATTGGGTTTTAGCTGTTATACTATGATGCTTCGACACGATGTTCACTTCCACTTCAGCCATACCTCTATACAGTATGCCGATGAGATTTGTCTGGGCTATTCCGTCCACTACATACTTGTCATAGCCTATAACGGGATTCTTGTTGGCATCGCTTGCCGCATATATGGTGCCATAGAACAACTGCGGAATTACCGTAAGGCGACGGCTCAAGCAATCTGCATTGGTGGGAGCACCTAAACGATCCGGCCACAGATAATGTCCCCAACTGTTGGTATCATCTTTTCCTGTATTAGGATTAAGATAATCCAAAAACTTTGCACAGAAATCCTCGTAGGTGGTGCCTGTGCCTACATTGAGCATGCCGTCGTATATCACCTTATTGTGTCCGTACTGCGGATAAGGCAGAACCTCATCCTTGTCATAGGCTATGGCAACAATGCGATACTCAAAACCCTGACTCAATCCGAACTGTCCCGTTACCACACGATGCTTGTGCGGGGCATTAGGATAGAAGTCGTCGGTGCGGTCTTCGTCGGTAAATACGGTCAGAGTCATGTCGTTTCGTGGGTCGTACTCGAATGGCGAGAGTCCGTCGCCGCTGTCTGCCTGACCGTTTTCGTCGTCCTCTTTGGTTGTAGCTCTGCGGCGGAAGGCTATCACTCTCACGGCATTGACGCTCTGCGACTCGGTGTATCCGTCGTCGGTTGAGCCTGGTGTTGAGCCTATTCCAGGAGGCAAAGCACGCGTGTCGTTATCTGACTGTTCTTCCTCACCATATCCCCCCAATGCTATCTTGATGGGGATTTGAGTCACCACTTCTTTGGTTTGTCCCGTATTGGCATTGCCGGCATCGCTCAACTGGCAGTCGTCGCTTGTACATCCAGCCGCCAAAGCAATCAGAAGGCAGAACGCAGCAGCAATGCTTGTGTAGTGTATGCTAAATAGAGATTTCTGCATATCGGTTATATCGTATTACTCGGTCTCAAATTTGTGTTTCTTCTCGAAGGCAGGTTCCAGGTCGATGGTCATGTCCATCATCGTCGGCTGATAATTCTTATTCAAGTCAAACGGCTCGTTGACATGAGAAGTCTTTATGCCTAAGCTGTACAGATGGTTTGCCTCGATGGGGAAAAGGATTCGTTCGGTATTCATATCCTTTATATTGTCGTATCGGTGATGACCTGCATTGTCGCTGTAGTGCAACATGAATGTCACTTTTGATTTGTCGTAATTCTTGCTCTGAAGCATATATTCCACGGGCGTAGGAAGCATGAAGTTGCTCACCATATAGCTGTTGGCCAGCCATCCTTTTTCCGTATCTTCGGGGCGGGTGAACACTTTCTTAGTGTCGTCCTGACTCCATCCGTTGGCGGAAGTAAGTTCGATAACGCCCAATGTAAGGTATCCCGTAGCGCTTGCAATCTTGTTTACGAGGTTGTCAGCATCGCTTGGGGCGGTCTTTCCGCTGACCATTGTTGCGCCTTCTATGCCAGTCACCTCTATTGAGAGCTTGGTTGGGGTGAACGATACGGGTGTGGTGAGGTCTTGGGTGTTGTCGTCCACCATAGTGGGAATGTTCGTTACATACATTATCATACCCGCTACGTTGCGTGTTGCGGTAAGTATACAATTAAAATGCTGTGCTCCCTGCTCTACGAGGATCGGATTGTCTGCCTTTGTTTTCTGGTCTTGCAAACGGCCCGAGAAAAACTCCGTGCAATTGAGCACTCCCAATTTGGCGCTATTGACGGTTGCATCGGTGAGGGCAATCTTCACATCCTGCAATGTTGTGGAGCCGTCCGTGAGCCTTATTTCATCCAGCTTGCGCTCGGCAGAATCCATATACTTGTCGTCTCTGCCTACAGCCAAAAACTGATAGTAGTAGTCGTCGGGGAGAAATGGGGTGATTTCGTATGAATATTGTTGGGGCTTGTTGCCATGTAGGTATGAGTAATAAGGCTCCTTATTGTCGAAAGCGGTTACAGAGTAATAGCCTTTGTTGGCGGCCTTAAGGTCTTCAGGAACGTAATAGGTGAATGTTTCTTCGGTGGTATTCTTCTTGTCTTTAGGACAACGGAATACATATATGCGCATATCATTCACCTGCTGTGCGCCATCCCACATGGTTAGCTCTCTCGATGCCACACCTCCACTTACGCCTACCTGCATTTCTACGGTTACGGCACGTGTGCCGTCGGCGAGAGGCGGAAACACTTCGTCACTGGCATTGCAGCTTGCCAACATTGCGGCAGCAAGACTGACGTAAAAACTGTTTATAATCGATGTTCTAATCATATTGTTCATTGGATGGGGCGTAAGAGCATAAGATGTGTTTATGTTTAAAGTAAAAAACACTCCCGAAAGCCCAGAAAGACTTCCGGGAGTGTTCTCGGATTTATAATGATCGATATTATTCGATACCCAACTGGTGGATGGTCTCCCAGTTGTCGTTAACCTTCAGCACGAGGTTCTGACCCTTTGACAAGTCCTCAGGCTCGTCTGTGCCAGGATTCGGATTGGGGGTAGGCTCTGGATCCGGGTTGCCCGGCTCAGGCTTAGTGTCCTGATTTGTCTTCACACCAAGGTTGTACATGTGGTTACGAACTACGTTGAAGACAGAAGCGCTCTCGTCTGTCGGACCAAGGTCAGGGTTGTTGTTTACGTCAGGAATGGTAACGTTCCATACCTTGATGATGTGACCATCCTCTGCCAACAGCTGAAGCTCCATTGTGTTCTTGCCAGTTTCCATCTTGAAAGGAACGATGAACTTGCCTGCGAATACAGAACCATTAACCAAAGTAGCCTTTACAGAACCAAGTTTCGTCCAGGTGTCCTTCTCGTTCAAGAAACCATCACCATTCTCATCTTTATTAGGGAACCAATCGTTCAAATTAATAGAGTAGAGAGTGTAAGCTTCGTCGCCATTAATGTAATGAACATCAGCTGCGGGAGCATCAGCTGAACGTGAACCGTTTACAACATACTTCAATTTCTGATTTGATTCAGTAAAGTCGCTGTTAAAGTTGTTGAATGTCAGTACATTGTTCTTTGAACGCATAACAAGACGAAGATACTTAGCCTTAACGCCGTCGATTTGTGCAGGAATGTTGGTGAAATAGCCGAATCCACCAGCTACCTGACGACGCAAAGTAACGGCAGCACCAATCTCACCTGTAGCCTTATTTGACACATTCAACTTATCATCAATTTTAAGATCAGCGTCACCAGCGAACACTTCCTCTGCATCATTGGTAGCAGCATTCAAAGTGGCTGTGATGTCGGTGTAAATCTGCCCCTTAAGAGACTCTTCACCCTTAACATCCTGTACGAAATTATAGCCGGTGTTATCGCTATAACCTACAGCAACAATCTTGTAGTCGCCATCTGTCTGAATCTTATCCTCACCCTTCAAAGTGATGGTAAGACGACGGCCATGACCGCCTGTGGTATACTCAAGGCTCTTCTTCCAGTCTAAAGACTTCTGGCTGTCATAAACGATTTCTTTTGTGTCAGCCTTGTAAACCAATACGCGAACGTTCTCAATAGACTGCAATGATGCTGATGAATAGAGCGGACGACCTGCACGTGTCTGCAGACCATCACCGTCACTTGCCACCTGCAGCACAATCTGCTGTGCTGCGTCGTTCTGTGCTACGCCGCCCTCGAGAGCGTCGTCGCTACCACATGCACTGAACAGGAATGTACCTGCTGCGAGTGCAAGAATCATACTTTTTTTCATAATTTGATTTTTTGTGTTTATGATTGTAATTAATCCAATATCATTCCGTGTATCTCCTCCCAGTTATCGTTCACCTTAATATATATGGTGAACTTGTCAGCATCGGGATTAAACACATACTTCAACATCGTTATACGATTGCGCTCCATGTTTATTTTCACGTCGGCGGGCTTCGGCAGGAGCATGTCAGAGGCGCTGTCATTCTTGGTGAAGCTGACGTTCACGAGCGATGCGCCACTGCCAACGGACGGAGCCATAATGCTGCTCATCCTAACCTTCTGGTCCGCCGTAACGGCTGATGTGTTGCTGACGTGTGTCTCGCCGGAGTAGATAAAGTCTGAGTTTACCTTTCCGAACAGTCCGTCCACATCCGTCGTCATCTGGCCGATGTCTTGCGGAAGTCCCTCCGCCTCAACGATGAGCTTGCCCTTCGTGCGTTCCATTTCCACGGTGTAGTCATAGTGGTATGCGTCGTACACGAGGGTGTCGTTGACAAGATATATGTCGTCTCCCTCGGCATGTTCAGGATGAAGTGCCAAGGTGGTGCGGTCTTCGCTGAGGCTTGTCATGTCTTTCATTCCTCCCCAAACTGTCAGCACGTATGTGCCGTGCGGGAGGCAGGGGCAGAAGTCCACCTTCATGGTCTTTGCTTCGCCTTCCACGCGGAAGACGCCATGCTCTTCCACCACCTCTCCTGTCTTGGCATCGCGCAACATATAGAATAATGTAGGCACATACTCGCGAAAGGCAAGGTCAGTAGGACGCTCGTTTTCGGGATCCATCTTGTCCACATTAAAGTAGTTCTTGTCCTTCACAGCAATGTTGACCTGCAGCGGCGGACAATCCTCTATCTCGTCCCTGATGCACGACGTGAGTGCGGGCACAAGCAGCAGAATGAGCAGAATGCTTTTAAGCGATATTTTCATATTGTCGGTTGTCCATTATGTTATCTGTTGATGACTGCACGGAAGCGCTCGTCATCCTTATAGCCATAGAAGTCGGGCTCGTCCACTGCCCTCACGCGCAGCTTCTCGTCCTCACATGCCTTGACGATGTGGAGAAAGAAGGCGTCATGCTCCTTGAAACGTGCTGCCACCATGGCTCTCACATATTCTGCCACGGGCGTCGCAGCCTTCACGCTGTCCATGATGTCGCGGGCTTCGTCGTTGCGGTTGACGCTGAGCGCCACTACAGCCGCGTTGACGTCGGAGTATGGACGGAGCAGCTCGTAAGCCTCATTAAGGTGGCGCTGCTTGGCCTTTATCAGTCCGAGGTTATATCTGGCTTGAGGCAAGTTCGCGTCCTGCAAGAGTTCCACGGCACGCTCATAGTCACCAGCATACACGTAGCTTGCTGCGAGCGTATTGAGCTGCTCTGGGGTGTACTCCTTCTGACGGTTGAGCACGCGCTGCGCCTCTTCCGCATTACCCTCGCGGAGGTAAAGCACAGCCAGGTTGTTGGCTCCAATAGCCGACTGCGGGAAATACTTCATCAGCGTCAGATAAACCTCCTTACGCTGATCATGGTTCTTGGCAAGTGTTGCCACGCGGAGCATCTCGTCCTCATTGAAAGCGTCTGGACGCTTCTCATACATCTGAAGTAGTTCGGTGTCGGTGGTGAAACTACGTATCTTATATGTATAGACATACTCCACCTTACGGTCTTTCTGCAAGTACTTGGCACGGATGTCTTTCCAGCAGTCCATTTGGCGGATGTAGTGTTCCGCCACGTCATCGTTTTGGTCAGCATAGCGTACGAGGATGTCCTTCACCTTGGGAGCGTCAGGATGTCCGTCAGCCATCATTGCGTCAAGGACGGGCTGCCATCCATCGGGACGCGAGCCCACCTTTATGGTCTTCTGCAGCTTCGGGCTGATGCCCAAACGATTTACCAGCCAGTTCTTGGCAGAGTTGGCACGATTGCGCGAGAGCGGTGTGTTGAACGACAGCGGTCCGTCGGCGGACGCCATACCGAAGATTTTCAATGACGTGAGCGTCGCAAGCGTATCGCTGAGTACGGGCGACAGCTTTGCCACCATCTTCTCCAGCTCGCGGCGGTTGTTGCCCATAGCGAGGTTGATGTCGTGCTTGTTGATGACAAACTGGAGATTAGCCATTCCCCTGCCCTCCATCACCTTGGGACGGATGCGGAATTCGGGTTCAATCCACGACAGCTCTAGCTCTTTCTTCACATCGATGAGCGTCACGGGCGTAGTGATCGTTGCCACGTCTATGGTGTCGATGCCCGTACACTCGCCACATCCGTCTGTGGAGACGACAGCCTTGACACGTGCATGACTGATGTCCTCAGAGAGCTGCACAGACTCCGAATAAGGCACGTCCATAGGCTGCGACGTGCGTTCCGCCTTCACGATGCGTCCTTCGTAAATGTCTTGCTTGCCTTCAAGGATGCGCTGGCGTTCCGCCTTCTTGCTGTATATGGGCGAATAAACGGCTATCGGCATAAACTCGTCCACCACGGAGTCGCCCGTCATTATCTGCGGCGTGATGACTATGCGGCTGCGCTTCGAGAAATAATGCCCCGGCACATGAAACTGTACGTCCAGCTGTGCCCTGTTGGCAGAATCAGGAGTCAGCGAATAAGGTGCGGGCGTGGTGGTTATCACCTTTCCCGTCTTATGCGTGGCACATCCCGTCATCATCAGCAGTCCGACTGTAGCGGAGAGAAATATAATAAGTTTGATGTTCTGTTTCATTAAGAGAATTTTATTTAGAAGAAGTAAATCAGCGACAGGGCTGCCTTTGTTGACCCCACATAGTCCTTATGTTTACGCTCATACTTTTTTATGCAAGGTATGCAGTCGCTTTCCTTATACCACAGATGGGCATATCCCAATCCCACTTCCGCTTCAAGGTTGAGGCGTGGCGAAAGAATCCAGTCATAACCATAACTGATGCCTCCTCCTGCCAGATAGCCGTCACGACGACGGTTGGCAAGTGTGCTGTAGAACTGTGCCGCGTGAGCATGAACACCAATGAAGTGACCCTCAAACTTCTCGCACAACCAGTATTTGGCTTCGGGCTGCACCAGCCAGAAACGCAGCTTCTTGTTGTCCTTGAACGTCCAAGGATTGTACGCCCCGGCCAGCTCTAAGGTCACCTTACGCGACAACCCCACTTCCACACCTGCATTCGGAGTGATGGTCATCCAATAAAGCCCGTTGGTCTTTACTGCTACATCCTGCGCAGCGGCTTTCTGGAAGAAGCCTACAGAAAGAAACAGCATCATTAATAAAAATCTAAGACTCATTAAATATTATTATTCAGTTATCGTCACTATTCTTTTATATGTAAGTGTTTACACACTGTCCTTCTCACTATTTTATGTAAGGGAAAGGTTGTTTTACGTTTCAGGCTGCAAAATTACAGCGAATAAAAAACAATCGTCATATTCCAATGCTACGCAAATCAATCATACGACAACGAATAATGCTCATTTTAAAATAAAGGTCAAATTCTGAAGTTTTCTTATCAAACCGGGGGTGAGTAGAATACTTTTTATAACTTTGCAGTACCACAAGACCTGTTTCTATGTTAGAGATGGGCTAATATTTTATCAAAGATAAGAGAACAAATGCATAAAACGGACAACATGACAGATTCCACCATAGATCCGGCATCCGATGCAGTTAATTCCACATGCGAAAACAACGACAGCAACCGACAGGCATTGTTCCGTATAGAGCGCCTTGCCAAAGACCAGATGGTCAGTTATTACAAAATACCTCGCTCGGCGTTGGTGTTTGTGTTGGACGGAACGGTGCGTGTGTCCACTGACGTCTACATCAAACAGACCGTGGGGGGGAAAAAAATGTGTTCGTGGTACACGAATGCGACAACGTATTGATACGCGGTGTTGACGATGCCGTGATGCTGTATTGTTTCTTCAATTCGTCGATGGCTTTCTGCTATGGACTCTCGCTCAAGGCTTCTGACGATGCACAGATTAAGAAAGTACGCCATCGTCCCAAGGATGAGCTGCCCACGCTGCCCATACCGAAGCTGCTGATGGAGGAATTGGAACTTACACGTAAGGAATTGGCAAGCAATCTGCTGGACATACGCTTCATGGAGTTAAAGCGATACGTCATACTGATGATGCTCAGCAAGCTGTTCCGTCGTGACGACCTCATCTATATGTTCAGATATAAGCCTGGCGAGGACTTCGAGTTCAGTGAGCTGGTGTTCCGCCACTATAGTTGCGACGTTGACGCTCAGGAGCTCGCCGCGCTCACCGGCGTCCCCATTGCCACCTTCAACCGCAAGTTCAAGAAGGCGTTCGGCATGTCCGTCCTGCATTGGCTCAACACAAGGCGCAAGATAAGCATACTCATGGACCTCACGACCACGGACATGACCATTAAGGAGATTGCCGCCAAGTATAACCTCACCCCAAACTATCTCTCCGACTTCTGCAAGAAGCACTTGGGTGACACGCCCAGCAGTTTTAGAGAAAAGGACTGAAAGCCTTATTTTTCATGCTGCGAGGTATAATCTGCTTAGCTACATAGGCTAGACAAGCAATTCTATATTCTGACGCCCTCTGTTTGCCATACAAATATCGTACAAAGTCGATTTTATCGCATTTATGGAAACCCCCGAAAAAACTTGGAATGATTTCCTTGCAAAGGAGGAGCAAAAAGCACCGCCAGAACTAAGTCTTTTCGATTAAGGGGGCTTACTTTTGAAAAAATAAACCCCGAAGTCCTATTTTACGGGACTTCGGGGAGGATTTTTATGTTCTTTGAAGTTTTACCGGAGCAATAATTAAAAATCAATGAGCTACGTCAAACTAATGGGTGGTTTTGGGTGGCGCATTGACGAAGTCAGGAATAGGTTGATAAGGATTCATCCCCCAAGTTGTATATTATGACGCAAGTTTTCTTTTAAAATTAGGCTTGCTTCGTAAGTAAAGTGTGCTTCGCATAGGCAAGCCCGTTCCTAAAGAAAGGCTAACGAAAAAGGCATGTGAATACCTATCTTGGAATATCTCATTTGCTATTTCATTAGCTTTTTCATTAGTTACGGGCTTGCCTTGTGCGGAGCACACTTTACTTGCGCAGCAAGTCTACTTTCACCCAAGGGGGAAACTTGCTATGCCGAATGGCTTTTCAGTGTATTATAGAGGCCGTCATCTAAAAGAAATGTCCCAAAATCGACTTTTATTAACTCCTGAAAAATCATTAACAATGAAACAGCATCGCAGTTCGCCCAACAATTTCAATGGTATATTTTCCGTATCGTTCTCCTATCGTTCTCCTATCGTTCTCCTATCATTCTCCTATCGTTTCCGTATCGTTCTCCTATTGTTCTCCTATCGTTCTCCTATCGTTCTCCTATCGTTCTCCTATCGTTCTCCTATCATTCTCCTATCGTTCTCCTATCGTTCTCCTATTGTTCTCCTATTGGGAAGCGGAAAACAATACGGAAACAATACGGAATCGAACGAATGACGAACGAATGAGGAACGGTGGAACAAGGGTGGTTAATCTTACTATTATCTAAATTCTTACGACAATGGCAAGACTCAAACAAACTATTGTGGGTGTCAACATGTCATCTATCGCATTATAGGCTGCACCTCAGCAATTCAAACAAGTTTGATTGCATTCGGTTTGCACGATAATCCCGACGGTAAATATTTCCGTATCAATCTCGTATCGTTCTCTGTTCGTTCTCCGTTCGGGAATCGGAGAACGAACGGAGAACAAAGGGAGATGTAACGACTACACATCGATGCTGAAACGAAGGGACAGCGAAACACAAACTGGAAACCAACAATACGGAAACCTAAGCAAACTATAATTTTTTATGACGCAAACCTACTTTCCCCAAGGGGGGAAACTTGCGCCACCCAATATACTACTTGCGATATGCATGTCCTATGAAAACGGCTATTCGCCTAGACCCAATCTCACCCATAACAGGGTGACCCATTTGGTGTGATGGCATACGTAAACCAGGCATGTGAAGTAGAATAAAATTCCTTCACATACCTGGTTGCCTTATCTCACCCCTAACGGGGTAACTGCTTAAGTATTACAAACTATTGAGGTGTCAATATACCACCAATTATCGACGAAAAGAACCGATAAAATCATGCACAACTTTTTGCGGATTTTGAATACCCTACCTTTTGGGAGAAAATTCGTAAAGTGGGGGGAAATGCTTAGTCTAAGTTGTGTTGTTGCAATCGATATTCCGCTAATTGTTCGTACTTCGTGCCAGGACGTCCGTAGTTGGCATAGGGATATATGCTAATGCCACCACGGGGAGTGAAGAGTCCTGTTACTTCGATGTACTTAGGATTCATCAGTTTGATGAGGTCCTTCATGATGATGTTTACACAGTCCTCGTGGAAGTCACCATGGTTGCGGAAACTAAAGAGATAGAGTTTGAGGCTCTTGCTCTCCACCATAAGTTCGTCGGGGAGATAAGAAATGCGTATTTCAGCAAAGTCGGGCTGTCCTGTGATGGGGCATAGACTTGTAAATTCAGGACAGTTGAAACGTACCCAATAATCGTTGCCAGGATGTTTGTTGACAAAGGTTTCGAGCACTTCGGGGGCATAATCGCTCTTGTATTCTGTTTTGCGACCAAGAGCATTTAGGGTTAAATCTTCGCGCATAATTTTATAAAGTGTTAGGAGTAAAGGGTGGTTCTAAAAATTCTGATTTTAAAATTCTAAAATTCTGATAGTTGCTTTGCACCCTCTCGCATGTGTCTTGGAGTCAGTTCGCTCAGTCACATAGCCCGCTATGCTCCTTCGTTCACTAACCAAAATACACACACGATAGGGCACAAATCAACTTATCAGAATTATTAGCACCACCCTAATTTGAAAAGTCGGGTTTGTGCTTGTTTACCCCTTGGTACTTAAATATTCTTCTAATCCTTTTCTTCTGAGCGTGCATGCAGGGCAGTGACCACAACCATCGCCTACAATGCCATTGTAGCAGGTGAGGGTGCGGTAGCGTACGAGGTCGAGCACACCAAGTTCGTCGGCAAGTGCCCATGTTTGGCATTTGTTTATCCACATAAGAGGGGTGTGGATGACGAATTGCGATTCCATGGCGAGATTGAGGGTGACGTTGAGCGAGCGGATAAAAGTGTCGCGACAGTCGGGGTAACCAGAGAAGTCGGTTTGCGAAACGCCTGTTACGATGTGGCGTATGCCATGTTCACGGGCATACACGGCTGCAATGCTAAGGAAGAATAGGTTGCGACCAGGCACGAAGGTGTTAGGCGGTCCGTCGGCGGGCTTCACTTGATCCATGGGAATGCTTGAATCGGTAAGCGAGTTGTGGGCAAGGTCGCTGATGAAACTAACGTCCATTTTGTGGAAGTGTACGCCAGCTTCGGCAGCAATGCTTTCGGCTATATCAACTTCGTGGGCATGTTTTTGGCCGTATGTGAAACTTAGGGCGTAAACTTCGTCGAAGTGTTTTTTTGCCCAAAAAAGACAGGTGGTGGAGTCTTGACCTCCACTGAATACTACAAGTGCTGCAGACATGATATTTAAGAATGAAAATTTATAATGGAGGAATTATAGATCAAAGATTTTGAAGATGCTGTATGAGATATTGTTGTCGTATACATCTTCGCCTTCAATGCGTTTGAGGCATCGCACTACGCGGATGGTGATGGGGAGTACGATGATTTCGTAGGCAGTTTTGAGTATTACTTGGTTAATCATGAGAAAGGGCATGACGTGCCAAGGAATAACTCCGCCGAGTGCGAGGGGAAAGAATACGATGGAGTCGGCACTTTCGCCTACGAGGGTAGACATGATGGCTCGGTAAGAGAAGTGGCGTCCATTGTCAGAACGTAGCTTCATGCGACTCATTACGTAGGCATTAAGGAAGGAGCCTACGAGAAAGGCGATGAACGAGGCTGCACAAATGCGAGGTGCCAAACCAAAAATGGCGTGGAAGCCTTCTTGTCCGGTCCAATAGTCGGCAGCAGGGAGGGCGTCGGCAGCAAGACCAAAAAGTACAAAAAGAAAATTCATTGCAAAGCCTAACCATATAATGAGTCGTGCCCGTTGGTAGCCCCAAACTTCTACCATACAGTCGTTGATGATGTAAGATACGGGGAACACAATAAGGCCTGCGGTCAATTCAAGCGGACCGAGGCAAACTTGTTTTGTTTCTAATAGGTTGGCTGCAATTAAGCATACGCAGAAGAGCACTCCGAGTAGCATGAACGGAATGCTCACCACAGTACGCGACTTGCGCTCTGTGGCGGAAATGTTGTTTTGTTTCATTTTCTTGTTTTTTACGAGGTTTATCAAGCACTCGGGGCGCTGGCGTTATCACAATAACGCGCCCAAGCTTTCGGGGTGCAAAGTTAGTGCAAGGTGAGAGAAGTACAAAATGAAAGTTGAAAAAACTTTCATTTTTACTTCCGAACCGTCGCCTAACTTGGCGAAGCAGAGTAGTGCAAACCGAGCACAATACAAAATAAAAGGCTGCAAGACTTTTATTTTTATTGTCGAGGTGCAGCCTAACTTCGCGAAGCAGAGTATTAATGAACTAATTAATGGGAATTAATGGGCATTAATGTTCAAAACAAAACGCGAAGCGAAGAATTAATGTTTGCAGCTACGCTGCTTGTAGGCGAACATTAATTGTCATTAATTCGGGGACATTAATTTCGAGACATTAATTTTTTCTTTGCTAATGGCGAAGCAAAGTATTAATGAACTAATTAATGGGAATTAATGGACATTAATGTTCAAAACTAAACGCGAAGCGAGAGGTTATACGTTTGCAGCTACGCTGCTTGTAAGTGAACATTAATTACCATTAATTGGACATTAATATTTCCACACAAACAGCGTAGCTGCATATCTCGTTGACATTCCGATAACATTCCGATATCATACCGAAGGGTCACCATAGTCAAAATGGAGGGGAAATGTATACCCTTATTTTACAACAACTTTTACATTTCCGTTGGCTGTGCGCACAACGTAGCTGCCAGTGGAGAGTTGGCGACCTATGGGCATACTACGTCCATCGAGGGTATAGAGACGATAGGGGAGGGTGGTAACGATGTGGCCGTTTACCACTTTAATCATAGGGTTGGCTTGAGCGGTGAGAGTCGTGATGGCAGTAGGGGGATCGGGGGTGATATTTGCTTTCTCGTAGGCAGTAACTTTAAAAGCATATTGGCAACCAGTGTCTGTAGTGTTATTGCCTCCGCCCCAATTATATACTTGGTTTTGGAGGTTCGTTTGGTTGAATTGTGCTGTGCCATTGTAGATGATGAAGCAACCGTTGACCTCGCTCTCCTTGAACTGCCAACCTGTAGAGGGTTGATTGGCTACAGTTTTGAGTGCAGTGTTATTGGTAGAGTTTGGCGAGACATAGGTGAGGTCGGCGCGGTTGATGATGTCGAACGTACCATCAGTACGGCTCTGAAACTTCCACTGTGATGCTTGGGTTGAGTTGGCCTTACCAATTATGGCTTTATCCACACCCATTGATGTGGGGTATAGACTTTTGCGCTTTGGGGTGTTAAACTCATACCAAAACGTTTCTTTAGCATTGCTCAGTTTAGGTAGATTATCGTCTTCGGGAATGCTATCGGTAGCACTTTTATCGGGCGAATAAATCAGTCCGTCTACCGCATTTTTGCCCTCAGTATCGGTGATGACGAAGGTAAACTGCCATTTGTCGCGAGCGGTGCCCCCATTGTTAGCATGGGGAAGTTTGATGAACACCTTGTTCCAACCTTGGTTGAGGTGGAGGGCTACAGGTTCACGGGCGGTGAGGTTTTCGTTGGTTAAACCAATTTCGGCATCGTCTTGCTTAATATCTATTTCGGGTTGTTGCCATGTGGGGGCAGGGATTTCTTGGTCATTGAGCCAAATGCGTGAACCGCGACGATCCCATTGACCTGCTTTAGGCCCTTTTTCGTTGCCCGAACGGCTGTAAGTGTAGAATTCGATTTGCGCACCCACATCTTGTGCTTTAGGCGAGTAGACATAAGTCCAAGCATAGGCAGTTTGACCATTGCTCGGGTTGCTAAAGAATGAGGGCACAGTAGAATGCCAAATGTGGCGAAGATAAATGCCCGCCCCCGTGGCAAAGCGTGTGCCATAATAGGTGTTTTGGTAGGTGTAGTGAGTGGGCAGCAGGGTATCGGTGCAAGTTTCGGGAGGAAAGACCTTAGTGGGATCTCCGTTATTAGGGAATGGGTCGGTGATGCGCCAATGCACATTGGTTTGTTTAACGTAGGGGATGGGCTGGTCTTTGAGCGAGTGGGCTTTGTGGAAGAGAAAGCGTTTTTCGAAATTAGCAAAATCGTCGAACTCTTCGCCTGTATTGGGCAATGTGGTTCCGCCCACTTCGATGTAGCGTTTGCCTCCTCCTTGCCATGCGCGAGAGGCAGAGGCTATGATATTAGCGTATTGATTGTTTTGACAGATGATGTCTTTCTCGGTAGCTGTTTTGGTATCGTTCCATGCTGCCGAGATGGTTCCTGCTACTTCGCTATTGCCTTTGTCGGTATAGTAGATGTTGCTTTTATAGATGCCTACAAGGTCGGCATACACATCGAAGTGGTTGGTGTAGTTGTAGCGGCAGTCGATGTTGGGCAATCCTGCAATTTTTTTGCCTCCGCTAGACCACATTTGGGTCATATCTGCCATATTCTTGTTTACACCCTTATTCATTAAAGGATTCCACACCACGACCTTGCGACCAATATCGTTGCGCACAAAGGATGCCATCTCCTCGAGGAACCCCTCTTGTAAGGCAACTTCATCGCCACCAATGTGGATGTAAGGAGCTTTGGGGAAGGTGGTGGCAACCTCTTTTAGAATGACTTTAAGGGCAGCACGGCCTTGGGTGCTTTGCATGTCGAAGCCCATGGTCTTTGTAAAGACGTCGCTATGGCCAGGCATGTCGATTTCGGGGATGATGGTAACACCACGTTGGGCAGCATAAGCTTCGAGTTCGCGGCACTGTTCTTGGGTGTAGTATTGCCCTTTATAGCGAATCATGTTTTCGGCTTGGGTGAGGGCAGGGTATGCCTTTACCTCGAATCGCCAAGCAAGTTTTTCGGTGAGGTGCCAATGAAAGACGTTGACTTTGAAACGTGAAAGTAGTTCGATTTCTTTTTTCAACTCATCGATAGAAAGGAACGAACGACCTACGTCTTGCATCCATCCGCGCACTTTAAATGCGGGCCAGTCGGTGATGTTGACAGCCTCGATTTGGGCGGTTTGACCTGCTGTGTCGTAGCCTTCGGCAAGTTGTACGAGGGTTTGGGTGGCACGAATTACCCCCGTGGGCGTTACGGCGGTTATGAGAATTTCGTTTTCACTAACTTGGAGTTGGTATGCTTCGTTGTCGAAGGCGGCTAATGCGTAGTCGTGGGCAGCCGCAATGCTTTCAACTAACTGCACACGTACCTGGGCTGTTGCGCCTTCTTTAAGCGTGCAGCCGTGGGTGGTGAGAAAGTCTTGTAGCAAGGCACATTGTGTGGCATCGGTGAGTGTGAGTTCACGGTTTAGCTGAAATGGGGCTGCGCCTGTAGGGGTATTGACAATGTGAGGTATGGGGAGCACGTCGCCCACTTTGGCGTGGACGGGGAGCATGGGCATGCTGCATGCAGCTGTGAGTAAAAGGGTGTAGAGAATAGGTTTCATGTTTGTTTTTTAAAGAGTGAGGGGGAAGGGGATGAACCACCCCTGTTTTTCTTTGGTAAAAATCTTTTGCAAAGGTATGCTTTTTCTTAGCGATTGTGGATGTGTGAGATTATGTTGTAGAACATAAAACGCAATATTTGGGGGATTAGCGAGAGAAAATTGTGCTTAAAGTTGCATATTTTGCACAAAATGTGTAATTTTGCGCACGAAATTTGAAAGGATTAGCGCTTTTCTGCGTTTTCATACCTATGAATATCGCAGTGTTTTATGCTTGCTACAAAAGAAGTCGTCTAAACTTTTATGAAGTTCAAGATTTGCCTTTATTTTTGAAGCGATTTTTGGCATTGAAGAGGGAGTGTAGCGAGCTACACGACCGATGAAAGGTCAAAAAGCGGTCAAAAAGAAAGGTAAAGATTGAATTTAGAAGAGATAAAAGTTTAAATCTAATCTTCGTCAGAAAAGTTTAGACGACTTCATAATGTGTGGTTGGGTAGGGGCGCATCTTTACAAGAGAATAAAAAAATATGACTCACAACTTACTGAAAGGCAAGCGCGGTATTATTTTTGGCGCGCTCAACGAAGACTCTATCGCCTGGAAGGTAGCTGAAAAGGCTGCTGCAGAAGGCGCACAAATCACACTCAGCAATACGCCGATGGCATTGCGCATGGGTACACTTGATAAACTTGCCGAAAAAATCGGTGCTACTGTAATCCCAGCTGACGCTACGAATACAGATGACCTTACTAACGTGTTCGAAAAGAGCATGGAGGTGCTTGGTGGTAAAATCGATTTCGTGCTCCACTCTATTGGTATGAGCCCCAACGTGCGCAAGCACCGCACATACGATGATTTGGATTATGGTTACTTGCAGAAGACACTTGATATCTCGGCTATCTCATTCCACAAGATGTTGCAGAGTGCCAAGAAGCTTGATGCGATTGCTGAATATGGTTCGGTAGTTGCATTGACTTATGTGGCTTCGCAGCGTACTTTCTATGGCTATAGCGATATGGCTGATGCTAAGAGCATGCTCGAGAGCATTGCACGTTCGTTTGGTTATATCTATGGTCGTGAAAAGAATGTGCGTATTAACACAATCTCGCAGAGCCCTACAGCAACTACTGCAGGTAAGGGTATTAAGGAGATTGACAACATGATGGATTTTGCCGACAAGATGTCGCCCCTTGGCAATGCAAATGCTGAGGACTGCGCTGACTATTGCGTGGTAATGTTCTCTGACCTTACTCGTAAGGTAACCATGCAGAACCTCTTCCACGATGGTGGTTTCTCGTCAATGGGTATGAGCCTTCGTGCCATGAACCAATATGCTAAGGATATGAAGCCTTATGAGGACGAGAACGGTAAGGTTATCTATGGCTAATTTATAGTTTGTAATTTATATAGTTGCCGTGCGGAAGAAACTTCTTCTGCACGGCAATTATTTTTTCTAAATAGGGTTGGCGATGTGAGGCTTTTTTTGAGGGGGAATGCGATATGCGACTTGTTTTTTTGGGTATGAAAACGAAAAGTTGTAACTTCGCCCACCTAAGTGATATTCAAAAAAATACGTATATGGGAATTTTTTCATCTATATTTGGTGGCGGAAATAAGTCGCCTGAAAATCAATATGACATTTTGTGTGACGATGGCGTGCGTGCCATGCAAATGGGTGAGTTTCAGTATGCCGAGAAATGTTTGACGGCAGCTTTAGAACTTAAACATGAGTTGCGCACCGTAGGGCTGTTGGCTGAGGTGTATTTGCACACAGAAAATAACGAAAAAGCCCTCCCACTGTTGCAAGAAATGGTGAAAAATGCAGAGGGTGATAGTCTAGAAATATGTTTGTTGTTGGCACAAACGCAAGGTAAGACACAGGCTTATGCGGATGAGCGTGCCACTTGCGAACACATTTTGCAGCAACATGAGGCAGAGCCCCGTGCTCTCTATTTGCTTGCTGAGGCAGAACATGGTTTGCATGAGGACTTTATGGCAATAGCACACCTCACGCAATGTTTGGCAAAGGAACCTAAATATCAGCATGCGTTGCTGTTGAGAGCGGATGTGTTGAAGCAGATGGGACAGTGGAACGAGGTGTTGGTAGATGCTGAAACCCTTGTGGACATTGATGCAGAAAACGAGAGCTATCATCTGTTGCGTGCCGAGGCTTTTGCGGCTTTGGGAAAAACAGACGAGGCGGTGGCAGACCTTAAAGCAGTGCAGGCACTGAATCCGTTTAGCAGAGAAGCTGTATTGAAACTGGGTAGCCTTTATGAACAAACGGCACAATGGGACAAGGCACTTGCTGTGTATGACGAGGCTATTAATATGCAACCTAAATTTGCTGCTGCCTATAAAGCGCGTGGAGGTGTGAAAAACCACTTGAAGGATGTGGCTGGTGCTGCCGAGGATTTGAAACGCTCGCTCGAACTGGAACCAGAATTGGCAAAGGCGGTAGACGGCGAATATGCAAATGTGGAAAATGAAATGAAAGAGCGCTACAAGCGCATGAATCCTTATGGTTTTTAACCGTGGGGTGTAAAGCCATTTTGTGTAAGGGCGTTTTACGTAAAAACACGTGCTTAAAGTTTAATATAAAGAGCAAAATATAAGCAAAGTGCATAAAAAGAAAATATATTTCTATTTTTTCTGCATAAAATGTTTGCATTTTGTAATTTATTTATAACTTTGCCCACACAAAAAGAAAATAACATGATGGCATATACTTCTTACTTCCGACTTAGCAATTTGTTGCGCTTGCGTACATGGGGTACGCGGGAGTGAGAGTTGTGGATGTAATCCACGGCGTGATGTCATGGTGCTATATAGTGCAATACTGCACACACATCATACAAAACGAAAAAGGACCTCACTCCTGCATTCAAATTGCAAGGGTGAGGTTCTTGGTTTTTAGATGATAGTGATTAATTCATAAGTAATATCATAAACACAAAAATCATAATATGAGCGACAGACTTTACATATTCGACACTACACTTCGCGACGGAGAGCAGGTGCCAGGTTGCCAACTTAACACGGTAGAGAAAATTCAAGTGGCAAAACAACTTGAACAACTCGGCGTGGACGTGATTGAAGCAGGATTCCCCATTTCGAGTCCGGGAGACTTTAACTCGGTAATAGAAATTTCGAAGGCTGTGACATGGCCCACTATCTGCGCACTGACACGTGCTGTAGAAAAAGACATTGACTGTGCTGCTGAGGCTTTGAAATATGCCAAACGTAAACGCATACATACAGGTATTGGTACGAGCGATAGTCACATTAAATATAAATTTAACTCGAACCGCGAAGAAATTATTGAGCGTGCAGTAGCTGCCGTGAAGTATGCTAAACGCTATGTGGAGGATGTAGAGTTTTATGCAGAAGATGCAGGACGTACTGACAACGAGTATTTGGCACGTGTGGTAGAAGCTGTGATTAAGGCTGGTGCTACGGTAGTGAATATTCCTGACACTACAGGATATTGCTTGCCCCATGAGTATGGTAATAAAATTAAATACTTGATGGAGCATGTGGACGGTGTGCATAATGCGATTCTTTCAACCCACTGTCACAATGACTTGGGTATGGCTACTGCTTGTACACTTGAGGGTGTGCTGAATGGTGCACGACAAGTGGAGGTGACCATTAATGGTATTGGTGAACGCGCGGGTAACACAGCTGAAGAAGAAATTGCTATGATTTTGAAGTGTCACCACCTTGACATCCAAACGAACATTAATACACAGAAAATTGCTGCTACCTCGCGGATGGTAAGTTCGCTGATGAATATGCCCGTACAAGCGAATAAGGCTATTGTGGGACGTAATGCTTTTGCCCATTCAAGTGGCATTCATCAAGATGGTGTGCTTAAAAATGTAGAAACCTACGAAATTATCAATCCTAAGGATGTGGGCATTGACGATAATTCTATTATCCTCACAGCTCGTTCGGGACATGCTGCTTTGAAGCATCGACTTGATGTGTTGGGCGTAGAGGTGAGTGAGGAAAAACTCAACGATATTTATCAACGCTTTTTGGCTTTGGCAGATAAAAAGAAGGAGGTAACGGATGACGATATTTTGGTGCTCGCAGGTGCAGAACGTGCTGCCTCACATAGCATTAAACTCGATTATTTGCAAGTGACAAGTGGACATGGAGTGCGTCCTGTAGCTGCCATCGTGCTTGACATTGCTGGCGAAAAGTTCCGTGCTGCTGCTGAAGGTAATGGTCCTGTTGACGCTGCTATCAATGCGGTGAAGGATATTATTAAGCGCAAAATGGTGCTGAAAGAATTTACCATTCAAGCCATCAATAAGGGTTCTGACGATGTGGGCAAGGTTCACATGCAGGTAGAATATGATGGCGCGGTATATTATGGTTTTGGTGCCAACACCGACATTGTTACTGCCAGTGTTGAGGCTTATATTGATGCAATAAATAATTTTAAGCATTAAGTAATTGTGACTTGCACATTTTTTTGTAATACTTCTTACTTCGATAATGCAATAGCATGTAATACTTAATACTTAACACTTAATACTTAATTCAGATGGCCACTCTCTTCTCAAAAATATGGGATGCCCATGTGGTGCAGCATGTGGCAGATGGTCCCGATCAATTATATATAGACCGCCTTTATGCCCATGAGGTAACTAGTCCGCAAGCATTTGCAGGATTGCGTCAGCGCGGTTTAAAGTGTTTTCGTCCGCAGCAAATATTTTGTATGCCCGACCATAACACTCCTACACACGATCAAGATAAACCCATTGCCGACCCCGTGTCGCGCAAACAAGTGGATACGCTCACACAGAATGCGCACGATTTTGGACTGAGTTATTGGGGAATGATGCATCCTAATAACGGGATAATCCATGTGGTTGGTCCCGAACAAGGACTTTCGTTGCCTGGTATGACCATTGTTTGTGGTGACTCGCATACTTCAACACACGGAGCTATGGGGGCTATAGCCTTTGGTATTGGTACCTCAGAAGTGGAGATGGTGATGGCTTCGCAATGTATTTTGCAAGCTAAACCACGTGCCATGCGCATCAATGTAGAAGGTACATTGGGCAAAGGGGTGACGGCAAAAGACGTGGCTTTATACTTGATGAGTAAACTCTCAACAAGTGGGGCTACAGGTTATTTTGTGGAGTATGCAGGTTCTGCCATTCGTTCGCTCTCAATGGAGGGACGACTCACATTGTGTAACCTATCGATTGAAATGGGTGCTCGTGGAGGTTTAGTGGCACCCGATGATGTAACCTTTGCCTATATTAAAGATAAACCCTATGCTCCAAAGGGTGAGGCATGGACAAAGGCTGTGGAGGAATGGCGAAAACTAAAGAGCGATGAGGATGCTGTGTTCGACAAAGAAGTAACGTTTGATGCAGCCGATATAGAACCGATGATAACCTATGGCACCAATCCGGGGATGGGTATAGGCATTACGCAAACGATTCCTGCAGCACAGAATGATTCAGACCGTAAGGCTTTGGCGTATATGCAGTTCGCTGAAGGCGAAAAGATGATAGGCAAACACGTAGACTACGTATTTTTGGGGGCTTGTACCAATGGGCGCATTGAAGACTTCCGTGCTTTTGCTTCGGTTGCAAAAGGACGTTATAAAGCACCTCATGTAACAGCTTGGCTTGTGCCTGGGTCATGGCGTGTAATGCGTCAAATTGAAGCAGAAGGAATAGACAAAGTGTTGCATGATGCAGGTTTTGAAATTCGTCAACCTGGCTGTTCTGCTTGTTTGGCTATGAACGATGACAAAATACCCTCAGGCAAACTTTGTGTGTCAACCTCAAACCGTAATTTCGAGGGACGTCAAGGTCCGGGTGCTCGCACTTGTTTGGCTTCTCCACTAGTAGCAGCTGCAGCAGCTGTGATGGGAGAAATTTGTGACCCAAGAGATTTATAAAAGTTTTTGGGGTTATAAAGGGTTGTCTAACTTTCCTAATTTCAAAATTCAATGAGATATCAGTTTTCAATCATACAATCTGCTTGCGTACCTCTTCCGCTTGAGAATGTCGATACCGATCAAATCATTCCAGCTCGTTTTTTAAAGGCGACTGATAAAGAAGGATTTGGCGAAAATCTGTTTCGTGATTGGCGATACAATGCCGATGGCACACCTAAAGATTTTGTGCTTAATGACCCTACTTATAGTGGCGAAATACTTGTAGCAGGCAAAAACTTTGGATGCGGTTCAAGTCGTGAACATGCTGCATGGGCAATAGCTGGTTATGGCTTCCGTGTGGTAATTAGCTCATTTTTTGCCGATATACATAAACAAAACGAACTTAACAACTTTGTGTTGCCCGTAGTGGTAAGTGAGGAGTTTTTGCAACAGCTCTTCAAGAGCATAGCGCAAGACCCTCATACTCAAGTGCGTGTAGATTTGCCCAATCAAACTGTGACTAATATTGCCACAAATCAAACAGAGCATTTTGACATCAATGGTTATAAAAAATATTGCCTTGAACGTGGACTTGATGACATTGATTTTTTAGTAGCAAATAAAGATAAAATAGAAGCGTATGAAACTCAACATAGCTGTACTTGCCGGTGATGGCATCGGTCCTGAAATTTCGACTCAAGGCGTAGCCGTGCTTACTGCCGTATGTGATAAGTTTGGTCACGAACTATCGTTAACTCCAGCCTTAGTGGGTGCTGCTGCGATTGACGCAGTGGGCAATCCTTTTCCGCCTGAAACACTCGAGGTGTGTAAAGCTGCCGATGCAGTACTTTTCTCGGCAGTAGGCGATCCTAAATACGACAACAATCCCAACGCTAAAGTGCGTCCCGAACAAGGATTACTTGCCATGCGTCAGCAACTCGGGCTCTTTGCCAATATACGTCCTGTGCAAACCTTTAGTTGCTTGCTTCATAAGTCGCCCCTTAGAGCTGAATTGGTAAAAGGTGCCGACTTTGTGTGCATACGTGAACTCACGGGAGGTATGTATTTTGGTAAAAAGCAAGAGGGAGATGATTATGCTTATGATACCAATGCTTATTCGCGCGAAGAGGTAGAGCGTATCCTTGAAGTGGCTTATCAGTATGCAGCCCGACGTCGTGGTCATCTTACTGTAGTAGATAAAGCCAATGTGCTTGCGTCGTCACGTTTGTGGCGTAAGGTGGCGCAGGAAATGGCTGCACAACATCCCGAGGTGCAAACCGATTTTATGTATGTGGACAATGCTGCCATGCGTATGATTCAAGAGCCGACCTTCTTTGATGTGCTTGTAACCGAAAATACTTTTGGCGATATTCTTACCGACGAAGGTTCGTGCATCACGGGCTCTATGGGACTTTTACCTTCTGCTTCTACAGGTGCAAGCACGCCTGTGTTCGAACCTATTCATGGTTCATGGCCACAAGCAGCAGGACAGAATATTGCGAACCCATTGGCACAAATTCTTTCTGTAGCTATGCTCTTTGAGCACTTTGGACTTACAGACGAAGGTAAACTTATTCGTCAAGCCGTTGATGCCAGTCTTGATGCCAATGTGCGCACCCCCGAAATTCAAGTACCAGGTGCTCCGCATTATGGTACCAAAGAAGTAGGGGAGTGGATTGTGAAGTTTATCAAAACTTCGAAAAGCGAATAATTTGACTATTCTTCAAAGTCTGTTCTAATAATTCTGATAGATTGGTTTGTGCATTCTCGTGTTTGTATTTTTATAGAGAATATGCAAGAGTGTGTAAAGTGATTATCAGATTTTAGAAATTAAAGGTTCACCCGACAAAATCCAAAACATGGGTTTTGTCGGGTGAACCACGTTTTTCGGTTGAGATATGGAGTTATTAAAAAAAATATAGTAATTTTGTCGAGTACTTTGTACATGGGAGTTCTTGTTTCTGTTTGTGGTAAAACAAAGATAACTGAATGATGTTGATAAATAAAGAAAAACTGAAACAGAAATTCGGCATTAGTAACGAGGGTAGCTCTTCGTCAAAAATACGCAATACATTACTTGGGTACATAAAGAATTTGGAAAGCTTGCATTTAAGATGGAAACTGAACCTTGAATGTAAAAGTTGCATTTTCAAGTCAAAATTTTAGCTAATGGCGAAAACATATATAATGTTTTAAATAGGCATGAAGATTGGAGATACGAACTAGCACCTGGTGTTTATGTGTGGACTGATAATAGTACAGCTACTAAGATAAGCATTTTGCATGGAATGTTCGAGGAATGCAATATCCCAGCATCAGAGCTAGTCTTAGAGTTTCGCTCGTTAGTCTAAGAAGGAGATTGTGAGGAGTAATCAATGATTAGTAGTGGTAATAGATATCATATCACAATAATAAACTTATAGGAATATGACTGATATTATACAAAATGTACCAGAACTTCAGTCACCATTTGATCAACTTTGTGAAGTGGATGCTGATGGCAAAGAATGGTGGAACTCGCGTAAGTTAGCGCGAGTGATGGGGTATGGCAAGTATTGGAATTTTGAACGCGTCATAGCTAAAGCACAGGCTTGGATTTCGCAGAAAGGCTACAATCTTGGTGATCACTTTATAGAGATTACAGAGATGGCTGAATTGGGTAGTGGTGCTGTAAGAGAAGTAACTAGTATTCGGCTTTCACGTGCTGCTTGCATAGCTGTTGTAATGAATGCCGATAAGAGGAAGGATATGGTTAAGATTGCACAACAGTATTTCAGTGCAACCCTGGCACCGGATGTTGTGGCACGAAGTATGGAGGCATCCATACTTATGTATAAAGGTAGACGTGGAAATGTGCAAGTTCAAGTTATTTTTGATACGAATACCTTCTGGCTTTCTCAGCAAAGAATGGCAGACTTATTTGGGGTGACTGTACCAACAATAAATTATCATCTTAATCAAATAGAAGAAAGTGGAGAAATCCATTTGTCCGATGCAATTAGAAAAATTAAAAAAACTTCGGACAAATGGTCTGGTGAGGTGATGATGTATAACCTAGATGTTGTTATCGCAGTGGGCTATCGTGTGAATAGTTATGAGGCAACCCAGTTTCGTATTTGGGCGACACAAATACTGAAAGAGTATCTCATTAAAGGGTTTGTGCTTGATGACGATCGTCTGAAAGGTAAGAATATTTTTGGAGCAGACTATTTTGATGATTTGCTTGATCGCATTCGTGAGATACGAATCAGCGAACGTCGTTATTATCAGAAGATAACTGATATATATTGTGAGTGTAGTTCCGACTATGATAAGGACTCTGAAGAAACTCGTTTATTCTTTAAAACTGTACAAAACATGATGCACTATGCTGTTACTCAACAAACAGCTGCAGAAATTATCTATGATCGTGCAGATGCAGAACGTCCTCACATGGGATTAACTTCTTGGAAAAATGCTCCTGATGGTCGAGTCGTTAAGTCTGATGTTACAGTAGCAAAAAACTACTTAAGTGAAAAAGAAGTAGAATCGCTTAACCGCTTAAGTAATGCTTTTATTGATATTGCTGAGCAAAGAGCTGAAGATCATGTCCTGATGACTATGGCTGATTGGGCAAGTCTCTTAAAACGCTATATGAATTTAAATAACCGCCCTATGTTGTCTGATGCAGGACGTGTAACTCACAATGAAGCTATAACAAAGACTCTCACCGAATATGACAAGTTCCGTGTGATTCAAGACCGTGAGATTATGAGCGACTTTGATCAACAATTGAATTTATTGTTTGGTGATAAGGCGTAAATAAGTATACTAGATTCCTTATGGTTGCAGATTTGAGGTATTCCAGAATATTTAGAATCACCCTTAAATTATACTTAATATTAAATAGCTTCTTGTAATTTTAGGTGCTTTGAATGTCATTACACAAAGAATTAAAAAACTTCTTTTTGTTTTGTCCCTCCTCAGTTCGTACCAATTTTGTTTTACGAAATTAGGCTGCACCTAGACAATAAAAGTCTTTTGGTCTTTTATTTTGTATTGTGCTCGGTTTGCACTACTTTGCTTCGCCAAGTTAGGTTGCACCTCAACAATAAAAATAAAAATCCCTTGTCTTTTTATTTTGTATTGTGCTCGGTTTGCACTAACTTTGTTTCACCAAGTTAGGCTGCACCTCGACAATAAAAATAAAAGTCTTTTGGTCTTTTATTTTGTATTGTGCTCGGTTTGCACTAACTTTGTCCGCAATTTAGAAAATAAAACCAATTTGTCATGGTAAAAATAACTTTTCCTGATGGATCAGTGCGCGAGTACGAAAATGGTGTTACTGGTCTTGAAATAGCTGAAAGCATCTCTCAGCGTTTGGCACAAGACGTTATAGCTTGTGGCGTGAACGGTGAAACTGTTGAGTTGAATCGTCCTATCAATGAAGATGCTACGTTAAACCTTTATAAGTGGGATGACGCTGAGGGTAAACATGCTTTTTGGCATACCTCTGCTCACCTTATGGCAGAAGCAATGCAGCAACTTTGGCCAGGCACTCAGTTTGGTATTGGTCCTGCTATTGAAAATGGCTTCTATTATGATGTAATGCCTCCCGAAGGTGTGGCTATTGGCGAAAGCGATTTTCCGAAAATCGAAAAGAAAATGCAAGAGCTTGCACAAAAGAAGGAAGCTCTTGTACGCAAAGATATCTCAAAGGAAGACGCCCTGAAGTTCTTTGCAGAACGTGGCCAAACTTATAAGAACGAGCTCATTGAAGAACTCGAAGATGGCAACATCACTACTTATACACAAGGCGATTATACAGACCTTTGTCGTGGTCCGCATTTGCTTTCAACAGCTCCCATTAAAGCTGTGAAGGTAACAGCTGTAAGCTCGGCTTATTGGCGTGGTGATGAGAAGCGCCCCATGATGACTCGTGTATATGGTATTAGCTTCCCCAAGAAGAAATTGCTCGATGAATATTTGCAGATGCTTGAAGAGGCTAAGCGTCGCGATCACCGCAAAATAGGTAAGGAAATGGAGCTCTTTATGTTCTCTGACCTCGTAGGTAAGGGCTTGCCTATGTGGTTGCCTAAGGGTACTGCACTCCGTCTCCGTTTGGAAGATTTCTTGAAGAAAATTCAGAAGCGTTATGGCTATCAGCAGGTAATGACACCGCACATTGGTTCGAAGAATCTTTACGTTACTTCAGGACACTATGCTAAATATGGTAAGGACTCGTTCCAACCTATCCACACTCCTGAAGAGGGCGAAGAGTATATGCTTAAACCAATGAACTGCCCCCACCACTGTGCCATCTTTGCATGGAAACCCCGTTCTTATAAAGAACTCCCCTTCCGTTGTGCGGAATTTGGTACTGTTTATCGTTACGAACAGAGTGGTGAACTTCACGGATTGACTCGTGTGCGTGGCTTTACTCAAGATGATGCTCACATCTTCTGTGCTCCCGAACAGGTAAAGGATGAATTCCTTCGTGTAATGGATATCATTATGATCATCTTCAAGGCATTGAAGTTTGATAAGTTCGAAGCTCAGATTTCACTCCGCGATAAGGTAAATCGCGACAAGTACATTGGTTCTGAAGAGAATTGGGAACGTGCAGAACAAGCTATTATTGAGGCTTGCGAGGAGAAGGGATTACCTGCACATATTGAATATGGCGAAGCTGCGTTCTACGGTCCTAAACTCGACTTCATGGTGAAAGATGCACTTGGACGTCGTTGGCAGTTGGGTACTATTCAGGTAGACTATAACTTGCCCGAACGTTTTGAACTCGAATATACAGGTGCCGATAACCAAAAGCATCGTCCTGTAATGATTCACCGTGCTCCATTTGGTTCAATGGAACGCTTTGTTGCAGTGCTTATTGAGCACACAGCGGGTCACTTCCCCTTGTGGTTGACTCCCGACCAGGTGGCTATCTTGCCTATCTCAGACAAGTTCAATGACTATGCACAGAAGGTTTGCGAGGAACTCAATGCACAGGATGTACGTGCTTATGTGGATGATCGCTCTGAAAAGATTGGTCGTAAGATTCGTGATAACGAAATGAAGCACGTGCCTTACTTGCTCGTTGTGGGTGAAAAGGAAGCTGCTAATGGTACTGTAGCTGTGCGTAAGCAGGGTGAGGGTGACCAAGGTGTACTCTCAGTTGCTGACTTCGCTAAGAAGATTAACGACGAGGTTACAGAAATGACAGAGAACTTCTAAAATAGATTTCTATTATTATAAAATTGCCGTCTAAGTGTTTGCAAAAGCGTTTAGACGGCATTTTTTGTGGGTTTATAGCGTGTAAAAAGGCAATGTTTGTAAAAGAAAAACGTAAAAAAAAGCGTTTAAGCCTTTGATATTCAAAAAAGAAGGCGTAAATTTGCAGCCGATTAAAAATCAATAAAATCAAAAGTTAAAGGGATGCAAGGATATATGCCATACATTAGGGCTGTTCAAAACTTGTAAAACTCGTAAACTTACACTCATAAAAAGCTAATTAATGCCAGCACCGCAGAAGAATAATCGCCGCGACCGCAATAATAATAAACCGCAGCACCGCATCAACGAACAAATTCGTTGTCGCGAAGTGCGCATCGTGGGTGACGATGTAGAGTCAGAAGTAATGCCTACGCGTCAGGCCATTCAGCTTGCACAGCAAAAAGAGGTTGACCTCGTGGAAATCTCACCCAATGCTGTCCCACCCGTATGTCGCCTCATTAACTACTCCAAGTTCCTTTATCAGCAAAAGAAGCGTCAAAAGGAATTGAAGGCTAAGCAGGTTAAAATCGAAGTGAAGGAAATTCGTTTCGGACCGCAAACTGATGAGCACGACTACAACTTTAAACTTAAGCATGCCAAAGAATTCCTTTCTGAAGGTGACAAGGTTAAGGCTTATGTGTTCTTCCGTGGTCGTTCAATCCTTTTCAAAGAGCAAGGTGAAGTGCTTTTGCTTCGTTTTGCCAATGACTTGGAAGAATATGGCAAGGTTGAACAAATGCCTGTGCTCGAAGGTAAGCGCATGATTCTTTTTATAGCACCTAAAAAGACTGGTGCTCCCAAAAAGACTGAAAGTGCCACTGAAAATGTTGCAGAGGGTGCAGAAGAAGCAAAACCTGCAAAGAAAGCTCCGCAAGTAAAGGCAAAGAAGGAATATAAAGGTCCCTTTGTTGAAGGCGAGGATTTTTAAAATTCGCTTTCCTAACAGATTTTTCTGATAAAATTAGAAATTATCCTTGTGAATAAGGTTTTTCTAAATGATTTTTGAAAAATCTTTATAACCGCGGACATCAAACGAAAATGCTTGCGCGCTACGTTCGGTATCTCACGTAGCCGCAGTGATATATTAACAAATTAAACAAAAAGAAAATGCCAAAAGTAAAGACTAATTCTGGTGCTAAGAAGCGTTTCGCTCTCACTGGAACGGGTAAGATCAAAAGACGTCACGCTTACCACAGTCACATTCTGACCAAGAAGACTAAGAAGCAAAAGCGTAACCTCGATCACGTAGCTATCGTTGATGGTACTAACGTACGTCAGGTTCGCGAACTCCTTTGCCTCCGCTAAATCGCGTCAGAAACGTGCCTTAATGCGCTCAAGTAGCGTGAAAGCGCACACGTTTCAAAAATCTTAAACATTAAAGTCTAACCGGATGTTCAGCCTACTAAAAGTCCGATTGTGTGTCTAAAACATTAAAATGCACCACGGCGCTGACCTCCAAAATGTAACAAAAAAATGCCAAGATCAGTAAATCACGTAGCTTCAAGAGCTAAGCGTAAGAGAATCCTCAAACTCACCCGCGGTTACTATGGTGCCCGCAAGAACGTTTGGACCGTTGCCAAGAACACTTGGGAAAAGGGTCTGACCTACGCCTTCCGCGACCGTCGCAATAAGAAGCGCAACTTCCGCGCTCTTTGGATTCAGCGTATCAACGCTGCTGCACGTCTCGAAGGTCTTTCTTACTCTCAGCTCATGGGTGGTTTGCGCAAGGCTGGTATCGAGATTAACCGTAAGGTTCTCGCCGACCTCGCTGTAAACAATCCTCAGGCTTTCAAGGCCATCGTTGAAAAGGCTAAGTAAATAAAGCTTTTTCACTCATAGCGAAAAAAATAAAAGGAGAAAATTTCCACATCGTTTGGAAGTTTTCTCCTTTTTCGCGTTTAAATCAGCGTAAATGTTTAAACATATTACTTGGCAAAATAATGCGTATTAAATGGGGTAGTATTATCTTTTAAATGGCAAAGTAATATTGTACAGACTTTGTAAAGATATGACCATTGCAACACACCTTGTACATCATACATAAATCCATTTTTCCACATTATATATTGCACGTCACATGATAAAAACGTACCTTTGCAACAAAGGTAAAATAACACCATACATGGTACAGATTTTACAATAAAAGTGAATACAACCCTTATAACGAAATAAGTTATGAAGATACTTCCTTACATCGTGTTTAGTTTTCTTTTGCTCTGTGCATTATGTGCAGGGGTGAATAGTTATTGCTGTACAGAACATAGAATAGCACAAGACGTGAATCAAGCATTAGAAAAAACACTCGCAAAAATGCCAGACAATGTAGTCACTACAGACACAATACGTTGTTATCGTAACTACCTTACTATAGCCGAATTAAAAGACACCGCAGGTATTTCTATGCGAACAATACGCAAAGAAGGTTTATTAAAGACTAAATTGGTGGCAGAGGCAAACTGCAACTTTGCAACAACCTTTAGGATGTCAGACCAAAAGGCTTCAGGTGCTTTCTTATTTATAGGAGTATTGTGGCTTTTGGGTAGTTTGTGGCATGTAAAAAGAAATAAGCCCGAGTTGATGTTACAAGGACTATCGTACGGAAACATTGTTTTCCATAATAATACATTTACCACAACTGATGGTGCAGAAATACACCTCACTCCCATGCAACATGCCCTACTCGAAATGTTTATAACCAGCCATACACACACATTGTCTAAACAAGATATTTGCGAACGACTATGGCCTAAGAAACCAGATGCAAACGACACGCTTTACACGCTAATCAGACGCATTAAACCTATTATTGAAGCCAATAGCCTGAAAATAGAATCAAACAGAGGAAAAAGTTATAGTCTGAAAATCAAATAGATAAGTCCTGTCAACCCAATGTCAACCAAATGTCAGGATAATGTCAGCTAAACAAATTGGCTTTCTATCATCCTTAAACGACCTTTGCACCGAAATCAAAAAAATGGTGCAAAATGAAACAACTAATTACACTATCCATTATCCTTAGTTCTGCATTCCATGCCTACGCACAAGATGCAAACAAATCCGTTACGCTCAATGAGGTAACAGTTAAAGCAGCTAAGGTTGTAAACAAACCCGATGGCGTGACCATCTATCCTACCGATGTGCAGAAACAAGCTTCGAACAATGGCTATAGCTTGCTTCAAAAACTCACACTTGCCAATCTCCGTGTTGACAACATAAACCATTCTATTTCCACCATTGACAATCGGGGTGACGTTCAACTTCGAGTAAATGGCATCATCGTAGGTAAACAAGAGATGTTAGCACTCAACCCCAAGGATATTGCAAAAATCAACTATATAAACAATCCTGGTGTTCGTTATGGTGAAGGTATCGCCTCTGTCATTGACATTATAATACGCAAAAACGAAAGTGGTTATACCATAGGCACAGATCTTACCTCAGCACTTACCACCTTACAAGGCGAAGGCATGGTCTATGGTAAATGGAATCATGGCAAAAGCGAATGGACTATTTCGCATGATATGTGTGGGTCTCGAAGCCAAGGTGCCAAAAGCATACAGTTTGCTAAATATACCTTAACTGATGGCAGCACCTATACCATCGAGCGAAATGATGTGGAAACACTCCGAAAATCTATTGCACATGGTGCTAAATTAACCTATAATTGGGCAGATTCTACAGCAACAGTTTTTCAAATCTCATTGAGTGAAGCATTTAACAACATTCCCAATAACTATAATATAAAGGACATTGTTGAAGGCACTCGCCAATACAGGGCAACAAGCAGAGAAAAGAACAAAAGCTTTTCGCCTGTATTAGACATGTATTTTTGTCGTCAACTTACCCCGCGTCAGTCCTTTACTGCTAATGCCGTAGGAACTTACATTTCCACACGAACCCACAGTTTCAACAACGAGGGTAATACTTACCAGTATGATGTGAATGGCAAAACAGCTTCATTGCTTACTGAGGCAATTTATGAAAACAACCTCAAACCTTTTACGCTATCTACGGGGGTGAACTATAGCTATAAATACATCAAAAATAAATATGTAGGAGATGCTTCCTCTTTAACCCAAACCAACAACAACCGCCTGTATGCCTTTGGCGAAATCAAGGGCATGCTCAAACATTTGCGTTATACATTGGGCATGGGCACAAGTTACATCCATTACACACAGAACAATCATGAGTACAACTTCTGGACTTTCCGCCCCAAGGTGTCGTTAACATACCATATCAAAAATGGTTTGCAACTGAGTTATACTTATCAGATGCAAGACAAAACATCACGTATAGCCATGACAAGCGATGCCATGATTCGCACCAATAGCATGGAATGGACTGTAGGTAATCCCGACTTAAAACCTTCGCACGACATGGATCATCGACTGCAGTTGTCGTATAACACCAATCGTTTGCAAACCTTTATTGAAGGCTACTACAAGCAATGCCTCAAACCGAACATGGCTCACTATGAACGGACTGACGACAATCAATTCATCTATACGCAGATTAACCAAAAAGAGATAGACGTATTAAATGTGATGGCATACATCAGCTATTGGCTTTTGCCCGAAAAATTTCAGTTTGCCACCTATGGCGGTATAAACAGATGCTTTAATTTCGGTAACGACTATACGCATTGTCATACTTCGTGGTTTTATGTTGGTAGCATTACGGCATATCTCGGCAAATGCACGTTACAAGGATATATTGACAATGGCAACACATTTTTTGAAGGTGAATCAAAAGCTTTCAGTGGAGCTTACGCTGTATTAAAAGCATCTTACGCATGGAAAAATTGGCAAATATCCATGTCATGGGCTAACCCATTCAGCAACAACTATAAGGCATACGAAAACGAACTTTTCAACCGCAATCTCTATAAACATACCATTGGCTATTCTAAAAGCAATGGCAACCAAGTTTCACTTAACATCTCATGGCGTCTAAGCAGAGGAAGTAAACATAAATCGGCTGAAAAGAGAATAAACCTAAGTGACACCGATAATGGCATTATAAAATAAGGTGTGTTATAGGAAGGTGTGAATATTTATTGTATTGCTTTTATGGGTCCATCTTTTTTCGGTACAATTTTTGTCAAATAAGAGCCATTTCTTGTGGGTGTAAATCATCAATATTTCATGCGCCAACCCTACCTAATGGGGGTAAGGCTGGCGCGTAAAACAAACTTTATTTTTGTGACGTGCGCTTGATTATCGCATTTTAATATCCTCAATTTGATATATCTTATCGAAGCGTTTGGTCCACTTATTTTCTGCTATGCCAAGTTGTAGCCCATAGAAATGTGTGCCTTGTTGTTGTAATTTTTCTATTTCTTGATAATAGGATAGGGGCACAGAAGGAATGCGAAAGTCTGTAATCCATAATACGTCAGCACCTGCATAGCGTGCATTAGAGCGCAGCAGTGTAAATACATTGTCGAGCATTTGTTGTGCATTGGTGTCGCCCTGAGGCTTTTGTGCAAAGAATTTAAGCAATAAAGCACGGTCATGGCATATATCAATGGGGATGGCACGTACTGCAAAGGCAATGAGAAAACAGTCGCGCTTTTGTTGTGTACACAGTTCTGCCAGGTTCATAGACATGGATAAGGCAACATCCCAAGGCTCGCCCATCATACTCCCAGAAGTGTCTACACATACCACAATCGGACCGTGTGAACGAGCAGGTTTAGTGTGTAAACTGCGGGCTGCTTGTAACATGTGACTTTGATAGTCGAAAGTTTGCAGACGGCTTGTTACAAACTTTTGTAAAAAAACATCCTCCATTTCAGGATCAACAAACTGTGCCATTTCTGCTGGTAGCAAACTCCCAATATCGCGTCCTAAACTAATGCCTGTGATGTCGCTTTGCGAAGCATGCTCCATGTTTTCGCTATTGCCCGAAGTGTAACCAATACGTTGTTTGCCTTGAGCATCAGCCTTGCGTCCCATGCGTTGTGCAATATCTGTGAGGATAGGGTAGCGCTTTTGCAAGCGTACGGTGTTGTAAAGGCGTTGAAATTCATACGTGTTCCAACGTCCTCCCATCAAACCCCATGCTTGACAAAACTCATGTTGTGTGATGTCGTGTTCTTTAACGTACTGCGTGGCACCTTTTAGATTATTGCGCAGCGTAAGGTTTTGTAAATCCTTACGTGATTGAGCAAAATCTCTTTGCTTAAGTTGCAAACGTAGGTCAAGGTGATATTGCCAATCATCTAGCATCGTTTGCCATAGCGCATCGTCTGCATAGCCTTGTGCAGTTTCCATTTCGTGCAGATAAAATCCCTTGTCAAAACCTTGCTCGGCATATTTATCGTCCATCATCTGCACCAAGGCTTGCCAATTATCACGTCGTTTAGTAAGGTTCCATGTGGTAGCCTCCTCTATTTGTTTACGTTCAAAACTGGTGCGTTGCATTTGGTAGGCAGCTTTTTCTTGATTAAGCCTAACAAACTGCAACATAGTGTCGGTAAACACTTGCGCTGCAATTTCATCATTCAGCACCAAAGCTTTTACCTCAGCATCGTGCATGGTATGTGCTAAATATTCCAATACCGCATCAGGTTGTGCAAGTAGGCTGAGGTCAGGCTCTTCGCCATTTTCCACAAAATTGTGAATCACGTTCAGGTAAAAAGCAGGCTCATTCATTGTAAAGCAGTTTGCGAATGTCTACGCGGCACAATGCAATGCGTTTATACATTTCTTGCAAGTAAACTTCTACTTGTTGTTTATCGTTGGCATTGGCAAACATATTTTGGCTAATATGTTTTTGTGCTGCATCAATTTGGTTGCAAATATTCTCCGCATCATCCTCATAGTGAGCGTAGGGCAGAGCAGCTTTAATGGTATCTTCGTGCGTATCTTCTTGAGCGTTATTGCTTAATGAGTCAAAGAGTCCTCCAATGTGTCCTGTTTGTGGACTCATTATAGCAGCCCCTTTATGTCTCATTTTAAAGCCAACACCATTTATAAAAATACGTTCGTTATCGCGATAGAGTGTAACAAACTCATGGTCGGTTTGGTTGTTTATATCCTTGTTTTCAGAGGTGTATAGGCGTACAATGCTACGTCCGCGTTGCGTATTGTCTTTATAAATAACGCCGCGTTGAATGTGGTCGGGGTTATAGGCATGCAAACTCTTAAAGTCTGTAATGAACACGTAAGTATGCCCTGTGCCATGATTTTCTATCTGGTAAAAAAGTTTGTCCACAATCAGCAAATCATCGTCACGATGGTCATGTTCGCGCACAGCCTTTGCTAATGCTTCTTTAGCTTTGCATGTACGTAAGTCTGCTTTTACATTCTGTGCCAATGTTTCGAGTTGTTGCAAGTAGGGAGCAAAAATACTTTTCAGCACAATATGTTTTACTTGTTCTATTTCGATGGGTTCGTTCCACAGACAGTGATACATGGGCAACAAGTCTGCCACGTCTGCCACTTCACGTCCTTGCACATAGGCAGAGGTGCGTAGTAAGTTAGCAATGTGTACCCATCGGCGGTCACTCACATAAATGCGTCGAGCCAGTTCACTGCCTTCAACCTCCACCTTTTGCAGCTGTTGGCGTATGTAGCTAATTGCATCGAGCAGGGCAGGAGAAAGTGTTACTTGTTGAGCCTCTTTTTGCCATAGTGCATACTCTTTAGCAGTAATAGGAGAAGGGGCAGATTTAGAGGATGCAGTCATACCCTCAGTCGGTTGACATAGCATGTTGCGAAACACGTTTTCGTTGCGAATACAACTACACACTATGCGAATCATAAAACGGTCCCACAAAGCCTCTAATCCTTCACCTTTTGCTGGTAATTCGTTAGATGCTGCCACAAGTAATTTTAGTGGCAAGTGCATTTCTTTGTCACCATTGCGAAACAATTTTTCATTCATCACTGTGAGCAACGTATTTTGTATGGCAGGCCCTGCCTTCCAAATTTCATCAAGGAAAACCACATCAGCGGTAGGCAAAAAACCATCTGTAGCACGTTCATACTTGTCCGATTCTTTAAGTCGTGCAATGCTCACAGGACCAAAAATCTCGTCGGGCGTAGAGAAGCGTGACATTAAGTATTCAAACGATCGTGCGTTTTTGAATGCTTCTTTTAGTCTGCGTGCCACCATTGATTTGGCAACCCCCGGAGGTCCTAGCAGCAAAATGCTTTCGCCTGCCAAGGCTGCCAATAAAGCCAATGCTGTTTCAGTTTCTTTTTCGTAAATGCCTTGTTGCAAATAGTGCAACAGGTTTTCTATGCGTTGTTGTATTGTCATCTTGTTTTCTTAAATGCCTAGAATTTTAATTCCCTTCCATGTTTCAATAAGCTAATTCTCTTTAGCCCATTACTCCCAATCATTGAATGTTCTATTAACCTAATAAATTTACCCTATTACCTAATAAAACCTTCAACCTCACGCAAAGTTACTAAAACAAATGCATAAGTGATGTATAAAGTGTATAATTTTGCTATTATATTCAATAATACATAACTTTGCATCAAATTATAACATAAAACACAATAACTATACATGACAAATTCAAAGAAAACGCCTTCGGCGTTCCTTGCCATGTTGCCATTGGTGCTCTTGGTGATGATGTTAGTAGTCACAGTGAGAGCCTATGGTAGCGATTCGTTGTTAGGAGCCAGTCAGGTTACCTTACTTGCCGTGTCGGCTTGTTGTGTACTTATAGGCACCTTGTTTTTGCGCATTCCTTTTAAAGATTTTGAACGCGCCATAACCCACAATATTTCAAGTGTGACAAGTGCCATACTTATTCTATTGTTTATTGGTTCACTTAGTGGAACTTGGATGGTAAGTGGGGTAGTTTCCTCGTTGATTTATTATGGCATTAAAATTATACATCCCGAAATATTTCTCTTCTCGTCGTGCATCATCAGTGCCATGGTTAGCATCATGACGGGTAGTTCATGGACCACTATTGCCACTATAGGCATAGCACTTATGGGAATTGGTCGTGCGCAAGGTTTTGAAGATGGATGGATAGCGGGTGCAATTATCAGTGGAGCCTATTTTGGTGATAAAATTTCTCCATTATCAGATACAACTGTGTTAGCCTCAGGCACACTCAATGTGTCTATTTTTAAGCACATACGTTATATGCTTATCACCACCATACCCTCGTTAGCCATTTCGCTTGTCATCTTCTTGATAGCTGGCTTTTGCACTGCCAGTAACAGTAACCACGAAATCAACCAATTCACCACAGCCCTTTCTTCGCGTTTCACCATCACCCCTTGGTTGCTCATCGTACCAGTGGTTACAGGTGTAATGATAGCCAAGCGTTTGCCACCTGTAGTTACACTTTGTTTGTCTACCTTGTTGGCAGTAGTGTTTGCTTTAATTTTCCAACCTCAAGTTTTGGCAGAGATTGTTGATGGTAATTTGTTCAAAGGTGCCATGCAAAGCATCTATGGCGAAACCTCGGTGCAAACCACTAATCCCATGCTTACTTCGTTGGTCGCCACACGAGGTATGCAAGGCATGATGAATACCATTTGGCTCATCATCTGTGCCATGTGTTTTGGTGGAGCAATGGAGGCAGGTGGTATGGTGCGTAGCCTCACACGTTTGTTCGTACGCATGATTCATGGTCGTGTCAGCATGGTAGCATCTACGGTGTGTTCGGGTTTAATGCTCAATTTGGCTATAGCCGATCAGTACATTTGCATTTTGCTGAGCAACAATATGTTCAAGCGCATTTACGACCGTCAAGGCTACGAGCGTTGTTTGTTGAGTCGTACCACCGAAGATAGTGTAACTGTAACCTCAGTGCTTGTGCCTTGGAACACTTGTGGCATGACACAAAGCACAGTGCTTGGTGTGGCTACCTTAACCTACTTGCCCTATTGCTTCTTCAATATTCTCAGTCCGTTGATGAGTGTTGTAATAGCAATGATTGGGTATAAAATAAAAAAGAAGGAAGTTGTAGAGGACGAAGCTTTGGTATAAGAGTAATTCTGAAAATTAGAATTTTTAGGGCCCAACTTATACATTAAAAAAGCGCCAGCCTTAGAAAGATCTGACAGATTTGTCGCTTTCTAAGGCTGGTGCTTTTTATGTAGTTATGGTGTATAAAATCGTGCAAGATATTCTTTCATATTTTGCGCAATCTATTCCCCAAAGACAAGTCTTATACAAAATGTGTGTTTATTGAAAGTAAATACGCTTTACACGTGTGCTAACCGAGGTGAGCACTTCATAGGGAATGGTATCGAGCACATCCGAAAGAACCGTTACAGGCAAGTTGTCACCAAAGATTTCTACTTGGTCGCCCTCTTCGCACGGAATGTCGGTTACATCAATCATGCAAACATCCATGCAAATGTTGCCAATGTAGGGGGCCTTGTGTCCATTAACCAAACAATAGCAAGCGCGGTTACCCAAGTGACGGTTTAAACCATCGGCATAGCCAATGGGGATGGCTGCAATGCGTGAATCTCGGTCCACAAATGAGCGTCGTGAATAGCCTATGCTATCTCCCTTAGGTACATTGCGAATTTCGAGAATTGTAGTGCGTAACGAAGTTACATTGTGTAGGCGACGATTATCTATGGGATCGATGCCATAAAGTCCTAAACCCAAACGTACCATGTCAAGGTGGCGCTCAGGGAAACGCTCAATGCCAGCACTATTGCAAATATGTCGCAATATTTTGTGTGGGAAGGCATCTTGAAGTTGTTTAGAGGCTCGGTCGAATATTTCAAACTGGTGTGCAGAGAATTTATCAAATTCGGGCGAATCAGACCCAACAAAGTGCGAGAATACCGAGCGTGGCACTATGGCAGACTGACGTTTAAGTCGGTCGATTACTTGGGGCATGTCTGTTTCAGGGTTAAATCCTAAGCGGTGCATACCCGTGTCGAGTTTAATATGAACAGGGAAAGCTTGAATACCCTCCTTTTGTGCAGCATGCACAAGTGCGTCGAGCAGTTTAAAGCTATACACCTCGGGTTCCAAGTCATATTGGAAGAGTGTGTTGAAAGCCGTCATCTCGGGGTTCATCACAATGATACCCGTAGTAATTCCTGCACGACGTAATTCGGCACCTTCATCAGCCACAGCCACTGCCAAATAGTCAACACCACGGTCTTGCAATGTTTTAGCTATTTCGATAGAACCTGCTCCATAAGCCGAAGCCTTTACCATGCAAGTAATCTTTGTTTCGGGCTTCATAAACGAGCGATAGAAGTTTAGATTTTCGGCAATAGCTTCTAAGTTCACATCGAGCGTAGTTTCGTGCACACGCAATGAAAGGGCAGCAGTGATTTGTTCAAAACCAAACTGACGTGACCCCTTAATAAGCACCATCTCGTGGTTCAACGTATCAAGTAATCCGCTATCAATCAATGCTTGACTATTGGCAAAGAAAGTCTTTTTAATGTCAAACAAATCGTGAGCAGAAGATATTTCAGGACCTACACCAATTAAGTGATCAATGCCACGGTGGTTCACCATGTCAGCCACTTGTTTGTAAAGTTCTTGTGGATTAAGACCTGTTTGCAGAATGTCCGAGAGAATAAGCGTTTTAGGCTTATTGCATTGTTCAGGACGACGGTTCATAAAGTCGAGCGCAATGTCGAGCGAGGCAATGTCTGAGTTGTACGTATCGTTAATTACCGTGCAATCTCTCACACCCTGAATAACCTCTAAGCGCATGGCTACAGGTTCCAGGTGCTTCATGTTCTGTGCAATTATTTGGGGCGAAATGCGCAGATAAAGGCACACCGCCAAACAGTGAATGCAGTTTTCGATAGAAGCCTCATCAGTAAAAGGAATGCACATTTCGTAGTCAAGTCCTAAGTAACGATAGGTAATGCGTGTTGTGGCATTTTCCTCTTTGCGTACAGAACTAATATAGAGCAAGGCATCATGGTTGCGACGTGACCAAGCAATGGTATCGCCCGAGAAAGGAGACGAAGACATACACTCATTAATCACATCGTCGTCGGCACAATATATAACTACGTCAGCGTCTTTAAACAATGATATTTTTTCAAGGCATTTCTCTTGAATAGTAGCAAAGTTTTCTTGATGTGCAGGTCCAATATTGGTCATAATACCTATGGTGGGTTGAATTATGGCCTTAAGTGCCTGCATCTCATCAGGTTGCGAGATGCCTGCTTCGAAAATGCCCACTTGGGTGTGTTCATTGAGTAACCATACGCTGAGGGGTACGCCCACTTGTGAGTTGTAAGAGCGGGGTGAACGTGTAACGTGCATCACGGGTGAGAGTAACTGATAAAGCCACTCCTTCACCACAGTCTTACCATTCGAACCCGTCACACCAATCACGGGCACATTATATTCCTCGCGATGACGTTCTGCCAAGCGTTGCAAGGCTTTGAGCGGACTCACCACAAGCAAAAAGTTGGCTTCGGGGTAGGCAGTTTCGTATTCAGCGGGAACTTGTCCTACCACAAAGTTACGAACACCACGTCGGTAGAGGTCAGGAATGTAAAGATGTCCATCGCCTAACTTAGTGCGTAAGGCGAAGAACAAAGTAGTTTCAGGGAATGCTAACGAACGACTGTCGGTAAGCAACCACTCAATGCTCGCTTCAGCATTGCCAAAGCGGCGAGCGCCTATGAGGGCGGTAATGTTGTCTATGGTATAGTGCATGTTGTTTATAAAGCACAAGTTTAACTGTGGCGAGTGGTTTTAGCGTAAGGAAGTTGGGGAAGACTATGAAAAGTTATTTAGCAAGAATTTTAATGAATAGTTGCATTCGCAAAGGTGCTTTACCTTTCCCTTCTAACCACTTTTTTGTCAAATCCTAACCTCTAATTACAACCACAGCGTCAGTAATTATATGCAAAGTTAGCAGATGCGTTTTTTATAAACAAGTAATGAGGGTTCAAAGTTTTATAAAAAACGCACACAAACTTAATAATGCATACGTTTTTGATGAATTTATAAGACATCAGTTGTTGAGAAGTAATCCCTTGAATCTTTATTCCCAATTTCCTCCGAATAACAAAATACTGGGTTTAAGTACTTGATAATCAATAATATTTTTCTTCCCTATTTTTGAATTTCCAAAATTAGGGAAATAAAAGAGTGAGTAAGTTGTGTATCTGATGCTAACAAGTAGTGAGAGTGTTAAAAGTGGGGCTGATAGAGATGAAAAACCGAATT
>ERZ1026870.126-NODE-126-length-46690-cov-11.029441_pt1 | contig 46690 bp, 36 predicted proteins | sample MGYA00380165_ERZ1026870 | MGnify/ENA primary metagenome ERZ1026870 (study PRJEB33269, sample SAMEA4719801) | human gut metagenome | biome: human-associated habitat; feature: organic feature; material: feces | place: Cameroon | collected 2013-10 ...
GTATTATTTACATCATTTTTCTTATTTACACCATCTAAGGACTTCATTGTCGGGATGGGATTGGGACGAATTAACGTCCCGCTCCGTCTGTATTCCGTAGTGTCCGTCAGTCTCCAAAATCGAGTCCTTCAGACTTTACGTCTTAGTCCGTCATGATGTGCGAACGTGTGGTAAAACGTGTGTCAGTTCAACCGGTTTCCGTCTTTTTGAGTATCAGGACGGAGAGTCGTTCGCTTATGTTTTGGCCATCCAAAATCAGCCACTTACATAACGAAAATCTTGTTTTCAATCTTTTGAATGACTTCCCTCTTTTTATCCTCGGTACAGTCGGCGTAGATGTCCATCGTCGTCTGGATATCCTTGTGTCCCATCACCGTCTGGATCACCTTGAGGTTGGTTTCGTTTTCACAAAGCCTGGTGCAGAAGGTATGTCTTAAATGATGCGCGGAAAATTTCGGAAGGAGAAAAGGCTCTCTTCTTTCCTTTTTCGCTTTGGCAGTTTCTTCCTCATTATAATCTGCCACGATGGTGTGAATAGCTCGATTCACTTCCTGAGGTATAGTGACGGTTCCACCGGAACTGCAAAATACAAATCCTTTGTAACCTTCAATCTCCTGAGTACAGAAGCCTGTCAGCTGCTGGATCTGATATTCTTCCAGGAACGCTTCATACACCGGCTCAATCATCGGAATCCTTCTTTCACCTGCCTTGGTCTTGGGAGTATTGATATGAAGGGTTCCGCCTTCCTCATCAACTCTACGATGGACCAGATTGTGATTGATGTCAATGATCCGATTTTCGAAATCCAGATCGCACCAGCGAAGTCCAAGACACTCTCCGATTCTCATACCGCTTCCGATAAGAACTGTGATCACAGGCTTCCATCCCTGATAGCGGTGATTTTCGAACAGGTAATTCATGAACACCTTCTGCTCTGCTAGAGTTAAAGCTTCACGTTTGTTTTCAACCCATACGTGACTCTTCTTGATCTCTCCGAGAACTCCGGATGCAGGATTGGTACGGATAAGACCAACTCGTACTGCCATACCAAATGCTGGATGCAGCTGCGTGTGTACGTTGTCTACCGTTGCAGGAGAAAGTCCTTTCTCAGTAATAAGAGAATAATAGAACTTCTTCACATCGGTATACTTTACATCTATCAGCCTGCGCTTACCAAATGTCTCCCGGATGAAGTGATCATAGGTGTAAATGTAATTAACCTTGGTCGTTGGCTTCAGGTCATACTTCTGACTGATGTACTCGTCATATACCTGATTGACTGTAATGCGCTCTGCCCTGCGAGGATCCAGCCCATCCTCAAGGTCTCTTCTGATCTGTTGTTCCTTCTTACGAAGGCTAATGAGGTCGGTCGCATATACAACCTGTCTGTTGTGATCCTTATCCGTATAGGAATAAGAATACCGTCCGTCCGATCTCTGGCACTCTCCGCTTCTGAGCGCATATCCACGAGAGTCCTTTCTGCTTTGTGCCATTTCTTGTTCCTCCTATTCTTTAATAGAAGGAACAGCTTCCTACGGCTTGGTCTTGTAAAGTAGTTCAAGCGCTTCTTTCAAAACCTGGGATTGTGTGAGATTCATCTTCTCGCAGTATGCAAGCAGTCTGTCTCGCTCCGCTTCGGATACTCTAAATCCAACTTTAACTGTCTTCGGATCTTCTACCGGAGGTCTTCCGTGTCCTGCCATTCTACTGCTCCTTTCCGTCATCTCTGATTATATTGTATCAAATGTCCCACGTTTAATCAATGTAAACTTTTAAATCATAGGAAGCTGTTCCACTTCGTCGTGCTTTATCTACAGTTCTCTAAAGTTCTCAAGGTATTCCTCAATAATCTCGGTATTCACCAACACGATTCGTCTAATGCGATATACCGCCTTTGCTTCCTTTGCCAGATCCATAAAAGAATGGATCCCCATGGAGAACATCGCTGCTCCCTCATCATATTTCACGAACTTCTTCTTTCCGTTTGTAAGAAGTCCTTCCATGTTTTCTGCTTCTTTTCTTTTATATGCCATTGTCATATCCCCCTTAAATCGTTTCCCTGAAGAAGGGAATTGTTCTGCTTTCCAAAGTTTTTCTTGTAGCAACCAGGAGATTTCTAATGGACTGATCCGCACGATCCTCCCCTTCAGCAATCTCCGAAACCTTGCGGTCTTTGTGGATGTAATCGTACGTGATCCGGTATTCTCTTCCGGGAAGAGTCTTCAAGCAGCTGTCGAAGACTTCATACTCCCTTCGCATCATATGGATCGTCAGGATATCCCGTTTATGTTTTTCGGGATTATCCGTTTCTTTTAAGATATTCCCGGAGAAGTTGCATTCCTCCACAGCCTCTCGGATCATGATGTGTTCGATTGCTTTGCTGGCAGTCGGATCTGAGAACCTGAGATTCTGGATCCGCACACCCAGATCATCATCATTCTTGGCTCGTCTGTTGTATTCCACCTCAAACAGGATCTGATTAAGAAGCCCCGTTTCGAAGCTGTCTACCAACTGAAGGAATACTTCATAATTCTTATAGATGAGAGAAAATCTCTCGTGAGGATTCCCATTTGCATAGGCATCCACCAGTTTTTGTTCTGTAATGCACATGTTCGCACCTCCATGAAATTGATTGGAGGTTAGGCTTGCCGGCTTGCGTCACCTCTTGCTTACACATGCAATTCTACGGAACTCTATGTAAAAAGTAAGATAGCGAAGACCATACATAAGTATGGCGACACCATACTTATGTGTTTTAATGTCAGCTTTTTTATTGGTTAGGGGGCGAGATTTGCAAAAAGCACAAAACTTACCCCCTAAAAGTGAAAAGTAAAGACTTATACCAGTGCCCTGATCTGCTTCAGCAGCATCTCCTGCACCTTCGGATCTGTAATCTTGGAAAACAGCCCTTCCGCCTCATTCATAAAACCATTTGCAATTTCCGGAGCTTTCTCTCCCAGGATCAGATAGTTGGGATCTGTCTCAAGGGCTTTTGCCAATTCGGCAATCACGCTGCTCTTGATATCGATCCGGTCATTCTCATAATTCGATATGGTAGGCTTCGGGATAAAAGTGATCTCCGCCAGTTCCTCCTGGGTCATTCCAAGTCTGATACGCTGTGCTCTGATCCTCTGTCCTAATGTTTCTTCCTTAATAGATGTATTCATTTTCTCCTCTTTCCGGGCGTAACCGGAAAAAGGGGATGTGTTGTTGTCTCGGTATATAAAAACAAAACGCACGAAAAGAATCCGTTTGACCGGTTATCTTTTCATGCGTCCGCGGTGGGTCATGCCCCCATATCATGAAGCCCTAATTCAATTGTTATTGTAATGCGTGACCTACACGCCTGATTTCGTAACTAATTTATAAGTAGCACTTTCCGAGAGCATCCGTTCTCTCTTTGATCTGCCCCTCTGTAAAGTTCTTGAGGGTCACTACCCTGGTACATTTGTGAGTGTGACATTTAATAATGATGCCATTCATTGCCGGAACATTATCATCTCCGGTCAGTGCATAGGAGATCCGCATGGATTTCTTGCACTTCTTACAGTAAAAATCAATCGCCTGCAATTGGCTTTTCACCTCCGATTCATTGTATTGATCTGAAGTCTGAAAAGGAAAGGGAAAGTCACCTTTACAGATTACTGCGAAACGTTGATTAGTCGATCCGCAAAGCGAGCTGACTATAATACCCCGAGGTCCGGGCAGCTCACTGAAAACCTCTCTATTCAGTTGTGCTTCCTGCGCAGAAAGAAGATCTTTCATATCCCCCTACGCGTGTAAACAATCATAGGCATGTTTATTACCTCCGTTAATTCCCCAAATACCTGCAGTCGTTTTCCGAATACACCGAGGTTAGTGCCGACTGCGCCTCCCTCTCTACCGCTGATCCAATATTTGTGAGGGAAGTTTTCCTCCTCACATGCTCTAATATAATTCAAACACAGTCTAATTTCAACGGGATTATATATCACACTTTTCAAATCTCTATTGAATTCAGAACATACGTGTGGTATATTCTATATACACAAATTGATCCCCAAGATCCCTTCGGGATAGAAGGAGAACGACATGAATTATATGATAGGTGAAGTGATCTCTAACCACCGGAAGAATAAAAAGCTTTCCCAGATTGAGCTGGCAGAAATGCTTGCTGCCAAGGGTATTAACGTTACAAATGCAGCGATCAGTGCCTGGGAAAAAGGAAACAGCACACCTACCGCAGAATCACTGCTGGCTGTTTGTGAGATCTTAGAAATCAGTGATATATACACTGAATTCATCGGAGAGAATCCTCTGGATCCTTTTCGACATCTTAATGATGAAGGAAAGGAGAAAGTCCTGGATTATATCAATCTGCTGGAGAAGTCCGGGGAATATGAAAAGAAGAATGCCGAGATCATCGACATCACTCCTCGGCTTATGAAGATCGCCCTGGTTCCCGCATCTGCAGGGGACGGCAACTTCCTGGATGATGAAAATTTTGAAACGGTAGAAATACAAAAGCCGGTTCCTAAGAAGGCCGACTTTGGAGTATATCTTGACGGTAACAGCATGGAACCGCAATTCCACGACGAAGAGCTGGTTTGGATCGAACAAACCGAGTGCCTCAATCCCGGCGACATAGGGCTCTTCTTCCTGGATGGAATGACATATTTTAAAAAATACGTGGTAAGTAAAACCGGGACATTTCTGGTATCCCTGAATCCCGATTATGCGCCGAAACCGGTAAGCGAATACAGTACTTTTAAGATTTTTGGCAAGCTTGCCACGGATTGAGTCCGCTTTTTGGGACACCTTCTCATTTACAATGGTACTTGTCAGAAAGTCATCAGAAATAAATGAGAGGAGCCCGTCGTTATGAGAGATTTAATCTATTCCAACAATGTTTATGCATTAAGAACCGAACTCGGAATAAGCCAGGATAAAATGGCTGCAGACCTTGAAATCAGTAGGCGCACGATCAGCAAGATCGAAAATGGTGAACAGAACCCTTCTCTGGAAATGGTCTACCGCATTTCAGCCTACTTTAAACTTTTCATCCCGGACGTGTTTCCGCTCTGTGACAAGACAAAGCTTCGAGCACATGATGAATTTTAGAAACGAATGGAGATGATTTCATGGATTATTCAATCATCGCCGTAGACTTTGACGGAACCCTTTGCTACAGCAACTGGCCTGAACTCGGCGAACCAAATAGACCTCTAATTGAATACCTTCAGGCCCAGCAAAGATCCGGCAACAAGCTTATCCTCTGGACCTGCAGAGCCGGTGAAGCCCTGGAGAAAGCTGTCTCCTGGTGCAAAGATCAGGATCTCACCTTTGATGCTGTGAATGACAACCTACCGGAAGTCATCGAGATGTACGGCACCAATTCCAGAAAGATCACTTGCGACTACTACATTGATGATAAAGCCGTTTTACCGGCCATGGTAAATGCATAAAGCTCGCCAAATAACGGCGAGCTTTTTTCTTACGTAATATGTATAAAGTCTGTATACGCAAAACCACATAAACCACATTCTCTATATATTGCGTACTCTGGAATCTGAATGACTCTAAATCCTCCCACCGATGACGTTTCATCACCTAATTCATCTATATCAAATCCAATTAATTCACGTCCTTCGAACATCGCCTCATTATCACAGCAAGGGCATTTCACACCTTTTAGATGTACCTCCTCAACCCAGGGTTTTAGCCTCTTAGCTATTATTTTCTCAACATACGTCTTATCTTCTTTTCCCTTTTCAATTATACCGTGACTAAGTATATTTTTACATCTGCCGATTTCCTTTGCGTAAGCAATTTTCGAATAATCTAAGGAAGCACTTTTACCTTCTGCAATAATAGCGCAAATTGCATCGTAATAGCCATTGTCTTTATACCTAGATAATATGCTCTCATGTATTTTACACTCAATGATTTCCTTAATTACCGGCAACAGATGAGTAGCAAAAAGGTCATCAATATCGCAATACAGCATTATCCGCTTTCCTCTATGGATAATAGTATTTCTCAACTGATTTAGTGCTCTCAAAAGTTTGAAATTATTAACAAGAATCTTCGCTACCTCATCTTGAATTATCCCATTATCAACAAGCTTTTTTAACCTCACAATTGCCTCTGAGAACTCTACTGACTTCAATTCTTTCGTATCTTCAGCATCCAAAGTCTGACCGTTTAGCAGCTTATATAAAATAATCGGATCCCCTTTATCGTCAACAGCATATAATTTATGCTCATTTTCTAATATTCTTTTTGTCTCCAACTCAAAAAAATGTTGGATATGAATTGCTATATTCAAATAGCACTTGATATAAGAAGTCGAATCTTTTGTATGCTCATTAATATAATTTCGATTACTCTTGTCAAACGCCTTAAGTTTTAAGTATATCGCATGATAAGTCGAGAAGAACTCATCTAAACCAATTGTCAAGGAGTAATAAGCAACGTCTGTATTATCTTCTAAAAACATCCAATGCTCGTTATCAAGTATATTATCTATGTTCATTCCACCTTACACCTTACCTTTTCAGTCATTCTGTGCCTTTATCGCCTCAAATACTTTGGAATGCTCTACCGGAACGTACTCCCCATTCATAATTACGCCACCGCCAAGCAATCCATATAGCTCCCTGGATGTTTTCATATCTAAGCAGGGCGTTTGCTCGATAAGAAGCTTATCAATATTATTTGCTACCTTTTCAGTCAGATACTTTTCAGTAGTTTCAATTCTCTCCGCAAATTCCCGTTCGCTTTCTCCCGATCTTCTAATTTGGGCATTACTCATTATGCGTATTTCATTGGCTATTTCCAACATATGAAATACGATTTTCATCAAATGCTTTTTAGCCTCCTCCGAATCCATATCTATATATACCTGTTCAAAGGCCTGATCAATCTGTGCAGAGACAGCTTCAATTTGAAAACTCTGTTTTTTCGTATCTTGATTACTTTTTTCAAGTATATATTCTGCTTTGGTTTTTCTCTTACCTCTGATAGTATCAAACGCATTTCTGCCCTTTTCCTTTATCCAGGGCCATGCAGTCCTTTTCCACCACGGAGCAACTACTTCTTTAAGTAGCAATAGCGTACCCGCAGCTAAAGCTTCCCCAATAGCCTGTGCTAAACGCTCTTCTTCTGGAGATAATTGTACTTGTCTCTCTTCATAGGGGATCGGTTCATAATCACTGTAATCATCTACTTCTACCTCTTCCCATTCTACAATATCAGGATTTTTGTTTTCAGAATCACGAGACTGTCCACGAACTCGATCTGGATTCTTTGATGACCGCACAAGATGATCTCCATCTTTTATAATTGGTCTATATAGTTTTTCTCCCATATTTGTTTCCTCTGTCTATCAAGCAACCTCAACTGTGTATGAAATCTTAATAAATCCTTTCATACTCACAAGATATCTATATTTTATTAATGAAAACGAGCAAAATCTTTAGCAACATATTTTTCAAACTGTTTTTTGCAGTATTCCACTTTTTGTCCTGTCTTTTTGTCTGTTCGTCGTCCGTTAAACCATATCCCCCGTTTACCTGCGTTTTTCCCATTTTTATTAGTAACGCATTCGTTCAAAAATTCTTCTGAAGAAAGGATCCACATCGTCCCGCCATCAACTCGTTCCGAATAAAAAACAAAATAGAAATTTTCCGTCAATTCATGGGTAATTGCCGAGAACAAAGCAGCATCTCCTTCCTTGACTTCATTGGATCTAGCTTTAATCTGCACTTCAATAAAGGTTCCGTCCTCTTTCTTTATCACGCAATCAACCCCATGGTCATCAACAAGCGGAAGATATACATCCAGCCCTTCCATAAGCATCTTCCCTACTAAGTTGTACTCCATTCTCTTTCCGAATCCGGCAGAATGTCTAAACGATACTCCCATTATTTATCTCCTACATCAAGTGTTTACTCTACTCACCTTGTTCAATCGCTTCCTGCTCTAACTTACAGTCATTCTCCAACATATAGTTGATTACTTCGTCGAACTCTCCACCAAGCAAATATTTCAACCGGGTTCTGTCATTCTCGGTAAGCTTCTTGGTGAAATCCTTATACTTCTTTATCGTTCCAAGATCCATATTTAGTGGAGTAAATGTAATTCCTGTTTTCCGCCGAAGGTCCAGCAATATGTAGAATCCTCCAGCATCAATATCACCATAGTGGTAATACTTTTTGTCTGGATTATTCTCATATATCTTCCGGATCATATTCCGTCTGATGCTGTTATGATATCCATCGAGATATATTACAAATGCATCCTTATCCACAAAAGAATTAAAGGTTGTCAGATTCTCAATCGTAATCACCTTCGAAGCAGAAACCTCAATCTTTTCGATATCATCCAGTAATGCAGAACTCAATCCAAAGTCCCCATCCATACGTCCAAAATCGATGTTCTGGCCCGAAATCGTAATAATGCCATTTCCCTTCACATAGACATATCCCGGGTTGTTAACGATATTCAAATCCTGAAGAACGCACTCTTTATCCGGATAGTCACCGTATTCGCAAAGCAGTGATATCACAGCTGTCTTTATGTGTTCGAACGCTTTTGAGTCACCTAACACTCTGATGGAAAAGTTACGGATAAAGGTCTCTTCCTCAACGCTCTCTATCTCAGCAAGAACTCTTAGAATCTGTTCTAACTTCTCAAGATCGTCGGAATACTGCACTTTCTTATTCTCAGCAAGTCTCTTGAACTGTTCTTCGCAAAAGGCGCCAAGAAGGGGCGTCCTGTCACAATACTCATTTAGGAGTTTCTTGATTGCAGCATTCTTATCTGCCTTCGGCTGCCTGCCTAGCGCGTGGTAACATTGATCCAACTTATTAATCACAAGTGTCACCGAAGAAATGATTTCTGTATCAATCTTCCCACGCTTCTTCCTTTTAACTGTAATCAGCCCTTCTTTTTCCAGCGATGCCACCTGTGAATTTACCTCCGAAAACAGGTCAAAGTTAGCCTCGTCGGCGTAGCCCGGGAAAAGGTCCGTTATTCTTTTGTTAAAAGACTGATTCTGAACGTTCTTCCCAATAAAGCTTTTGCTACGCTCGTACTGATCGAGCAGAGCATTCAGAATCGAACTTTCGTATCTTTTCATAAAGCATATGCCTCTATAAAGCTGTTATAACCCTCTCTGTAAACTACAAAGATGTCATCAACATATTCTCCGATAATCTCCATCTTGGCCGGAGGTGTCGCAAGGATAACTTGGAACTTTTGATCCTTTAAGAACTTCATCATACTAGCTATACGTTCGTCGTCCATCTTGTCAAAAGCCTCATCTAACATCATGATGCGGATACTCTCTCCCAAGCTGTACATCTGCGCAAATGAAGCCGCAATTGCCACATAATACGGAGTCTGGGTCTCTCCACCGCTTTTCTCGCCATAGATTTTCGAGAACAACTGTGGCTTGCCATTAGAAGTAACCTCAATATCATAATCAAGATATCCCCGATAATCCGTATACTCCTGAAGAATTGAGTCACCTGCAGTATCAGACTCAGTAAGTTTAGAGAATAGTTCCTCCATCTCTTCGTGATACTGCTCTTCGAAAAAGCTTGAAAACAAAGTTGCTCCACCAATGTTGATGTCGGAAGTAATCATTTCATACAGACCTTGCTTTAATGCATTGGGCTTCAGAATAAACTTGTAGGAATCATGCCCATACTTAATATCCTTCAGGGATCTGTTGAGTCCAGTGAAGATATCCTTCGCCGTATCAATGTTTTCACGCATCTTTGACAGGAAGTTCTCTCTAAACTCCAGTTCACAGTCTTTGCGTGCGTCTTCTAGCTTCTCCTCGCATTGTATAAGATCATGTTTCGACAGCTCTGTAAACTCGTTATCATAAGCCGAGATTACATCTTCCGAATCACCCGTCCCCAATTCCCCGTCTTTATATTTTGTCTGAAGCGAAGTAAGATCTCCATACTTCTTCGTTCTCTGGTTTTCCAGCGTCTTCCTTCGAGGTAAATAGTTTTCAAAGATCGTTCCGGCGTTCTTAGACTTAAGATGTTCATCGAGTTTCTGCTTCGCCAAGTCACGTGCTCCAGGATAATCCGCCGTCATAGAATCTATCTCTTTAAGCAGAGTTTCTCTTTCACCTCGTAATGTATCGATTCTAGTTATAATCTCTTTGCAGTCACGTTCAAGATTTACGCCATCTTTCTTCAGACCATCAAGAGTCTTCTTCTGCTCCTCGATTTCATCAGCAAGTTTCTGTGCCTTGAAATTGAGTTCTATAATATTCGGATCTGCTTCAGCGTCTTTCAGTTCAGTCTTAACGCGAGTCATATCCGTAGTCACTGCCTGCAGATCTCCCGGAACACTGATCAAGCTCAAAAGAAGCTCCTGATTAAAGCCTTGTAATGTGCTAATTCTTTCAGCAATAGTAGTCTTTTTCTTTTTCAGTTCTTTTATTTCTTCATCAAGGCTTTCAAGCTCTGCCGTTTTGATCTCAAGCTGTTTTTTTAAGGCATACTTACCGATATACGGTACCCTATATACTTCCGGCTTAATCTTCCGTACAGCTTTCCCCTGATACAGCATACATCCGGACGTAATTGAGATACTGTAGGCTTTCAATTCCTTTACGTCCTTACAACGGATAACCCTATTGAGAATTTCTCTTGCATAGGCTAAAGCATATCTGTTCTCACTTGTCACTGCACTAGCCAAACTTGTGTCATCTGCAGATGTACCCAAATCCAAGGCACCAGTGTTAACCAGTGCAACTGTATGGATCTCACTTTTATGCCGATCATATACTTCTGCGGCAATATCATATACATCCGGGTTTACTATCAGATTAAAACGCTGCGTGTTCAAATAACCTTCCACAGCATCCTGCCACTCAGGATCAACAACCTCAAGAAGATCAGCAAATACCCTAACTTCTGAATCAATCCTCCGACTTGCAAGTTCATCCGCTATCAGTTTCTGCAACTTAACTGTATTAGACGGATAACTCATCTGATTCTTTTTTAGACCGTCGACTTCTCTTTTCAGCTGTTCTTTCTTTTCACCGCATTCTCTGAGCCTTTGAGAACATGCCGACTGTTCTTCATACGCCGCGCTCTTTTCCCTATCTATCACTCCACCAAGGGTTACAACAATATCTGTTTTTCTTTCGTCATCAATTTCCGTACCGCTGATTGCCCTTACATCAAGCGCTGTAACGGGGCTATTCTCGGGGCTGAGAACACGCACTGCCGTTTCCGCTTTAACCAGCTGAGCAGATAAACCCTTAAGCTTTTCCTTGAGAGTCTTTTTCTTTTCTTCTATGATCGTCAGCTCATTCTGAAGCTTTGCTATGAGCATCGCACAGTCACTTGTTTTGATTGAAACCTGCACCTCATTGTATTTTTCTTCTACTATCCGCAGGTACTGCTCTGCTTCATCAATATCGTGATTTTTACGTGAAAGAGCATTTTCTTTCTTCGTTTTACTCTCTAATGCAGATTCGATCTTCTGCTCTTTATCAGCCAGAGAAGCCAGCTTCAGCAATATGTCTATGACAAGAATGTCTCTATCATTATCCTTCAATTCATCATACTTGGACAGTATGATCTGCAGCTGGTCAATCTGCTTTCGAACCTCTGACAATATCGTCTGCATCTCTCTTAAGTTTCGGATATTTTCACGAAGAGTATCTACATCTATCTTCTTTTCTGGGAGGATAAACTTGTTGATGAAGCTCTTCACATTATCCATCGGCTTAAATGCAATTGACTTCGGTATCATTTCAAAGAAATTCTCATCAAGATGTCCGAGCCTTGCTCTGAACTGATTCTTTGCTTCAGATGTGGTCAGTATAAACGAGACCTTTTTCCCATTAACTGTAAACTGGTCGTCTAAGGCAGGCTTGTTTCCAACAATAAAGCTTATCGCATCAATTGGAGCTTCTGCTTTAAACCATTTCTTTTTCAGCTCACTCTCAGCGTCCGGAGAATCAATCTTCACACCTATCGTAAAGAAACGATCTTTACTCTCTTCATAGAATTCAAGCGCAACAAAAGAAATCACACTTCCTTTGCGATAATATGTGTTCCCCTCTTCTCCAGTCTTACAGCGCACGTAGCCCTTGAGATCACGTTTACTGCGCTTTTCCCCTACTGTTGTGGCCAAGTTAAAAGACTTTGCGCTTGTAGTTAGCACTAACTGTATAGCATCAAGAATAGTCGATTTGCCGGAAGCATTCTCTCCACTGAGGAGAAACGATCCATCGACATTAATCGTTTCATTCTGGAAGTAATGCCAGTTAATCAGTTTAATCTTCGTCAGCTTCTTCATCGTCTGAACTGTCTGCACGATCCTCTCCTCCTCTTCCGTATTTATCAAGCTTGTCCTTTGCTACCTGATACATATCGTCCAGGCTGGAATTAGCAACAGCAAGTAATATAGAAGGATATATGATCACTCTCGTATCAGGATTCGACATGTCAGCATCCAGATTTTGAATCAGATGATACCTTCTGAATAATCCCATAGAATTTCTTAGTGTCGTTTTATCAAGTTTATTCTGCATCTTAAGCATATTGTATTTGTCATAAATCTGATCTACGATCACCACAACATCACCAATCTGTGACACCTTCTTCCTTTCCTCGATATACAGGAGACGAAGAATGAGAAGAAGCATGCTTTCAATCTTTTTCAGATGAATCCTACCGGTACCGGCCGGATTGTTTATTCCAATAACACCCTGATCTTCTTGGATAACAAGCTCGTACCCAAGGAGATCAAAGAGCGATATAAAGTAGTCTCGATAGTTAGAAATAAAGTTGTAGTCCGAAATAGTATCCTTGTTCTTCTTAATGATGAAGCACTCATTAAGAAGCTTATTGGCTGTCGCTCTGAATTTATCCTTCGGAACGTTCTCTAAAACATCAATGAACTCCATCAACGGATCCTCCTCTTAATCTCAAAATCCCGGAATCTAAATCCTTCTTTCTCTATCATCTCTCCACAGTTGTTCACTATATATTCTGTCTTATCGTCTTTTCCATAAAGGTAAATAAAAATGATGCGAATCATGTCTCTTCTCGACATAACATCTATCTCAGATGCCTTTACTACCTGCTTTCCTTCAAGCTTCTCGTCAACAAAAACACTGATGTTTTTCTTGGAGAATCTGTTCTTATTCTTCTCCAAGATTGCCAATCTACGAAGTTCTCTTTCTTCATCAGATAAAATAAAGCCATCCGTCAGTTCATCTACTTCTGTAATCTTCTTCGAGATGGGAATAGCCTTTAAAGACTCTCCGCTCAGAAAGCCCTGCGGGAATATGTTGAACAGACTGCATATATCATAAGAAGCATCTTCTGTCAGATTGTTCTCTTCGTCTTTATTAAACTCATCTGCCATATATTGTAAGATCTTAGATATCTTACCTTCAGCATTATTGCTGTTAAGAAGCAGAAATTTCGCTCGCTCTACCGCGTTGCGAATATACTTTGAATTTCGGCGATCGATCTCATCTACAATATCGTCGTATGACCTAAACCGATCTATAGTTTCAGCAATCATGCCATGCACGATATCAGAAGCTTCTCCCGAATCGGTAACGTCTTCAATATTCATAAAGCCCTGGACAATCAGATCAAATCGCTCTTTGTCCTCAAGCATGTCCTGCAATCTTCGAAGGATCGTATTCCTGAATCTGGAAACATTATCATTAGTCTTGATTCTGTGGTAAGCCTTAGATCCAACTTCCTCATGATAGGAAAAAAAATTCTCCAGTATTTCTTCAGCGGATTTATCAGACGTTATCTCTTCAATATATTTTCTAATGCTCGTATTAAGTTTCTTAAGCTCCGTAAACAGAGAAAGGGTATGGTCGTAGACCGGTTTTACTACCTGAACATACGGTCTCGAAAGGAGTTCTTCATTAGTAAGCAGCGAATAAATAGCTGAAATCTCACTTTGATACTCCATCTCTTTCTGATTAGTAATACTATTGATTGTCTGAATTAAAGTTACGGAATGATTCGGCATAATCACTCGAATCTTTTGGTCATTGCCGATGTCATACTCAATCCAGCCATAATCCTTAAGCTTTCTAAGGAATGTTGAAGCCTTGGATTTAGAATCCTTCAAAGATTCCGTTTCATCTTCAAACTGAATGTCCCCTGTCCCCATAGACTCGAAATAATACGTGAGTTTCGCTACGAGAACATCCCTGTCAGCACCATATGACAGTTCTGTTCGATATGAGTCATATATGATGTTTAAACAGTCAACATATATATATTTAAACAAGCTAGTGAATGGCTTAAAAAAGTCCTCACCGACTATGTCAAACAGTTCTGCCACGGTTCTTGCTCCCTTCGTGATATCTTCCTATAATCAGAGTTCCAATATGCTCTTAGCTCTAGCCTCATCTACGAAATATACATTTTGTCTTGCTCTGGTAACGGCAACATATAATTTGTTTCTGGTAATAGCAGCCAAAGAATCCAGCTTATGCTTCCTGTATGCTTGCATTGTTGTTTTGTTCAGGAGAATACAAACATCTTTATAACAGTCCTCACCTTTAGTTTCTCCCCAGTTCTTGTGTTGCGCTCCAAATTCAGATGCTTTCTGATAATGTAACTTTATTATATCTGGATTATTCCAGACATCTTTTATCTCTTCATCATCAAGAAATCTCATCTCACCTGTCACTCCAATATTTGAATGGATTTCAATGCCTAAATTTTCCCTAACAAACCCGCATATCTGCTCACCACAGCGCCAACTGTTAACTAAAGTTGAGCAATCTACTGTCATTCCTTTCTTTTCAAACCTTTTTGAATAAGCGCCATAGTCGTCATATAACGTTCCATTCGTATTTCCATCAGCGCTCGTATTATATGTGTGCTGGTAAAAATCTCCAACAAATAGCATGTCAACAGATGTTCTTATAAGTGCTTCGAGAAAACTAAAATCACGTCCAGAAATATCCTGAACCTCATCCACAATAAAAACATCAAAATATTTTTCAATCCGAGCGCATATCTCATCTATTATCGCGGTTTTATCAAGCAATAACGCTAATCTATTGCTATATAAACGATTGGTAGAATCCATAAAGAAATCTAGTTTTGACGATTTAGCATATTGGTTAGGATTTACTTTAAAATTCAATCCCTTCGCTTTTAGTACATCTGACAAAAAAGGCTTGTAACAAAAGCTGTACAAAAAGGTAAAATATGTAAAAACCGTTACATTTTCAGGTGCGATTCCACCATTCTTTTTTCGAAGTTTCTCGATAATATTTTCATAGTTCGCATCTGTGTATGTAACAATTAAAGCCCTTTTCTTGCTCTCTAAAATTGAATCTACAATATACGTTGTTTTACCAGCTCCAGCTACTGCCATTACTAACTTCTTATCCATTTAATCGCCCTCGTGATATAATCTGGAACTGTAATGGCCTCCTCTTTCATAAGGCAAAATGCAGCCTCAGTTTTATTATTCAGCATATAGTCAACCGCATTGGCTCCAAATACACGATTACATAGATCAGTATTGTCTGATTCCAACACTACTTCAAAGGTCCATTTGGAGTCATCTGGTTCATAAAATATGGATAAGTTCTTATCTTTAGCAAAATCCTTATATTTTTCAATACAGTTTTTCTGATAATCCGAATCATTATCCGTTATTACAGCCACTTTTGCGCCAGTGATTGTTGCAATCTCTAGGAAACGCTTAAAACTCAGTCCTCTTATATCCATTACCTGGACATTATCTGATTCCATTTTATTTCCAGCAACCAACTCGAAGAATTTATCCATAAGCATATACTCCGCAGGTCCTTCTACCAGAATAATTCTATTGGATAATGAAAACTCGATTATTCCTGCTGGAGGCGTCTTCATAAAATACTTTGCTGTCTCTTCACTTAAATCACTTAATGCCAGCGGTTTTGTAATATTTTCTCCCTGCAAAATAAAAACATTCTGCAACTCTAATCGAGTACTGATCAAACTATTGTGTGTCGTCACAAATATTTGACCGCTGTTAGATTCTTTTATTTTCTCAATCAAATTCCTTAGCTTCATATGACTTAGGTGGTTTTCTGGTTCCTCGATAAGAATCACCTCAACATTGTCGCTGGTGTGACTCAATACAAAATCCACTTTTACAAATATCTGAGTACCCGTTCCTTTACTATCTAAAGGTATGGATTTCTCGAAAATCATCAATTCATCGCTAAAGCTAGCAGTATCATTTCCTTTAAATCCAAATGCGTATTCTTCTGAATCAGGAACTCTGCTATTTAAATCTGATAACTCTTCCTTTTCAAATTGAGCTTTTATCTGTCGAAATTTACTCTTATGGATGATTCGTTCTTTAATATTGCTTTCCGTATAGTGAGCATACATTCTCTTAACAAAATCATTTGTTGCATAATCGGTGCTAAGATTACTGCTGTCTATAAGAACACTTTTTATTTTTTTCTTATACCCCGAGTATCCTTCATCTGCAAAGGTCGAAAATCGAATCATATAATAATCGTACGGGAAAAAGGCATCATCTGTCTGGATTGCATCAACAATCTCTTTTTCAAACTCTGGATTGGGCTCACAAATCATTCTAATTCCATACGCAAGTACCTTGTCAGAATTATTCTTCCCCTCCATTTCAAATCCAAAATCACCTTCCAAAAACAGCTCTATCATAACGATAGGCAGATCAGAGAAGGTCTTTGTCCCATTCTGAAATTCTTCTATTGACGTCGCATTAATGATTCTATCTATCCCTATATTCTCAACTTTTCTAACATTTGCACTAATAACCAAATCTATAGCTTCAAGAATAGTGCTTTTTCCGGCTTCGTTATCACCAACAAGGATATTAATTCTTTTGTTGGGTTCAAACTCGAAAGATTTGAAGCGTTTATAATTCTGAAGTTTTATCTTACTAATTGTTGATGCCACTTGCCTTTCCCCCATTTACACTATCAGTTCACTCAATCCACCATAGCAGCTTACATATGCGCTTTTCCTTGCTCTGGTCAAAGCCACGTACAGCAAGCATTTCTCCCCAGTTCTAAATTCTTCCAGTGAAATATCGTCTTCAAAATCCGCTCTGCTTCCGAACGGAAGAACTTTTTTATTGACTGCTACTGCAAATACATGATCAAATTCAAGTCCCTTTACTCGGTGCATAGTAGCAATTCTTACCCCCTCGAAAGAACGATCATCAGTCTTATTCGCCTTAATCTCAAATGACTTAATTCCTGATCTCTGTAATCCGGAAATATAATTGTCCAGTAACTTATGCGTTCTTGCAACAATACAGATATTCTTCTGCTCTACACCACTTGCTTCGAGTTCCTTAATCTTGCTCACGATGTAATCAAGTTCTTCTTCAGGTGTACCGAACTTCTTAATCTCCGGCTTGTCTCCATGAGTCAGTGACTGACATCCCTTGCCGTTATCGTAGTCTTCATCAAGGTCATCAAAGGAAACTCCATTTAATAGCCCAAATGCAAACTTGCGAATTTCTTCCGTGGTTCTGTAATTGATGCGCAGATAACTACTTCTTCCACGAACATTAATTCCGCACTTCGAAAGAACAGCTTTGTTTTTATATATACGCTGATGGGAGTCTCCTACAATAAAAATATCATTTTCATGCTCATCTCCAGCCAAAGCTCGTAAAAGCCTAAATGCGCTCGGACTTAAATCCTGACCCTCATCAACAATGATTGACGTATACTGCCCGGTAAGTCGTTTACTTTCAATGATTTTTCGACATTCATACATCGCTGTTTCCACGTCGCGCTGTTGCTTTTCGTTCATGATGTTCTGATATTCATCGAAAACATCCCAAAGCAGCATACGTACTTTTCTATCAAGGCGCACTCCTCTACCAAGGCGCGGTGCTTTACAATAAGCCACCTTATCGTATACTTCCTGTGCCTGAACAACCTTTATCCACTCGTCTTTATAGAAGTTCTCTACAAAGCTTAAATCTCCACCTGCAATAGCGATGGCATCTTTCCATGCTTTATCTACTTCATCGTCATAAACAATCTGATACTCATACCCTTGTCTGCGTAAGAAATTCGATACCCATGCATCAAGATTAATTATGTCGATACGCTTCATTTCCTCAGCAGTGCAAATCTTTCTTAGGTTATCCTTAATATCTTCTGCAAGATTCTTAGTATAGGTTGTGAACAGGATCTTTCCTTCACTTCCGAGAGAGCTTGCAAGCATTTTTGCCCTATGCATCGCTACAACAGTTTTACCGGTTCCTGCTCCACCCAGGACTCTTGCAGGACCATTAAATTTTTTCCCAACAACCTTGCGCTGCGTCGGATGTAGGAAAATTCTCCACTTTTCCAGAGGCTCCTGCATTATCGCCTGAAGTTCTTCTTCTCCTTCAACAATGACAAAACTCTTCCTGCTGGCATCAGTTTGTAATGCAGCAGCAAAATCATTGTCTTTTACCTCAACATGCTCCGTTTCAGGATAAAGTGTCGATAAAACTTCTTCAGGTGTAAAACCGTTTCCAAGCCATTCCAATCCTTCAAATGCATCCTCAGGAATAGCAGCCTTTAACGAATGTAATCCTTCAAGCGTCTTAATAGCTTTCACCATAGGAAGTTGTTCTTCAGGCAAACCAATCTTTGCAAAAATCTCATCAGAAACATTTGCAAAAAGAGCCGGTTCATCTATACTCTTCTGTTCTTCAATAACCTCTTGAACGTCGAAGATTTGCACACTTCCGGTAAGCTTATTAATTGAACATTTCTTTCTTTTCGCCCAATCATAAGCTTCATCATGATGATCAACCCAAAGCAGTATATAAACATTGCTTTCCGGTTCACGTACCACAATACCTCTGTATGCATCATCAATTCTTACAGAGCAAATATTCTTATCGATTCCCTCATTAATCTTTTCAAAATTGATACCAGGGTGAGTAGGATCATTTCTAAACTTATTAAAAAACTCCGTAACCTTCCCCTGTTTTTGTCTGGGCAATGCCGCATATGCTGTTAAAAAATCAGCCGATATAGCTACTGTAGGCTTATTACTCATTTGCTGCTCCTCCAAACACATTTATATTTATTTCTTCACTACTAAGCAGAACAGTCCAGCCATTAGACTTAAATACATCCGTGTATACTTCCTGCTCCGGTAACAACCATGCAATCTTTTTGTCTTCCCAAGCCATTTCAGCTTCAGCAATCGTTGCTCCAGATGAATCATCAGATAACTCATACCCAATTACGCTCGGTGCAGGTATTCCGTTTCTGTGCATCTCCATAGCACATGTAATAGCAATGTCATCAATGAATTCATCCATAAGATCATTCCACTTTTCATCGACGACAACATCTGCGCTCACTACAACGTTCGTTGTCTCTTCCTCAGGAATAATACTGCCAAGAATTGCATAAACAGCTTTGCTCATACCAAGTCTTGATAAGAAGATGGAGCCTGCATTAAACTGCATTACATTTACAAAGTGCCAATAGCCGTTCCAATCTTCTTCGTACTTATCTGTACGAGTGCTCGGGTCGTCATTAAGGATTGCAGCAATATTGAACTTTGCATCCATTTTCATGCTGGTCATTTCAGTCATTGATACTTCAGAAATAACCTCAATATTACCCATATCTTGTCGTGGATACCACATTCCAAAGATAGCCGTTCTAAACTCATCCACGCTGTCTATTGAATTAATTGAAGTTAACACTGGCTTCCATCTGTTCGCCCACTTGTTGTACTCCATCTCATTACCTATAGTTGACATCTCCAAAAGCGCAAGCGCATAAGCTTTTGCATGTGTGCTAAACAGGCGCTCCGAATCAGGATTTGAAAGATAGTTTACAAGCAGTTCGAAGCTTCCTTCCTTTTCAGGATCAATCTCTTCAGCATGAAGATCTTTAACTGTCTTTCTATAAGCTGTAGGCTGTATCATCTTAGCAGACAAAAGTGCATTTGTTCTGTAATCGCCTTGACTCTTAAAAATGTTATGAACATCTTTATAGGTAAGAGACCAAACCCTATATTTACCAGACAGTATGATAGACATACGCTTCAAAGTATCGTCTTCAACTATATCCTTGTGGTAATAATATCCATCCGTAAATACCGCTATAGGCTTCTGATCACCAGTCGTTCTCTTAGGCCGAAGCACAAAATCAGGTCTGCACTTTACAGCAATTCCTTTAGTAGCATCAAAATCAACCTGAGGCTCAATAGTCCATAAAGTATCACCTACCTGCAGCGAATAACCTTCTTTCTCGTTTACCAAAGTCTTATGGATTCTGATTGGTCTTTCCGCAGTGCTAAGTTTTTCAAAAGCTCCAACAAATTCTCTTTCAAGCTCACTATCAAATAAGTGATTAGTGTCTACCTGCGCAAGCTTCTTAATCTCGGTTCTATTCTCTTTTCCACTCAGTATTGTCTTTAACAGCGCTATTGCTGAATCTCTTGAAATCTCGCCAATATGCTGACTCTGTCTGTAAGCATATAAGCACTTATAGCATCCATCTTTCTGAGGATCGTCATTACAACTACAGTGCTCCATAGTTTCCAGTGCACCTTCAAAAACATCTATAATTCCGTTTTCCTCATTCATAAGCTGTTTCAAGTAGCCTGTTCCACCGGGAACAGAATCATAGATAACCAAGTACTGTTTTCTATAATCCGCCTCAGGAACCGGTACTTCAGATACTGTTGCTCTTAAGTGATCTACATTACCGAATTTCTTCTTCATGCCGAGCATAAATGCTGCAACAAAAGACTCCACTCTGACATTTGTTGCATCCATTGTCGTTGCTGGTATAAGCAATCGTAATGCCTCTGTCTCAAACTCTCTGTACAAGAAGAGACATTCTTCATAAGGGTCTGTAACAATTGTTTTATCCTTTACCATCTTACAGAAGCGAGAATGCTTAGGCTGTTCACCCTGAATCTGAATCTTTCCGCAGTATTTACAGATGGTAAATCCCTTTCTTACTCCTTCATGACCGGCCACAAGCAATTTATCTCCGGTAATCGACTGCTCACCGAAATTAATTTCACGCATCGTTGCTTTCTGAAGGAATTCATAACCCCATTTAAACTCTTTGTTATCCATCTCAAAAGCTTGGATAACATCTTTATCTTCATCTACTTCTACAAGAAGTTCCTTGTCGTAGAACATAGATGCTCTATCTTCACTGTCATCACTAATCTGGCTGTCCTCCTCTTTCATATTGGAGTAAACCATCTGCACCTTGAACATTGAGCGAACCTGTCCTGCATCAGCCCATCCAGGATTACCGCACTTAGGACATACATGGACAGGCGTACTTGAATCCTCAATAGAGGCATGAGAACAGTTAGGACATAATCTCCACGGCTCTGCTTTAGCAGTGTTTATATCAACCTGATCAATCGTGAGCTTATGTCCTCCGGCATAAAAGCTATTCAGCGGAGCAAACTCACTGATTGCAGCAGAAGCAGACCTATTGTATTCATAGGTCGTGCTTTCGTACTTATTCTTCTCCCTATCGTTCTCATCCTTTTCAACTCTTGTGAGAACGGCCTTCAGTACAATACCCGCCTCAGGGAATGCGTAATTAGGCAAGAGTCCTGCATCCGAAAGGAAATTAAAAACATTCTTATCGTTAATCTTTGCAACAACACTCGTCCAAGCTGCTCTCTCTGCTTTAAGTTCCTTAATTTGTTCGTCATAAGATGAATCTTGTGGCTTGTCTTCAAGCTCTTTGATCATCTTTGTAAGTTCCTTAATACTGCTTTGGATTCCGTCTCTTTGCTTTTTCAGGTCATAAAACTCATTGTAAATTTTAATATGCATAGGGCTGCTCGTTGTGCCCTCGCCCATTGCAAATGCCTTTATATCTTTAATTGCGTTTTCATCGAGTCCGTCACCATTTCCCGGATTAACAGAGAATGTCTGAATGAACATTCTGACAAGCTTTGCCATGTTATTCTGAACATAGTAAAGAAAATTATTCGGGAAACGATCTTTTGAAGTCTCGTCTAATTTAGCAAGGCATTGGCTTACCTTATCCGGAACAGAGGCTGTTCCGGACTTAACCCAGCAATCCATACAATATGCAGTAAATTGTCTTGCAAGTACAGCAGATGCCTTAAGAAATACCTTCGGCGGCTCAACAGCCCCTGCAATCATTTCCATAGGATCCTGGTAGAAATAAAGATCATGAGGTCTCGAATTTGCAATTGCTACCGTCAACGCATTACCATCTTTACGTCCACCACGTCCTGCTCTTTGAGCATAGTTTGCCTGTGCTGGCGGTATGGAACTAAGTATTACAGTTGATAAATCACCTATATCAATACCCATTTCAAGAGTAGGGGTGCATGATAAAAGATTCGGATCCCAAGGCCTTTGATTCTCTTTTGTCTTCTTAAACTTACGCTCCAGATCCTCTCTGTCATCTCTTTCAAGAAGACCTGTATGCTCCTTAGCAACAATACGCACCAGTTCTCCTTGGCTATACAATTTTCCGTAGAAATCTAAACCTCGATCTTCTGCAATGTGCATGTGTCCATTGCAATCATGTCTCGTACAGCATGCTCCCTCAAATAATTCTGCATCTACGTCTGACATAGAAATCTGAGTTCCGCATTCATCGCAAACAAGCTGTTTCACCTTGCTCGTAACCTTGCACTTCTCAGGATTTATGGACCAAACATCTACGCTATCAGGTGTTTCCACCTTATCAAGTATTCCGGCTTTGGTAAGTTCTTCAAGAATAATCTTCATTATGTCAGCAGAATCTGATTCAAGCGAAAACTCTGGAAGATACTTCTCTATCCACCTTGCGTACCATGACTTTCCTTCTATACTATCGAAGCCCTTCATTTTCTTAGAGCCACGGTTTATCGCAACAAACTTCGGAACGTTCAAACCTCTATTAACACCTGGAAGCCATTTTTTTCGTTCATTAGAAAGATGGTAATAGTTTGCTCCGTTCTGGATAAATTGATCAAATGCATAGTAACTAAAGGCACCATTGGTTTTCATCTGATAAAGAACACCAAGCACCATTCTTGAAAAAGTTTCGACATCTGCACTCTGCAATCTGCCAACTTCATTCGCAACCCGTTCCATTATTCCCGGAATAGCTTTTTCGTATTCAAATGAAAGCACCGAACACCCTGCTTTTTCAAGAGTTCTTCCGATTCTTGAAAGGATTCCGTACTCCATTAAAATCTCATATTTAAATCTCTGCTCAACAAAACTTAGTAGGTTAGCTGCATCATCATCCTTTCGAAGTGAACCTTCGCTGCACATTCTTTCATATGCCCGCATCCATGTAAGATTTGCAGGAATAAAGTTAGCCACGAAATACTCATCACCAAGAAAGTTTTTCCAATAGGCAACAACCCTCTGTATGAACTCATCAAAAGAGTATTCTTCAGAATCAATATTAATAAACTGAGTGATTGCGGTTCTAAGCCCAAACTTCCAAGTTCTTGAATTGTAAAAGCCCGCATGATGAGCTGCATCCTGTACGTTATCCGTAAAGGCTAAAAGCTTCTTATCATCATTAAATTTCGAAGCATAAAGTTCGGAAATCCCAGCACTTATAGCCGTAGCACTTCTCAAACCAATAAGGGACATTGTTCCCTTACCGTTACAGAAAGGACACTTATATGCTTTCGAATTATTTCTTCCTTCAGTCTTCAGATCAGGAACCCAAATCGGAATCGTTTTATGACCATTAGAACAAAGTGTTCTATTAGGCTCATCAAACATGATTTCCATGCATTCCGGGCACAATCTCATACGATTGTTTATATTGAATGCCTCTTCACCCTCTTTATGAGGGAACATAATCCTAACCTTTGAATCACCGGAGAAAAATGCATTATAAAATGCTCTAATATCCCTTATTTCAACACTTCCGTTATCTTCAACAGAAGCCCATCCAGTCTGGCCGCATTCTCGGCAGTTGATTACCGGTAAATAATGCTTTGCTTGTTGTTCATTCAGATCCGTTGAAAGCGCATACTTAATATCCTTCTCAGCCACTTCACCAACAAGTCTTCGAAGTTCACGCATCCATACCTGTACTTGAACATTCAAAAATGGACGTAACTTACCTGAAGACGTTTTAGTTCTGGCATGAGAAATCAACGCATATAAAGCATCAATAACTATACATGCCAGTTCTTCGCCAAGCTCCGCAAGAAGCGGAAATCTCTTAAGTAGGTTTTCATATGCAAAGGAATTCTGCATGTAAGATCCCTTTGCTTCCGCAATGATACTCTGAGCAAAATTGTGATGCATAAGCTTATTTCCAAGCTCGACTCTTGCATCAGCGCTCATAATATCAGCTTGTTTTGTGCCCTCTTCTAACCAACAGTCTACAGCTGCATATAAATACTCTTTTTCGTCTTCTCCAGAGGACAACTCCTTCATTCTTAACGCTTCTTCTCTAGAAGGAATCTTATAATCATTGACATCATAACCCGCAAAGAATTCATCCGAAGATAATCGATCCTCGGTGATAACCGAATCCTCATCAAATATCTCACCAAAAACATCAGCCGCATATTCTCTAATGCTTTTTGCACTATCTTTTGCTCCCATAGTTGCGGAAGTTCCAATGCAGCAAATCTGACCCGGCAATACATTAAGACGAGCTTTCAATCTCCTTAACAAGCAAGCCAAATCTGTGCCCTGTGCACCATCGAAAGTATGAAGTTCATCTACAGCAATATATTTCAATGTGTCAGGAAGATTATTTTTCCAAAGCTCCGCATCTTTAGGTCTGACCAAAAGATAATCAAGCATCTTATAGTTAGTCATAAGAATATCCGGAGGCGCTGCAAGAAGGGTTTCATGGTCAGTAATAACTTTATCTGGAAGCATCATCTTTGAAGACGAACGTTCTTGTCCTCCAACATACATTCCAACACGAATACCTGCAGACTTAAGTTCTTCACTACCATCAACCAATTCTGCAATACGCTTTGCCTGATCGGATGCCAAAGCATTCATAGGATAAATGATTAAAGCTTTGATTCCTTTCTCTCCTCGATGCTTATAGCAATACTCAAGTATAGGATACAAGAAACACTCTGTCTTACCTGATCCTGTTCCCGTAGCTATCAGGGTTGACCTTCCATCTTCCCCAGTAAGACGTTCGAAAGCTCTTTGCTGATGAAGGTAAGGGCTAAAAGGCTGATGAATTGACTCAAACAGATTGCTGTCACCCTCATAGACACGAAAAGGGAGACGCACTGCCACATACGGTTCGTGGAACACTGCATCTTTTGTATTTAACATATTCCTAATGGACCCTTTAAAAATCGGGTTTGTAATAGGAAATGAAGTATCAATATAGTCAATCAGACCTTCCTGATATTGTCTTGCAAGAATTGATGGTAACATCCTACTATCCTCCTACCAATTAGCGCCCTGCATACTTGGTTTCAAAAGCCTTCCACGCATCGTCATAATCTTTCTCTCTATCACATCTATCAAATGGAGCTTTATATATTAATTTCTTTTCTCTTTTGCCGGATGGTAAAGTATCATCAGAGATAATTTGTGCAACCTCTCCCTCTGTATAATCCTTAATTTTTTCCCATTCCTGTCTAGAAAGACCAACGCCAGTCAAACTTCTATTTGAAGTAAACACAATCTTCCCTTGCGAATCGTACCACGTATCAGCTTCGTATTGTTTTAACACTGGAAACTGAATCCTATAAATCGTTTTTAACTGATCGCATGTCATGCCCAAAGCCATTGAAACTAAAACATCCAATTCAACTAATGCTTGTCTTCTTGAATAGTCTACCCTTAAAGGTGTATTCCAATCCCATAATGCACCTAGCGATTCATATATCTTATTGTTAAGTCGCACATCTTTTTTGGTCCAACAGCACTCCTTAAAGGACGGCCTATAGTTATCCTGCCACAATTCAGAATAGTACTTATTTAGGCAATTCAATAGCAAGCATCTTACAACAATATCTTCTCTATACTTCGAATCAGATATAAGCGGGAAGTGAGATACTATATCGAATCTTATATTAGCTTTTCCAGCAATCTTTACAAAAAAATCGTACGGTAAAGAAGCCATAACACCTGCATTTAATACTAAGTCATTTTTCATTGCCATACTAAAAATGCCATCTATATGTGATGTTTGAGGCGCAATTATTGCTGGTAGCAATGTTCTTTCCCCACTTCGATTAAGCATTTTTCTCATAGCTATCCTGTACTCGCTCAAATACGAAGAACCCCAATTTGTTATGGGCAGTTTTCTCTCGTATTCCACATTTTCCCTTCCGGGCATGTAGTTTATACGTTGAATATAATCCTCTGAAATATCAGTCAAATCTATTTTGTCAAAAGCTCTATGTGATGGGCAGTTTTCTTGAGAGTTTTGATAAATAGGGCAAGCCACACCAATGTGAGGGCCCGAATAAACAGTATCACTTGGAGTTGACGGATAGTGAACATCTCTTTTCATCAACCCTTCAAGTTGGCTTCCCGTCTCTTCAAACATAACAGTAGCGCACACATCATCTTCAATATCTTTAAACGTCCTCTTTTGTTTTTCAAAACAACTCATTACAGACATAAGTTGCTGTGCGTGAACAATAGGAAGACTTGTTTCCATATCGTTCTTCCCATCACCAAAAAGATTTGAGAAAACCTTTAATTCATCTGCTCCGACATGAATTATCCTATCTTTGCATCCGCGAACTGACCAATTATCGTTATCATCTTTTATACCCTCCACGGGAACATTATCAATTTCAAAACATTCATCTATCGTATATGGAGCAAAGAGATTAAAAATTGCTATAAACTCATTGTCCTCAACGTTCGAATAAACATTTAAGCCAAACTTCATGGCATTTCCAACTTCACGGAACAATTTCAGCTCATTTTCAAATCTGAAATGCATTTTTAGTTTCGGATATAATAGTTTTCTAAGCGTTCCTCCATTGGCATCATCATATACGCTGTTGGGGTGAACAAGCGATACTACACCATGAGAATTTCCAATGCCCCATGCCATTGGCAAAAAGCATTTGAATAAATCTGTCTGTTGTCCTGCCAGCTCTGGATAATTAGAACTTGCATTATAATAATTCAATGCCCCCGTAATACCCTCGAACTGAGAAATATACATTAATCTATTATCTCTTTGAGAAAGAATTTCATCCCTAAGATTTGTTCTCAAAGCTGACGACATCTTTTTTATGATAAGGCGCGGATTTAAGTCACCCAAAACACTCGTTTCATTCCATTCCAGCTTAATCCACGGAGGATTTCCTATAACTAAATCAAATCCACCATTTCCTTCAAAAATATCAGCAAACTCTAATTCCCAATGCTGAAATCTTTGTTCTTTAGCGACTTGATTAGCTATAGCAAGTCTTTCGCTCCGTTCCCGCAAATCGTCAAGACACACTTCACCCAAATCCTGATACTGAGCCTTAAACTCTAGAGCCAATTGATCTCCTTCAGTGATGATAGATAATCCTGTTCCATCATTGTTCATGACAAATGTCATCTGACCGCTTGAATTAACATTAACAGCTTTAATATTGCCCTCCAATATCAATGACATATCAAAGAAAAACTCCTGTCTAGATGGAAGCAATTCTGCTTTATCAATAGGCCAGAACCAAAGGGCACACCAATAATCCATTGCTGCTTTCAAGCGAGCATACGGTCCTGCATTCTGTGCACGTTCAGACTTGAACAGTTCTCGATATATAGCATCTTTTTCTCTTATAGTTTTATGTGAGCTCTCCCCTGTTTCATCGTGTCCATATACACTCAAAGGTTCATATGTTGCCTTTTCTATTTTTCTTCTTTCATCAGCAGTAAGTTTCCAAAGTTTATCTATACTTTCAGATAATCTCAATACGGTCTGAATCTCGTCTTCACTAAACTTCGCTGTGAATCCCTTGTTCCATTCCTTTAACATTTTGATTCTGTCAGGTTCAAGACTTTTTATGACCTTATCGGTATAATTTGCCATTCCAGGATCGCCAAGCAGAAAATGATATATTTCCTTCGTATGCTCATGCTGGCCTTTTTTTGTTCTTTCCTCTCCAGGCACAACTCTTCTCGGAGCTTTTTCGTACCATTTACCGGTTTCAAGTAAAGTCTGAGAATAAACCTGTCTTTTAGCACCAATAAGAGAATTGCCGTTTACGAGCTGTGTACCAAACCATGGTACATATGCTCCCTTATAAATCGTGTTAAGCCACAATGAAACCTCCGCAAGCTCGACAGCCACCGGATTAAGATCACATCCATATACATTTCTATCTGCGATGTACATTTTGACTTTCTGTAATTCTTCAAAACGTTTATCGTAGCTGATTATTTCTCCTAATTCTTCTTGTTTTTTAGTAAGATATGCTTCGGCAAGCTGGTTGATTGCTTCATTTAAGAATGCTGCACTGCCCATGGCCGGTTCGCAAACTGTAAGATGCAAGATTTCATCCGCAGTCTTATCCTTTAGAAGTTCTTTCAATGCATACTTAACAAGGCACTTTGTGAGTACCTCCGGAGTGTAGTATGATGCAGACTTTTCACGCTCTCTTCCGGCTAGTCGATAAATAAAGGTTCCCTTCTCATACATTCGAAGTTGACCCTTTTTCTCTCCTGACTCATATCGAACACGCTCAGTCTTCTCATCATAGTTTTCTAGTTCATTCTCTTTTACGAAATATCCAACATCTAATTCATTAAACTTATCTCCGGCGCGTTTTACCTCGTATAAATCTTCCTCTGCAATAAATCCTCTGTAGCTGAGGAGAGCTTCATATACTGCCCCCATCTGGTTAATACCAAGTGCAGAATATGATATTCTTCCTTTTCTTTCTTTAGAATTAGAAGGTCTTGAGATGCTCATAAGGTCAACTATTTGAAGCATCGCGCTATTACGAAGTCTTGCTTTAGTAATAAGCTTTGTGTATTCCGGATCAAAGATATGAGCCTTCAATGCTTCAATCGTAAAGGCGTCATGCATAGAATTCTTCTCTATCTCTATAGCCTGCTTATACTGCTCCAGATTTTCCGGATATCCAAAATATGTCATATGAAACAGTTTCTTGAGCGTATCATCAATGTAATACCCCTCGGATAACGCTTCGCTATCTTCTTTTACCTGATCACATACATCTCTTAATCCCTCAAGAGAATATCCCTGAACATAGGTCTGTGATTTCATCGGTGCATAACCAAGTTCCGGTCTTGCCTCAATAAATAACATGAAAAGGAAACGGTACATGTATCGCAGGCACTCAAGAGTAAGTTCTGAAGCATCAACAGGATTCTCTTGCAAATTAATTCCTTGTCTCGTTTTCATGTCATAAATGACTTCGTTGCCAAGAATCTCAATACTCTCTCTTAATGCATACTTAAGAGCATCAGAAACGCCCGCACTATGTTTGTGCGAATTTTCATCTAGACTATCTAATACGATTGAACCATCTGTCGGGCAAAGACTCTCTTTGTGAAGCAATACAGTCATTGCCATAAAAGTAGTCTCCTCATGGCGACTGTAAATGTCCTCCATCATGAATTGAAGGTATCTTTTTTCATTCCATTTATTTCTGTCGATAAGTGCAATCTGATTAATACCAATAAGCAAAATAAACCTAGGTGCTTCTTCACCGGCAAAAAATAACTTAGCAAGAATGTCATCATTGATTGCCTCAATAGAAGTCCCCAATTCTTCTTCATCATCACTATGCTCAAAAATACGACCCTGAAGAATATCATCCTCTCTCTCATCTGCAACAGAAAGAAATGCCCACAAGAGCGGTGCCCCATTTGCCTTTGTTTCCTCGTGGAAAATAGGTACAGATAATCCATCCGACAATTCCTGTGTAACACTATTTATATTCTCGTATCCAAGGGCATTAAGATAGAGAGTTGCTAACTCCTGAACCAACGGCTTACTTGCCTCTTCATTTTTTGAACGAAGATAACGGTCTCTTAAGCCATAGTATTGCGTTCTAACGTCTCGCAACTTTTTCCAAGGCAACTGTATTTCCTCGTTCCTCTCTCTTTCTTTCCAACCCTTTATAGTATCTTCAGCGTTCTCCTGAAAAATAGATGTGAAGTAATGATTGGTGTAGTATTCATTTTTATTCTCAATACCTGTAAGAATCATTTCCATACGTTTATACCCCTGTCACTACTGCAATAATTCTGATATACGGGTTCTCCTCAATCTCTAATGTGTCCTTCTCCCAATCCATGAAGTTGGAAAAGATTGCCTCTATCTCTCTCTCCTTCTCAGATTTCTTGCGTTCAATTCCAGCAATTCCAATGTCAGCAAAAGAAAGCTGTGCATCTTTGTGACGTTGCTCAAGTTTTTCAAGCCGCTCCATTTCTTCATAGATGTAAGGATCTGTTTTGTCTTTATACTCCGTACATTTCTCAGACATTATTTTCTTAGCTCTTTCAACTACATCCGAGAGCAACACCTGTCCCTTTTCAATTTGATTCTCTGAGACAGTTTTCACATTTGGCATTTTTTCTTTTAAATGTGTTTTCTGCATTACTTCACTCATGCTGAGAATCTGAGTGAACCGCCCATCCTGATATGCCACTCCAAACCATTCATCAACAACAGTTGTTGACTTTCTGTTTGGAATGAGTCCCGATACTAAAAAGATCATCTCATTAGAGCCAATACTATTAGACAGACCAAGAACCGGAACTTCGCTACGTTTGTAAAATACCCCGGCTTTATCCTCAATCCAATTGAAAATTGGATGAAGCTTCCACAAGTACTGTGTTGCTGGCCAAGCAGTCTCAGCCAAGTCATTCTGCATGCATCTCTGCATATCTTTTAGGCAATATGCTTTATCCGGAGAGAGTCTAAGATAATCATCTGACGGCATTGCTTCCGGAGGCATCAGCTTACGTATTTTCTTTTTAACGTTATCAGTAAGCTTAATCTCCACTCCCTGTGTACCGGTCAAATCAGAATACTTAATCTCTTCAGTATCTGTAAAAATATCCAGGGCGTTCTTAACATAGTCAAGATCGGAGAACAGCGTTTCTTCATCGCTATACTCAACCTTAACTTCTTTATCTTCACCGAGTCCCATGAGCAACTCTAATGGATCAAACTCGTCCTCATCTGAATCAAGTTGCTTCTCAAACGCTTCCGCTCCTTCTCCACTTTCAATTGCTTTTGCGGTTTCTTCTTCCTCTTCCTCTTGATTGAACTTTCCGAAAAGCATTGCGGGATCGCCTATATTCTTTAATGCCTGCTCTTCTTTCCTTACGAGGATTTCCATGATACGAGCATCGCCCTTAATCCTCGGGTTGCTACTGTCAATAAGCATATACCTTATATCTGGCTGCTCATGCTGACCATATCGATCAATACGACCATTTCGCTGTTGGAATACCATCAGTGACCACGGAATGTCAAAATGAATCAACCTATGAGAAAGATAATGCAGATTAATACCTTCCGAAGCAACATCAGACGCAACAATAACTCTAATCGGTGATTCTGCTCTACCAAATTCATCAACTATTCTCTGAAGGTCCTTATCACTCATACCACCATGCATGATCTCTAGTTGCTTATCAGATAGACCCAAATCCTTCTTAAGATTCTCCGCCAAGTATCGCATTGTCTCTATTCGCTCTGTAAAGATTACGAGACGATCATTATTTTTTGATACACTCCAGCCATACTCGTCGCTCTTCAAAAGTCCAATTAATTTAGCATAACGCGAAAAATCTGCAGGCTGAATCAATTCCAGTGCTGACTTTAATTCTTTGAGCACTGCAATATCTTTCATTGCCGCATCTGTATATTTCTTTTCAAGTTTTCTTATTCTCGCATCGATACTCTTAATGCAGGCTGCAGGACTGGAGAACAATGACTTCTCCAAACTTGTCTTGAAGAGTATTCCTTTCCCCCTTGCCTTGGTCTCATCCATTTCAAGCTTCATATCTGCAAAAATGTCATATGCAGTTTCTTCTCTTGAGGACGCCATGCACCTCTCAATGGTAATCCTTCGTTCCTTAAATGCGCCGGAAACCTGATCCTGAATATCTTTCTTAAAACGTCTGATGAGAAGTCCTTCGATATCATCTCTTGTGTAATTCTGTTCATCTGCAATAGCTGTCGGATCAAGCATGTTCATAAGAGATGCCACAGACTGTCCTTTACCATCGTGAGGGGTTGCTGTAAGCATAATAAGTGTGTCAGACCTATTTGCCAGGAGCGAAGCAAGTTTGCTTCTCTGCGAACTTCTATCGCCTCTCTTTGCGACATTATGTGCTTCATCGATGACAATAATATCCCACCAGGCATTCTCGAGATGCGTACGATAATCCAAATCATTCTTCAATGTATCGACAGAAATTATGGTTTTGTCATAATAGAAGAACGGATTATAATTTGTCGGGAGCTTTGCTCTAACACTTTGAATCCTTGATGAGTCAAGCCGCACGAGTGGGATTGTGAATCTATTCCACATTTCTTTTTGGAACTGTGTCATCATACTCTTTACAGTAACTACAAGAATCCTCTTCCCCTTGCCCCTCGCTATCAGTTCAGACATCAAAATTCCAGCCTCAAGCGTTTTACCAAGACCAACTGTATCAGCAATCAAGATTCTCTGACGAGTTTTGTTCAACGCCATCTGAGCCGGTTCGAGCTGATAAGGCATCAGATCCATAGCCGCCTTATCACCAATATGTATTTTGTTATCCGTAGGAATCTTTCCCCTCCACTGACTCTCGATATATACTTTTGACTTTCTAAAGAACGCCGAATCATCCGGAACAAGAGTAACCTTCGCCGGATCAACAATCTCAATATCATTCTCGACATCCACCATGAACATCGACTCATAGTCTTTAACAAGCTGAGAAAGACCTATAACATGTAAGGTCTGATTTCCCAAGCTATTTCTCTCAACTTTCTTTACCATCCACTCCTCGCCGCGAACTATGATTCGCATGCCAGGCGCATATTTAACCTCAACCTGTTCCATAAAACCCATCCTTTACGTGTCAGTCTTCGCTTCCGTTTTTTGTATAGCTAATCAAATCGCCAAAGTCACAGTCATACTTTTCGCAAATCTTTTCCAGGATGTTAATTGATACAGCATCCCCTTTGCTCATCTTGGCTAAAGTGCTGCTGCTGATTCCAATGTCATCTATCAAGTCAGTTTTCTTTTTGTTTTTGTCGATCAGTAGCTTCCATAAACCGTTGTATGATATAGCCATTCCATTACCTCACGTTATTAATCTGCCTCGATTTAGCTGAGGACAATCAAGGTTAACAAATACGAGGTAATTATACCACAAGCCAGCACCAATTTGAAACAAAAGATTTGTAAATGCGAATATTTTTTTCTTAATTAGCTATAATGTATTTGAAATCAGTTCGTTTTATTTCAAAAAAGTGCTTTTTTCTTCTCTCCCACCTTCCATTATCCACATTTCGTGTCCCAAAAAACGGACTTCAACTAAGTTTTTCACAAATTGGCAAGCAATGTCTGTGTCCAGACAACTCACTTCGCTCGACTTGTTGGGAGTTGCTCCCAATCCCTTCAAACATCAGATTTACATCTGCTGATCTACGCCCCGCTTTGCGGTGCTGAGTGCACTTCGCTGAATGCGAAAATAAAAAAAGAGGGGCATCCCATCAGATCGATTTCTGATGAAATGCCCCATTGATCACAGAGACTCTTCTTTCATTTTTGCTTTTTCCTTCTCGCGGGTTTCCGCTTCTTTTTCAAGGTTCAGGAACCGTTCGATATCGTATTTTGCCGTAGCAAAGTCCGTCATCTCCTGCTTGGCTTTCCTGTATTCCCGGTACGCCTCCTTTTTCTTCGCCAGGAGTTCTGCGAATTCTTCATTCAGCTGTCTGACTGTCGGAAGCTTCTCCACACCCAGTTCCGAAAATGCCTGCTTCGCTGCTTTATGAAGAGTGATCTCTTCGCGGTGAGCTTCAAAAAAAGCTTTACTGTATCTCGCCTTTCGGTAGGCCACGTAGATATCTTTGGTCTTGGCATAATTCAAAATATGCGTTTTCAAGACTGAGATTTCCGCCATTCTTTTCTCTGCCGACTTGATCGTAGCAGACAGTTCGTTGAAGTGATCAGTAGCTTCCTTTGCTCTCTGACTTAAGGTTTCGAGGTCACGAATGTCATGCTCTTCCAGAAATAGAAGAACTTTAGCCACCTGCTTCACGTTGAAGACTTTTGCCCACCTTGCATATCCTGCACCTTTGCCCTGAGCAAGTTTTGCCTGGATATCGATGAGCATGTCCACTTTCTTTTCAGGCTTCGCATTCCGTTTCCGGATCTCGGGATCCCGCTCCATCTCACCGGAGATGATCTTCTCAAGATCGTCAGGTCTGTATCCTTCCCCCAGGGACTTAAAACGGATAAACCGCTTCTGGTCCTTCCCCTTAATCGCTGGATTCTTGCCCCGCTTGATCAGATACTCTTCTTCCTCTAGGAACCGAAGCAACTCCTCAAAATTTTTTGGATTCCTTGCAAGCCCCCGGTCGATTGCTTCACGAATTGCATCGCGGTAAGTATCGCGTCTCGGATAATCCGTGCGCTTTTCTCTGTCACGATAAGCCCGTGGCTTGATGACTGATAGACCGTGCTCCAAACACAATCCGTCACTGATCCGCTGGATAACAAAGGATGATAGAAAGAAGTTTTTGAATTTCCTGTCACAGGCAAGGTTTGTAGAATTAAAGATGATGTGATTATGAATATGTGCCTTGTCCGTATGAGTTGCAACGATGAATGCGTACTCACCTTTGGTGAATTTCATCGCAAGCTCATAACCGATGGCATTGGCTTCTTCCGGTGTAATCTCCCCCGGTTTGAATGACTGCCTGATCTGATATGCGATCACATCATGTGTTGGTACCCGGTGATCCTTCACGTACTCATTCCGGGCCGAATAGAACTCCTGATCAACGATCTCAGGATTGCACTCATAGGCAGTTACATATTCACCTTCTTCAGTTTTTTCTCCGTTCTTCGCATAATCAACTCTGTCTTTTAAGCACTGCGAGACGGTTTTTCCTTTGTTCTCATGCAAAGGGATCAGTCTTGTAGCTGCCATGAGTTCCTCCTTAAATACTTGATAATCGATCCAATATCTCACCCATCAGTTTCAAAATCTCCTGATGGCTTCTCTGTAGATCTTTGATATCCGCTTCGTAAATGCTGCCGGTTTCATTTGCTCTTTTCGCATATTGGTTCAGATTGTTGGAATTGATATGAAGGAGGCGAAGCACCTCCTTCACATCTGACAGATCCAGCTTGATCAGATAACCGTTCAGAGCCATTTTTCTGATAAATGCGCTCATGTTCTTCATACCGACCTCAGCCATTCGCTCATGGATCTGTTTCCATTCATCCTTCGTAACGCGGACATAGATCATTCCGTCCTGGCGTGCCATCAGACTCTCTCCAAATCCCCGCAAAGCACGCAGCCGTTTACAGCCTTCGGCTTATCAGGAACCGGCGCAACCTCCTGAAGCTTCTTCAGCACAGATTTCTTTTTCTGCTCTTCCTCAATAACATCAGCAGCTGTAACCTGGCACACTGGTCTCGGCTCCGGCAGATTATTGATCACTCCATCAAAGGAATTATCATTCTGCTCTACCATATCCTCAATGCCACGCATGGGATTCCTGCTGACAGAAGGACCGGCACCGGGAGTTTCATCAAAGGAACCGGCAGACTCTTCGATCTCAGTTTCAACTACGCCGCCAACTTCATCCCATTTACGGATCTTTGTTTTTCTCTTTTTCTCCATATCACTTCGCTCCTTTCGAAAAATCTAATGTGAACTGTGCGGACCCGTTATCAGATACAGAAAGGACTACCGTGGTATCGTAGGTCTTTCCGGTTTTCAAGGATCTGCATTTTTTCAAATTTGCCTTGCCCTTTGATAAAAGCTGTTCCGCCACCTGCTTGGTCAGTTTCTTTGAGAGAGAATCGAAGAACCGGTTATCCTTCCAGAGCGCAAACTTGCACTCTTTGCTCTCACAGAAGAATCCCTTGGATTTCTCGATCACATCAGACCCGCATGCCGGACATTTACCAAGCGGCGCATACACCGGCTTCATCAAAACCTCTGCATCCTGCACAATCTCGTAGGTATCCACCAGTTCTCTCACCAGGCTTTCGATCTCTCCCATGAATTGATCTGAGCTATATGATTCCCTCTCCACTTCCAGAAGTTTTTGCTCCCATTCCGCAGTCATAGATGCAGACTGGATCGCTTCCGGGATGACAGTGATCAAAGCCTCACCCTTATGAGTAGGGATAAGATACTTGGTTTTCTTATCACCTTTTCTTTCGATAAATCCGATACGAACAAGCTTCTCAATGATGCCAGCACGAGTTGCCGGGGTACCAAGACCTTTACGTTCTGCTTCATCCGGAGTTTCATCACTGCCGGCTTTTTCCATTGCCGACAGAAGAGTGTCTTCCGTATAAGATTTAGGAGGGGAAGTCTTCCCTGCTTTCACTCCGGCCTGATTGATATTAATCTCATCCTCTTCGTGCAGATCCGAAATATCTCCAAGTGCAGTATCAGGATCATCCTTTTTCTTATCGCTGAACTTAGCAACGCCTTTCCATCCGGCATCGATCACAGCCTTTCCCTTGGCCGTAAATTTCTCATTTTCGCATTCAGCCTCTAACACAGCCTCCACATACTCACAAGGGCTTGAAACGGCCTCTAAGAGCCTTGTGGCTATAAGTCTAAGCACCTCACGTTCGCCGGTTGGAAGTTCGGACAGATCAGCCTTATCTGCTGATGCCGTAGGAATGATCGCATGGTGGTCTGTCACTTTTTTACTGTTGATGACCAAATGCAGATTTCTCTTCTCTGTAGTTTTGAGGCCACTGATCTTTTCAGCCTTTTCGATGAAAGTAGGGAGGCTCCCTTCCATATCATCCGTCAGGAATCTGCTGTCGGTACGAGGGTAAGACACCAATTTCTTTTCATATAGAGACTGAGTATAATCCAGTGTCTGCTGTGCTGTATAGCCAAGTTTCTTATTTGCTTCACGCTGCAGAGTGGTCAGATCAAAAAGCGCCGGAGCCTTCTCCTGCTTTTCCTTTTTCTCCGCCTTTGTGATCTTTGCTTTGCCTGCCAGCATGCATTTTGTAAGAAGCGTCTTGGCTTCCTCTCTGTCCGAAAAGCGCTTACTACCCAGATCTCCAATCTCGGTTCTTAAGATCACGGTGTAAAAATCTTCCGGTTTGAACGCCCTGATCTCAGCTTCACGCGCAACAGTAAGCGCAAGTGTCGGAGTCATTACGCGCCCTACATTTAATGTCTGACCATACAAAGAAGAAAAGAGTCTGGTGGCATTGATACCGACAATCCAGTCTGCTCGTTCTCTGCAGAGCGCTGCTTCATACAATCTGTCGTAATCCTCTCCATCTTTCAGATGAGCAAAGCCATCGCGGATCGCTTCATCTTCCATCGAAGAGATCCAAAGTCGTTTCATGGGTTTATTACATTTCGCTTCGTCATAGACGAGCCGGAAGATGAGTTCGCCTTCACGTCCGGCATCGCAGGCATTCGTAACACAGCTCACATCATCCCGGTGGAGTAATTCCTTCAATACCTTGAATTGCTTCCTCGTTGCGGAAGCCACCTGATACTGGAATACATCGGGAATGATAGGAAGGTCTTCTTTCTTCCAGGTTTCATATTTACTGTCATAGGTTTCCGGTTCAGCCAGTTCCACCAAATGCCCTACGCACCAACTTACAAGATAGCCACCTCCGGAGAGGTAGCCACCCTGCTTATCGGTACATCCAAGGACTTTAGCGATTGACTGAGCAACGGAAGGTTTTTCAGCAATAACTAAGTTCATTCAGATCCTCCTTAAATTGCTTCCTGAAGGTCCTTTTTAGAATCCTTCTTAGGTGATTTGGTTTTCTGTGACTTTGCCTTTTCTGCCTTGAGCTTTTCCTTAACGGATGTCTTCTTGGCAGTTTTCTTTTCCGGAGCCTGCTCGGGTTTATCAGCCTTAGGCTGTTCCACAGTAAGCTTGATAGGTCTGTCCGTTCCGTAAGTGCTGAAATCTACCGGAGGTTCGATCTTGATGAAGCCTACCGGCTGGTCGGCCTCCGGATTATCGAAAGGGAGCTCATCACCGTGAGCTGCGATAAACTCTTCTACTTCCTTTACCGTGTCACGAGCCTGCAGCTTCTCATCGATCTTTACGATCATGTCAGATGCAGTTTTACGGATCGTATCCAAAGAAGCCTTCAGTTCCGGCACTTCCTTATCCGCAGACCAGGTTGCGACATAAGCAAAGGAATAATCCGAAGTGTCAATGCCGTAATGCTGACAAACAACATAAGCCACGGATTCCGCTTCAGTCTCCTTCTGGTTCTTGGACTTCTTTTCGCCGGATGCATCCATGGCATCCTTTGAATGAAGTGCCTGATGTGCAGCTTCATGGATCGCAGTTTTCACGGTCTGAGCCTCGCTCATGCCCTGCTGGATAGCGATGCGGTTCTCTTCCAGGTGGAAGTAACCCTTGGCACCTGAAGGAATATCCTCGAAGGTGATCGGCACGGGAACCACTTCTTTGATCGCATCAAAGAGCGCGTTATAGCCCTCCACAGTTCCAGTAAGTTCTGCTGTTCCCAAAGTGGGAATCGGATCACCTTCGGTCTGACTCACATCAAAAGTGCTGACGGGCTTAAATGCATTCACCGTGATCTCCACGGTTTCCTTTACAGGCTCACCGTCCTTATCCAGGATGGGCTTCCCGGAAGGGTCTGTCTTATCTTGCTCTTTCTGCATCTTGTAAGGTGCTGGAGCCAGGATACGGATTCCCTTCTCGCCTTTTCTCACAAAACGGTTCATGTCCTTCCAGCCGGTGAACGACTGACACATGGTAGCATCAGGTCTCTGCAGCATGATCAGGATCTGATTGTTCACGGAATACCTGGGGAGCTTCGCGCAGAAGTTCAGATAATCCTTATAACCATCAGATGTGAAAATATCCTTTACTCCCTTTTCCAGTTTTGTAGTGATCTCTTCCATCTCTGCCTTGCGAGCTTCGGCTGCAGCCTTGGGATCAAATTTGCTTTTATCGAAATCATCCATGTTATTTACCCTCCTTTTCAGGTTTCCTGTTTACGTTTTTTGCCTTCTCTTTCATCTGAGAAAGTCTGTCCTTAACAGAAAGAGCAGGCTTTTCAGCCTGCCCTCCGATAGCATGTTTTGCGTATTTCATATAACGTGATTTTCTAGCCATTGTTCTGTACCTCCCCATTTATAATCGCGTCAAATGCCTGACACACATTGCATGCATCCAGGCAATCCTCGCCTTCTTTCGCTTCGCTTACCAGATATTCATGGGTAAATTCTACAAGCTGTGATTTAAAGTGAAAGCTCATGCAATGTACAATTTCCCCTGTTGAAACAAGGTAGTACACATCATAGAGATCGTACTCTGAGGTCCCATCTAAACACGATTCACTCATCTGGTAATCAAGTTCAAAAACATCCCCGTACAGATATGAATGCTCAAAAAACTCTCCGCACTCATCATGTCCGCTCATATAAGGCTTATACTCAAAATGCTCGAATATCTCGGGATAAAGACCGGCAGCATAGTAATCAACCACATAGTCTATAAGGTCCTCATCTCCTGCCTCTTCTCCGAAAAGTTCCTCAAGATCTCCCTCATAGCAGAGTGAGAATATCCTTCTAAGCCATTCCCTGAACGTTTCTTCTGAGATCATCTCTTGATTTGGCTTACACATTTTCATCATCCTCCTCGTCATCGTCCGGACCCTCATCATCAAAATCAATGATATTGGGATCTTCCTCTTCCGCTTTTTCATCCTCATTCATGATGTCGTCCACTTCATCAGCAAGACCATCGAGCAGATAGTCCTCCTCTTCCTCGTTGTAATCGGCATCAGGATCTTCCACGGTAGTTGCTGTAGGCTTCTTATTCTTCACCTTTGTGAAATAGAAATACCCGCCTGCACCGCCAAGAACCAGGATCAGCACGATAACTAACGCACCGGAGCTCTTCTTTTTCACGGGTTCCTCAGGCTCCTCAGCAGGCTCCGGCTCCTCTGTTGGAGTAGATTCCTCCGTAACCGTAGGTTCAGTCTCCTTTGCTTCCTTCTGAGCGATATAATCATTTACCGCATCCTCATCCATAAGAGCTAAGAGATCCGCCTCATCAACCATATTCAGGAAGTGAACAGTTTCTGTGCCGTTATCATCGCGGTCGATGATGATATAAAAGTAATTACCGGACTTGGTAACAACCGTGATAAACTGCTTCCCGGCCTGGCTGGGAGCACCATAATCATCCACAAGTGTCATATTGCCATCAGGAGTAAGCGGTCCCCATTCTTCCTCAGGTTCCTCCACAGGCTCAGGGTTTTCTGTAGGCGTAGGTTCCTCTGTCTCCTCATCGCCGCAGCAGAGAGTATAATCGATCTTACAGAGCTCACAGTCGGGATCGATGCAATCCTCTGTACACTTATTCTCGCAGGTGCATTCATATCCGCCTGCAAATGCTGTAATGGGTGTTGCCCCAAATAAAAAAGCTATGAAGATCATCACAGCCGAAATCAGTCTTACCTGTATTTTGTTTTTAATTCTCTTCATCTTCGAAATCCTCCGTTTCGTCTTCGTTTTCAGTTGCATCTTCAGCAGCGTATGTACTTCTGTCGGATTTTTCAACAAAAGTCCTTTCTGAAGTTCCTGCTCCAAGCTTTCCGCTTGTAGCCAGTTTCAAGAACTCTGCCAGCTGTTCAGGAGAGAGATTAAGTGCACCAACATCAGAAAGGATCTGACTGTGTTCTGCCTCCTTCAACTTATCCTGGGCCTGTCTGAGCTTTGCTTTATCATCTTCGATCTTCTGCTCCCAGCGCTTTACTTCAGCGCGGAGCTTATCAAGTTTTTCGTACATAAGTCCTCCTTATTGAATTCGTCCGTAGCAGTAAAAATGCTGCCGCCAATAGTTGCTGTCATAGCTTGCATACTGGATCGGATTGCCACAATGGATCATGATCTTATTCACCGGATCAACCACAATCCCAACATGACTTGCACCGGTTGTATCATAGGTTCCCTGGAAAAAGATCAGGTCACCGGGTTTTACATTTCCGGCGCTCACCCTGGCAGTCGCATTCTTCCATCCGTTGGCAGTAAGCCTTCCATAGTCCCATCCATTACCGGAGTGATTGATCACATAGCTGACAAAGCCGGAACAATCAAAACTTGTGGAAGGACTGGACCCGCCCCACACATATGGATAGCCCAGATACTTTTCTGCTTCGTTAAGTAGATTTGCAAACTGCTGATCCGTGAGATATTCCGCCGGAACATCATAGTCCTGATACTCTGCAGATACGCCCGGATTTGCATAAGGGTTATCACCGAAGATATCCGGTTTATTTCCTCGCATTTCGAGAAGTATCGCATAACGCCTCATCTGCTCATCGCTTAGTCCAAGAGCATTTACAGCAGCCTGAATACCATTGTTGGTAAGGGTTGTGTTCAAAATGTAATACTCGTACTCGACCTCCACCTCGTATGATTCATATTCCTGATAGGGAACCGATACGGTATAGGTGTACTCTTCGAGATGTCCGTTTACCATGCGGTAGCCGGTTCTTTCTTCATCGCGGTAATATGTCACCCAGTGCCACCTGGTCTCAGTTCTCGTCCTGGTCTCAACCACTCGCTGAATGCTCAGCGTATATTCATAGTCAAAAATCGTCTGGAGCATGGTCTGGACTTCACTTTCTGTATAATCCTCATAAAGAACTGTCAAAAGAGCTGCAAGTTCAAATGGATTATGAGAAATCTCACTGAGCGAATAGTTGTATTCATCGTATCCGGGATAATCCGTTTCGATGTTATCAATCTTCCTCTGCAGATCCGTTTCCAAGCTCTGATAATCTGCTTCAACCGCAATGATGTCAGCATCCTGAGCCGTAAAGCTTGTCGCTATGATCGTGTTACTTCCTCCACCTGCCATCATGGAACAGGAACTGAGCATGCTGGAAAGCAGTATGACGATGATCAGAACAACTCCTGCAATCAAAACTCCAAGAGGATGTTCTTCTATGAACTCCGTAACTGCCTCAGCAAGTCTTCCGGCCATATCCTCCGCTTTATCGACGAATCTCTTCATAAATCCGCCGGAAGCATTGGCTGTTTCCCTAGCCTGTTCCTTAAATGCCTGACGTTGAATTTCTTTCTTCATAAGCGATTTTTGCGCTTCATGGGCTGTGGTTTCTTCCGTAGCTGTAGCAACTTGCTTTCCTTTGTGTAGCTTATTGCTATAGCCGGTAGAGTTATTTGCCTTACCGGATCTCTTTTTGGCATTGTAGATTGCAACCTCCGCCAACTGTCCGCCTGCAACGATTGCCTCACCACCGGCATTCTGATCTTCATTTGCTTCATTCAGCTGATGCCTGATCTCGCTTGTAACAGCGATATTCTTTCTTGCAGCCTTTCTACCCTGCTTATGTATTTTTGCTGTCTTTTTGATCTCAAGCTTTGATTCAGCAGTATCCGCTTTCCCGGTACGAAGCTTTTTACGCATGGCCGCCGCACGGGAAGTCTCGTTCTTGAGCTTCCCGGCATGTGACCTGTTCTTTGTCTGGTTCTCGGGTTCTACGCGCCGTTGGGCGCCCTTATCCCTGGTGTAAGTCTCTTCATTCATCTATCCATATCCTTTCATGCCTTAGCCTCTTCCTTCGCCTCAGTGATCTCGGAAAGCTTCGTGGTCATGATGCGGTAGAGCTCGATATCCGTAGGGAATCTGTCTACAAAAGGAAGGATTACGTTGCCGTAAAAAATAAGCCCTTCACCGGCTCCCGAGTGTGTAACATAGGAAAGCTGATGGGGACTGATATTGAGCTGCTTTGCAAGGATCTGTCTGTCTCCGACCGCCTGATTCAGCATATAGATGAAATCAGAGTTCTCAAAGATATTCTCGACTTCCTTCGATGCCAAAAGGTCTTTGACGTTCTGAGTGATACCGGTAGGAATACCGCCCCACTTTCTGAAACGCTTCCAGATCTCAACCGTATAGGCTGCTGTCTGATCTTCACGAAGAAGAAGGTGCATCTCATCCATGTAGTAACGGGTCGATCTGCCCTGGGCTCGGTTCTGAGTCACTCTGCCCCACACCTGATCCTGTACGACCAGCATGCCAATCTTCTTAAGCTGCTTACCAAGTTCCTTGATGTCATAGCACACAAGTCTGTTGGTGATATCTACGTTGGTTCTGTGATTAAACACATTCAGCGAACCGCTTACATAGATTTCAAGCGCAGTGGCTACGTGCCTTGCCTCCGGCTCATCCTGCTTAAGGAGTGCATTGTACAGATCCTCAAGAAGAGGCATCTTCTCCGGTCTCGGATCTTCAAAATACTTCTGGTAGATCTGATGGATACAACGGTCGATAACCGTCTTCTCTACCGGCTGTAAGCCCTCCTTTCCGCCCACGATAAGCTCGCAAAGAGACAGAATGAAATCTGCCTTAAGAGCGATGGGGTTGTCATCATCCGAATAGTTCATGTTGATGTCCATCGGATTGATATATTGTGTAGATGTAGGACTGATCTTAATGACCTGCCCGCCAAACCTTTCAACAAGAGGTGAATACTCTGCCTCAGGATCCGAGATGATCACATCATCATCCGTTACCAGGAATGCATTTGCGATCTCCCTCTTCGCAGCAAAAGATTTACCGGAACCGGGAGTACCAAGGATCAAGCCGTTCGGGTTCTTAAGAAGCTTTCTGTCCACCATGATCAAGTTGTTGGAAAGAGCATTCAGTCCGTAATAGAGGCTCTCTTCTCCCGACTGGAACAATTCCTGCGTGGTAAAAGGTACAAAGATCGCCGTACTGGAAGTCGTCATGCCTCTGTGGATCTCAATAAGGTTCTGAGCAAGGGGCAAAGAACTCATAAGGCCCTGTTCCTGCTGAAAATCCAGACGAACCAGGTTGCAGTTATGTTTCTGTGCGATAGACTTTGCCTGGAATACATTGTTCTCCAGCTCCTGCTCTGTTCTTCCGGTATTCATGATGAGAAATGTCAGTAAGAACATTCTCTCATTCTGGCTCTGCAGCTCCTTAAGGAGTGCCTTGGCATCCTTACCGAAAGTCGCCAGGTCAGAAGGAATGATATCCATATCGTATCCGGCACGCACTGCCTTCTTCTGCTCCTCGATCTTGCTTCGGTCAAGCTCCGTGATGGTATGCTTTACAGTTTTGATGGCTTCATTCTGATCCACCGACTGTATATGCATGGTTACGATCTGGCTTGATTCCATATTGAGGAAATCCGCAAGCATTCTGTCGCTGATATCCGATGCATCGATGGACAAAAAGCTCATTGCCCCATAAAGGCTTCCCATCGTAAATCTCTTTCCCGTAGGAAATGAAAAGCTACTGGGAGCGATAAAATCCTTTACGGAAAGACCGGAACCGAGAAGATACTTCCAATCGAAATGGAATTTTTCCTTGTCTCCCATATGAAACTGCTGATGCATAAGCGCCAGTCTTTCTTTTCCGTTCAGGACTCTCGCCTGAACTCCAAGACGCTTGAAGTTATTCAAGATGTCTGTCTCGATGTGGATGATCCTGGGCTTTGCCGCCTTTATGGAATCCGCATGGATACCGAAGGTCAGATACTTGGTCTTCGTAAGACCGTTATTTCCTGCCTCCATCTGATGAAAGAGCATGGAACTGTATTCATCTCTGACTCCGTTGTACTCATCCTTTTTATGTGGGATAGCGATCCCGGTCCTGAAATCCTCCACATCTGTTGCCATGTTCATAAAGCTCAGTTCAAAGTGCACCGAGCTGTCAAAAAAGTTAAGGAATGCACACCATTCCTCAAAAATCTCTGTCTTATCCTCCTGAAGAGCAAGCTGATAGTTGATATCCTGGAACTGGATCGTCTTTGTGTAATAATCCGACCCTATCCTGCAGATACCGTCCTGAAACATTCTGTCGAAGGGAATCGACTGCTGAGCCGTTCTAGGAATGCCGTCATTATTCTCAGCTCTTTTGATGATCTCACGGATCTCCTTCTGATCAGCTCTGCTTAAATGCGCAGGCATTTTGATCTCTCTTTTTTCCTGCTTCTTAAAAATCGAAAACATCGTCTCCTCCTTTCCTTTTCTCCGGTCTCATTGCCTCGCTGTACATGATGATCTCCATGATCTCCTGATCCGCTTCCTTAAATCTTTTTAGCGCTGCATATTTGTTGTCTGTCTTATAAGGCCTTTCCTTGGGCCTCACAAAAGTCGCCTCGATCAAATGTCTTAAGATGACTTCCAGGTGCTGTCCGTTCTTCTCGTACATAGCCAGGAAAAAGAATGGCATCATGATGACCATCATTCCTATAGCTGCCGTACTTGTAGATGCTATCTGCTTTATCAAAAAGAATGACGGCACCCCGATGAGTGCCGCCACTGAGAAGCAGATCAGCTGTCTTTTTGTCAGATTGAACATCACCTTACTTTTCACCTTCGTAAGATCACGAGGCACCGAAATGTATGATGCTGCCATATTGTCTGTCCTTTCTTTTAATGTGCATGGAGAATGCTCTTTGCAACCGCTCCGGTCTTAAAGAGTGTGAATGCCAGAAGTACCGTGTAGCCCATGACTCCCCAAAGGGATCCGATGATATCGGATGAAAATGCCACGGACTGAATGAGTACCGCATAGATTCCTACGCACACCATGATCAAAAATCCCTGGAAGCCCAGTGCAAACAGTGACCTTAAATAATTCTGCCCGATCATGCTCTGTTCCCTGTTTCCAAATGTTGCAAAAGGAATAGGAGCAAGAGATACCATCAGGTAAATCTCGATCATACGTGCATATACGATGACGAAGATCAGCACCGCCAGGATATGTATCAAAAGCTGCACGATCAACGATTGCAGATAGATTGATAAGAGTGGCCCGATATCCATGGCCTCCAGCGTACTCTGCATCGTTGCAAGAGTACTGGCATCAACCGCCGTGCTTCCACTGATCAATCCTCCTGCTTGGGAAACCACATGCTGTGCCACATCAAAGACTGCCATGGTTATCGTCATTGTATTTGTGATAAGGGTTACTGCTACAAAGGTTTTAAAGATCCACTTCCAGAAGATCCAAGTTTCAAAGTTTGCCAAATTGTTATGGCCTATGACCAGCTGGATCAGCTCGTAACAGGCAATGAAAGTAAGTATCAGTCCGGCGATCGGCATGATCACGTTCTCTGAAAGAGTACGGATCATGTTATATATCGCCGGTGAGAAATTAGCGGGAGTCTGTCCCACCTCTGTGGCTATCTGACCCACCTGATTATTCACAGAATCAAATGTACTCGTCAGATGTTCCATTATGCCTGAAACAAGCAGACCTCGAAACCAGTCTTCAATCGCTTGAAGTATGCTGTCCACTTGTTACCTCCTGTTCTGTTCCCTGGAGCCGGGCTCCATGTCCCGGCTCCGCATCTTCCTCTTCCGTTCTTCTTAGAAAAGGCCGGAAAGAAGGGGTACAAGAGTGATACCGATGAGGGCCACACCGCCACCGGCCATGAGCTGTTTTATCCCCAATTAGGTGTAAAACTCTGCTCGATGGCGGGCGGCGGCGTAC
>ERZ1026870.127-NODE-127-length-46548-cov-100.827264_pt1 | contig 46548 bp, 31 predicted proteins | sample MGYA00380165_ERZ1026870 | MGnify/ENA primary metagenome ERZ1026870 (study PRJEB33269, sample SAMEA4719801) | human gut metagenome | biome: human-associated habitat; feature: organic feature; material: feces | place: Cameroon | collected 2013-10 ...
ATCAGAAGATGTATGAAGCTGACGACAAGATGATCAGCATCATTAGAGACAATTATAACATTTTGCAGAGCCTCGGTAGCTTCGGCATCAACCTGGGCTTTGGAGATAAGACAGTGCGCGAAGTTTGTGAAGAACAGCAGGTGGATACCTATACTTTCTTGGCTGTAGTCAACTACACCATTAATGGTTACAAGGAATACGACAATGCCGACCGCTTGTCGTTGTCAACTTTGTTGCATTATCTCAAGGCATCCCATGTTTATTATATTGATTTCCAGTTGCCTTTCATCCGTAAGGAACTCGTTGAGGCTTTGGATGAAACGGATAATCTGGCACGTCTTATCCTCAAACTTTATGATGATTATGCCCATAGTATAACCAATCATATGAGGTATGAGGAAAAGATGGTATTCCCTTATGTTCAGGCACTTATAGATGGTAATGCCAATGCAAACTTTGATATAGAAACCTTCTCGAAGCATCATGCTCAGGTAGATATGAAACTGAAGGAGTTGAAGAGCATCATCATCAAGTATTTGCCTTCTGATGGTTTGCATAACAATCAGTTGAGTGCTACCCTTTATGATATATATAATAATGAGGAATGGCTGAGACATCATTCTGAGGTTGAGGAAGAAATCTTTATTCCTGCAGTAAGAAACGCAGAGCGTAAGCTGAAGCAGAATGATGTGAGTGCAAAGATTTCAAGCATGATTAATCAGACTCCGATGAGTGACGAACAGTTGAGCGACCGAGAGAAAGATGTGATTGTTGCTTTGGTTCAGGGTATGACCAATAAGGAGATAGCTGACCACTTGTTTATCTCTATCAATACGGTCATTACGCATCGCAGAAACATCGCCCGAAAGCTTCAGATTCATTCACCTGCGGGTCTTACAATTTATGCCATCGTAAACAATCTGGTTGATATTTCTTCTGTAAAACTGTAGTTTATCTACGGAATATCAGTTTAAATAATGTTATTTTTTTATAAAATGATAGCGCCTTTCTCCTAGTCTGGAGGAAGGCGCTATCATTATATTTAGGTATGTGATAATTCTGCATCACTATTTATGGTGAAGGCTAAATCATATTGATGTCAACAAAACCATGCATCACAGCATAAATGGTGAGTGAAGACACACTTTTTAATCCCAGTTTTTCCTGTATTTTCTTGCGATGGGTAATCACGGTAGTCAGTCCGATGCAGAGTTGGTCGGCTATCTCTTTGTTGATTTTCCCTTGTGCTACCAGAGATAATACCTCTATTTCTCTATCCGACAGAACTTTTTCCTGAGTGACAGGGGGCATGGCAGGGATATGCTCGCCATGGGGATGACCGGAATGCTGCAGGTTGAGAAGCTCTTTTATCAGGTATCCTTCTGGTACATTGACGCAGAGACAATGAAATTCGGCAAGTTGCGAATTGGGATCGTTGCTGGGTGTCAGAACGATGACGTGGCGGTTCCTGTTGTCCTGTGTGAAGAAGTAACGGTGTTCCAACACAATGTGCATAGATACAAAGCTATGAACAAAATGGTCAGGATTGTTTGCCTCATACTGACGGAACGAACCGAAGGTCGAGATTTTCATCATGGGCATCACCGACTCAAGCAGTTGCCTGAGTCCCATTGCGGCAAGCGTATTGCTCTCTACTATCGCCATCTCCGGCATCTGTTTGCCAGTCATGGCTTTCATCATTTCTTCATTCATCTCTGTTTATTTTACTTCTGCTAGTGAAAGTTGGGTTATACTTATATCTTGTTTTTATAAGAATGGTGTGAGTACCTTTGCTGCAAACCAGCCTTTGAATCTCTGCCAGCCCGTACGCCACTCCCGCCAGTTCTTCTCATTGAGTAAGAAACTGTCTTTCTTTTCCCCATCAAAGAGCTGTACCAGTTGTTGGGTGGTACAAGAATCTACAATCACAGCATTCTCCTCATAGTCCCAGCGTAGGCTTCGGGCATTGAGATTGGCACTACCCACGGTACAGAACTTGCCGTCTACCATGATAATCTTGGTATGGTGGAAGCCCGGTGTATACATCCAAACATTGCATCCTGCCTTCATCAGTTTGTGGGCATTATAGAAACCGCAGTCAGGAGTCAGTGGAATATCGCTCTTGGTAGATAGCATGATTTCTACTTTCACTCCTCTTTTCACTGCATTCTTCAATGCTTTTTTGAGTTTATGACTCAAGGTGAAGTAGGGGCTGATGATTTTGATACTGTCCTGTGCATCATTGATGGCATTCACATAGAAATATCGGATGATATCCTTTGTTACATGAGGCTCACGATTGATGATGCCGACCATCTTTCTGTAGGCAGTTGCTGTCGTATCTGGCTTGAGATTCTCTACCAGATAATCCTTCTTCTTGTATCTCCAGAACTCAGTGCTGTGCACATTCTGTCCGCTCACCTTGTTCCACATCTTGAGGAATATCTTCTGCAGGGTATTCACTTCACTGCCATCGATGCGACAGTGCATATCGTGCCATTCGCCTACTACCTTAGTACCTTTTATATAATAGTCAGCTACGTTCATACCGCCTGTGTAAGCTACCTGTCCGTCAATGACTACGATTTTGCGGTGATCACGGTTGAAAACTGCATGTACCCATGGGAACTTCAGAGGTTTATATTCATAAATCTCTATACCATTGGCACGGATTTTCTTGAGATGTCTCTTTCGCAGAGGCTTATTGTTGGAAGAGTTTCCGAAACCATCATATAAGGCTCTCACCTTCACACCCTCCTTGACTTTCTGAGCTAGCAGGTCGAAGAGGAGGGAGGCGATGCTGTCGTTGCGAAAGTTGAAGTATTCCAGATGTACACTATGTTTAGCCTGTCGGATTGCCTGGAACATGTCATCAAACTTTTCCTGACCATTCATTAGAAGGGTCACGGAATTATCGTGAGAAAAACTCACACCTTTCCCCCGAAGCTGATTTACAATCAGTGAATCGCTGGTCTGTGCGCTACACAGCGAACAAGACAGCCATAATGTCGCTATTAATAAAAAATATCTCATCTTATCTATAACCGTGTTATCTATAAATCCGTGTAATCCGTGCCTAAAAAATTATACCATGCAGGCATAGTGATCTACAATGCCCTTTAAATGATTATCCTTGTCTACAACCAGTACCGTATGCACCTTATACTTGTGCATGATGCGCTGAATCTCCGAAATCTTCGTCTTCGGAGTCACCATTTTCGGAGTGGTGGTCATGATGTCGCTTACAGTCTTGTTAAAGAATTCTGCCTGCCATTTCTCCATGGCGCGTCGGATATCACCATCGGTAATAAGTCCGATAACGTGGTTGTCTTCATCCAATGAGATACCCAATCCCAGTTTGCCCTTGCTTACGTGGATGATAGCCTCGCCCAGGTGCATTTCCTTAGGAATGATAGGCATATCATCGCTGCGCATCACGTCTTCTGCTGTAGTCAGCAGTCGTTTGCCTAATTCTCCACCAGGATGGAATTGTGCAAAGTCACGAGGCTTGAAGTGGCGTACCTGCATCAGGGCGATAGCCAGTGCATCACCCATAGCCAATGCTGCAGTAGTACTGCTGGTAGGGGCGAGGTTCAGCGGACAAGCCTCCTTCTTTACCTTTACGGTGATATGATGGTTGGAGTATTTTGCCAGCAGGGAATCTGGATTTCCGGTGATGGAAATGATAGGAATATTCATGTGGAGTACCATCGGGATGAAACGAAGCAGTTCATCGGTCTGACCGCTGTTACTCAGTGCCAGAACCACATCCTTGTCGGTCATCACACCTAAGTCGCCGTGATAGACATCCAGTGGATTGATGTAGAAGGCTGGTGTGCCTGTAGAGGCAAGTGTAGCGGCAATCTTGGCACCTACGTGTCCACTCTTGCCCACACCTGTAACGATAATCTTGCCTTGGCAATGATACATCATGTCTACTGCTTTCTCAAAGTTGTCGTCCAGATAAGGTATCTGGTCGAGGATGGCCTGCGCCTCGTCTCTAAGAGCCTGTTCGCCATAACCGCGAACAATCTTATCATCTATATTGTTATTTTTATCGGTCATTTCTAAATCATTTGAATTGGCTTTCCATTCGTACGCCGAACGTTGTTTCTTCATTCTTCGTTCTTCACTTTTCACTTAAAGGAGTTCCTGGATAAGTGATTCCAACTTGTTTAATTCCAGCATATTGGCTGCATCGCTCTTGCCCTGGTCTGGGTCAGGATGTACTTCAAAGAAGTAGCCGGTAGCTCCGAAAGCTTTAGCTGCCTTTGCCATTGCTGGAACGAACTTGCGGTCGCCTACGGTCTTGCCGTCACCTGCACTCGGGCGCTGAACGCTATGGGTACAGTCCATGATGACATTTGGCACAATCTCCTTCATGTCAGGGATGTTTCTGAAATCTACCACGAGATTGTTATAGCCGAAACAGTTGCCGCGTTCTGTGAGCCAAACTTCCTTGGCACCGCTCTCCAATGCTTTTTCTACAGGATATTTCATATCTCTACCGCTCAGGAACTGTGCCTTCTTGATGTTGACGATTTTACTAGTCTTGGCTGCAGAAACCAGAAGGTCGGTCTGTCGGCAGAGGAAGGCTGGAATCTGGAGAATATCACAAACTTCGCCTGCTGCTGAAGCCTGATAACTCTCATGAATATCTGTTGTAACCTGAAGGTTGTACTTCTCCCTGATATCTCCCAGCATTTGGAGTCCTTTCTCCAGTCCTGGACCACGGAAAGAGTGGATGCTGGTACGGTTGGCTTTGTCGAATGAAGCCTTGAATATGATTTTAGTTCCTAACTTTTCGTTGATGCGGACGAGTTCCTGAGCTACTGTTTCCAATAGTTCCATTGACTCGATGACGCAAGGACCTGCTATGAATGTTGCCATATTTTTTATAGTTTATAGTTTATAGTTTACAGTTAATAGGGGGCTAACCTGCTATTAACTGTAAACTACAAACTGTTAATTATTAACTTGTTTAATTGTAATTTCACGCTGTGGGAACGGAATCTCGATGTTGTGATCGTTGAGCGTATCGTAGATGCACTCCATAATGGTGGCATCGTCGATGGCTTGGGTAAGCACGTTCACCCATACCACAATTCTGAGTGTGATGCAACTGTCATCGAAACTCTTCAATAATACCTTCACCCCTTTGTCCTGATAGATACAGTCCAGTTTCATGAGGGCATCAATCAGAATCTGTTTCACTTCCTTCACATTACTGCCATAAGCAATACCTACCTCCAGAATATCCAGCTCATAACCATGATTCTTGGTCATGTTCTTGTAGTTCTTCGAGAAGAGTTGCGAGTTCTGGAAGGCTATGACCGAACCGTCGGTAGCCTCCAGCATCGTAGATGTATAACTGATACTGCTCACCTTACCACGGGTGCCGTCGCAGATGATATAGTCACCTACCTTCACACGGCCCATCATCAGAGAGACGCCGTAGTAGATGTTTTCGAGAATATCCTTTGATGCAAAACCCAGACCGGTTGATAAGCCGGCAAAGATAGCAAGCAGCCATGATTTTCCAACCTGGAATACGTTCAGGGCTATCATCAGCCAGATACCCCAGATAATCACCTGCATCACGTTCTTGAACATCACAATCTTTGAAGCAGCCGACGCCGGGTCTGCTTTCTCGAAGTGATGACGCATGAAATCTACAGAAGTAATGTTGATGTAGTTGAACAGGAAGTACAGACAAGCTACCTCTGAAATGCTGAAGAGCGATGCTGTGAAGTTGCTGGTCTTGATGTAATCCTTGTTGAATATCTCCCAAGTCGTATCGCTCATGTTGAATACATCTGCTGCCCAGTAGATAGAGATGATGAACGAGAGTACGCCTGAAATAGGGAGTAATACCTTGTAGATAAAGCGGTACAGCCATTTGTCGGTAATCGCCTTGTCTGCCAGTTTTTTACGTTTGGCATATACGCTGAGCCATCCCTCGCAGCATGTGATGGTAAGCACGCAGGTAAGCTGCATGGTCCACCAGATGATAAGCTGTACGGCAAGCAGAGTGAAACCTGTCCAGGCAAAAATGGTGCTCACTCCGAATACGGCAAGCGATATGAATGCGTATGTCTTATCGGTGCGCAATACCTGGTTGTGCTTTCTGCCTATCACGTTCCACTGCCAGAGAGCGCAGAGCAGAAGGACCGGAGGAAAGATAAGATTTACCAAATCGTTTGGTATCAGGATGATACGGAACACAATAACGATGAAACCTACCAGCATCAATGGTGAATAAATACGGAAGGTATTCTTGATCTTGTCGTTGTCTACACGTAGCAGGATGGATACCAGAATGACGCCAACCAGCCAGGAATATTCTACCAGCAACTGGCTCGCCATAATCACGAAGTTCTGGGTAACTGCCATTCTTACAATTCCCAGAATGACTGCGAAGGTTACTACCGTCATAGCCATGATAAGGCATGGACGCTTAGCCATAAAGCTTTCCTTTCTGTTCTCGAACATACCATGCTTCATGAGTTGGGTAATCACGATGCGGATGGTAAAGAGATTGAGGAAGATGGAGATGAGACCCCAGAAGATGATGATACCGAAGAGGATGAAGATGATACGAACATCCCATTGCGACATCATGCCCGGTACGGGCTTGTATTTCTCTGCTACAGAAGTCTTCGCCTCCTTATAATTCATGCTGAAGTTACGGAGTATGCGCAGATAGTTGTCGCCTCCATTATTGAAGATGCTGTTCTGGATATCTGCATATCTGCGGTTGGCATAGTTGTTGAGCGCCTGCAGCTTACGGTCGGTTCTGTCGTATGCCTGCACATAGGCTTGCAGCTGTTTCTGTTTCTCTACCAACTGGCGGCGGATATTGACAGCCAGGGTCAGGTCAACGTTTCGGTTCACCTGTGCTTCTTCGCTGAGAAACATGGTGTTCATGCCGTAGAGATAGTTGATGAGCGAATCGAAACGAGCCACCTCAACATTGTTCTTCTTGATCATCTGGCGGAAAGGAACAGCCTTCGACTTAAACTTCTTAAACTGCTCTGTAGCCTCATGACAGGCATACGTCATGTCGAAAATATACCCATTGCGCTGCGAATAGAGCATGATGGAGTTCTGGTCAGCCTGTTTCACAATACTGATGAGCTCCTGAATCACAGCCAACTGTTGAGCCTTGGCAGCTTGGTTCTGTTTCTCCAGGTCGATGTGATAGTTGGTCAATTCTGTACGCAGCATATAGAGCGTTGTGTCCAGGTTGGCCTCCTTGAGCACAGCGTTGCTTGGCAGCACGAAAGCCACCATCAGCAGAATTATGATGTATAGTTTCTTCTTCATATTTAGTAAATTTGACTGCAAAGTTATTAATAATTCATGAAAAAGCAAAGAGAAATTCCCCTTTTTTGATATATTAGCACCTTTACGTATGATTTTTAGGGTTATCTTTTGTTTTTTTCGTATAAATTGATTACATTTGCAACGTCAAAGGATACGTTAATTAATCAGATAAGAATATGAAGATACTCATAGCAGATAGTGGCAGCACCAAGACCGATTGGGCTCTGGTTGATGAACAGGGTAATGTGATGGTTACTTGTAAGACGCAGGGCATCAGTCCGATTCATCAGAGTGATGCCGAGATATTGGATGTATTGTGTAAGGAACTGGTTCTGTCAGAGCAGCCTCAGGAGGTTTTCTTTTATGGCAGTGGAGTAACCGAGGCGATGAAGTCTCGCATGAAATCACTCTTGCAGCAGTCTTTCCCCGAAGCCAAGGTTGAGGCTGAAGGTGATATGCTGGGAGCAGCCCGTGCCCTCTTTGGCAAGAAACCGGGTATCGCCTGTATTTTGGGTACCGGTGCCAACAGTTGTCTTTACGATGGAGAGAAGATTGTGATGAACACTCCTCCGTTGGGATATATCCTGGGCGATGAGGGTAGTGGGGCAGTAATCGGCAAACTTTTCCTCAATGGTATCTTCAAGGGCACTTTGCCTGTATCACTAAAGAATAAATATCTTGCCTGGTCGGGTTTGGATTATCCTACTATTATTAATAAGGTATACAGGCAGCCGCTTGCCAATCGCTTCCTGGCTTCCATCTGTCCTTTTATCTCAGAGCAGATAGCAGAAGGTGAGAAACATGAGAATGGAACCGATGAACTGAATGAAGCGATGGCTCTCTATCGCATGATACTGGAGAGTTTCAATCAGTTCTATGCTAAGAATCTCACACCTTATATTAAATATGTAAAGGCGAGCACCGAGGATATAAGCCAGTTGGAGCCAGGCATGAAGGCATGGCATTCATCTTTGGAAGAAGAAATCCCGATGCTTGGTTTTGTAGGAAGCATTGCCCATTACTTTGAGTCTCCTTTGAGAAATGTGATGGAGGATGAGTTTCATCTCAAGATTTCCCAGATATTGAAAGCCCCGATGCCGGGGTTGATAAAATATCATATTAATTAAGCAATTTTTGCACCAGAATGTATTTTATGCTACATTTTGGTGCATTTTCGTTAAAAAATGTAGGTTATGCAACATTTTATACATAATAGATTAACGAAAACATACACCCTTATGTCTGTTTTTTATCTATCTTTGCCAACGAAAAGTAAATGTAAACAACGATAAATCGAGGCAATCCTCATAACCGAGGCTTATACCTTATTTATATAAAGGCAATATTCGACCTATGTTACATAGGGCCTATATTAAACCTAGAAGCAACAATTATTAATTTAAACCTAAAGTAATTATGAGAAAAACATCTCAGAAATTCTCGCAGAGCCACATGCTCTGCAAAGTTGCTCTGGTAGCCATCATGTTGGCGTTCCAGGCAATGTTAGGAATCGGAGCGGGTGTCCTCAATGCTCAGACGGTTAAGGGTACTGTCATCTCTGGCAGTGACAATGAACCATTGATTGGTGCAAGTGTCATGGTACAGGGTACAAAGACGGGTGCTGTAACTGACCTGGATGGTAACTTTACCATTGAAGCAAAGAATGGACAAACACTCGAAGTTTCGTATCTGGGCTTTATCACCCAAAAGATTAAAGTGAATGGACAGAAGCTGGACATCACTCTACAAGAAGACAAACACTCACTCGATGAGGTCGTTGTAGTAGGTTATGGCGTTCAGAAGAAAAAGTTGGTGACAGGTGCCACCGCTCAAGTTAAAGGTGATGACATCGCCAAGCTCAACACCACCAACCCTCTTCAGGCTATGCAGGGTCAGACTCCTGGTGTCAGCATTAGCTCAACTTCTGGTCAGCCAGGTTCTGGCATGAAGGTACAGATTCGTGGTTTGGGTACTGTGGGTGATGCATCTCCTCTATACCTTATTGATGGTATAGGTGGCGATATTTCAACCTTGAACCCAGCCGACATCGAGAGTATTGACGTCTTGAAGGATGCTGCTTCTGCTGCTATTTATGGTGCTCAGGCTGCCAATGGTGTTGTTCTTATCACGACAAAGAGTGGTAAGGCTGGTCGTGCAGAAATCAGTTTTGATGCATATAAGGGCTGGCAGACTGTTGCTCGAAAAGCAAAATTGCTTAATTCGAAAGAGTACATGACCATTATGGATGAGGAGCGTATCAACTCTGGCGGTCAGCCATACGATTGGTCTTCATTCAAGAGTATTTATGATACTGATGGTAATCTGATTGATACCGATTGGATAAGTTCTATGCTTAAGGACAATGCACAAGTAGAGAGCTATTCTTTGGGTATCACTGGTGGTGGTAAAACTTCTACCTATGCAATGTCTCTTGGTTATATGGATCAAGAAGGTGTTGTTGGTGGCAAGAAGGTAAGCAACTATGAGCGCTATAACTTCCGTATCAATTCGGAACATAAAGTGATAGACAACATTCTTAAGGTAGGTGAGCAGGTAAGCTTTATTTATAAGAAGAGCAATGGCGTTATGGTAGGTAATAGCTATAACAATACATTGCGTGGAGCTTTTGGTACATCACCTTTGTCACCTATTTATGCATCTAATCCTTATGCTGGCGCTTATGCTGAAGATTTGGTAGGTCAGTATAATGGTTTCTATGGTAGCCCTTATAATGCTACTGATGGTAGTGATTGGTATAAGTATGATGGTAACCCTTATGGTGCCATGATGACTAACAGTAACAATCAAACTAAGAATGTAACATTTAGTGGTAATGCTTATGCGGAGTTGACTCCTTTCAAGGGCTTTAAGTTCCGTACTGTATTTGGTGCTGTTTATGGTACTAGCGAATATAGAGGTTACACTCCTCTTTATCACTTCAGCCCATATTCATATCAGGATACTAGAACTTCTGCTAGTCAGAATATGAATCATGGTTTGACTCTTACTTGGACCAATACTGCACAGTATGATTGGAGTTTAGGTGAACATGAATTCTGTGCGTTGCTCGGTACTGAGACCAGTCGCTATGAAGGTACTTATTTGGGTGCTAGTAGTGGTAATTTGAAGGATGGCTTTGCTGATTGGAGTCATGCTTATGTTTCTAATGGTACATCTTCTTCTACAGCTGATGGTTTGAGCGCTTCAGGTAATCCAAATGACGAGACTCGTACGATTTCTTATTTCGGTCGTTTGGGTTGGAACTGGAAGGAAACTTATATGATCAACGCAACTCTTCGTTGTGACGGCTCTAGCCGTTTCGCACGTGGTCATCGCTATGGTTGGTTCCCTTCTGTATCTGCAGGTTGGACAGTAACCAATGAAAAGTGGATGCAGAGTACTGCCAAGTGGATGGATTATTTGAAAGTTCGTGCAAGCTGGGGACAGGTTGGTAACCAAAATATTGATAATTATCAGTATTTGGCTCCTATCAAGACTGCTAATACGCATTACTTGTTTGGTACATCGGGATATGACGATGCACAGTCTTCTACTATTTTGGGCAATAACTATGGTGCTTTCCCAAGTCGTTTGGCTAATGAAAATCTTACATGGGAGACATCTGAGCAGCTTAATATCGGTATTGATGCACGTTTCTTCTCTCGTTTGAATGTTAATCTTGATTATTATATCAAGACTACAAAGGACTGGTTGGTACAAGCTCCTATTCTTGCAACAGCTGGTACTGGTGCACCATTTATCAATGGTGGTGATGTGAAGAATAAAGGTTTTGAATTCAACTTGAGCTGGAGTGATAATATTGGTAAGGACTTCAATTATAATGTTGGTTTCAATGGTGCATATAATAGTAATAAGGTAGGTAATATTCCTACTATGGATGGTACTATTCATGGCGGTACAGGCGAATTGTATGACAACTCTCCTGAATTCTATCGTGCACAGAATGGTCATGCCATCGGTTATTATTGGGGCTTTAAAACTGCAGGTATTTTCCAAAATCAGCAAGAGATTGATGATTGGATTGCAGCAGGAAATGGTGTTTTGCAGTCTGATGTAAAACCTGGTGATGTGAAGTATTATGATATTGACCATAATGGTAAGATTGATGATAATGATAAGGTAGATTTGGGTAATGGCATTCCTGATTTTACTTTCGGTTTCAATCTTGGCTTTGACTATAAAGGTTTGGACTTCAATATGCAGTGGAGTGGTGCATGTGGTCAGCAGATTGTACAGACCTACAGAAACCATGCAAATTCACAAGCTAATTATACTAAGGAAATCTTGAATCGTTGGACTGGTGAGGGTACTAGCAATACAATCCCTCGTGTGACTACTACTAATATCAACTGGCAGTTCTCAGACCTTTATGTTCACGATGGTGATTACTTGCGTTTGAGCAATGTAACTCTTGGTTATGATTTCGCTCGTATCATTGCGTTGAAGGCAATAAAACAACTTCGTTTGTATGTACAGGCACAGAATCTTTTGACCTTTACTAAGTATAATGGTATGGATCCTGAGATTGGCTATGGTCCATCAGGTTGGGTATCAGGTGTGGATTATGGCTATTATCCTCGTCCTCGTACTTTCCTTGTTGGTGTAAATGTTAAATTCTAAAATGAGGAGGATTGATATGAAATATTCAATATTTAAGATAACGACAGCTGCTATCTTGATGGCAGGTTTGGTTACCTCTTGTGGTGATAGCTTTCTTGATGTAAGCTCTAAGACACAAGGTAATACTCAAACATTCTATAAAACGCAATCTGATGCAGATCGTGCGCTTATTGGTTGCTATGATGGATGGAGACAGTGCTCTTCTAACCCAGGAATAGGATTCCTCGTTGCTTCTGAGGTCATGGGTTCAGAATGTTTTGGTGCAACGGGTAATAATGATGCTCGTAACTATCAAGTGATTGATCGCTTTGACCAGGGCGAGTCTTCTTCAGATTTGAACATCTTTAAAAAAGATTGGGCTAGATATTATGAGGGAATTTTCCGTTGTAATGAGTTGATCAATAGAGCGGAGCAGATTGCTTGGGCAAGTGACCAAACAAAAGCTACTTGCCTTGGTGAGGCTCACGCATTGAGAGCTTTTATGTATTTTGATTTGGTTCGTTTGTTTGGACATATTCCTTTGTTGGAGACATCTACAAAGGAAAATGTACCACAAGCAACTCCTGATGAGGTCTATACTTTGATCTTTAATGATCTCCAGTTCGCTATTGACAATATTCCTGCTGATGCTTATCCTAAGAAGGATGCTGCTAATAATGATGGTCGTATCACTAAGTATGCAGCGGAAGCTATTTATGCACGTGCTTATTTGTTCTATACAGGTTATGTTGGTGGAACATTGGAAGGTGTAACAAAAGAAAAGGCTTTGGCATGTTGTGAGGATATTATCTCTAGTCACGAGTATGATTTGGTTAGCCCATATAAGAACTTGTGGCCTGCTGCATCCGCAGGAAAGGCTAAAGTAGGTGATGCTACAACATTGCTTGGTACTTATGCTGGTGATGGTAACGTTGAAACTGTTTTGTCTCAGAAGTTCACCAATACTCAAGATTACGATGGCAACAATGATTCCAATCGTTGGCAAGTAATGATTGGTATGCGCTCTCTTAACTCTGCACCTTATGGTAAGGGTTGGGGTGCTATGACAGTGAATCCTAACTTTGTGAATCAGTATGAGCCTAATGATGCTCGCAAGGAAGCCTCAATTATTGATCTAGCAGGTGAAGGTGTTACTTCTTTGGATGCATTTGAAGCTAGTTACTTGGATTGGAGAGAATATACTGGTTATTGTGTGAAGAAATATTCTCCACTCTGTTTTGCAGATGGTACAAGTGCTTCAAAGATAGATGGTAGTGGTGACTTCCAAACTCAGAACCATCAAGATTGGGTTATCGTAAGATATGCTGATGTTTTGTTGATGGCGGCTGAATTGGGTAGTTCTAATGCTCAGGATTATTTGGACAAGGTACGTAAGCGTGCAGGATTGAATTCTGTAGCTGCTTCAAAAGAGAATATCTTGAAAGAGCGTAAATTTGAATTCGCATTTGAGGGTATCAACTATTGGGATCTTCTCCGTCAAGGAGTTGACTATGCAGCTTCTCAGATTGCAACTTCTGGCGTGAATGTGAAATCTGGTGGTGTGGATGATAAGGTAGTTATCAATGCACAGAACTTTAAAGCCAAGAAAGGTTTGTGCCAAATACCACAAGAGCAAATTACTCTTTCTGATGGTGTACTTGTTCAGAATGATGGCTGGAAATGATAACATTTAAAATTGATGAACAATGAAACTAAAATATTTTTTATATTCAGTTCTCGCAAGCGTTGTTATGCTGTTTGCGGCATGTTCGCCAGACGATGACAAGCTAGGAGGCGTTGACGTGACTCCAGAACAGCTTGCGGTAGGTGAAGGATTTACTATTGATGTAGATCAAAACACCAACCAAGTGACTTTTACCAGTAAGATGCCTAAGAGCTATTCTGTTTATTGGGAATATGGACCTATGCCTGCTGAGGGTGATAAGGCTTCTATTTCAGGAACGAGTACAAATGATGTATATCAGTTAGGCATTGCTTTCAAGGGCAATTATTATGTCCGTATGGGTGTTCAGACTAGAGGAGGTATAGTCTTTAGTGACCGTGCTCCTTTCAGTATTGATAAGTTGAATACTTCTTTGTTGTCTGATCAACTTTGGACTCTTCTTACAGGTGGTGTAGATCATTCTAAAACTTGGATGCTTGACATCGATGCTGATGGTCAATCTATTAAATTTGTTGGTCCTAAGTATTTCTATACAACTGGAGCAAATTGGAATAATTTCCACAATTCTAAGGGAGCTAACTATATTGATTCCAAGACATGGGATGCATCTACCGCTATTGAGCCTTCTACAGCTTGGAATTGGCCAGCAGATTGGGCTGGTAATAGCTGGATTTGTGATGCTAAGGATTATGGTACGATGACCTTTGACTTGATTGGAGGTGCTAATGTAGATGTTAATGGTGAAAAGGGTTCGTTCGCTATGGATGTAGATAACCACACTATTACGTTTACTGGTGTTTTGCCTTTGGCTATTGACCAAAATGCAGTTGCAGCTCAGTGTCCTTCTGGTACATATAAGCTTCTCTATTTGTCAGATAATGGTATGCAGATTCTTTTCGATGGTGCCAATGAGACACCATTCACATTGAACTTCATCTCTAAGGATTATAAAGACAACTATGTGGCTCCTGTTAATAAGGTTATTAATCTTCCTGTTTTATGGAAAGATCTTATATTGCCAATGAATCAGAAGCAGACTTCTTATACATTTGATACAGAAAATCCTTACACATACTTTAGTTTGAGTGGCGAGGAATTGAAAGATGGTCCAGTCAAGTATAAAGCAAACGAAAATCTTGGCGATGCATTGATTGAAATCAATAGTGTAAAAAACGTATTTACCGTGACTGATGTTGATGGAAACAAAACAGAAAGTTCATTTACTGTTTCTAATGGTGAAAATACTACTGATAAGGATGGCAATGTTGTCTGCTCTGGTGGCGGTCTATTTACCATTCCATCTCTTCCACAATTCAATATCTCTGAGAATGCAGATGTACAATTTGGTTCAAAGGACAAGACTTTGCAGTTGTTGGGTTATGAGGTTAACGATATGACAGGTGACATTACCGACATCTATCTTGGTTCAAAGCAATATGATGCACAAGGCAATGCGCTTTACTATTTGGCATATCACTTGATTAAGCAAGTTGCAGGCGGTACAGTTGAAAGCTTTACTGCTTCCCTCAATTTTGCTGCTAAAGACTATAAGTTCTTGCCTGCGGCAGAAACTTATGTTACGGGAGAAGGTGATTATACTCTAACTGTCGTTCCTGATGGTACTATCAATACAAAGGATCCTCATTTGATGTATCTTGACATCCCTAAGTTGTTGAAGAAACATCCAAATGCAGACATTGTTATCAAGAGTGTGAAGGTAGATGGTACAGAGTTGCTTGGCTCTTTGTTCACAGACACAGACATTCCTCGTAATGTGGGTGATGATCCGTCAACAGGAAGACGTTATGTCCTAAGCCCATGGGGTGACCCATCGAATGAAACAGATACAAGACATTATGTCTATGCCGATCTTCTTCCTAAATTTGCTTTCAGCAACAGTATTGAGGTTACTTTCCATGTAACTTATGATGCTGGTGAAGTTGTTCTCAAATAATAATTTAATGTATTAATGATATGAAACACAAAATATTGACAAGCATCGTTTTGCTACTGTCCGTTGTCTTCATGGCGGCTTGTAGTGATGATGACTATAATGCTAGTACTGATGCAGTCGTAAAAAGCATTACTACTGGTGATGCTGCTGTTACAGCCATATCTGCGACAACTCATGGAGTTGTAAAAGACTTATCTGGAATGAGTTCTGATAGATATGTTGTAGGTACTGTCTATGGTGTTAATCCTGACCCTACTACGGCAGGTACAAAACAAATAGGTGCTATAGATGAACTGGGCAACGTAACAGCTGAGCTGAGCGGATTGACAGAAGGTACAACCTATTATTACGCAACTTATGTCACCTTGCAAGGTAAGGTGACTAAATACGGCGATGTAAAGTCTTTCGTCGCAACTGATGCTGATGTGGCAACTTTAGCTGCTACTGATGTAACATCATGCCATGCTACCTTCAATGCGCAAGCAGCTGGAGTTGATGATATTCTTTCTTCTGTTAGTGTAGGCTTTAGATATGCTACTACGGAAGAGGGAGTTGAAGAAGGTGTTGATGTTCCATTGGATGAAGCTTCTGCTTCTGCTAGTAAGGTTGTAAAGGGACTTCTCCCTTCAACTACATATTATTACGCTGCTTATACCAAGTTGGGCGATGGATATATCTTTGGAAATGTCCAAAGCTTTACAACAAAGGCGCAGACTATGGAGTATGTAGATATGGGTGTTAGCGTTCTTTGGGCAAAGTGCAACATCGGTGCTGAGACAGAAAGTGAAGCTGGTATCTTAGCCGGTTACGGTGATCAGTCTTTCTATAATCGCTCTACAAGCAATGATGACTATACCCCATGGGACATTGCTGGCACAGAAGAAGATATGCTTTACAATCTTCACATCGATGGTGATGCTAAGATGAAGAGTACTATGCCAACTGAAAAGCAGATTAATGAGTTGGTAAGCAAAACAACTCAGAGTATAGTTGAAGTGGATGGTGTCTCTGGCGTTAAATTCACCGCTAAGAATGGTAATTCTATCTTCTTGCCTTTGACAGGTTACCGTACTGGTGATGTCACAACAGAAGCTGCTGTTGGTTATTACTGGAGTGGAACTGTAAGTACTATTGATGAGGGCTTTGCTAAATCTTTGGTTTTAAATTCTCTTGGCAGTTCAGTAGGTATCTCTGCTCGTAATTTGGGCTTGGCTATCCGTTCTGTACGTCAGGAAGAGCCTGTAGAGGAGGGTATCACAATCCGTAACTATAATGGTGTCCAGGGTGATCTCGAAAATAAAGGTAATTATCGCTTTGATATTTATAACCAATGGGATGGCTCAAATACTGGATCAGATGAGACTTCAGTTCTTATTCCGTCTGAGGTTAAGTTTAATGAGTCTATTTCCGTTACATTCAGTATTACTGGTACAGGCGGCAACTCTTGCGAGGCTTATATGACATTCGCTGATGGTGGTTGGGCTACTCAGAATTGGGGCTACAATGCTGATGGAAATGGTTCTTGTATGATCAATGGCGATGGCACTTATACAATGACGCTCAAGGGACATGGAAGTGGACTTGGTGTGTTCGCGCTTGATTTCGTTGGATTGTCTAAACTGGCTGGTGCTGATAATCTGAATGTGAAGATTGTTAAGTGTGTCATGGATGATTGGGGAACTAAACTTCCATTTGACAATGCTAAATTAGCTGTTGGTGATTTCGAAAATAAGGGTAATGTGCGTGCTGACATCTTTAATCAGTGGGATGGATCCAATACTGGCGACCAAGACCATTGCGGTGTAGATATTAGCAAGGTAGTGTTCTCGAAACGTATCGGTGTGACCTTCTCGGTTGAAGGTACAGATGATAAAGAATATCAAGCATATCTGACTTTTGCTGATGGGGGTTGGGCTACTTCAAATTTTGGCTACAATGAAGATGGCAATGGTTCTTGCATCATCAAGGGTGATGGTACATATACTATTAGTCTTGCAGGTTCAGGTAGTGGCTTTGGAGTTTGTGCTATTGATATTTTGAAACTTGGTGAAGCTGTTGGTGCAGATAAAGTTAAAGTACGAATTGCTTGCATTCGAGTTGAATAATTCAATATAATTCTGCGGAGGTCATGCCCTAGTGGTATGGCTTCCGCTAATCTCTGTTACTATGATAAAAAAACTCTTGATTCTTGTTTTGCTGTTGCCTATGTTAGCAGCTTGCCATTATGGAAATAAAAAGCAAAATGGAATAAGTTATGATGGTGACGACACTTCTGTAGAAGGTACTTGGCAAGGAATAGAACCTTTTCATTGCATCGATGTGTCTGGTGTGACGAAAGTTGTCGTTTTCATTCGTGATTCCTCTTCGGTAATGATTGATGGGAGACAAGTAGGAAATGGTGATCCTCGTATTTGCATAAAAGAGGGTGTTCTTCATGTCTCTCCAATAGATAAGTCAGAAGAATCTTCTATACAATCTGTTCGTATTTATACTCCAACGCTTGATAAGTATGTCGTGAAAGATTGTGGTGAGGCAAATTTGAGTGGAGATACGTTGAGGAGCAAGAGATTTGTCTTGAATGTTCAAAAATGTAATGTCTTTCGTGGAAATGCTTGTTTGGCAGTTGCTAATGTAAATGTTACATTCCATAAAATGCTAATGGCTAATTTGGATTTGAAATCGATTGACTTTACAATGAAAGCAGATAGTGTTCAGTATATTAATTTGAAAGGTTCTACTCGATTTTCAAAGGCATCCTATGGTCAAAAGAAAGGACGTGTAGATATATCTGATTTGATAGTAAATAAGTAAAACGTAATTTAAAAATAAGTTTTTATGAGATTAAAACATTTACTTTTAGGTAGTTTGTTGTTGGTATCTTCTGCATGTTTTGCTCAGTTGCCAACAGCTTCTGAGGTAGCTAGTAAGATGTATCCAGGATGGAATCTTGGCAATACTATGGAAGGAAATAATAATGGTAAAAATTTCTCTAATGATGTTGGTCTTGCTGGTGAAACTTCTTGGCAGGGTACTAAGACAACCAAGGCTATCATAGATTTTGTAAAATCTAAAGGTTTTAAGTCCGTTCGTATCCCATGTAATTGGGTTTGTGGTCACATATCAGATGCCTCTACTTGTACGATAGATGCAACTTGGATGGCACGTGTTAAAGAAATTGTTGACTATTGTATTTCTGACGGACTTTACGTAGTCTTGAATGACCACTATGATGGTGGTTGGGTTGAGAAAAGTTTTGATGATATTTCTGAAGCAGCAATAAGTAAAAACTCTGCTACAATGAAAACGATTTGGACACAAATCGCCAATGAGTTTAAGAATTATGATGAGCATCTTTTGTTTGCGGGTCTTAATGAGCCAGACGTTAACAATCAGGAAAAAACTGATGCTTTATTGAAATATGAGCAAGCTTTTGTGGATGCAGTGCGTGCAACTGGTGGCAACAATGAGACAAGAACGCTTATTGTTCAGGGACCAGGTACTGATATCGACAAGACTATTAAGTATTTCTCATCTATGCCAACTGATGTTGTAGCAAATAGGTTGATGGTTGAGGTGCATTATTATAATCCTCCTCAGTTCTCAGGTGTTTGGGAAAATGGTACACCTTTTTATTTTTGGGGAGCTGCCAACCATATCGCAAGTGGTTTTTACAAGAGTTATAATGCTACATGGGGTGAGGAGTCTGACCTATCTTCTCAGTTTAATAAGATGAAGAACAAGTTTGCAGATAAAGGCATCCCTGTTCTTCTTGGCGAGTTTGGTGCAAATTGGCGTTCCATCAGTAATTCTGCTGCTCAGAAAAAGCATGATGCAAGTATCAAGTTGTTTAATAAGCTTGTCGTGCAGAATGCGATTAATTGTGGAATGGTTCCAATGGTTTGGGATATTAATGTAGCAAACCAAAATGGAACTAACGGTGTTATGACAGTGATAAATCGTGATAATTGCTCTGTATTCTGTACTCCTGCATTGGAAGGTATTATGGAAGGTGCAAGTAGTGGAAAGTGGACAATAGCTACAGGCATTGATGCTATCAAAAGTGAAACTGTTAATCTGCCCGTAAAAGCTTATAATCTTCAAGGGCAGTTGGTTACTCCAAATACAAAAGGAATTGTGATAATTAATGGTAAAAAATATTTCAATCGTTAATTGTAAAGATTCGTATAGCAGTGTAAATAAATAGAAAAAGGCGCACATGCTCGTAGATCACGAGATGTGCGCCTTTCGCTTTTAGTTGTTTATTAAATGATAAGTTCTGTTTCTGAACGTGCCTGTTGTTTGAATTCTATTCTCAGCAACCAATTCTGAAAGATACTTTTTTGTCAATGTAATCTTTATACCTATAGCGTTGCTAATTTCTGACGAACTCAGTTGTTTTTCTCTTGTTAGCAGTTTGAGAATTTGACTCTTCCTATTTTCTTTTGATACTTTTTTTACCGCCACATTCTCCGGATTTACCGCCATATTCTCCGGATTTACCGCCACATTCTTCGAATTTACCGCCACATTCTCGTCTTTTACCGATGGTGAAACCTCATTTACCGCCACAAGTGGCTTCTTGATGTGATTCTCACTTGCAAATCCTTCTCTCATCTTCGGAACAAACATTTCTGTGCGATCTGGGTTGTGCATGTCTATAAGTGTTGGCTTGAGGTCGAAGGCATTTTCCCAAGCGTAATATATGCTAGGTATTCCTGTGCCAGCTCGTTCGCCTAAATCTACTAGAGAAAACATACTGAAGATAGTAGAGTTTCTTGGGTCTGATATGCCGCCACTCAATGCCTCTTTTTGAGAAATACGTAAACATCCAGGGTTGGCAAACTTGTAACCTTCTAGTGACTTGATGATGACCAATCCCCTAGGACCATAATAGTCTGCATTGACAAGGGTGTTGAGTAATGCTTCTCGTATGGCCTCTGCTACGGGAGTCTCATCAACTCTTGTGATTCCATCAAGTTTAAATGGTCTCGGCAAATCAACAGTCAACTTATTAACAATGAGAAAGTAAAAGTCGAAGAGGTTACCACTCCATTCGCCAGAGTTGGAGACAATTCTATCAACCCATCGCAATCTGATGTCCTTCACTTCACGATAATCCAGAAAGTATTGGTTGTATTCCCTTGTTATCTCATATTCGTAGCCAAACATCAACAAGCCAGCTGCTGTGGGATGGAGCTGGTTCTCTTTATCAAAAGCAACTGCTCCGATTTTGCGAAGAAAAACGAAATCTTCATCTTCTTGCCATGCGTGTCGAGGATGAACCACGTTGAATCTGTTGCGATAGCTATGTACGGTGTCGAGGCAGATAGCATCGAGTGCAATATCTGATAATACTTTCTTGTCTTGTGTGATTTGATATGCATCTCTAAACATGGCCGACATATCGTAAGGCGAGCAGTGATAGTCGCCTTCATGGTTTCTTCGGAAAGTTCCCTTGCGAGGGTCTGTGCCGATATATACAGGTCGGATGGATCGTTCTGCTCTTGGCACATGGATGATAATGACATCTTTGCCATCGATGTTTTCTACTGTGACATCTTTTTCTGTGAGTATGTTGATGCTGACCTTCTGTCGGTTGTTGATGATGTTCCAAAAGTCTTTAAGCAACTTGTCTGCATCATTTACACCTGTGACGGTCAAGTTGCCTCTTTTGTCTTCATCTACGCCGAGGAGTATGGCGCCTCCATCGGTGTTCGCGAAAGAAGAGTATGTCTCCCATAGCGAACTTGGCAACCCATTGGATGCCCTTTTGGCTTCCAATCTGTTGTCTTCTCGGTACTCTACAACTTTGGTGATATCAATCGTTCTCATGTTTTGTCTTTTTATGATTGTATTTTGTTAATTTGGCAAAGTTACATCTTTTTTCCGTGACGTGCAAATATTTCATTGCTTTTTTCTCTTTTTACCGAATAATAATATGCTTGAGAGTATCCAGGCTGCTGTTGCAGCAGCAAAGTGGCCTACTAAATAAAAAACGAGATATTAAGTCTTTAGGTTTGATATAAAGTAGGTGTGGACGCATATCGGGGGAATCTTTCTCTGATGTGCGTCCTTTTTTTGTGCAAATATCGTACATCCTAACATAATATACCTATCCTTTTATCAAAAGTATACATTCAGGCTACAGCTTTTTCGCTATCTTTGCATCATGATAACTTCAAAACCCGATAATACGTTAGATTGATATATGAAGAAGATAGTTATGATTATATGGGCTGCCGCTCATTTCGCTTGGGCTGGCGCACAGGTTAAAACAGTGGATAGTCGTATCTCGAAGATGAAACTCACGGCTACCGAACTGGCTCACTATATGGCTCCAGGGGTAAACCTGGGGAATACGATGGAGGCATGCGACTGGAATGATGTCTTTACCAATAATGCAGGATTGAAGTCGGAAACTTCATGGCAGAATGACAAGACTACTGAAAGTTATATCCGGAGCTTGAAACAGCAGGGATTCCATAGTCTTCGCATCCCTACATCATGGGTGGCTGGTCATCTTACTGATAAGGAGAATATGAGCATCGATCCGGTCTGGATGAAACGAATCAAGGAAATCGTGAACTATGGTCTCAATGCCGGTCTCTGTGTCATCATCAATGAACATTGGGATGGCGGATGGATGGAGCATGATGCCTTTACCAGCGGGGCGAATGTGGCAGAGCATAAGGAGATGTTCCGCAAGCTGTGGACGAATATAGCAAAGGAATTCAAGACGTATGACCAGCGGGTTCTCTTTGCTGCCCTCAACGAACCGGGAGTGGGAGGTGCCAGTCCGCAGGTTCAGGGTGACATGCTGGCTCCTGATAGTAAGGAGTTTGCCGACCGTCTCCTGGCATACGAACAGGTGTTCATCGATGCCGTCCGTGCTACCGGTGGTAATAATGCCAGCCGTGTGCTCATCGTACAGACTCCAAAGACCGAGATTGATTTGGCTGCCAAGGATTCTTATGACATTACCCGTCTGAAAGATAATGCGAAGAACCGTCTGATGGCAGAGGTTCATTTCTATGATCCTTATACCTTTACTCTGATGGAAAAGGATGCTGATTGGGGCAAGGTGGCTCTTTATTGGAAGGAACATGCGCCTGCCGATGACCAGGGTCGAACCGTAAACACCATCTGGTATAATAATAAGAACGTGGATGCCTACCAGCATATCACCAATCAGGTGATGAAGATGAAACAGAAGTTTGTGGACAAGGGCTATCCGGTAGTCATCGGTGAATATGGTGCCAACCGTAAGGATGCCTCTCTCTTCGGTGGTAATCAGGAGAAGCATAATGAGAGTATGATGGCATGGTATGGTGCTGTGACTGCCGAAATGATGAAGGCAGGACTTATCCCATACGTCTGGGATATCAATGTGCAGCCTCTTCCTCACATGACCATCTTCGACAGAAAGAAACAGGTAGTTTCCGACTCCTATATATTTAAAGGTGTGATGCAGGGAGCAGCCGAAGGGATGGAAGATTACCAGAAAATCTATCCGAAACCTTAGAAAAAAGCAGAAAAAGCAATAATAAATAAGCATAGTTTAGATTTATATGTAGAAAGGGCAAAAAAGTATCATGCTTTTTTGTCCTTATTTAGTATCTTTGCAACCGAAAATGAATCTTTAAACTGTAAACTTAAATAATAAATGAAGAAGATATTTATTTTATTGATGATGGCATTGTCTACATGCAATATCTCAGCGACGTCAAACTTTGTGCAGGTAAAGGACGGACATTTCGTTCGTGATGGTAAACCTTATTATTATGTAGGTACCAATTTCTGGTATGGTGCAATCCTCGGTTCAGAAGGTCAGGGCGGCAACCGTGAGCGTCTCTGTAGGGAACTCGATAAGATGAAGGAGATGGGCATTGATAATCTCCGCATCCTGGTGGGCTCTGATGGAAAGCGAGGAGTGAAGACCAAGGTTGAGCCGACGCTGCAGGAAGCTCCGGGCGTTTATAACGATACGATTCTTGCCGGTCTCGACTATCTGCTGATGGAGATGGGCAAACGCAAGATGCTGGCCGTGCTCTATCTGAACAATTCCTGGGAATGGAGTGGCGGTTATGGCTATTACCTGGAGCAGGCTGGTTTGGGTCAGGCTCCCCGTCCTAACGAAGATGGCTATCCTGCCTTCATGAACTTCGTCGCCAAATATGCATCCTGCGAAAAGGCGCATCAGCTTTTCTATGATTATGTGAAATTCATACTTACGAGAACCAACAGATATACAAAGAAGAAGTATAAGGACGACCCGGCCATCATGTCATGGCAGATAGGTAATGAGCCTCGTGCTTTCAGCAAAGAGCAGTTGCCTGCTTTCGAAAAGTGGCTGGGTGAAGCGAGCAAGCTGATCCGTTCGCTCGATAAGAATCATTTGATTTCTATCGGTAGCGAAGGCAAATGGGGATGTGAAGGAGAACTGAACTGTTGGGAACGGATCTGTGCCGACAAGAATGTGGATTATTGCAACATTCATCTTTGGCCATACAACTGGAGTTGGGCGAGAAAAGACCATTTGCTGGAAGATTTGCAAATTTCCTGCCAGAACACCAAGGAGTATATTGATGAACATCTTGAGGTATGCGGACGTATCAGAAAGCCATTGGTGATGGAGGAGTTCGGCTATCCTCGTGATGGTTTCTCTTTCTCAACTTCTTCAACAACAGAAGCTCGCGATGGATACTATAAGTATGTGTTCAGTCTTGTTGGCGACAATGCTGCATCTGGTGGTTACTTTGCCGGTTGCAACTTTTGGGGATGGGGCGGTTTTGCCAATCCTAAGCACGAGCAGTGGCAGGTGGGTGATGACTACACCGGTGATCCTGCTCAGGAAGCGCAAGGTCTGAACTCCGTTTTTTCTACCGATAAATCTACATTGGATGTAGTAAAGACGCAGGTAGACAGAATGAAGAAGATTGGTAAGTTATAAGTTTAGTGAAATTGTTAGTTGTTTTAGGAGGGTGTGCCATCTGTTCATGGTGCACCCTTTTTGGGTTTGACTTTTTATAATAATACTTTTATGTTTTTTTTCGTAAAAGAATTGCCATAATCTGCCATATATTGCCATAAAAATAGCGATGCTCAGGCGTTTTTGGTGTTCCCGAAATTGCGTCCCGACGTAGCATCTTGTACGTCCCGACGCAGTATCTTGTACGTCCCGACGCAGTAACAGATGCGTCGCGACGTAATTTTAGATACATCCTGCCCAGAATCAAGTGAGCCTCATTTGAACTCCAGATAAGCCTCCTTTGCATATCAAGTAAGCCCCTTTTGAAGTTAAAGTGAGCCTCACTTAAACATTACGTAAGCCTCACTTGAAACGTGGGAACCATAGGAATATTGGCTATAAAAATAGTTTATTTTATACTTTGATAAAATAGTATCAGAATTAGATAACAAAGTATCATTTGTTTCGCTACTTTTGTTGTAACTTTGCATCGACAAGAACCAATTAATGTATTGATTCTAAAAACAATATTTAAACCTATAAAAAAATTTTAAGAGCTTATGAAAAAGTTATTTACTCTAGTGTTTGCAGCATGTGCAAGTCTTAGCGTTAGTGCAGTTGAGAAAGATTTAGTTACGACTCCAATAACCATTGAGGCAACTCAAGGTGAAGATGGTCTAAAATGGGCAGAAACAGAAGCTATTGTTCTTGAGGCTTCGGATGTCGCAGTGAATGACTTCTTGAAGTTGACTGTTACGGATGCTGAGGCAGGTTCTGGTGAACAGAATGTTTTGCAGTTTAAAAAAGCAGATAGCAGTGATATGTATTATGGAAGTACATTTAATCCTGCTCCAAACTCAGTTGTCACGATACCTGTTACAAAGGAAATTTTGGCACAGATAACAGGCGAAGGCTTTAAACTCGGTGGTGCGGTTCAGCAGAAGAGTGGCTCTTGGCCTGCAGTACTTGGCAAGAAAATAACTGTTTCTAAAATATCAGTTTTGCCTGCTAGTGATTTTATGACATTGGATTTGTCTTCCGCAGATAAGCCAACAACGGCTGCTTGGGGTGGAGGAGTCACAATTCCAAGTGCTAATTTTAAGTTAGCTAAAGCTGGTGATGTCGTAGTAGTTACGACTACAGCCGAGGATGCAATTAGAAATGAAGGTAATTTCCAGTATAATATGGGTAAACTTCAGCTCAGTGGTTGGAATATCCCAATGTTCTTTGTTCAGACTTTGTCGGTAGCTGATATTGAAAAAATTAATTCAACCGAAAGCCCTCAGTGGTATTATCAGGGTGCAAAGTTCCCTGTTTCTGCTACGGCTATGTTGTATCGTCAGAAAACTGATTTACCTTCAAACAAAACTGTTATAAATGTAGAAGAGACAGCTTTAGGTGTTTGGGAAAATGGTGTTGTTTTGGCAAAGGAGAACTTTGCAAATGTACAAGCAGGTGATGAATTGCATATAGCTATTAAGGATTTTAAAGAGGTGAAAAAGGAGGGCGAGACTTGGACTCGTCGTGGCCAGATTCAGTTGGCTTCAGCTGATGAGAACTGGCCGTCTGTGTCCACTACTATAGATGTCTTTGATGTTTCAGAGACGGTAGTTGTATTTGATGATAAGATTGTTGCTGCAGCTAAAGAGTTTGGTTTGGTAATTAAGGGTGAGTGCTTGACAGTTGCAGGTGCAAATCTTTATACTAAGGCTGTTCCTACTAGCATCTCTGGCACTGTTGTAGCTCCAACCGAAAACACTAACGCTCCGGTTTACAACCTCGCTGGTCAGCAGGTTAATGCATCTTATAAGGGTGTAGTAATCAAGAACGGTAAAAAGTATGTTCAGAAATAGTATAGAGTTATATTTTTAGTTTGTTGAAAAGAAAAGAGAGGGTATGTGAATGCCCTCTCTTTTTGATTTTATCCGTTTCGAACATTGATTAATGTTCAAGATATAATCCGTTATTCATTATAAGCCTTTTTCATAGCTTCCACTACTGTAGGGAGTGTCCACTGAGGAACAGTTCTGTCTTTCTCAGTGAAGATGCTCATCCAGTAGAAAGTGGCTACGCCGTATGCCTTTGCCTGCTTCACGATGTCGGCAGCTTGGTCGGCAGCAGCCTGAATCTCGCTGGCAGAACTGTTTTTGCTGACACTCTTGCTTCCGTGAGTACCGTATTCTCCGATGATGCAAGGAATGCCCTTGCTGATGAACTTATTGTTCAGGCGGGTGAACATATTCTTGATTTCATTGCTGCAGGAAGCATCCCACTTGCCTTTCTGGGCAAACCAATCCCATGGAGCATAGGTATGAACTTCTACGGCGATATGTCCATCCACTTTGTCGGTAGGGATGACGAGGTTGTTCAATACGTCGTCACCATTAGCTGCAGCATAGGTATTGATGATGAGGTTGCGGGTCTCGTTGTTGCCACCAGTGGCACGAACTGCATTCACGAAGCTTTGGGCATAACCATTCAATCCATTGTAGCTGCTTGCGCTCTTTGGTGCATTCCAGGTGTTGTCGGCATCAAGCATCTCGTTGTAGCCTTCGAAGAGCAGGTGCTGGTCGTAGTTCTTGAAACGGGTGGCAATCTGAGTCCAGAGGCTCTCGAATTTCTCCTTGTTCTCCTTATAGTTGGCTTCATCGGCTTTGATCCAGTGCTTGACATCGTCACTGTCTGCACCAGTGTCATGATGAACATTGAGGATGCAGTACATTCCGTTATCGATGACATAATCTACGATTTCCTGTATTCTGTTCATCCAAGCCTTATCTACCGTTCCGTCAGCCTTCATGTGCTGGAACCAGGTTACAGGGATGCGGACGGAATTAAAACCGTTCTTCTTCAGGAAATCTACCATCGGTTTGGTCGTTGGCTCCTGTCCCCAAGCTTTCTCGAAATCAGTAACAGAATTGCTGTTCATGTTCATCCACATGGCTACCACATCTGTGCAGTTGCCGAAATTGGTACCGATGCCCATGTTCTTTACAGCTTGCGCTGCGCTTTCCTCAACATAGCTTCCTTTATGGAATACATTGAAGGTAATACTTTCTATCTTGTCGATATCGTATGTTGCCCATTCTATGCCTTCGTAGCCTTTGGCGTAAAGGATGAGTTGGTTACTTTTGTGCTTGATGGTAGATATGTCTCCATTCTTACTGTCTCCAGCAAGGCTCCATTCTGTAGTCTTTCCATCAGTTGTCTTGATGGTGAAGTTATCGCCAGCCTGCTGTGCCAGGAGCGCCAGCGGCATCAGAATCGTGATGAGTGAGAGTAATATCTTTTTCATTGTCTAGCTACTTTTATGGATTTGTTATTAATCTTGATGATGTAAACGCCATGTGTCAATGCATTGAGATTGATGATGGTCTTACCTTCTGCAGTTGTAGGAGAGAGGCCGATGGCTTTTCCATCCAGTGCGAAGGCATTTATCTTGTTGTTGGTGCCATCCACGATGATGCGGTCTTCTTCCAGGGAGAATTTGCTGGAAGTTTGTAACTGACTGATACCGGTGGTAGTTCCATAGGTAAAAGTATTGACTTTCCACAGTTCGTATGATGCAGTCGTTCTTGTGGAAGTAATGGTCATTAAGTTATTACCGAAACAGATTTCAGGCATTGTTGTGAGAGCAAACTCAATCTTTTGTCCATCTTTGAAAGTAACAAACAAGGATTTACCATTTGCTGCCTTTGAAGTAAAGCAACTCAATACTAACAATAGGGATAATACGATTCTTCTCATTTTTTTATGAAGTGTAGTTTGGGTTTATACTATTCTTTTGATTCTTTCTTTTCCAGATACATGCCATTGATATCATGGAGGAATAATGTTCTCGGTTCGTTGTAGAATTTGACAAAATCCTCTGTAGATCGTTGACCAGGGAAAGGAACATAATAGTGATTGGCAAGCTCATGACCATTCCGCCAAAGCATGACATAGCTGATAGGATTTTTGCCGATAGCCTTGGATAGTTTTTCCGTCCACCAGTTGTCACTCTTAATGCTACGATAACCAGTTTCCGTTATAGCGATAGGCCTTCTGGCTTTTTTGCCCAGCTTAGTCAGCATCCTTAAATTCTTGTCTAGGGTCTTTGTAAATGTAGCAAGTGCAGCCGTATCACCTTCTTCTGCATGACAATAATAATTAATGCCGAGTATATCAACTTGTTCATCTCCTGGGTATCGAGCTGAATAATGCGATTCAGATGCATCTTCTGTAGCTAAAGGAGAATAGGCATAGAGTACATTTACCACATCATTTTCTTTCATGCGCTCTTGTGTCATTTGCCAAAGAGCAAGATATTGTTCTTTTGTGCAAACAGAGTCATCCCACCAAAAACGGTTCTCTCCGTTCTCTTGCCATGGGCGGAAGATGACTGGTACTTTTACTCCATAAGGAGTTTCTAGCGAATTCATGAAATCCGCCACTTTATCAAGCCATCCCAGAAAGGCTTCGTGTTTGCTGCCGCCTTCCATGATGTCGTTGATAGAACCTCCTCTAACAGGATTTTTGCATTGCCATGATAGGGTAACAACACCAGCACGGTCGTATTGGTTGATGATTTCTTTGCGTATGAGGTTGAAAGGGGTAGAGTAGATGTTGAGTGAATCACCAGTTTCAATACCTCCGATTTCAAAACCTACCATGGAAGGCATATCTCCACAGATGGTTTTGATGTCAGAACGAGCACTGTCGTCAGCCCATCCTTCACCATAAAGGGTAGCATCCTGCTGTCCGAAGAGATACCCCTTACTGCTGATTTCTTTGAGGTGATAAAGGAGGTTTTCCGTGCGTTGTGTCCTGCCGTTGTCACCCATTGGGTCATCGGCTTTTTTCTTGCCACAAGACCATAAAAGGCATGCCAAAAGGCATGCCGTTATTATTTGGATTTTTCTCATAGTCACATGAAATTACTTCATACTTGGTACCTGATCGCGGGTAATGATATTAGGCTGAGACATAGCATTCTGCCACCACTCCTGTGTAGAGTGGAAAGTCTTATTGTCTTCGTCGTTATACCATACCATGAACCAACTCCATTTAGCGCCCTTCTCATTTTGTTCGCTAAGTGTAGCAATTTGCTTCTTTGTGCTGGTGCTATAGCCACATTCGCCGAGGGTTACAATCTTGTTGCCGTAAGTAGAACTAAGTGTAGCAAATTCAGAGGCACAAGTTTCTGCTTTTTCACCATAGAGGTCACGCGCTACAATGTCTACATAAGCATCGCCAGGGTACCAGTCGTCATCCTTACCACAGCTTGTCCAAACCCAGATAAGGTTGTCAAGACCTGCTTCCTTCAATTCGTTGAACATCTCTATCCAGAGAGTCTTGAATGTAGCTGCATCCTTGGCACCCCACCAGAACCACTTGCCGCTAGCCTCGTGGAATGGACGCCATAGTACAGGAATGTTTGCATTCTTCAAGAGTGTTAGATACTCTTTAAGTGTTGCCATGTCATTCTTCCAGACTTCGTTCTCCCAGGTGCCTTCTTTCAGAGCATTGCTTGGGTCGAATGTAGTTCCCTCTGGTTTACTATCAGACTTAACATAGAAGGCATAATCCTTATTAGGGTCAAGGGTTGCTGTTGGTTCATTCTTAGGTACATTCCAGTGCCACATCAACTGTACGATACCATTATTGTCTGCCCATTCTTGAACAGGGGTGATATCTTTATAGTTAATCCAATTTGCCCCAGCCTTGCTAGCTGCCATGTGTACGTAATCAAAGCCGTTGATGGCAGGATATTTGCCTGTCCACTCGTTTACCTGATCGGCACAAGTATGATTCCAGGCAACATTTGCCATCATACCGGAAATCGTTTTGGTATCTACATTTTCCAAGAGGAAGTTGTAGAGTTTCTTTGCCTCAACAGTTGTTGCCATCACTGGAGTCTTGTCCAATCCAACAGTCTGGAACGAAACGTTGATGTCTTTGTCGTATGTCTTGCCTTGTCCGTTAGCAACGAGTCCCGCAGGCACTGTTACGTTTACGTTCTGTTCACGTTCCGGGCAGTTGATGATAACAGACAGCACGCTATCCTGACCATAGACAAGAGCCTTGGAAAGAGTACCACCTGTTACAGTAATCTTCTCAGCCTCGTTTGAAGCGAAGAAAATACGCTTGTCAAACTTGAGGTTGACAGTAATATCACCTCTCTTTACCTTATTAGCGCCTTCAGTAGGAGTTGAACTCACTAATTGTGGGGCATCTACATCAGGAATGGTGTATTGAGCATCAGTGTCGGCGCAAGCAGTGACCCCGAAGGTCACTGCTGCCATTGCCAGCGCTGATAATATATGATTCTTTCTCATAGTTATCTTTGTTTTATTTGTTTGTATAAATAAGGTTTACTCCAGAGTAATCTTAGTGAGTGTAAAGTGCTTGCCCTGTACGATGAAAGTATTACCCCACCATTGCTGTGTGTAAATCTTTGCAAGAATTTCTTCTGTAAGCTCAAGGTCAATCGAATTGTTGTGGGCACTCAAGTCCCATGCTTTAAATTCACTATCTTCTTTAGCACCAACACAAAGGAAAGTTCCTCCCCAATGGCCTTCGAAAATCTTGGCTTGCCAGTCTGCTTCAGCATCCTTAACATAGAAGTGGACAATTTGTCCGGCAGATGCACCTGCTGCAGCTAGTTCTGTACCTGCGTCAGAGAGAACCCCATAGTTAACAGACCATTCACCCATTTCTTCGTTGCCAGTCCAAAGAGTCTTTTCCTGTGGAATGGTAATCTCTGCTTCAATCTTATTGATGATAGCACCTGTACCATTGAAGATGATGAGACCACCCCAATCGGTAGATTTTGCCTTGAGGGCTGCAATCACTGTTGCAGAAAGTGGCAAAGTGAACTCTTTCGCGTTAGCGTCCAACTTGTAAACATGTTCTTTGGCTTCACCATTGTCAAGGTCTATGTTACCCCAGCCACCATCCTGTCCTTTCAACTGAACATTGTCTGCTGTTGGAGTATATTTAATCTTCAAGACAACGCTTGCTCCATCAGGAATATTATCTAATGCATCTTGTGCAATCAAGCCTTGCGTATTGGCACTCCAACCTGCAAGGTCGATAGGACCATTCATCAGCGTTCTAGTGATTGAACCAGCAGGAATCACAGTGATATCATACTCTATCTCGCCATTAGAAGAAACAAGCTTCAAGGTTGATTTCTTCTTAGCGTTTGTAGGGATAGAAATTGTCAGCAATGATGTCTTTTCTGCATAGACATGGTTTACTTTCTTGCCATTGACGAATATGCTTTCAAGTTTATCTCCATTCTTTACAGGTACAGTCAGTGTACTTCCTGCTTCAGGGATATTTTCCTTGTTAGAGAAATCTGGCATTTCTGTAATATAGCAGAATACTGCCTCCTCAATATTTAGTTCTGGTCCTTCAACAGAAGTACCATTTGCCATTGTAAGAGTAGGTTTGCCAGTCTTGGCATTCATCGGAACTGTGAGTGTAATGCTCTTGCCGTCTTCTGCTGCCTTCACTTCTACTTCGTCTGTACCTTCTCCAAATTGAACCTTCTTTACAAGGTCGAGATCTGTACCCTTGATGGTGAGTACACCACCTGCGCTTACTGTACTGTTATCGTAACCTGTAACTACTGGTTTCACGAGCGTGAAAGGAACTTCTACTCCCTTGCCGTTCTTCATGCGCAAAACAAGGTTGCCTTCTTGAGCAGTCTCAGGTACACTTTCGATGATGAGTTTGGTTCCGTCAGGATTGACAATGAATTTGATTTCTTCCTCAGCAGAAACATTAGGCATCTCGATAGAATTAACTACGTCAAGGTCTTTACCTGTGATGACTAAAGAGGCTCCTGCTTTTACTGGAGAAGGAGAAACAACACACTCTGAAGGAGCTACAGTTGTCAAAGTTCCAACAGGAATCTCTACACCTGAACGTGCTACAAGTACGAAATCACCGTCTGGTGCTTCTTCAGGAAGGGCAAATGTCAAGGTCTTTCCATCTTCACTAGTTGTAAATACAAGCAATTCTGTTCCACGATCTTGTGCAGTAAACATCACACTCTTTACTAAACCGAAGTGCTCACCTGTGACAGTAATGGTTTCGCCCATTTTTGCAGTTACATTTCCAGTCAATTCTGCCTCGCCACGTGGTGAACTCCACTTGGTGATTGTAGGAGTACCTACGTTGAGTGCATTCTCTGACTCGATAATATTATAGAGAGCTACAGAAGGATCTTCAACCGTGGTCAAGTCCAAATCAAAGAGATTGATCTTGCCAGTCTGAGCTTCCTCAGGAACAACGACTTCAATCTTATAGCGAGTTTGTGACACGAAGTCCTTTTCTGGAATCTGAACACCATCAGCAAATTCTATCATGTGTACGAGATTCAGATAGTCACCTTCAATGGTCAGAGTCTCACCCGGCATGATGCTTGCAGGAGAAAAAGAACTGAAGACGATAGGCTCCTCGTAAGTAAGTTGGGTCTTTGTCTTGATTTCCTCATCTGTCTTTGTAATAAGAGTTAGGTATCCGACTAGAGGCCCATCCTTAGGCACCGTAATCTTGATTTCGCTAGGAATGCCCGCCTTTACTACCTCGATGTTTGTGATATCATCGCAACCTGGTATTTGGATTTTTGAAATCTGGTCGAGGTTACTACCCAGGAAACGGAGCTGACCACCACGCATCACAGGCTGCGGACCATATACATTGAGGTGAACACCTTGCTGATACTGGTTGGTATCAAGGTCATCCTCGCTGCAGGCTGTGAGTGATAGCCCCATCAGGGCTACCACCAACAGTGCTAATATATTCTTGATCTTTTTCATGTTTGTTTCTGTTTAAAGATTATTTATTAGGAACCACACGGATGTTGTCTATCTTGATGATTGGCTTACATTCTGTACCATTTACGCCACCACCAACGACAAACATGGTGAGACTTGCAAAGTCTGTAATCTTATTTGGAAGATTGGTTGTAGCATTTCCCTTGTTGTCAAGATTGAAACTGCTCAGAGGAATAGTAACGGTAATCCACTCGTTTGCAGTGTCAAATGTACCTGTTGATTGCCAAGGACGATAGATAGCACGACCATAGGTCTCTTCTTTCTTGTTTCTCTTTCCTTCGCCATTGAATACAAAAGCGTTTGGACCTGAAACATATCCATCATAGCTAGAGTCATCTACTGGTTTTCCTTCACCACCAGTTTCACCATTTAATGTAACCTTGTCGTAACCCATAAACGAAATTTGCATACCACCTGCATTCCATGGGTTTGAAGATGGAACATACATTTCGAATTTTAATGACATGTTAGCAAAATGAGTGAAGTCTGCAACATTGTATAGTGCGACACCATCACCGCTCATTACGTGCTGAGGCTCATCCCATGAACCTGCCCAGTATTCGAAAGAGAAAAAGTTGTCTTCCCATCCACCGTCACTTGTCATGACTTTATTGCCGTCACCAAGTTGAACATATTTTCCCTTCAGGGAAGTTTTGTCTTCTACAATGTCTCGTTTGTGCCAACCATGGTTGCCCAATACATTCACACCATCCCAAGGAGTATCAAAGTCGAAGAGCATGCCACGAGAATCGAGATAATGGAATGAGGTTTCAGTTTCGCCGTAGAGAGTCTCAACCTTGAATGCTCCTTCTGTGTTGCAACTCTCAGGAAGTATGAAAGATATAGCACTCTGGGTGATACTCTTGAAGTCTGTAACAACAGAACCATCAGGGCAAGTTACCTTGAGAGGTACATTTGGATCGTCTACAAAATAGTTGCCATAGAATGTTACCTCACTACCAGGTTTTGCATATTCACAAGACATAGATGTAGGATTTGGAGCAGGAACCACGACTTTGAAATCGTAATCTACTTTTTCTCCATCTCTTGTCACCATATATATCTTGTCTGTTACATCTGCCGGGATAGTTGCAGGAATCTGCACAATCATGGTGTGGTCGGTGATGTAACTTGTATTCAACTGTGCCTTCTGGTCGTTGAAGTAAAGTTCCTTGATGCTTGTCAGGTTGTTACCTACAAGGCAAATTACAGACGAAAGACTCGCTTTATCGAGCAGTGAGTCTGCCTGTGACAAATAAGGCATACGGATGTAGTTCACGGTAGGAACACCCCCTGTAAGCTCAAACTTATCTGGCTGGTCTTCGCATGAGGTCAGTATGCTGGCAGAAATTGCCATCAGACCTGCAAACAACCAACTGAATATTTTATTTAGTTTCATATTATGTTCTTTTTAAAAGTTCATTAATAAGAGAATGCTTCTCTAACATCTACATGCTGTGCTTCTTCCATCAGATGAGGGTTGTAAACCACGTCACCCTGTGGAAATGGCAACTGGAAGATAGACGTTGTGACATTTGGTTTAGGAGTAGAAGTGTCGTAGAACATCTTGCTCTCATCTACATCCCATGGGCCATTGCCGTTACCTTTATTGTAGTATGCCTTGTAGAGGTCAGCCAAACCATTATAAGCATTACGCTTTTGGTTCTTGATGATATTCATTGCCTTTTCTACATTGTAGTATGACATACGTACCAAGTCAAACCAATAGTCGCCTTCTAAAGCGAGTTCCAAACGGCGCTCCTTCAACACATCATCAAGAGTGATGCTTGATGGTTTATCAAAGAGAGTTGGTCTTGCTCTGTGCCAAACCTGATAGTAAGCATCAATAGCACTTGCATCAGAGGTAGAACCTGCATTGCCAATTTTAGCTTCTGCATAGATCAGATAAACATCTGCAAGGCGCAATACATGGGTAGAGAGATCTGAAGACTGCTTGCCAGCACTTCTTCCGAAAGTCTTTACGTGGTCTGCATCGTTTCCATAAAGATGTTTGGCGATATTGGCGCCGGTACCTGACTGAAGACCGTCATTGCTTCCTGGTGCATACTTCTTGTCGTGGAGGAATTTGAGATAGTCGAAGCCTCCCTTGTCTTGCCACCATTGGCTATATGTATCACCAGCCATCATCATGGTAGCCTTACGGCGTTCATCAGTAGCAGGACGAGAACTAGGATTTTGAAGTGGTGTTACACCAAATGCTTCTTCCAAGTCTACCGAAGGTGCTGTCCAGTCACCCCAACTCTGATACTCACAGAAACCTGCAGGAGCCAACTCTGAAGTCAAGCAGTTACCACAGGTATAATTCAACTGATCTGCGGTCCATCGCCATCCGATGAGGCTTTCATCGCAGTTGTTGTTTTCACCCTTGAAGATATCTTCATATTTCTCCATGAGTTTTTTGCCAGAGTTATCAATTACATCTTTGGCAAGTTCAGCAGCTTTGGCAAGGTCATTCTCGTCACGCTGTCCGTTTCCATTGCAATTGATACCACTTTTTGCGAGATATACTTTTGCGAGCAAACCCTTGGCACCCCATTTATCTATTCTTCCAGCTGTGTTGGTATTTGGAAGTAAATCGATGGCTTTCTCCAATGTCATCACGATATACTCGTAAACATCGGCAGCCTTTACCTTATATTTATTATTATAATCGCCGGCTGCAATCTCAGAACTGTTGTTATGTACGATAGGCACATCACCCCAGATGCGGACAAGATAGAAATATGCCATTGCTTTCCATGCCAGACATTCGCCCATGGCTGTGTTCTTGGCACTTTCTGATGCATTGGCAGTCTGCAGACGGTTGTAGATGGTATTTGCCTGTGCGTTTACTGCCCATAGCGAATTGGAAGCAGAAGTGATGTCAGGATCACTACCATTTACGGTAAAGGTAAGATATGGTGACTGACCCATGTACAAGTTACCTGACATAACTTCAGGAATCTTGTAGTAGCCACGGCTCAGAAAGTCGTACCAAGGAGAACTGTAAAGTGAGTTGGTGCTCACTTTCACCTGGTCGTCATTTGCATAATAGTTAGCATCATTGTAGCTATCTTCGTTAGGACGGTCGAGAAAGTCTTCACAAGAGGTGAAAGTGCCGCCCAATAAGAGTGCAAATGCTATATATTTAAAGTTCGATAATTTCATATTCTTTGTTTTTTAATGTTAGAATGACATGTTCAAACCAAATGAGTAGGTTGTTGGCGAAGGATAACGGCCATAGTCAACGCCATATACATTAGGTGACATGGTGCTGACACCGATTTCTGGGTCGTAGCCATCATAACCGGTAATGGTGAACAAATTCTGTATGTTACAATAGAGACGCAAGTTCTCAATACCCAACTTGCCAATCCACTTCTTAGGGAAGGTATAGCCAAGAGAGATATTCTTCATTCTCAGATAGGATCCGTCCTCTACGTAGCGGTCGCTGATGCGGTCGTTATCGTTAGGGTCGCCAATAATAGCGCGTGGGAGGGAGGCATCTGGATTAGCGACACGTACATTCTCTATATGTTCATACCATTTGCTGCCGTCTGCATAAACGATAGAAGCATCGATAGGCTCCAGGCGTGCACGATTTAATACGTCGGAATGCTGGTTGCACCATACGCTACTCATATTGGTGAGTCCGCGCTTGGTCAGGTTCATTACCTTGTTGCCATAGCTACCATTGATGAAAATACTCAAGTCGAAGCCCTTGTAACGGAAGGTGTTGGTCCAGCCGAAAGTATACTTAGGCATTGGTGAACCAATGTTGGTCTGGTCAAGCTCGTTGATGACACCATCTCCATTCAAGTCTTTATATTTAATGTCACCTACATAGACTGTGTTGGAACCATTGAAGACTCCATTTGTAGGATACTTCTCTGGCTTTGGTGAACGCTCTATGTCTGCCAAGTCTTGGTAGATGCCATCGGTTACATAACCATAGAAGCTGTAGAGACTCTGACCTACGTCGGTCTTGCTGACCTGTGTCTGTCCCCACTGAGCATAGCCCATGATAGCTGAACTGGCAGTACCGTTGAGTGCTACCAATTTGTTCTTGTTCCATGAAATCTGGAACTCTGTATCCCACTGGAATTTGCCTACGAATGGGTGAGCAGTCACTGTTAACTCAAGACCGCTGTTGCGGATGTGACCGTAGTTACCCATAGGAGCTTTCAGCTTGGAGTTATCATTACCGCTTGTACCCATATAGGAAGGCAACTGCATCTCCATCAACATATCCTTAGATTCCTTCTGATACCAGTCGAGGGTTAAGCCAATGCGGTCGTTGAAGAAACCGAGGTCGATACCTAGGTCAATCTGTTCCTGCTTTTCCCATTTTACATCCAGGTTAGGAATGTTCTGTGGACGATAACCTGCACCGAGGGAACTATATACTTTCTGCATGTTTACACCCCAGGCAAAAGAGTTGATGTTGGCATTACCGGTCTGTCCCCAACCGATACGGATCTTACCATTGCTCAGCCATTTTCCTGCCAACTTCTGAATGAACTTCTCATTAGAGAAACGCCAACTGGTAGCAAAAGAGTGGAAACCTGCCCAACGGTTGTTTGGACCAAAGTTTGAACTACCATCATAACGGTATGTGTAAGTAGCATTGTAACGGCTGTCATAGCTATACGTCCAACGGGTGAAGAAGGAAGCCATAGAACTGCTTCCGAATCCGGCAGCTATGGTAGGAGTACCCGTACCCAATACAGGATTATGTACAGCATCTGATGGCAACTTGTCGTTTGATATTTTAGTGTAATCCCATTTGCTTTCCCAGCATTCTTGTCCAACCATTGCTGTAACCGAATGCTTCTTAGCAAATGTGTTGTTATATGTAATATAGTTCTTGAGCTGCCAGTAAGTGCTGTTGTTCTTCTGGATACTGCTCTCGTTAGGCTCCTGCCAGTTATAGAGATCAATTGTGTTGTTGAAAATCTCAGCCTTGCTGTAGCTGAGGTCATAACCCAATTCTGCATGCCAGGTTAAGTGCTTGATAGGTGTAACCTCTGCATAGATATTACCTGTCAACTTCTTGCGGTTGAGCATGTTGTTCTGTTCCATAGCCTTAGCAATAGGGTTATGGATATTGTAGTTTTCGCGGGCAAAAGAAGCGTAATTTCCGTCAATGTCATAAATTGGAGCTTCTGGAAGTGAGGTCAAAGCGAAACCTACGATACCCTCAGCTCCATCTGTAAGCTTGAGGTCATCGTTCGAATTCGTAAAGGTTGCACTCAAACCGAGTTTCAGCCATTTCTTCAATTGTGCATCCAGGTTGGTACGTACTGTAAGACGGTCAAAGCTAGAACCGATGATGGTACCATCTTGGTTCATGTAGCTTCCGGAAACATAATATTGGATTTTGTCAGTACCACCCTGAGCGGCTATCTGATGCTGCTGCTGAAACGCGGTCTGGAAGATTGCATCTTGCCAGTTGGTACCCTTGCCGAGCAAAGATACATCGCTGTAATATGGATCTTCCTTGACACCACCGAAACCTGCAGCAACGAAATCGTTGTAATAATCACCGAATTCGCGAAGGTTCATCATGTCAAGGCGCTTGGTCTGACGGCTCCACGCCATCATGCCATCGTAGGTAAATTTAGCTTCACCGGCTTTACCTCTTTTTGTTGTGATGAGAACAACACCATTTGCTCCCTGTGCACCATAAATAGCTGTGGCTGAAGCATCCTTCAGAATCTCCATGCTTACGATATCTGCAGGGTTGATGGTTGAAAGTGGTGATACGGATGAGGCTGAACCATTATCGAGTGCGTCACCGAAACCAAGGGAACTACCACTGGAATTTCCTCCTTGGAAGATAACACCATCAATGACGTATAGTGGTTCTGCATTGGAGTTGATGGTTGCTGTACCACGAACTCGGATAGTGGATGCTGTACCAGGTGCACCAGAAGTGCTGACAGCGGTAACACCTGCTGCACGGCCCTGAAGTGATTGGTCGAGTGAGGTGATGATAGAACCCTTCATAGCCTTTTCGCCAAGGCTAACTGAAGAACCTGAGATATCGCTCTTTTTCATGGTACCATAACCTACAACTACCACCTCATCAAGATTGTTGTTGTCTTCTGCCAAAGTGATGTCGTACTTGCTCTGGCCTCCTACTTTGAAAGTTTTGGTAACATAGCCTACGTAAGTTACCTCTACAGTCTGTCCGGCAGCTACATTTAGTGTGTAGTTACCATCAAAGTCTGTCACTGCGGCATTTCTTGTGCCTTTCACTTTTACTGTTGCACCGATGATAGGACCCATTGCATCGGATACGTTACCAGTAATCTTCTTGGTCTGTTGCACAGCCTGATTCGTTGTGATCTGGGCTGCGAAAGTTTGCTGAGGGGAGATGCCGAGAAGACTCAGGGCAGCTACACTAGCAAGCAACTTTTCTCTACTTTTAAAGTTCATACAATTTTTGTTAGTTGGTTAAAACAGTTTGGCTCTTTCACTTATATGATCGATACGGGAAAGAATCCAAATCGGATTATTGCTCTCTGATTATTCCTTCGTCATCTTTTTCTGATGAGAAGAAAAGGCTAGAGGCTAGCTCTAGGTTGCATTTACTTTTTCCATTGTTGTGATTATATTTATTTGTTTTTATATTGTTTATTCTAAACCTTTAGGCTATTTTGTAAATCTGCTGCAAAGATAGCTATTTTTTGCAAAATAGCTTGTACATATTTTGCTGATTACTAATACTTTTCTGCTTTAGTGAAAATAAAATGTAATTTTCGTCATATTTATTAAAGATTAAGTGTTAGCGTTACAATTTATTTACTTGATGGTTGATTTATATTGATTATTCTATTATTTATCTATTATTTATCTATTATATATAAGGTACGCGTACATTATTTATTATATGAATTGTCATAACCTTTTGTACTTTGTTAATTGATCTTTGGTTGTTTTCGGGCAATTCTTGAGTTAAACAGAGTGTGTGTTTTGCTGTTTTCTTTGCTTTTTCTGACTTGATGTGCATCAATTCTTATTTCTGTTTTCAGATATTTCCGAATATTTTTCTGCCTTTGCAACAAAGTATGTTTATTCAGCAAAATAATACACGGATATATCGGAAATTATGCCTAACTTTGCAACCGTAAAACAGAATGTTTAACTAACAAGATTACCAACGACAATATGAATCATCGTATAGCAAATGTTTTTAGGTTAATAATTATAGGTGTTCTGATGAGTGTGCTGGGGACTTCGAGCCTCAGCGCACAAATCAGAGGTAACAACATCGTGGTAACGGTAACCCCTGACCATCAGGACTGGAATTACCGGGTAGGCGAGAAGGCTAACTTCACGGTGAATGTGAGAAAGAGCGGTACGCTACTCAATCAGGTGATGGTAGATTACGAAGCTGGACCGGCGATGTTTCCGGAGGTGAAGAAAAGTACCACTCTTAAGAACGGAACCATGAAATGGTGCGGCAGTCTGAACAGACCGGGCTTCTACCGCTTGAAGGTTATCGCTCATGTTGATGGCAAGGATTACGAGGGACTTTGCACGGCAGGTTTCTCTCCAGAGAAGATCCAGCCCTTCGCACAGGAACCTAAGGATTTTGATGCTTTCTGGAAGAAGGCACTGGATGAGGCAAGACAGAATGACCTCAATCCTACCAAGGTGCTTCTGCCTGAGCGTTGTACCAAGGATAAGAATGTATATGAAATCAGCTATAACAATAATCGTTGGGGCTCTAAGATGTATGGCATCCTGAGTGTGCCGATCAAGGAAGGTAAGTATCCTGCTTTGCTCCGTGTACCTGGTGCGGGTGTCCGCCCTTATTCCGGCGATACTTATACGGCTCCTGCTGAGTGCATCGTTCTGGAAATCGGTATTCACGGTGTTCCTGTTACCATGCAGCAGAAGGTTTATGATGATCTCGGCAAAGGCGAACTGAACGGTTACTGGGATACTAATCTTGAAAATCCGAACCGCAATGCTTACAGACGGGTAGTTACCGGTGCGGTTCGTGGTGTGGATTATATCGCTTCACTTCCTGAGTGGAACGGCAAGACTATCGGTGTTACCGGTTCTTCGCAGGGTGGTTTCCTTTCCATCGCTGTGGCAGCTCTCGACAAGCGAATCACATTCCTGGCTCCTGTTCATGATGCCATGTGTGATTATGAAGCTGAGATTCATGGAGTTGCAGGCGGATGGCCTCACTACTTCTATAAGGAAAACAAGGCACAGGGTGCTGCTTGGAAAGAGCAGAAACTTACGGATTTGGAAAAGGCAAGACTCGAAGGAGCACGCTATTATGATGGCGTCAACTTCGCCCGTCGCATCACCGTTCCTGGCTGGTACAGTTTCGGCTATAATGATGAGGTGGTTCCGCCAACATCATCTTACGGCCTTTATAATTCGGTAAAAGCGCCAAAGACCTTGAGTCTGTACCAGATGACTGGTCATTACTGGTATCAGGAACAGTGGGATGAGTGGCAGGCTTGGATAATTCAGCAATTAAAGAAATAAAAATATGTTAGGAAAAAGAATACTGATAGGTGCAGCTTGCCTTATGGCGATGCAAGGAGCTGTGGCACAGATTGATGGCGTTACGGGCGCATCAGTCCAGACTGCCAATACTTCCTGCTGCAAGGGTAAAAAGCAATGTTGCAATACTCCGGCAGAGCAACTGAAGGCAAGACTGCAGAAATTACTGAATAAGGGTGTCATGCTCGGACATCAGGATGATCCGGTGTATGGCACTACTTGGAAATGGGATGAAGGAAAGAGCGATGTACTCCTCACTACAGGTGATTATCCTGCTGTGATGGGTTTCGATCTTGGAAAAATAGAGTTGGACAGCAAAGAAAATCTCGATGGCGTCTCTTTCGATCGTATGCGAAAAGAAATCATTGCCCAAAATGAGAGAGGAGGCATCGTTACTTTGAGCTGGCACCCTTGGAATCCGGTAACAGGCGAGAATGCCTGGGATCCGAAAGGTGATGCTGTAGCTGCTGTCCTGGATGGTGGCGCCCAGCAACAGAAGTTTGAAGGCTGGCTCAAGAAGGTTGCCGATTTCATCCTTTCTTTGAAGACAAACGATGGTAAACTGGTTCCTGTCATCTTCCGACCATGGCATGAAATGAATGGCGGATGGTTCTGGTGGGGCGTAAACAGTTGCACTCCTGCACAATATAACCAACTATACGTAAAAACCCTAGATATACTTACTAAAGCAGGGTGCAACAACATCGTTTGGGCTTGGTCACCTAATCTCGGCAGCGAGAAGACAATAGAGAAGTTCCTGGAGCGATTCCCGGGTGAGAAGTATGTGGATATGCTGGGTGTTGATGTCTATGAGTTCGACAACAGCGATGCCAACTATCAGCAGAACCTTGCTGCTACACTCGATGTGCTGATGGAGGCAGCCAAGAAGGTTGGCAAGATTCCTGCCCTCACCGAAACGGGTTGCAGGGGTATCTCCAGCAAGAAGGACTGGTTTACCCAAACCCTTTGGCCTGTACTTCAGAAGTATCAGTTGAGTTATGTACTCTTCTGGCGTAATGCCTGGGACAAACCTCAGGAAGAGGCTTACCTCCCTGGAGTCGGTGACGGGGATATCGTCGAGGATTTCAAGGCATTCAAGAAGGAAAAGAAAGTCCTCTTTGCCAAAGATATTGTAAAGGTTAAATAAATGTTGAATGTTGAATGTTGAATGTTAAATTGGCATTAGTCCAATGTGCATTTTATACTCAACATTCAACATTCAACACTCAACATTAATATAAAATAAAATATGACAACATTTCAAGACAAAGTGAAAGCACTTCGCGCTCATCATGAGGAACTGTTGAGCCGTAAGAATAAACCCGTAGAGTGGGGAAATGGTATCTACGAAAAGTATAAGAACCCAATCCTCACCGCAGAACATACACCATTGGAGTGGCGTTATGACTTCGATGAGAAGAGCAACCCTTATCTGATGCAGCGCATCATGATGAATGCTACCCTCAATTCGGGTGCCATCAAGTGGAATGGTAAGTATCTCCTCGTTGTTCGTGTTGAGGGTGCTGACCGCAAGAGTTTCTTTGCCGTAGCAGAGAGTCCTAATGGTGTTGACAACTTCCGTTTCTGGGATGAGCCTATCACCATGCCTGAGGATGTAGTTCCTGCTACCAACATCTATGATATGCGACTCACAGCTCATGAGGATGGTTACATCTATGGTGTGTTCTGTGCAGAGCGTCATGATGATGATCAGCCTGGCGACCTCAGTGCTGCTACTGCTACTGCAGCCATCGCCCGTACCAAGGACCTGGTAAACTGGGAGCGCCTTCCTGACTTGAAGACCAAGAGCCAGCAGCGCAATGTGGTTCTCCATCCGGAGTTCGTTGATGGCAAGTATGCTTTCTATACCCGTCCACAGGATGGTTTCATCGATACAGGTTCTGGTGGTGGTATCGGTTGGGCTCTTGTTGATGATATCACTCATGCCGAAATCAAGGAAGAGAAGATCATCAATGCCCGTCACTATCACACCATCCAGGAGGTGAAGAACGGTGAGGGTCCTCATCCTATCAAAACTGATAAGGGCTGGTTGCATCTGGCTCACGGTGTTCGTGGCTGTGCCAGCGGTCTCCGCTATGTGCTCTATATGTACATGACTTCTCTTGAGGATCCTACTAAGGTGATAGCAGAACCTGGTGGATATCTTCTCGTACCGGAAGGTCCTGAGTATATCGGTGATGTAATGAACGTAGTCTTTGCCAATGGTTGGATTGCAGATGAGGATGGCAAGGTATTCATCTACTATGCTTCTTCTGATACCCGCATGCATGTGGCAACTTCTACCATCGACCGATTGGTAGACTACTGCATGAACACACCAAAGGATGATTATCGCACTCAGTTCTCTGTAGAGAAGATCAAGGCTTTGGTAGCAAAAAATAAACAGACTTTAAGTAAATAAGTTTCAGGTATTAAGATTGTAGGGATTCGTACTCCTCATCCGTATTATTGAATATGGATAAGGGGCGAATCCCTTTTTTAGTAACATTCAACATTCAACACTCAACATTCAACATTAAAAATAAAAACAATGGCTCGTTTAAAAGAAAAAATAGCTTATGCATTGGGTGATGCCGCTGCGGGTGGTATTGTATGGAAGGTGATGTCTATCGCTTTTCCTCTGTTTTTTACAAATGTCTTCGGACTCTCGTTTGCGGATGCGGCAGTACTGATGCTCGTAGCCCGCATGTTCGATGTGGTTACTGACCCGCTGATGGGTACTCTTGCCGACCGTACCCAGAGCCGTTTCGGTACCTACCGTCCTTGGCTCATCTATGGTGCCATTCCTTTCGGATTGATATTCGCCCTCTTGCTCTATACCCCAGACTTTGGTCCTGTGGGCAAGCGAATCTATGCTTACGCCCTCTATCTGCTGATGATGGCGGTATATACCATGGTGAATGTGCCTTACGGCTCGTTGCTCGGTGTGATGACCGAGGATGATGATGAGAAGAACCAGTTCTCTTCTTTCCGTATGGTAGGTGCTTATGCGATGGGATTCATCACCCTGCTCTCTTTCCCTTATCTCCAGAAGATGGTAGGTGGATCTGCTGCCCATCAGTATGCTGTCATTGGTGCCGTGCTCGGTATTATTGCAGCCGTGATGACATTGGTTTGCGGTCTTTTTACCACGGAGCGTCTGAAGCCGAAGCGCGCTGAGAAGTTCTCGTTCCAGCAGTTTGCCGACCTCGTTCACAACAAAGCTTGGCTCTATATGACAGCCATCGCCGTGTGCACCAACTTCTTCAACGGATTCCGCTATGCTGTAGCCGGCTATATGTTCGATTACTGTCTGCATGGCAATGTAACCATAGAGGGACTGATTATCAACTATACCGTTTTCATGGCGTTTGGTGAGGTAACCTGTATGATCTTCGGTGGTGTATCTCCTTGGTTCACCCGTCTGGTAGGCAGCAAGCGCATGGCATTCTTCTGGGCAGCAGCACTCTGTCTGGTACTTTCTGTAGTCTTCTTCTTTATCCCGATGGATCCATCCTATATCTGGGTGATGATAGTTATCGTTATCCTTACCTCTATGGGTATCGGTATCTATTCGCCATTGATGTGGTCTATGTATGCCGATGTAGCCGATTACCATACCGAGCATTTTGGAACATCTGCTACAGGTCTCATCTTCTCTTCAGGTACGATGAGCCAGAAGTTTGGTACCGCCATTTCCGGTTCTCTCATCGCCCTCTTCCTGGGTTGGGCAGGTGCCAACATGATTACAGATAAAATGGGTAATACGATGATCGACCCAGCCAGTGTCACCGACTCTGTGCTCACGATGGTATGGTCATTGTTCTCACTCTTCCCAGCCGTCATCGCCTTCCTGCTGATGGTGCTGTCTTGGAAGTTCCCTATCCGCAAATAACACAGATAACATAACTAATAATCACTATAAAGAAAGGAAAAATGGAAAATCTAAAAGAAACGATGCGGGATGTTCTTGAGAACAACATCCTCAGTTATTGGTTGACGAAAGTGAAAGATGAAGAAAACGGCGGCTTTTATGGACGTGTAGATGGTAACGACCAGGTACATCCCGAAGCCGAGAAGGGTGCGGTGATGAATGCCCGAATCCTCTGGGCGTTTTCTGCAGCCTACCGTGTCTTGAAGAAGCCGGAGTATCTCGAAGCTGCCACCCGTGCCAAGGAGTATGTGCGCGATCATTTCCTCGACAAGGAATATGGAGGTATCTACTGGAGCGTAGATTACAAGGGTAACCCGCTCGATACCAAGAAGCAGACTTATGCCATCGGCTTTGCCATCTATGGTTTCTCGGAGTATGCCCGTGCTACAGGCGACAAGGAGGCTTTGGATATCGCTATCTCGCTGTATCATGACATAGAGAAGCATGCCTTTGATGCCAAGAACAACGGATATATCGAGGCTTTGACCCGTGAGTGGAATCCGATTGCAGACATGCGTCTCTCTGATAAGGACGAGAATGGTTCCCGTACGATGAATACTCATCTCCATATTATCGAGCCATATACCAATCTTTATCGTGTTTGGAAGACTCCGGAACTGGAGAAGAGCATCCGCAATCTGCTCGACATCTTCACCGATAAGCTTCTGAACAAGGAGACTTATCATCTCGACCTCTTCTTCA
>ERZ1026870.128-NODE-128-length-46491-cov-152.307348_pt1 | contig 46491 bp, 36 predicted proteins | sample MGYA00380165_ERZ1026870 | MGnify/ENA primary metagenome ERZ1026870 (study PRJEB33269, sample SAMEA4719801) | human gut metagenome | biome: human-associated habitat; feature: organic feature; material: feces | place: Cameroon | collected 2013-10 ...
ACATCCACGCCGAAGAGATGGGCGAGGCGAAGATCAAGTTCTTCATGAACATCAGCCACGAAATCCGTACGCCATTGACACTGATTATCACCCCATTGCTCTCCCTGATTAAGGAAGACAAGGAGCCTCACCGTCAAGGCATCTACGAGATTATCCGAAAGAACTCGGAACGTATCCTTCACCTCATCAACCAGATGATGGACCTCAGAAAGATTGACAAGGGACAGATGGTAATGCGTATGTGCAAGACCGATATGGTTTCGTTCATCAATGAAGAATACGACCTTTTCAAGCAGCAAGCCATTGCCAAGAGCATCGACTTCGAATACCAGCATGACTGCGAAGAGCTTCCTGTATGGATAGACCGCAACAACTTCGACAAGGTGATAATTAACACCCTCTCGAATGCCTTCAAGTTTACCCCTACGGCAGGACACATCCTTCTCTCGCTCACCCACACCGACCACCATGCCTACATAAGCATCAAGGACAGTGGCATCGGTATTCCAAAAGATAAGCTGGAAACCATTTTCCAGCGCTTCTACCAGACCCCTGCCGACCCTAACGAGCGCAACGTCGGTACGGGCATCGGTCTCGACCTCACCCGCTCGCTCGTGGAACTGCACTACGGCACCATCTCTGCCCGCAACAACGAGGGCGAGAAGGGAAGCAAGTTTGAGCACGGAAGCGAGTTCATCATCCGCATTCCATTGGGCAAGGATCATCTCAAACCAGAAGAGATCATCGAGGAAGAAGAGATGAAGAAAGAGCAGAATAATGAACTTGCTGAAGCAGAACAGGAAGAACAGCTGGCAGAAAGCAATGACCAACCAGCCGAAACCTTGAACAATTCCGATACTACGCCAGCCTCTGCCAAGGGAGCCAAGGCAGAAATCGTGATTGTGGAAGACGAAGAGGATATTCAGGAATACCTGAAAGCACAGCTCTCCAGCGACTTCAAGATTCGCACATACCCTAACGGAAAGGTGGCGCTGAACGAGATTCTGAAGAATAAGCCAGACCTTGTCATCAGCGACATCATGATGCCGGAAATGGACGGAACCACCCTCTGCGCCAAGCTGAAATCAAACATCAACACCAACGATGTGCCTATCATCCTGCTCACTGCCAAGAGCAGAGAGGAAGACCAGCTGGAAGGATTGCAGACCGGTGCCGATGCCTACATCCTGAAGCCGTTCAACATGGACATTCTGCACCGCAACATCATCAACCTGCTCACCGTGCGCCGCACTTTGCGCAATAAGTTTACGGGCAATGAAAGCCAGAATCACCAGGTAGAACAGATAGAAATGCAGACACCTGACAATTCCCTTATGCAACGGGTGATGGAGGTTATCAACGAAAACATCAACGATTCCGACCTGAGTGTGGACATGATAGCACAGAAGGTGGGCATCAGCCGTGTACACCTGCACCGCAAGATGAAGGAGCTGACCAACCAGACGCCACACAGCTTCATCCGCAACATCCGACTGCAGCAGGCAGCCAAATTGCTCAAGGATGGCAAGCAAAGCATCACTGAAGTGATGTACGCTTGCGGTTTCTCCAATTCCGCAAGTTTCAGCACCATGTTCAAGAACCTCTATGGCTGTTCACCTAGAGAATACATGCAGAATGCCATGAAGAAATAAAGATGATACACAATAGAAAAAAGAATATGTAACAAAAACAAAGCTTTATGAAACTTTGAAAAAAGTCTTGGTTACATTTCACAATGAAAGATTGCAAATAAAGCCGTAACTTTGCAGCGGAAAAACCAGTATGGATTCTCATCCCTGGCTTTCCGCTGCATTTTTTTTATCTTATTGTATAATCTTTAAAAATCAACTATCATAATGAAGAAATTAGCAATCTTATCGCTTTCGATGATGCTTGCTGCAGGAGCGCAGGCACAGACAGCAGACTTCGACTACTTCAAGTATGCCGGCAATGATGCCCGATTCAATGTCCAGATAGACAAGACGCATCAGTACTACAACCCAATATTGGCAGGATTCTATCCCGACCCATCCCTCTGCCGCGTAGGTGACACCTATTATCTGGTGAATTCTTCCTTCACCTTCTTCCCAGGTGTGCCTCTCTCTACCAGCAAGGATTTGGTAAACTGGACTCCAGCCGGCCATGTGCTCACACGCCAATCGCAGGTGCCCCTGAAGGGTCAGCATGTATCAGGCGGTATCTTCGCACCAGCCATCAGCTATAACAAGAAGAACAAGACCTTCTATATGATCACCACCAACGTGGGAGCCGGAAACTTCTTCGTCAAGTCCAAGGACCCATCCAAGGGCTGGAGCGAACCTATCTATCTGAAGAAGATTGACGGCATCGACCCTAGCTTCTTCTTCGATGACAACGGAAAGGGATACATCGTGCATAACGGTCCGGTGGTAGGCGGTGCCGACTATGAGGGTCAGCGTGCTATCCGCTGCTTCGAATTCGACGTGAAGGGCGACAGCATCAAGGGCGACTTCAAGGAGATTCTGCGTGGCGGAACCCATGTAGAGGCTCGTCCTATCTGGATTGAGGGTCCACACCTCTTCAAGAAGGGCAGGTTCTATTATCTGATGTGTGCAGAAGGTGGTACAGGCGGTTGGCATAGCGAGGTAATTCTCCGCGCCAAGAACCCAATGGGTCCTTGGGAGGAATGCCCAAACAACCCTATCCTCACCCAGCGCACAGGCTTGGATCCAAACCGCAAGGACCCTGTATCAAGTGCCGGTCATGCCGACATCGTAGAAGATGGCAAGGGCAACTGGTGGGCAGTGTTCCTGGCTTGCCGCCCTTACGAGGAAGATATGTACAACACAGGTCGCGACACCTATCTCCTGCCGGTAAAATGGAAAAACGGATGGCCAGAGATTCTCGCCAAGAACACCCCTATTTCTACGGTAGGCGAAAAGGCTGGTTTGAAGCCAGCCGGGAAGAACGAATTCTCGGGCAACTTCAGCTATGTGGATAACTTCGATGCAGCCGACAACGGCATTGGTCTGAAGGATTTGAACCCACGCTGGATGTTCCTCCGCGACTTTACAGATTGCTATAAGGTAGAAAACGGCAAATTGAAGTTCAATCTCTTGCCGGGCAATATCTACAAGCGTGAACCGATGTCTGCCATCTGGGCACGCCAGCAGCACGGAACCTTCACTGCCGAGACAGAAATCAACTTCACTCCTCGCAACGACAAGGAGATAGCAGGTTTGGCACTTCTCCAGAAGGAAGACCACAACTTCGTGTTGGGTAAGACCATGAAGAAGGGCAAGCTGATGATTACCCTGACCCGTGCCGAGAAGAACAACGTCACCATCGCCTCAGCCCCTATCAAGGCAGGCAAGCTGAAGCTGAAGGTAGAAGGTCATGATAGATATTACGATTTCTATTATGCAGAGGAAGGTGGCGACTGGCAGCTGCTCGCCAAAGGTGTGGATGCCAGCAACCTGAGCACCCAGAAGAGCGGTGGCTTCATCGGTGCCTGCATCGGTCTCTATGCTTCTTCCAACAAGGAATAAGAACTTTCAAATATCAAAACAGAAAAAACTCCTTGAAGAAAGGTATAAAACAAGAAAGGCTCCTCGCAATGAGGAGCCTTTTTTGTTTTATGCCTTCCTTCGGGGAGCCTTATTTATTCTTTACGATATCCAATGTCATTTTGCCAACCCAGATGGCGCCCTTGCCGTTCTGATCTACAGGCACCTGCTTGCCGTCGAGATCTGTTCTGTACTTCAGCGTCTGGAAGAGGCTGTGACTGTGACCTCCCAATACCAGGTCGATATTGCGGGATGCGGCAATCACCTCGGTATCATCCGTGCCGTCTATATTCCAGCCCAGATGAGAGATGCAGATGATGACATCACACTTCTCCTTCTTCTTCAGGATCTCTGTCATCTCGTTCGCCTTCTGGATAGGATCCAGGTACTGGATGCAACCGTAGTTCTTCTCAATCACCAAGCCGGCAAGCTGCGGAGCCAGTCCGAAGACGCCAATCTTGAGTCCCTTGCGATGCAATATCACGTATGGCTTCACAATATCCGCCAGCTCGGTGCCGGTGAAATCGTAGTTGGCACAAACGATCGGGAACTTTGCCATCTTGAAGAGACGCACCATATTGTCCATGCCGTAATCGAACTCATGGTTGCCGATGGTGGCAGCATCATACTTCATCTCGTTCATCAATCCTACCTCTACATCACCCTTGAAGAGTGAATAGTAAGGAGATCCCTGAGAGAAATCGCCACTGTCGAAGAGCAGAAGATCAGGATTCAGACTGCGCTCCTGCTTGATCATTGCCACACGGCGGAGGTAGCCTCCACGGTTTGCTATGGCTGTATCTGCGAGATTCGGATTGTAAGGCATCACGCAGGAGTGGGTATCGTTGGTATGAAGCACCACGAGCTGCTTCACTACCTTTGGAGTCTTCTGCACCTTTGCCTCCTTCTTGCCCTTTGAATCCTTCAGGACTTTAGCCTGTACTGTTGCCGGTTGCAGCGTGAATGATGCCAGCGCCAGCGCTATATATAATAATGTATGTTTCATTTCTGTACTTATTTAGTTAGTCTATCTGCATTCCAGGGATTGCAAATCCACGGAAAGCTTCGTTCCCCTATTCCACTACGCAGCGGCCTTCTACTCTTGACTCCACTACCTTGCCCTGAGCCTTCATCTCACGGAAATAGTCCATGATGATGTAGCGCACATTGTTCTCCTTCGACTTAGGAGCCACCACATCGGTACCGCTCTTGAAGGCAACAAGCTGGTCGTTGCCCTCGGCAAGATAATCGAGGGTGGCTATGCGATAGCTCTTGGCAGGGTCAACAGGTTCTCCGTTCAGGGTTACGCCCTTCAGCTTTCCGTCGCGGGTGATAACCATTCTTACGGCATGGCTCACTCCCTCGCCGCCACGGTGGGCTATCTGCTGGAAGAGTTCAAGCACCTTCTCGCCGGTAAGCGTGAGGAAACAGATCTTGTTCTCGAAAGGAGCCACCTCGCTCACATCGCCTACGTTGATATCGCCCTTGGCAAAGTCGGCACGGATGCCACCCATGTTATACACCGAGAAGACAGGCTGCTCATTAAACTGTCTGCCACCCCATACCAGGATGTCAGAAAGCAGATTACTCAACTCGCTCTCAGGGCGATGGCGAGTCATATCATGAGCCACGGATCCCACTACAGGTCCCATGATGCTATCCACCTTGTGCTGATAAGGGGCGATGAACTTCGCAGCCTCAGCATCCGGCTGAACATCCCATTTCTTATCTACTAATATACGGGTTCTCTCCACCTTTGCCACCTTGAATTTCTGGGCAAAGGCTGGACTTGCCATCAGCATCAGAGCCATGGAGGCAAGCATCATCTGCATACTATTCTTTTTCTTCATACCTTTTACAATATTCTAATTTCGGGATGCAAAGATACAAAATAAATCGGCGAAAAAGACGAAAAAGGCGAGAAAAAAACGTTTCATTAGTAAAGAAAACAAAAAAAGAAGGGGAAAAAGAGAAGAAACCCACTGAAAATTTGCGAGATACGAGAAAAAGTAGTAACTTTGCACCCGCTTTTCGGCGTAACCGCTGTTGTCTGGGCAGAAGTGTTGCCCGGCCATGTTGCGTTGGAACGACAAACAATTTTTAATTTTATACAAAAAATGGATTTGATTAAAGTTGCTGAAGAAGCATTTGCAACCGGCAAGAAGTTCCCTGAGTTCAAGGCAGGTGATACTATCACAGTCGCTTACAAAATCGTCGAGGGTACTAAGGAGCGTATCCAGCTCTATCGTGGTGTTGTTATCAAGATCTCTGGTCATGGTGACAAGAAGCGTTTCACAGTTCGCAAGATGTCTGGTACTGTAGGTGTTGAGCGTATCTTCCCTATCGAGTCACCAGCTATCGATTCTATCGAGGTGAACAAGCACGGTAAGGTACGTCGCGCTAAGTTGTATTACTTGCGTAAGCTCACAGGTAAGAAGGCTCGTATCGCTGAGAAGAAGACCATCGCTAAGAGCGCTGAGTAATTTTCTTAGTTACCTATTAAAAATTAGAATCAGAAAAAGGGCATCCGATCTCACGATTGGATGCCCTTTCTGCATTTCCTTATTCTCCGGCGCTGTAATTGGTCAGCCCGTCATCGGTGCCGTGCAATGCGCCCTGCAGATCAGCCCAGCTCTGGAATCCGGCAAGCAATGCCAGACGGTTGAGTGTCTGCTGTGAAGGTTTCTCCTTTCCTTTCATTATTTCCCACACCTTGTGCAGCAACTTGTTGTTTCTATGCTTCTCTTCGTGCTGCAGGTGTTCCCTGCCTAGCTTCTTCTCCAAAGCTACAGCGAGGATTTTCAAATCATTTTTCATTGTGATTATCCTTCCTCAAATTCTCAATTCCTTTAATTTCTCAAATTTACATTTTTCATTCCTAACTGCGGGCAAAAGTACACAATATTTTTGAAACGGAGTCATGTTTGGGAGATTATTTTTGAATTTCGCACGAAAAAAATGGTTTTCTCATATTTTTTTTGTAATTTTGCAACCAAATTCTAAATACATTTCTTAATTAAGATGAAAGAATTAGCACTTAAGTACGGATGCAATCCGAATCAGAAGCCTTCTCGCATCTATATGGATGACGGAAGGGAACTGCCTATCGAAGTTATCAACGGCCGTCCTGGCTACATCAACTTCCTGGATGCTTTCAACTCTTGGCAATTGGTCAAGGAACTGAAGGCAGCTACAGGAATGCCTGCTGCCGCTAGTTTCAAACATGTTTCTCCTGCTGGTGCTGCCATCGGCTTGCCTCTGAGCGACACATTGAAGAAGATTTACTTCTGCGATGACGTAGATTTCGAACTTTCTCCTTTGGCTTGCGCTTATGTTCGTGCTCGTGGTGCAGACCGCATGTGCTCTTACGGTGACTTTGTTGCCCTGAGCGATGTATGCGATGAGGCTACTGCCCTCCTCATCAAGCGTGAGGTAAGCGATGGCGTGATTGCTCCAGGCTTTACCCCTGAGGCTATCAAGGTGTTGAAGGAGAAGCGCAAGGGTACCTACTGCGTCATCCAGATTGATCCTGACTACGTGCCAGCTCCTATCGAGCACAAGCAGGTATTCGGTGTTACCTTCGAGCAGGGACGCAACGAGGTGAAGCTCGATGATCCAGCTCTCTTCGAGGATATCCCTACCAAGAACAAGAACTTCACTGCAGAGGCTAAGCGCGACCTGATTATCTCGCTCATCACCCTGAAATATACTCAGAGTAACTCTGTATGCTACGTGAAGGATGGTCAGGCTATCGGTATCGGTGCCGGTCAGCAGAGCCGTATCCACTGTACCCGTCTGGCTGGTTCCAAGGCTGATGAGTGGTGGTTGCGCCAGTGTCCTAAGGTGATGAACCTGCCTTTCAAGGAGAAGATTCGCCGTGCCGACCGCGACAATACCATCAATGTCTATATCTCTGACGAGTGGGAGGATGTATTGCAGGATGGCGTATGGGAGCAGTTCTTCACAGAGAAGCCTGAGCCACTGACCCGCGAGGAGAAGAAGGCTTGGATTGCCCAGAACAAGGGTGTATCTTTAGGTAGCGATGCTTTCTTCCCATTCGGCGACAACATCGAGCGTGCTCACAAGAGTGGTGTTGAATACATAGCAGAAGCAGGCGGTAGCATCCGTGACGATAATGTTATCGATACATGCGATAAGTACGGCATCGCCATGGCGTTTACTCACGTTCGCCTCTTCCATCATTAATTTATATAATATAAAAGGTATATGAGCGATATTGACGATATTATCATGGGTGGCATGGTTTTCAAGGGCGGCGGCGGTCCGAAGAAGGACGACGACGACAAGGTGAAGACCAAGGCCAAGAAGAAGAAGTACATTACGGGTGCTCACGGAAGCGGCTCTGCCCGTCAGAAGGCAAAGTATCGCCAACAGAGAGCCAACCGTAAATCGCAGAAGAAGAAGTAATTCTTTTCTCCAGAGAATAAAAAATAAATCCCCATCGACAGGAGCAGTCCAGTCGATGGGGATTTTTTCGTATTTCAGACATCAGTCTTCATTGAGCCTGATGCTCTGCCAGGTGGAAACCAGGTCGCCCGATACGGCTATGGTTGGCGTCTGACTCTTCTCATTCACCACTACCGACTTCTGCGCCACATTCGTCTTCACATAGTCGAAGAGATCGCCATAGGTAACCTTGCCCTTACTCTCCTGCAGTTTCTTCAGGAGAAAATAGGTAAAGAGTCCGTGCTTCTTCTCCTTGTAGGGATAAGCCGTCTCGCTACCCTGGGCAGCCGTCATCACGAGCATGTTGCCCTTCGGAGCCTCAGCCTTCGCCTTGAGTGCCACGCCTCTGGCAGAAGCCAGCATACCCTTGCCTCGTTTGCTGCCACTGAAGCAGGCATCCATCAGCACCGTTACGCAGGCTGCGTTCAGACCGTTGAGTTCTGCATACAGCCTGCTCATACTGTAACCCGTTGCCAGAATATTGCTCTTGCCATCTACGGGCAGGAGATAGGAGGTGCCGTTACTCTCATCGGGCATTCCATGTCCGGCATAATAGAAGATGAATCTAGCCTCAGACCCATACGCCTTGGCGATGTTCTGCATCCAGTTGATTTCCGCCAGCATATTGTTGAGGGTGGCATCCTTGCGGATATGCAGGTTGCTTTCCGGAATGCCGAGCAGCTTGATGCAGTATTCCCTGAAAGCCATACCGTCGTTGAGGGCAAACTCCACGTTCACTTCCTCCTGGTAATTCTCATTGGCGATGATCACGGCAAAGGTCTTCTCCTGCTTCACCTTCGAAACGGGAATGTTCAGATCCACGTCCGATTTCAGATAGCTTGCCAGCGTGTTCACGCCTTCAGTGGCTCCCGCTGCCTTCGCCGTCTTCCGGGTAGCAATAGACTGATGTTCATCCCTTACAAATTCCTGGGCACAGGTGGAGTCGGTTCTCATTACCTTCACCAGTCCCTTCTTGCCCACAGAGATTCTCTGAGAGTGGACAGGTAGCGAGAACCAACATCCTGCTGCCATCATCACCATCATCATGATATTCTTCCATTTCATACACTAGCGGTTTTGATGTTTACACCTTATTATATATATAGAGTTTGATAGATTTCCTTTAACTTCCCTCTAACTTTCCTTAACTTCCCTCTAACTCCCCATTTACCAGTCGTCCGAGAATCCGTCGGAAGAATCAGCAAGAAGTGCCTCTTTCAGGATATCGATGATGGAGTTCTGGAAAGCCGAAGCCATCACGAAAGCCTTGCTCGACGCCAGCTTATGTTTGTCCTTTTCTACATAAGGATAGCAGGAACTGATGTTCCACACCTCATCCTTGCTCACCACCTCGTCATCATCCGCCTCACCGGTAGCAGCCGCGGCGAGCACACTGGCGATGGCACTTGTCCATCCGCCGCCCGATTTTACGGTCACTTCGTAGCTGTCCATATAGACGCTCACCCTTGCCTTCTCCTCCTTCACGTCCACACGGATATACGGCATCATATCCACCTGATAATGGTTGACTCCGGCATTCTGTCGGGCAATGTTCTCGATATAAGCCTGGGTGATGATGAGTCCCTGTTCGACATTCTGCTCTCGGATTACGCCGTGGGTATCCTTACTTTTAAATGCACGGTTGAACCATTCGAGGGCTTTCTTGAAAATTTCAGCCTTCGACTGACCCGCACAGGCGATGACCTCCTGATAGTTCAGGCGGTTCTTGTTGTCCAGGGCTACTTCCTTGCTCAGGTTTCCTGCAGCCTCTGTCCAGTTATCGCCATACTTGTCCTTGGCGTATCTCTCGATCTGTTCGGCTGTAAAGACCTGTGCACTTGCCTTAAGAGCAAGCACGCAGAGAACGAGTGCTATAAGATATTTCTTCATATTATCATTTGTATTTTAAGTGATGCTGCAAAGATAGCATTTTTTAAAATACAAACCCGTTCAGATGATAAAAACCCATGGTGCAATTCGTAAAAACTTGCAGTTACCGGCTTTTGATCATCCAAACGGGTGGAATTTTTCGATTAACAGGAGTAATTTTCGCTATTTCTAGTTCTTCACGCTCTTTACGCCCTTGCCCTTGGTAAGATGCAGGGTGGCTGCCTTGAGCTTGTGATTGCTGTGGTCGAAGATGATGGCTGGATCCAGGCGCTTGCCGTCGAAAGACACCTCGAAATGGAGATGCTCTGTGGTGGCCCTGCCAGTGCGGCCCGTAAGACCGATTACCTGACCTGCCTTCACCTTATCACCCTTCTTCACCATGTTCTTACTCTGATGGCTATAGAGCGTTTCCAAGCCGTAGGCATGCTTGATGCGGATGCAGTTGCCATAGCCGTAGTAAGGTCCCGAGGCAACCACCTCGCCATCGAAGGCGGCATAAATCTCGTCGTTAGGCTTGGTCTTCAAATCCACACCCGAGTGACGGCGGGCACCTCCGTATGGACTGATGACACGGGCATCAGGCAATGGATATGCCCATGCCTTCTCCTCTATCTTCTCCAAATCGAGACGGAAGGTGTTGGTGATGGTAAACGGGTCGTACACCTCGTCAGGGTCGAGAGTCATGGCATGATCGCCACGGCTGCTTCCCGATTTCTTATTTGTTTCCTTATTGTTTCTATCATTCTTATCGTTCTTGGAAACGGAGGAGTCCTTGCCACCAATCACCTTGATGCCGATGCGGTTGCCCTCCTTGCGGAACTGCACGGTCTGTCGGCGGAGCTTATGGCTATTCAGTTCGATGATGGTTTCCGGGTTGATGCGCGCACCGTTCACCATGATGGAGAAATCGCAATAGGTCTCTCCCTCTCGGGTGCCCACGATGGCGATGGTCTGTCCGGCATCTATCGACTGTCCCACCTTCACCAGGTTCTCGGCATTGTTGGCATACACGGTTTCCAGACCGTTGTCATGGCGGATCACGATCACGTTGCCCATCGATTCGGTCTTGCGCGAGAGACGCACATAACCATCAAACATCGCCTTCACTGCATCGCCCTTGGCAGTAGAGATGCGCATCACGCTGTTGCCATTGATAAGGCTAGCCTTGCCCACAGGAAGCGGGAATGAATATTCCTTGGCACGGAATATCTCAAAGTCAACATTGAAGGCTTGACTCTGGGCAAAGAGACCTGGCGTTGCGATGCTCACCTGCTGTTGCTCGGCGGCAGTAAACTCATTCTTGGCGGGCATGAAACTGCTCAGCGAAAGCATCAGCATTCCCGAGACGGCAGCCAGCCCGATTCTTCTTCTTAATCTTCTGTTTACAATCATTCTCTATTCTTTTAGATTCATTTTTTAAATTTAACCATTAAATCTTAAAACATAAAAACATCCATTTTTCCCTCTTCGTTCATAGAAAAGAGAAAAATGGATGTTATCTTGAAAACTTACTTCATCAGAATGCCGGTATAGATTCTGCCACTCTCTATGCCCAGCTTTCTTGCCGAGAAGAACTCGTCGCTATGGACAAAGGTACAGATGCCGCAATCCTGGATATTCTCCTCAGCCACACCGCAATGCTGCAGGATCTGCTTGTTGCAGAGCGGCAGGTTGATGTGCCACTTCAGCGGCTGCACGATGTTTCCTTCTGCAGCCAGGCGCTCACGCTCGGCAATATCTACCGAGAAGGCGGCATTGGGGCGCTGCTCGGCAATCTCTTCCATCGGGAAGGCTGCCTGCTCGAAAGCCTCATACACCTCATCGCCTACCTCGAAATGCTCCAGCGAGATACCCGGACCAATCACTGCCTTCAGCTTCTTTGGCTCCGTATGATAGGCGAAAGCCATTTCCTGGATGGTCTTGTGGACGATGCGTGCCAGCGTGCCTCGCCATCCGGCATGGATGGCTGCCACGGCATGGTGCTCCTCGTCATAGAGCAGGATTGGGATGCAGTCGGCGGTGGAAACGCCTATGCATACGCCCTTCTCATCGGTCATCACGGCATCTACGCCCTCGAGAATCATCTTGCGGATGTTCTCAGGCATTGAGAAATAATCTCCTGCCACCTGACGGACCTCTACTCCATGCACCTGATGCGGCAGGATGATGTGGTCGGTGCTTATGCCCAGCTCATCCGCCAGCTTCCTGCGGTTCTCTGCCACGTGTTCGGCGCAGTCGCCGCAATAGTCATTGATATTGAATTCGCTGTAGTTACCCTGGCTTACTCCTCCCTTTCGGGTGGTAGAGAAAGCAGTGACGCCCTCAGCGATATGATATTCCTTATTCATATTCGAAATCATCTAAGTCATCTACATCCTCGATTTCATCCTCGTCGATATACTCCACGATGTCCTCGCCCTCAGCCTCGAGTTCCTGCTGGAAGCGGCTCATATCCTTGTCACGGTGAACGAGGGTATCTTCTGAAGTAATCTCCTGCAGCTTGTTGCTCTCTGAATTCAACTCCTTCCAGAGCACATCCTTGAGTTCCTGGATGCCCTGTCCGGTAACTGATGAGATGAATACCACCGGAAGATCGGTTGGCAGGGTCTCCTTCAGCATCTCGATGAGCTCCTCGTCCAGCAGGTCACACTTGGTGATGGCGAGCACGCGATGCTTGTCGAGCATCTCTGGGTTGAAGTTCTTCAACTCGCCCAGCAGTACCTCGTATTCCTTCTTGATGTCGTCGGTATCGCCTGGAACCATGAAGAGGAGCAGCGAGTTGCGCTCGATGTGTCGCAGGAATCGCAGTCCCAAGCCCTTTCCTTCGCTCGCTCCCTCGATGATACCCGGGATATCTGCCATCACGAAACTCTGATGGTCGCGGTAATCCACGATACCCAACGATGGCTCGAGGGTGGTAAACGGATAGTTGGCTATCTTTGGACGGGCACTGGATACGGCAGAGAGCAGGGTTGACTTTCCGGCATTAGGGAAACCCACAAGACCCACATCGGCAAGGAGCTTCAGCTCCATGATGATGGTCATCTCCTGCATCGGCTCACCTGGCTGCGCATAGCGAGGAGCCTGGTTGGTAGAGGTACGGAACTGGAAGTTGCCCAGTCCGCCGCGTCCGCCCTTCAGGAGCAGTACTTCCTGACCGTCGTAAGCCACGTCGCAGACGAACTTACCGGTTTCGGCATTATACACCACGGTACCGCAAGGCACATCGATATAGATGTCCTTACCATCAGTGCCGTGGCACTTGTCACGTCCTCCATTGCCACCATGCTCGGCGAAGAAGTGGCGCTGATACTTCAGATGCAGCAAGGTCCAGTAGTTGTGGTTGCCGCGAAGATAGATGCTTCCTCCACGTCCGCCATCGCCACCGTCAGGTCCACCATTCGGTTGGTACTTCACGTGGCGCAGGTGCATGGAGCCTTTACCACCCTTACCAGAGCGGCAGTTGATCTTTACATAATCTACGAAATTGGATTCAGCCATTGATTTTTCTTTTATTATTTAACGAATAAATCTTCCCCGCAGCCTTGCGGGGAAGATTATTATATCTTGATTACAAGTTGTCGATCACATTGCAAACACGAGCAAAGATCTCATCTACAGTTCCGAGACCCTCGATGTGGTGGTGGATACCCTCCTTCTCATACCAGTCGATGAGAGGAGCAGTCTGTGTATGATATACGTTGAGACGCTTCTTGATAGTCTCCTCGTTGTCATCAGAACGGCCACTCAACTTACCGCGGTTGAGCAGACGAGCCATCAACTCATCCTCTGGAACGGCAAGCTCAATCATGGCAGCAATCTTGTGACCACGCTCAGAGAGCATCTTCTTCAAAGCCTCAGCCTGTGGAGTGGTACGTGGGAAACCGTCGAAGATCACACCTGCGTGTTCCTTGCCGAAGCTGTCATATACGCTTGCGAGGATGTCGATCATCAACTCGTCTGGAATCAACTGACCATTGTCGATATAACCCTTGGCAGTCTTGCCGAGCTCTGTACCATTCTTGATTTCGTTACGAAGAACGTCACCTGTTGAAATGTGACCGAGACCATACTTCTCGATCATCTTGTCGCTCTGTGTACCCTTACCAGCACCTGGAGCGCCGAAAATTACGATATTTTTCATTTTTACCTTAATATATATAAATTGTTTTATGTTGTGTCAGAAACTTAACTATATTTATTAACCCACTTCTGCCCCTTTGGAGACAAAAGAACAGCAAAAACAATTCCAAAGAGAACTGTTACAACGCCTAAGAAAAATAATGCATCCATTTTATGTCCTCCTATTTTTATTGTTATACTTTCGAGTTGTTTTATACTTCCTTTCTTTCTCATCCTTACTTTTGGATATGAAGAACAAACCTGCACAAAAGAAGATTGTTGCCAAAACGCCACTAATTGCATAAAGCAACCACCGCATTTCACCCAAATCCACCATTAAAGATGCGACAAATACAGCAGTCAAGAAGTACTTGGAGACATCCAAGCAATAATCACTAATTTTCTCCCACATGCTTCACCCCCTATTCTTCTACAATCGTGTAGATGTCGCGGAGGTTTCTGCCTTCTTGGTCATAATCTAATCCATATCCCACGATGAAATCGTTAGGGATTTCCATTACGGCATAGTTGATGTCCAGATCCACCTTCAGATTGCCCGGCTTCACGAGGAGCGAGCAGATCTCGATGCTGGCAGGATTCTTCTTCTTCAGATCCTCGATCATGTGAGCCATGGTAAAGCCGGAATCCACGATGTCCTCCACGATCACCACGTGGCGACCGGTAAGATCCTGGTTCAGACCCATCAGGGTCTTCATGCTGCCGGTAGAGCTGGTGCCCTCGTAGGAAGCATACTTCACAAAAGAAATCTCGCTTGGTACCGTAATCATTCGCATCAGATCGGCAGCGAAGATAAACGAACCATTCAACACAGCCAGGAACACCGGAGTCTTGTCCGCATAATCCTGGTTCAATCGGTCGGCAACGACCTGTACCTTCTTCAGAATATCTGCCTCTGGAATGGAGGTCTTGAAGGTCTTATCCTTGATTTTTACTATGCCCATAGTCTTGATGATATAATATTTTCTGCAAAATTACGAAAAAATCGTGAAACTTCATCCATTCATCGACTTTTTTTAGTACTTTTGCATTAAAATAATCAGATAATCGGACATAACATACATTAATATATGAAAATATTCACTAGTGCTCAGATACATGAGCTGGATAAATACACCATTGAGCATGAGCCGATCACATCGCTCAACCTGATGGAAAGGGCGGCAAAGGCGCTCACACGTGCCATCGAGCAGGAATGGTCTAACAGAACGCCGGTCGTGGTCTTCGCCGGACCGGGAAATAATGGGGGTGATGCACTTGCCGTGGCACGCCTCCTCAGCGAAGACGGCTATGGAGTGAGTGTATTCCTGTTCAATGTGCACAACAAGCTTTCTGCCGACTGTGCCACCAACAAGAAACGACTCATTGAGGGTAAGCGCGTCAAGCAGTTTACAGAGGTCACCGTCAACTTCGACCCTCCTCAGCTCGAGGCGGGAATGCTCGTGGTGGATGGCCTCTTCGGCAGCGGACTCAACAAGCCGCTGGCGGGCGGATTCGCTGCCATGGTGAAATACATCAACCAGAGTGCGGCACAGATCGTGAGCATCGACCTGCCTTCCGGTCTGATGAGCGAGGACAATTCCTACAACATCAGCGCCAACATCATCCGTGCCGACCTCACCCTCACCCTGCAGCAGAAGAAGCTGTCGATGATGATGGCAGACAACCAGCAGTATCTGGGCAGAATCAAGGTGCTTGATATCCGACTCTCTCCAGAGTTCATCCAGCGCACCGAGAGCCGTTGCAGCATCCTTGAGGAGAAGGATATCCGCCAGCTCCTGAAGCCTCGCGGCGACTTCGCCCACAAGGGCAGCATGGGCACGGCACTCCTCATCGCAGGCAGCTACGGCATGTCGGGCGCTTCGGTCCTTGCCACCAGAGCCTGCCTCAGAACGGGTGTGGGAAAGGTGATTACCCATACGCCTAAGAGAAACTACGAGATCATGCAGATTTCCGTGCCCGAGGCGGTACTGCAGATGGATACAGAGGAAACCATCTTCAGCGAACCGGTAGATACGGAAGATTACCACGCCATGGGCATCGGTCCGGGACTGGGAACCAGCGAGGCGACAGCCATCGCCCTGATTGCCCAGCTCAGAAGATGCACCTGTCCGGTAGTGGTAGATGCCGATGCACTCAACATCCTTGCCAGTCACCGTGCCTGGATGCAGCAGTTGCCTAAGAACCTCATTTTCACTCCACATCCCAGGGAGCTTGACCGTCTGGCTGGCATCACCAGCAGCAACTGCACCGAGCGCCTCTTCAAGGCATGCGAGCTTGCCGACCGTCTGCACGGCTACATCCTGCTGAAGGGACATTTCTCTGCCCTCTGTCATCCGGATGGTAAGGTGGAGTTCTGCTCTACGGGCAACAGCGGTATGGCTACGGCGGGCAGTGGCGATGTGCTTACAGGCATCATCACCGCTCTTCTGGCTCGCGGCTACAAGCAGGTAGATGCCGCCCGCATCGGTATGTACCTTCATGGTCTTGCCGGCGACCTCGCCATCAAGGACCTGGGCAAGGAAAGCCTCATCGCCAGCGATCTCATCGATTACCTGCCGAAGGCATTCCTCAGATTGGAAGAGTAAGATTGGAAAAGTATAAGAATGCAGAAAGGGTGTGCTCGTGTGAGCACACCCTTTCTGCATTCTTATGTTTATACTATGCTTCCAGTGAATTTCTGGCTTCATAGAAGCGCTTTTCCAGTTCGCGTCGCAGGTCGTCCTTGCGGTCCATATTCAGTTTCTTGCGGATATGGCTGCGCTGGCTGGTGATGTTCGATTCACTCTTGTTCAGTTCGATGCAGATTTCCTTCAGCATCTTGCCTTCCAGCACCATCTGGCAGATCACTCGCTCACTGTTGGTAAGGTCGGCACATACCAGATCCCATGCCTTCTTGCTCAGTTCGCTGGTCTTCAACTGTTCTGCGGCACGCTCCAGGATATTCTGCTGCTGCTCCGGACTCAGTCGGCTCAGCAGGTTTACCGCCATATCCTTCTCTTCATCCTTCAGGTCGGCAAGCATGTGCAGTGCCTTCTTCTCTTCTTCCCTCATCTGCTTGGGCTGTCTGAGTTCCTTGACCATGACAGGTTCCCAGTTATAGAGCCATACATACAGAATCATCAGGAAACCTATCAGAACTGCCTTGATGCTGAAGAACAGCACGGAGATCTGCGTATGCGAGATGGCTACCGCTACCACTGGCAGCAGAGCGATGGTAAAGCCGAAAGCGGTTCGGTTGAGCTGCTGGCTCTGGGCGGTAATGGCAAGTATAAACATGATGAAGATATTGCTCATCACGCTCAGGTTGTCCCGATCGCCCTGATAGTGCAGACAAAGCATACTGTCTATCGCCAGCTTGACGAATACGAGGATATAGAGCAGGGAGATGCCAGTCTTGAATACCACCTTGCGCTTCAGTACCACATACGTCAGCACCGCCAGTGCAATGGTATGGACTATATTATAGAACATGCCCCCCCCAGGCTTTCATCATGTAAAACAAAAGGAAGTGATAGGGAATAATGAGTATCTCTACCAAAGTCAAAAAGACGAAGGCGATCACCCTCCGGCGATCCACCACTCCACAATAGTCAGGGCATAAATGATGTTCCAAGCGCAAACACCAATCCCAAAGTTTGTTCTTAGCTTTCATTTCTTGCTTTCAATTTACTTATAGTTTAAACAATCGTTGATACTTATATATCATCAAAGTCTTGCCCGCTTGGGGCTCTTTGCATACCTTTCAGGACCTCTGAGTCCTGAGTTCTTTGTTGATTTACTAACTTATTCTTCTCAACTGCAAAATTACAACTAAAAATCGAAAAATACTAAGAAAGTAGGATAAAAAGTGGCTAAAAAAGCAAAAAACAGATGAGAAAAAGCATTTTTCAGGGTTTTTCAGTGTTTCATTTATGCGGTTTTTATTCGGTATCAGTATTTTTAGGCGCATTTTTTGTAGGAGGCAACGGAAAAAACTTCTATCTTTGCAACCGTAAAAACAAAGTTCGCGGTTCCAAGCCCGAGCTTTCAATCGAATCCCAAAAGTTGCCGACTGGCATCTAAGAACTGAGGAGTAGATGATAAAGATGATGATGAGTAAATGATAGACTAACTATTCTTTAATAAATAAAGTCTAGTTCCAAGCCTATTGAATGGAAAGAATGGAAGGAAAAGGAAATTAAAAAGAAAAAGTATAAGTATAAGTATAAGTAAAAGATGATGATGCGTTTCTCTAGAGAGACCATTTGTCATTCTTAAATCATTAAAAGATTTTAAGTATGAACAGAAGGATTTTAATTGCGCTACTGGCTGTTGGTAGCTTCATCTGCCCAGCCGTCGCTCAGAAGGTGGCCTTGAAGACGAATCTTCTTTATGATGCTACAAGCACCATGAATCTCGGCTTCGAATTCGGCCTTTCCCCAAAATGGACCTTGGATGTATCCGGCAACTACAACCCTTGGACATTTTCCAAGAACAAGAAGTGGCAGCACTGGCTTGTTCAACCAGAAGCTAGATACTGGTTCTGCAATAAGATGATGGGCTCCTTCATCGGCTTCCACGCCCTCGGAGGTTCTCATAACATAGGTAACGTAGATCTTGACTTCAAGTTCCTCGGTACCGACTTCTCCAAATTGAAAGATTACAGATACGAAGGTTGGTTCGTAGGTGCAGGTATTGCATACGGTTATACCTGGGCCCTCTCCAAGCATTGGAACTTCGAGGCTGAACTCGGAGTGGGATACGTTTATTCGAAATCGGATAAATATGAATGCCCACAGTGTGGTGTAAAACTCGAGGATGACAAGGCGCATCACTACGTAGGACCTACCAAGGCGGCACTCAATCTGGTGTATGTCTTCTAATTCGTGATACATTATTATATTAATAAGTAAAACTGAAGATTATGAATACATATAAGATTTTAAACAAGACTCTTGGAGCCGTCGCCCTCAGCATTCTGTTTAGCACAAACGCTATCGCTCAGGAACAGGCTGCCAAGGATATGAAAGTCCTAAACAAGGAAATCAAGAAGAAAGGCAATAAGGTGAACGTCTATATGGATCTCAACCTCGATGACGTGAAACTGGCAAGCAATAAGGGTCTCATCTTTACACCTATTTTATATAAAGGTGAGGATACGCTCAAACTCCCGGCTGTGGAGGTGATGGGTAACAAGAGATACATCTACTACCAGCGTACCAAGAAGACCGCTACACAGAACCCGCTCATCGTTGCCAAGCGTGAAAACAAGGAGCCACAAACGCTCAGATACGCTTACTCGATTCCTTACCAGAACTGGATGAAGAACTCCAACTTCGCCATCAGCAATGATGCCTGTGGATGTAACCAGAAACTGCTGGCAGAAAACCTGCTCACCAACAATGGCGAGGCGCTCGTTACTCCGCAGCAGCTCTACCAGGCTTATCAGCAGCCAAAGGCGGAGGCTGTGAAGATCAGACAGGAAAACGGTTCGGCTAGACTCAACTTCCGCATCAACAAGTGGGATATCGTGAAGGATCTCGGTAACAATACCAAGGAGTTGGCTACCATCAAGCAGACGCTCGACCTCGTGAAGAACGATCCGGATGTAACCATCACTTCCATCACCCTCCACGGTTATGCTTCTCCTGACGGCAGCTACGCCAACAACGACAAGCTGTCTCGCAACCGTACCCAGGCTCTCTACAACTACCTGTTGAAGACCTACCCTATCAACAAGAAGCTCTTCAAGGTAGAATCTACAGCTGAGGATTGGGAAGGAACACTGGAGTACATCAAGAGTCACAACATCCCTCAGAAGGAAGCTGCTCTCAAAATCATCAACAGCGATATGACTCCTGACCAGAAGGAACAGACGCTCGCAGCCAAGGCTGGTGAGGCATTCCGATTCCTCGTTGACAAGGTTTGGCCAGGCTTGCGCCGCACAGATTACACCATCGAGTACGACGTGAAGGCATTCAACCTCGAAGAGGCTCGTAGAGTAATCAATACCCGTCCGCAGAAGCTCTCTCTGCAGGAGATGTACATGGTAGCTAACAGTTATCCGAAGGGAAGCGAAGAGTACAACAATGTATTCGATACCGCAGTCAAGATGTTCCCAGAAGATAAGCTCGCCAATCTGAATGCTGCCCTTGCAGCCATCGATAGAGGTGACAAGGTAAGCGCAGAGAAGTACCTGAAGAAGGCTGGCACCGGTGCCGAAGTAGATAATGCCCGTGGTTGCCTCGCCGTTCTCAATGAGGATTACGAAGCAGCCAAGCAGTACTTCCAGAAGGCAGTAGCCGGAGGCTTGAAGGGTGCTCAGGAGAATCTCAACAAGCTGAACAAGGTTGTGGAGTAAGACACAGGCACAAAGCACTTAGGCGCTAAACGCCCTGAACCAACGGAAAGGTAAAAGGCAACAGCTCCTAGCCCAGGCACAAAGCACTTAGGCGCTAAACGCCCTGAAAGGGCAACAGCTCCTAGCCCAGGGCAACGCCCTGGGTAAACAAGCCGCAAGCAAAGCGCCCTGAAAGGGCAAAAGCTTTGTATATTGCCTGGTACTTGAAAGCTTTTGCCCTTACAGGGCGACAGTCTTACGCCCACAATCCCCAGGGCGTTGCCCTGGGCTAGGAGCTTCTGCCCTTTCAGGGCGTATGGAGCTTACTAACGATAGCTATATAAGTAAAAGAATAAACAATAATATTAATATAAACTAAAAAATTTAATTTAAGAACAAGAAAAGAAAGAATAGTATTTGATTACCCCCGGGCGAAGACAGTGATGAGGTCTGAGAGACCCGTCCATTTCGCAACTCAAACTAAAAAATTTGTATAACACTTAATAAGTAAAAGATTATGAAGAAAATGAATTTGCTCGTTATGAGCTTGGTATCAGCAGCAGCGTTATCTTTCTCAAGCTGCAGCAGCAATGATGATTTAACAGGTGGTGGTTCTGGCAACCAGTCACAGGTGAAAGGTTTCTATATGACATTGGCCGTACAGACTCCTACCAACAATGGTACAAGAACTGCACAGAGTAACGAGACCGCTGCAACTGCAGCAGAATCTGATGTAACTAGCGGTACTCTTTATCTTGTAGATGCTAACGGTGAAGTAGCATTCTCAAAGACTATTTCAGCAGCTGAGTGGGAAGCAAGCAAGATTCCTACACAGGGACAGGCTGGTAAGACCCAGATACAGATTCAAGTAGAGAAGGTAGCTGCAGGTGCAACATACAAGGTATATTTCTTGGCTAACACAACAGTTGCAAAGCCATGGGAGAGCATAATCACTGCAACTTCAGAATTTGCAAATCCATTCGTAACCGACAAGGCTTTCGCGATGTTCAACCAGAATGATAAGACTGTTGACGGAAATGCATATACTGTTGCATTCAAAGACGAGAACAAGGAAATCAAGACCCCAGCTGAGGTGAAATACAACAATGCTGTAAGTCCTATCAAGATTGAGCGTATTGCTGCTCGTATCGATGAGCCAAATCCTGCATCAAGCGAGATTAAGGGCTATGTAGGAACAAACGCAACAGAAGCAGAGAAAAGAGCTATGGCTGATGCTCTCGCCAAAGTTAAAGAATTGAAGCTGACTCGCTATGCTATTTCCAACTTAGCAAACCAGAGCTACATCATGCAAAGATGGGCAGATAATTATACTAATCTGACTATTCCTTCTGGTACAGGCTTTACTTATTGGAATCCTGCAGCAGAATTCGGTTCAGAGAAAAAGTTCGAGAATGCTGATCGCTTCACAGCTGCAACTGCAGCATTCGCTCATAAGGACTATGTATTCGAGAACAATTCTTCAACATCTCCTTCAACAATGTACTTTGAGTACAAGGTTACTCTTAAGGATATGACAAATGCTGACTTCTCTGATGGCACATTCTATCGTTACAACAACGTTATCTATAAGAGTTTTGCTGATATTTTCGCAGCTTACAAGGATGTTGCAGGTCTCTTCAAGAGTCAGACAGCTGACAAGTTGGTGGAAGAATTGACAGAGGCAAAGAAAGTTGAAACAGGTGAAGGTGCACAGTCTGTAGAGACCAAGTTGGCTAATTTCCGTGAAAAGTATGACATCGAGGTGTTCAACGAGGGTAAGACATACTACAAGCAGGTTATCCAGGACCAGTATCTTAAGGTGGACAAGGAGTTGATTCCTAATGTTATCCAGCGTAACAGCATTTACCAGTTGACAGTAAACAACATCTTCAACATTGGTGCACAGGTTCCTAACGGAAAGATTGACGAGAACGCTTTGTTCTACCTCGACGTAACAGTTTCTGTTAACCCTTGGGTTCTCAATGAACAGAGTGTAAACTTGGGTGAGTAATCATTCTTCAAGTTAACCAAGCAGAAACAGAAGAAAAAAGATGAATGCACCGGGGATGTACCCCATCCCCCGATCTCAAGATAATTCTTGAAACAACAATACTCTCAATCTCCCGGGGGCTACCCCGCCTCCGGGAGATTAAAAAAGAAAAAGATGATATTTGCCGCCAACGGATGGCGGGAACCCCTACCGTGCTGAATCAGCACCACTCAACAAGAAAAAAAGGATGCCGGAGGCTACCCCACTTCTTACGCCCTACGGCACACTAGATACAAGTATAAGTAAAAGAATTAATAAAATACAAACGATATGAAACATTTCATCATCAAAAACGGTTGCAAAGTGGTTTGTATCTCAGCCATCGCACTCTCTTCGCTTTCATCATGCATGAAAGACGATTTGACGAATTGTCCAGCACACAAGGTGTCGCTCAAGTTCGATTATACATATAATGTTGAGAACGCTGATGCTTTCTCCCAGGAAGTGAAAAACCTCAACGTCTATGTTTTCGACAAAAACGGTAAATACTTCGATACCTATACGCAGTCTGCCGACAAATTCGAAACGGGTCACAGCATGGACATCACAGACTTACAGGAAGGTAAATACACCTTCGTCTGCCTAGCTCGTGACAAGAAACCTACAGGTAGCAGAGCCGACGGTGACGACGAGATGGAGTTCAGCTTCACCCAACTCACACCGGGCGTTTCTACCATCAACGACCTGCAGGAGGAAATGGGCAAGAAAGACGGAGAGACTTCTGTCAACAACAAGAAGTTCACCGCACTCTACACAGCCCAGACATCTCTCGAATTCAAGGGGAACAAGGACACATCAGGCGACCTGAGCCTGATGAAATGTACCAAAACCTACCGCATCGTGATGCTTCCTTACGATAACGACCAGCAGGGATTCTTGGCAGAAAACTTCGACGTAAGAATCAAGGGTTCGGCTGCTCTCCTCGACTACAAGGGCGACAAGGTAAAGGATGAAAACGGCGTAGAACAGAACAAGCCGATTACCTACGTGCCTTACAACGAGAAACTGGTGGTTAACTCCAGCGGCAATACCCAGGTAGAAGGTGAAGAAATCGACAAGGCTCTGGTTTACGACCTGTCTTCTTCCAGAATGTTCGAGCGCAAGGACGATGTAAGCACCCGCAACACCGAAAGCACGGAGTACGACGACAAGCGAATCGTGATCACCGACAAGCGCACAGGCAAGGTTATCTTCAACCACTCACTGCCATGGTTCCTCGCTCTCTGCGGCGAGCGCACCGACAAGGGCTGGGAGGATCAGGAATACCTCGACCGCCAGGATCACTACACCCTCGTATTCTACGTTCCAAGTCCAGGTTCCGACTACCACATGGATGCAAGAATCAAGGTAAACGGCTGGGTTCTCAATCTGCAGAATGCAGACCTCGGAGCCAAGTAAACAGTGATACCCACACTGTATAGAGAGAAAGAAAAGTATTAAGTATAAGTAAAAGATGAAAAAGATGAAACGCTATAACTCAACTTTGATCAAGATGACACGCCGGCTAGGCATGGCTATCGCAGCCTTGCTCATGTTGAGCACAATGGCATCTTGTTCAGACCAAGATTCGCAGGTACCTGCAACTGGCGATGAAGCTTACCTCAACCTGAGCTTCTCTACCGCCAGCACCACGACTTCCAGAGCGAGCAGAGCTGAGAACATCGGAAAAGACGACGAGACCCAGGCTAATCCTAACGCTGAGAGCGACATTCATAGCATCAAGGTATGGGTGTTTAAATCAGGAACTGGAGCAAGCGCCAATCCTATCGCTTACAAGGAAGATACTCCTACTGCTGTTGGCGGTGCTACCGCCAACGGCTCCTACACGCTGAGCTTGAGATTCTTGCGTAAGATTAACGGTGAAGAACTCAAAAACATCGACCTCTATATTCTGGCAAACTCAGAGAGTACCAATATGGCTGACAAGCTGAAGGGCAAGGATCTCCGCAGCATCACCCGGGCAGACCTGCAAGGTGTAACCTTCGATGATCCATTCGGCATAACGGCAGAAGGCAAGGCTCAGACTACAGCGGTTCCTACAGACAAAGGTCTCCCTATTTCCCGTGCCATTACCAATATAGAAATAGCCAATCACGTAGCTGATACAGAGATTGAGGCAAAGGGCAAAGAAATTTCGATTCCTCTGGTTCGCGCAGTTTCCAAGCTTCACTTCTATTTCGCCCGCAAGGCTGGTGAAGATGCCTATACAGACAATGTGAAGGTAACAAGAATAGAAATAGATGGAAACACCTTCCCTACAGCAAGCTATATCTTCCCTGATGAAGAGGATTATGCAACTGCTGATGCCAACAAGTCTGCAACAAGCGGAAAGTACGGAACTCCTACTTATGTTGCTACAACCCTCACGCTTGATGGTGTAGAGAATACCGGAATCACGGCTGTAACAGATCCGCTCTCTTATAAGCGAGGACCAAGCGAAACAGCTCAGGATTATATGGACCGTATGAATAAGGAAATCGGCGGACATGATTTGTGCTATCTTCGTGAAACCAACAAGCCTATCACAGGTAAGATTTACTATCAGTTGGCTGAAGGCGACTTCGAAAGATCCCAGGCATTCACCATCCCATCCAGCGGCAACGCTATCCGCAACCGAGAGCTCGTAGTTTACGGCTACTTCCTCCAGGGTGGAGCCCTCTGTCTCGACTGGCAGGTAATGCCTTGGAACAAGGTAACTTCTGAAATCAGCTGGAGCAATGTTAATTGCCAGATGTACGCATGGCAGACTGGTTCAACCCTGAAACCACAGGGAGGTGATGCAGAAGGTCTCTACTGCTTGGTAAATTATCCTAGATACCAGGATGAAGACCATAAGATATTGGAGGATGCGAAATCTGGAGCAGCCTTCTACTTCAAGGTAGAGAGTCCTGCAGGACTGGTTTGGAAAGCTCATCTCACCAACCCTACTGAGTTTGCTTTCAACTATGGTAAATCTACAGAAAGCACCAACTGCGTTTCTACAGGCATCGCCCGAAAGAATCCTTATCAGATCAAGGTAGAAGCCGTGAAGGCATGGACAAGCAATGCTACATGGGATCAGTTGACAGAATGGGCTATAGGTAAAGGCAGCAATCCTGTATATACCGATCTCTACGTAACCGTATCGCTGGATGGAATCCATGAATACGAAGTAGTAATCAATCCAGATGATGCCGGAGGTATGTACAAGAACGGAAGAAAGTTTGCAGGAACCAATACCCGCATCCGCATCTTCCAGCTGCAGGCTACCAAGGGAACTGCCTACGATAAGCTTCAGAGCAATAGTGGACATTATACTAATTATTTAAAATAAGGAGGGCAAACAATGAAAGCAATATCAAAATACTTTGCTATGTGTGCAATCGCCCTCTTAGGGCTTGCAAACACATCTTGCATGAGCGATGATATGGACGGCACACCGAGTTGCGACTACGATGTGGTGCTGGAATATAAAGTAGGTGGTTCTGCTACTGAAACCCGTGCAGCTGTTACCCGCGCAGAAACTGAGGATGGATCGGAAGATCTCAATGAAAACAAGATTGATCGACTCGACCTCTTCGTCTTCGATGCAACCGGAAAACTCGTCAAGAGTCTTCCTCTTACAGATGCTTCCGTTCAGGGCAATCCTACTAAAGATTACCGGCACAAGCAGTTGGAAAGCAGCCAGCTGAAGCGTTCAGAGATTACAGGCAACACCCTCTATCTGGTGGCAAACCTGGATAATATCAGCGGCATCACAACATTGGATGGATTAAAGGCTGCCACCATCAACAAGGCAACAGAATTCAATCACAACGCCAAGCAGACTTCATTCGTAATGGATGCCAAGATGGAGGACAAGCAGATTGAGAACGGAACGCTTCACATCAAGTTCCAGCTGAAGAGAGCGCTTGCCAAGATTCGCCTCAACGTACAAGATGACAAGGGCAACGCAGTAGCTCCTACAGAGTATGCCTGCCAGTTGATGCACTACGCAGCAGATGGCGCTATCCTCGCAGCAGGCACAAGCACCAACAATGAATTGAATACCGATGCTGCTGCCAGCAGTAAGGTTACAGCTCCTGTCGTAACACAAGACAACAAGGCTGTGTTCTACTCATACGCCAACAGTTGGATTGACAAGACAAAGAATCCGTATGCAGAAGAGCCAATCGATGTCAGCAAGCAGACCTACATCCTGCTCAAGGCAAAATACAATGGCAAGGATTACTTCTACAAGGTGCCGGTAAACAAGCGCCTCTACGAAAGCAACGATGCTGCAACAACAGACGGCATTCCTAATTGGGCAAACTACGAGCCTCTCTATCGCCTCGACCGCAACACCATCTACGACGTAACAGCCAAGGTGGACAGAGAAGGTGGCAGTGATCCTGAGAATCCGGCAGAACTGAAAGTCTTACCTACGGTATTGCCTTGGGAAACCGGAGCAGAATACACCTTCAACGATGCCATTTCTATCAAGACAAACATCGAGAAAAATGGCGAGAACGGTAGTGAGATTGCATTCAACAATGCAACATTCGGACCAAAGATCTCGTTCACAGAGATGAATACCAACGGCAAGAGCTGGGTACTCCAGACGGATAGCCCTGACTACGGATTCATCTATGCCGACAAGATTAACGCCGACGGTTCTTACGATCTGGCTAACGTGATGACCGTGATTACCGGCAACGGCACCACTACAGAGGTTGCTCCTTTCTACGTGGTTCCAAGATCGGTACTCGACTATACCCAGCGAGACAACTATACCTGCCGTGTATATATGGTAGCCTATAGTCCAAATATGAAGGTGATCATCAATGCCCCTTCTGATGGAAGCACTAGTACAGCCACAGGCACTGGATCGAAGACCGACATGGTCTTCACCCAAGTAAAGTAAACTAAGAGATATAAACAACAATAAATGACAAACATCATGAAAACGTTGAATATATATAAGAATACGACACTGGCACTTATGGCTCTCACCATGGGATTATCCCTTGTGGGTTGCGCAGAAGACTCTGAGCTCGTCTATCAGGGAGCTCAGCAGCTGAGCGTGAAGCCTCTCATCCTTGACAACAAGGTTTCGAGAGCAACTACCGCTTCTGACGCAAACCTCAACGAAGATAAGCTCTATAATTTCAACATCAAGATGTTTGGTGAATATAATGAGTGCAAGGTAGATAAGACTTTCACTACCGGCTTGCAGAGCGGCAAGGAGGAAGTGATTGCCCAAAATAACTGGAAAGTGGAGAATGATCTGCAGGAAGGTAATACTTACAGCGTGAAATCTGTGGCTAATGCCACAGGTTCAGGCGAAGTGCAGACCGACGAGGATATCTGGAAGCCATACGATGCTGCCAGCAACAGCAGCAAGATGTTCCTGATGAGTAGCATTGAGAACTACCAGGTAACCAAGGAGCCTACACAGACCATTCCAGTTAATCTGGCGCGTGCAGCTGCCAAGATTGCCCTTACCATTCATGTTGACGTTGAAGGTTATACAGCTGGTCAGGCTAAATGGCAGTTGAAGAACTACAATGCCAAGACTACTATCTTCGGCAGCAATACAGAATCTGAGTTGAAGGATGGTGAAATGGTGGAAACACAGGGTGGAAGTGGCGAATATACCGTAACCACTTACAGCTATGCCACTCAGTGGAATGACGACACCAAGGCACCAGCCATCTACCTCCAGGTTCCTCTTACAGCCGATGGCAATACGGAGATGAACTATTACAAGATTCCTGTCCGTGACCCTAAGGCTACCGGTGAGGATGCCAAGAAGCTGAACCGCAACACCATCTATACCATTGATGCAAAGATCAACAACAAGGGCGGTAGCTCTGAGATTGGTTACATCACAGCTGGTAAGGTAGTGTATGATGTTCTCCCTTGGTCGGATGGCGGTACTACAGATATCGATGCCAATACTTCGTATCTGATGGTTACTCCAAAGGTTGTCTATATGAAGAATGTAGAGGAGGATATGAGCGTGACTTATAAGTCTTCCAGCCCAGTGAACATCCTTAGCAAAAAGGTGTACTACATTGATAATGAGAATCATCAGGAAGAATATACTGAAGGATATGTAGAAAAGTATGGTAAAAAACAATTCAAACCATACCCAACTAAGATGGAATTGCAGAACGAAAAGGATGGAGACAATCTCGGTGGTAAGATCGTCATTAAATCCCCTATCCCGCAAAACCGCTTCTCCAAGTATATCGTCTTGACTCTTGAAAATGCTGAGGGTAAAAAGGCAACTGTAAAATACAAGCAGTCACCTCTGATTGAAACCCAAAACTTCTTCGGAGACTATTCTTCTAGAAGTAAAGATAATTGGGCATACCGCACAGCAGAAGGTAAAATTGTCAAAGATTACCGATACACCTATGATTATGATGGTGGATATTTGGCAAAATATTATGATACAGGTTCTGGCAATATCTATAGCTTTTATTATGGATCTTGGCGAGATCTGTCTTTAACAAACAACCGAATGTACATCATACAGGTATCCAGTACGAAAGATAGCAAATATAATATTGCGCATCCAAACATCGATAAAACTACTGGCTATACAAATGACGAAGTCGTATCTCCTGCATTTATGATTGCTTCACAGCTAGGAGCTGTACAATCGGGAACTTTTAATCAAACCACAGCAAAGACGCATTGTGAAACGTACCGGGAAGTAAAGAAAGAGAACGGCAAACAAGTAATATATGATGGTTGGCGTCTCCCAACAAAGACAGAGATACAATTCATTGTTGACTTCCAAAAGGAATCATACAAGAATAACAAAGGTGAGAAAAAACAACCAATCAAGCCAGTTTTGGAAGGAGCGAATTATTATACATTGAATAAAGTATCTGTAGCCACTGGTTATACGGGCTGGGAGGCTAGTGGCACTTTCATTCGCTGCGTTCGCGACCTCACTCCAGCAGAGGTTGATGAGTTAGATAAACAAATGAAGTAATAACATTTAAGGAAGTTACGAAATGAAAAAGATAAAGACATATATCGGAATAATGGCAGCGCTGTTGACAATGTTGACAGCCTGCACCGACAGCATGGTGGACAATGGCGTTCCTTCCAAGAATGAGACAGGCACGTATCAAGCCCACTTCACCATCTCCGTTCCAAACTACTCAAAGGTAGAGAGCAGAGTAGCTAACTTCGCAACCGAAGGTATTGCAAGCGCTAACGATATGAAGCTGCTATGCTTTGACAAAGATGGTTATTTCCTGGGACTTGCCAAAAATCTAACTATCGAGTCGGTGGCAACCAATGAAATCAAGCCTGATGGCGGATCGGACAAGAAGAATATCTCCGCAACGATTCCTACGGGAACCGCCCGCATCCACATCATGGCGAATGCCACTGCCGAAAATACAGTAACTACAGGCGACCAGGCGATTGATTTCAGCAAGTCAGCAGAGTGGATTGGAAGACATGAGAACAATCTCATGACCAGTTTCGATAACAGAAACAACAATCAGCAGCACGACAAGATGGTGTATTGGGGTTATGTCAAGAAAAATACTCCAGAAGAAATGACAGATTTCCTCACCAAGGATGTAGTGGCAAACAATGTAATCCATCTGCTCCGCAACCGTGCCAAGATTGAAGTGAAATGGGAAGATACAAACATCCAAAACATCAGATATGCACTGGGCAACGTGATGCAGCATGGTACGGTAGCTCCATTCAATAGAGAGCAGACAAAGCTGACTTTCCCTGAAACCAATATGCTGACAGATGCAGCTGCGTGGAAAGCAGAATGCACCTACATCACTCCATCGCTGGACCCAACAAGATGGCCTTCTGAAGGAGAAAAATTCTCCGTAGGAAATGAAGAGATGTGGCCAAACAGCAGCAACCTGCCTATGCAATATACATTTGAGCAGGAAAACTCTTTGGAAAAGCCACTCAAGGTAATCATGGAGGTGACATACAAGGACGGAGTAACAAAATGGTTCCAGGTTCTACTCCAGAACGAGGGTGTTCAGATTCCTGTCAAGAGAAACCATCTCTACCGAATCAACATCAAGCGATTGGGCAAGAATCTGGGTTACGCAAACTCTTCTATGGCATACGATGGTACTCCTGCCAACAATCCTTGGATTACGGTAGAAGACATCATCCAGGAAATTTCTGATGGTACTTACACGATGAATATCGTAGATGGTACTTATCAGATGTTGACACAGGAATCAGCAAACAGCGAGCAGGTCATCGACTTTGAATACAAGGGTGAGGCTACTCAAACTGCAGCCGACTTCGATGTTTCCTGGACAGAGAACAAGAACTTCACAAAACTGGATGGTGGAAAGCTTCCTGTACCTACAGTACAGTATAACGCAGCAACCGGTAAGGGAACCATCACATACAAGATTGGTGATATCAGTGCCGGTGAATGTAAGACTGCCACCATCAAGCTGGTAGATAAGAAGCATGGATTGACTAGAAACATCCATCTCTACAGTATCAGCAATGTGGACTTCCAATTCCCATCTACCTTTACAATGGGTAAGGAGGTAACTTCAGAAGCCAAACTGACCTTCACAATTCCAAGTTACTATCCAAAGGAGTTGTTGCCAATAGAAATTGAGATTGCATCCAACGATGTGAACCCAATAGGCAGCGATGTAAAGGTAGCTTCTACAGCAGAGGTTGATGGAGGCGATGGCTGGAACTGTTGGTTCGTCACCAAGTATGAAAATCCAAGTGCAATTGGAGCATCTCAAACCATCACAATGAAGAATGTACGTGCCGTAACAGGTACTACTGGTAAATTCTTCATCAAGGCTAAGCACTACAATGGCAATAAGCCTTGGAAGGTGACAATCAACTACCAATAAAGAATTAGCAAAATACAAAAGTTAAGAATCATATATCTGTAAGAGAGGAGGGAAGGAAGTTGGGAATACTTCCTCCCCCTTATTTTAGTTATTATAAGACATTATTATCATTTACTATTATACAAATTTGCGAAGACTAGACTAGACTGGTCGTTGGAATTTTAGTTGCCGAGGTGACTCACCTTCTAAGATTCCACGACTTTTTTTGTGCCATGAAATCCCCCCTCGCCAGCCGTCCCCACACCCCGCCAAGCGTCCCGACGGAGGATAGGAAGATTGCAAATCCCCGCCCCCCAATAAACACAGGAGGTTCGAGAGGTGAAGGGTATTTTTGAAAGATTGTACTTAGATAATTTAGCCTTGATCCAGCAGTTTTTTGTCTGTCAAGAAATCTAATAATCCAATAGTCAACACACCGAGTTCATCTTCCTTGCGGTGAATGTCATCACCAACAATGACAATCTTACGGAAGTGGTCATTGATTGACAATAATGGGCGTCGCTCTTGTTGTTCCTTCTCTGGCGTAGGCATGTGGAAAGCCGACTGGATATACACTCTGTACGGAGGACGGTTTACCACAAAATCAACCTCCAACTGCTTTCTGATAAACTTGCCGTTCTCATCCTTGCCACCAAGCTCTACCAATCCTACATCCACTTTATATCCACGACTGCGAAGTTCATTGTAGATGATATTCTCCATAATATGCGTTTCTTCCTGTTGGCGGTAGTTGAGGATGGCTGCACGAATGCCGATGTCTGCGAAATAGTATTTCATCTCAGTACCGATATATTTTCTGCCTTTCACATCATAGCGTAAGGCTTCTTCTATCAAGAAGGAGTCTTTCAGATAGTCAATATATTGTTTTATAGTGTCTCTTTTTATAGTTACCCCTTGTGCAGATTGAAAGGTATTGGCTATTCTCGTCGGATTGGTTGATGAACCAATGCCTGAGGCTAGAACGCACACCAATTCCTTCATTCCTTCAGGATTACGCAGATGGTTGCGCTCAATTACGTCACGCAAATAGGTGGTTTCATATAAACCACGCAAATAGCCTGTTTTCTTTTCTTCCGTTTCAAGCAAAGCCACCTGGGGTAGTCCGCCAAAGGTATAGTAGTCCAGCCATGCTTTGCGTATATCGCCACCAATGCCATTGAAGTATTCGTCAAAGGTGAGAGGCCAGATACGTATCTCGTCACCTCTGCCACGGAATTCCGTCACAACATCACTTGACAGGAAACGTGAGTTTGAGCCCGACACATACACGTCCACATTCCTCATGTGTGTCAAGCTAAGAATAACCTCCACAAATTCTTCTACAAGTTGCACCTCGTCCAAGACTATATAATAAGGATTACCATCATCCGCTACCTTTGAGTCTATATAGTCGAGCAAGACATCAGGCATTCTCAACCGCCTGTTTCGGAAATCATCAAGTTGTATCTCAATAATGTGACTATCAGCCACCCCATGTTCCAAAAGCCAGTTATGCCAGATGTCAAACAGCAGGAAAGACTTTCCACATCGTCTGACACCTGTTATAATCTTCACAAGACCGTTTCCACGTCCTGCGATAAGTTCATCCAAGTATTTCTTACGTTCAAATATCATATTAGAGTGCTATTTTTGATACTGGTATCATATTTTACACCGCAAAGATAGCGTTTTTATCTCGAAATACGGCATAAAGACTAGAAAAACTGCGTTTGAGAAGTATAAATTGTGGGAAAACTGTATGATAGGCTTCATCCGTCCCGACGGAAGATAGGGAATTTTTCTAAAAAATATCGCCCACCAGCAGGCTAACACTTGCACAACAGGTGTTGGACGAGCGCATATCAGCTGTTATGCGAGCGCACAACAGCTGTTGTGCGGCTGAAGACATAGGCATCTCAGGCTTATACCATTAATTCTTCCGGCAACAAGTAAAGGTAACTCCGAAGACTATTAACGTAAAAACGATGCAACAATAATAGTACTTACAAGCAACGATGATAATACTTACGAGGGACAAAGCCGCTTGCATCGCTTATTGCCTCACTATGGCATAACATTGCCCCTTACCAGGGCAATAACCTGCCATTGCCAGGCACAAAACGATACGTCGGGAGCTAGTAAAACAACCACTCTCCTTTTTACTCTTCACCCTTCACCAAATCGGCTGAACTCCCGATAAACACTGGGGTTGCGAGAGGTGAAGAGTTGCGCTGACTCTTCACCACTCTTCACCACTCTTCACCTTGATTTTTTATTCATCGGATTACGCAGAGTGAACAGAGCATTCTTGCTCCACGGATTACGCACGGATTTTAAACAGAAGCTCGACCTGTTCGGTCTTTGAAGAAAGTCACGCAGATGACACAGATTTTTCCGGGTGAAGAGTGGGTGAAGAGTTGGCGCAACTCTTCACCCGTGCAAACCACTCTGATTCAAACACTTACACCCTATCGATGAAGAGTGAAGAGTGTTTTTGAAAGTGGCTTGCTGCTTCGACGGATTTGCAATCCGTCGTATAAAAAGGTTCGACCTATCAAAACCTGGGGATTTTTAATCTGTACTTCCCTGAAAAAGGTTGTCACTTAGGAACAAACAGAAGTGACAATGAAACGTAAGACAAGAATTGAACGTGTGTATAATGAGGACACTGGTTGGTTTGAGACCCGTGAGGTAGAGTTGAATAGCTACTCTTTTACAGATGATGATCGTATCATGATAGTTCGAGAGTATATGGAGAGTGGGCTCCCAGCAGAAGAAATCATCAAGAAATACTATATAAGCAGTCGTACAGTGCTATTTTCTTGGATGGATAAGTTCTTAAATGAAAAAGATTTGTTATCTTTGCCGCCAGAAGACCAAAACCGTGACGATATGGCAAAGACAACAAATGAACAGTTGAAAGAGAAAGATGCAGAGATTAAGCGTCTCCGCAAGGCTTTGGAGTTAGAGAAGCTTCGCTCTAAGGCATTCTCCACCATGATTGACCTCGCAGAAGAAACCTTCAATATTCCTGTGAGAAAAAAATCTGGTACCAAACAGTAAGCTTGCTCCGCACAGAGTGCCAGAGCCAAGGTTTAGGCACTCTATGCGGGCTGTTTGGTTTCACCCGGCAAGCATATAATAAGCGCAATGTCTCTGACGGCTTTGCTGAAGATGTCATTGAGTCTATCATCATTGAAAAGGCACGTGAGTATCGTAAGTCAAATCCTGGCTTAGGAGCTGTAAAGTTGCATGCCATATTGAAACAGATGTTTGAGGATACAGGCTGCTTCCCTGGTCGTGACGCATTTATTGAGATGCTGCGTAAGCATGGGCTCATGGTGCGTATAAAGCGCCGTAGGCGCTATAAGACAACAGATTCCGACCATAATTATCGCAAATACCCAAACCTGATTAAGGGAGTAGTTCCTACCCATCCGAACCAGATTTGGGCAAGTGACATCACCTATGTTGAAACCAATGAAGGTGTGTGCTACCTCTCGCTTATAACAGACCTGTATTCCCATAAAATCGTTGGATGGGCTGTTGGTCCAACATTAGAAACTGTATATCCATTAGAAGCGCTTAAAATGGCATATAAAAGCATTGATGAAGAAACTGCAAAAGGACTCATTCATCACTCTGACAGAGGAAGCCAGTATTGCAGTCAGAATTATGTGTCTATCCTAAAAAGTCATGGCTCACAAATAAGTATGACTCAAACAGGAGATCCTTTGGAGAATGCCATAGCAGAACGTGCAAACGGCATTTTAAAAACGGAATGGCTTTATAGGATGACAATTCCTACTCGTAAAGTATGTAAGAAGGAACTGACCAGGATTATTGCGTTTTATAACGACGAAAGACCGCATATGAGTATCGGTAATCAAACACCATCTGTTGCACATACTCAAGCGGGGCCACAGCAGAAAATGTGGAAAAATCCTTGGGAAAATTCTTCTAATTAGTTGAAAATGTGTATCTTTGCATTTGAAAGAATATCATCACCGTAACCTTTCTAGGGATAGCTCCTTAAAAAGAGTAACCTAGTTAGGTATAATGGGTATTCGCTGACAACCCATATAGTGATAAAATAAAAAATGCGTAACTCTTTTAGTGATAAGAAAAATAGATAGTAACAAATTTAGTTTAACCATCCTAAAGGTGACAACTTTTTCACGTATAAGACAATCCTCCTGTCGCCAATTAACGTAAAAAACATTAAAAACAACAAGATTCTCAAGGAAAAACATGGCGTTATCCTAGGAAATGTGTATTTTTGCATCTACAAAAACCTAGGAAACGTGTAAAATCAAGACCTACAAAACCTAGGAAACGTGTAAAATCCAGCATATTGAAAGCTAGGAATCGTGCAACTATAACAAAATCAGAAAGTTATGAAACGTAAAATCTACAGTCAATTATTAAAATGGAAATCAGACAACAATGGGCAGAATGCATTGCTCATTGATGGGGCACGACGTGTCGGTAAAAGCTATATCGCAGAGGATTTCGCCAAGAACGAGTACGAATCGTATATCCTGATTGATTTCAACAATACGATGCAGCAAGTATTAGATCTGTTTAGGAACTACCTATACGACCTTGATACTTTCTTTATGTACCTGCAACTCTACTTCAATGTAAAGCTAACAGTGCGCAAGTCGCTGATTATCTTCGATGAAGTACAGGCATTTCCTGAAGCGAGAGCCGCCATCAAGTATCTTGTCAAAGACGGACGATACGACTATATTGAGACAGGTTCACTTGTTTCCATCAACAAGAATGTCAAAAACATCATGATTCCATCCGAAGAAATTAGAATCAATATGTATCCGATGGATTTTGAAGAATTTCTTTGGGCTATGGACGAAGAGGCAATCATACAACTCATCAAAACCCAATTTGCCAAACTTAAGCCTCTTGGTCCCGACATGCATCGCAAGGCTATGACCTTATTCCGTCAATATATGATAGTAGGAGGCATGCCTAAGGCGGTAGATACTTATGTAAAGACTCGCGATTTTACAAAAGTTGATACAATAAAGCGTGCAATAATAAGCCTTTACAGAAACGACATTCAAAAATACGCAGAAGGCAACGAGGTAAGAGTGACGAGCATCTTTGATCTGATACCAAGCCAACTTCAGAAACACGAGAAGAAATTCCGCCTATCAGAAATAAAGGCTGGTGCCAGAATGCGTGAGTACGAAGATGCTTTCTTTTGGCTGAACGAAGCTATGGTTGCAAATATATGCTACGGAGCGACAGAGCCAAGCATCGGGCTTAATCTCAAGCTGGAAAACTCGAGCTTAAAATGCTACATGGCAGATACAGGTTTGCTCATCAGTATGGCTTTTGACGAAAATCGAATCATGCAGGAATCGCTTTACAAAAAACTGATGATGGACAAGTTGGAAGTAAACGAAGGGATGCTTGTAGAGAATATCGTGGCACAGATGTTGAGTGCAAAGGGGCACAAACTGTTTTTCTATTCCAACTATTCACGTGAGGCAGAAGACAGAATGGAAATCGACTTTCTCATAGCGAAGCCTTCGATTACAAGCAAGCATAACATCTCGCCAATAGAGGTAAAGTCAACCAATCGTTACACCATCTCTTCTTTGGAAAAGTGTATCAAGAAGTATAAGAATTACCTATCGACTCCTTATGTCATTCACACCTCAGACTTAGCGGAAAAGGATGGGATAGTATATCTGCCACTCTATATGACACCCCTATTATAAGTCAGAAAAAAAATAAAAAAAACGGGAATATGCTTGGAACTTTCAGTTATTTTTCGTACTTTTGCGGCAGATGTTCCAAAGAACAGTTATCAACAACAAGAAGTAATGAAGTAAAGGAAGAAATGATGAAAGCAAAACATATCTCTTATCTTATTGGATGCATACTCATGTTATGCTGCCTGAATACTCAGGCGCAGAATGCATTCCCCTACCCTGCTCTGCCTGATACGCTGCGCAGCGTAGAACAGCGCGCTACCTACCTCAGCGAGCACTACTGGGACAACTATCAGTTTGCTGATACTACCCAACTGAAAAACGAGGAGATTACAGAACAGGGATTCGTCAACTTCATCGATATCCTCGCCCGTTTCAACGACGAGATCGCCCAGAAAGGCATCAGCGCCTTCTCCGCCAAGGCTTACGCACAGAAGCCTGCCAAGGAGAAATTCGAGAGCCTGATAGAGCATTATTTCGACGACCCACAGTCGCCGATGAGAAACGACAGGGTGTATAGCTTCTTCCTGGCGGAAATGAAGAAGTCGCCTTACTTCGATGAAGCGGAAAAGGAACGCATCGACTTCAAGTGGAAGGCGGCACGGAAAAACCTGCCAGGCACCAAGGCTACCAACCTCTCCTTCAAGCTGGAAGATGGAAAAATACATCAGTTGACTGACTATCAGAATGAAAAGGTGATACTCTACTTCTATGATCCGGAATGCGAGAATTGCCACAAGGTTACGGCGAGGCTGAAAAAACAGACCATTCCTGCTGAATACAGAATGCTCAGAATCATTGCGGATGATCAGATAAGTGCTATTTACAGCATCAAGGCGATGCCTACGATTTACTTATTAGACAAAGGCAACATCGTGGTTTTAAAGGACTGTACGCCGGAACTGCTCATCAGCGTAATCAATAACAATTAATAAAAAAAACTAGACTGGTCGTCTGAGCGACGCTCAACTTATTATCATTTACATTTACATTTACTATTATTCAAATACATTATTTAATTATTCTATTTACATTCTTTAATCACACTTTAAATTCACTTTCTATATTATATTTTCTATTCTACCTTATTTCGCCTTTGAAGAGTCGTAATGCATATTGAACTCCTCGCGAGTGTGGTCGTTTCTCTTAACTACGATCACATAGTCACCATCCTTAACTATTCCAACCTTCGCAACAAGTGTATAATAACCATACTTACCAGACTTGCCGTAATCGCCTGTCTCGGTGATGATAATCTTGTTGCCAACTAACTGAGAGTCAAACTTGATATTTGTGCCCTCATCAAAGATTACATTCTTGTGAGTCAACTGCAACTGACCACCAGAAAGAACCTTGCATACCAGCTTCTCGTTGTTCTCACCATTGATGTTAGAGGTTTCATTTACCTCAGCACCGGTTGTCTGTGAATAACTGAGCAGTGAGAAGTTTGACTTTGTTGTAACGGTGTTGACACGTGTTGTTGTATCGCCCGTCAAATCATCGTCAGCCGCACTGCAGCTTACTAAACCCAATGCCATCATACAAGTGATGACCATTCCAAAAAACTTTTTCATATTTTATCATTTACTAATTGTTATTCAATCATTTAAACCTGGTCTCCTCTTACAAGCATCTGCGGGGTTGCAGCACTCTGGAAGACTTCCAAAATAACCTTTCGGCCTAAATCATCTTTTACAATATACAAATGATATACAAGAATCTCAAAATGTAGTTCTTACATTTGTTCGGGTGCAAATTTAGAGAAAAAAGTAATACGCTCCAAATATTTTAGGTTAAATTATGTAAAGAAACACAACGTTTACGCACACAACAATCCTGTTACATAACAAAATGAAAGAAAAGCGAAAGAAAGATGAAAGAAAAGGGCATTAAAAAAGCGGAAACCCCGAAGGATTCCCGCTATTATTTTGGGTTGATAAATCTCGAAGATTAGTCGAGGTTAGCCAACTTGTTGTCAGAATGAAGAACATCCTTGATCTTGTGGCTATAGAGGTCAACCATGTACTCACGAGCCTTACCGCAGTACTGACGTGGGTCGAAGTACTCTGGGTGAAGAGCCAATGTCTCACGAACACCTGCTGTGAAAGCAAGACGAGAGTCAGAGTCGATGTTGATCTTGCAAACAGCGCTCTCAGAAGCCTTAGTCAACTGCTCCTCTGGGATACCAACTGCATCTGGCAACTTACCACCGAACTTGTTGATGATATCAACATACTCCTGAGGAACTGAAGAAGAACCGTGGAGAACGATAGGGAAACCAGGAAGCTGCTCCTCAACTGCTGCCAATACGTCGAATGCCAATGGAGGAGGAACGAGGTGACCTGTCTTAGGGTCACGTGTGCACTGCTCTGGCTTGAACTTGTAAGCACCGTGAGAAGTACCGATAGAGATAGCCAATGAATCAACACCTGTACGTGTAGCGAAATCAACAACCTCCTCAGGCTTTGTATAGTGAGACTCCTCAGCAACTACGTCATCCTCAACACCAGCGAGGACACCGAGCTCACCCTCTACAGTTACACCGAACTGATGAGCGTAGTCAACAACCTTCTTTGTCAAAGCAATGTTCTCCTCGTATGGAAGAGCAGAACCGTCGATCATTACAGAAGAGAAACCGAAATCTACACAGTCTTTACATGTCTCGAAGCTATCACCGTGATCGAGGTGGAGAACGATCTCAGGATGGTTGCAACCCAACTCCTTAGCATACTCTACAGCACCCTCTGCCAAGTAACGGAGCAATGTAGGGTTAGCATACTTACGAGCACCCTTAGATACCTGGAGGATAACTGGTGACTTCAAGTTTGAAGAAGCCTGGATGATAGCCTGGAGCTGCTCCAAGTTGTTGAAGTTGAAAGCAGGAACGGCCCAACCGCCCTTGATAGCTCTTGCGAACATCTCCTTAGTGTTCACAAGACCGATTTTCTTGTAATCTACTGCCATAATTGTTATTAATTTTATTGTTTAATGAAACATTCTATTCATTTTTATCTGGTGAATCCTAGACGCACCCACCATAACCGAGTGCAAATTTAACTTTTTCTTTTGAGACAGCAAAAAATATGCTTACTTTTTCGTGTTACAAGCGAGTTAAAAAAGTTAATTCCCTCTTTTCTGCCGCCTTAAACCCCTTATTTGCTAATTACACTTTGCAATTTGTACTCCCGAACAGCATAAGCCAAGACGATGAGAAAACCCACGAAAGGTACCACGAAAGGCAGGGTGACATGGGTGGTATCGGCTATCATTCCCATCAGCAGGAAGCCGCATCCGCCTATCGGAGTCATCATCAGGAGTGAGGATGCCGACTTGGTGAGATTGCCCAATCCCGTGAGGGCGATGCTGAAGATGGTAGGAAACATGATTGCCTCGAAAAGATAGTTGCCCACCAGGGCTACCAGCGACACGGTGCCCAGATCGCAAAGCACCAGTCCGATGCAGACCACGCTGCCTACGGCACAGATAAGGAGCATGGTGGTTGCCTGGATGTGGCGCATAATCCAGCTGCCCAGGAATCTGCCCACCATGAAGAACGCCAGGGCGAGGGTGAGGACGAGAGAGGCGGTGCGGTCGCTCATCCAATGCATGCCGGTAACGAAATTGATGAAGTAGGAATTGATGGAAATCTCGGCTACCTCGTAGCTCAGAAGGGCGAAGAGTCCGAAGACGAACATCCTGTGGTTGGCAAAGAGCTTGGCGATATTGCTGCCCTTCGCCTTGTCTTCCTGCGTCTGCTTGTGCTGGATTTCCGGCAGTTCGACACGGGAGAACACCACGGCGATGGCAAGCACCAGAACGCCCAGGATGGCATAAGGTATGACCACATTGCCGCCCTGCTGGGTATCATTGAAGAGGAACTGACCGATGCAGAAGGTGGCAAAGATGCTGCCCAGACCATTGAACGACTGCGAGAGGTTCAATCGGCTGGTAGCGGTTTCCTTGGCGCCCAGCTCGGTAACGTATGGGTTGGCGGCTGTTTCGAGGAACACCAGTCCGCATCCGATGACGAAGAGGCAGAAGAGGAAGGCAGAGAAGCTGCCTATCGATGCCCCCGGAATAAAGAAGATGGCGCCCAGACCGAAGAGCAGGAGGCCGAACACCACGCCACGGCGATAGCCATACTTATTGATGAAGATGCCCGCCGGTATAGCCATGAGGAAATAACCCAGATAGGTAGTTACCTGGATCAGGGCAGACTGGGTTATACTGATGTGCAGGGCATTCTGGAAGTGCTTGTTGAGCACATCGAGAATGGCACGCGCGAAGCCCCACAAGAAGAAGAGCGACGTGATGAGAATGAACGGGACAAGATATTTCTTGTCGCTCACTGAATGGTTTTCTGTTTCTTGGTTCAACATTTTTTTATTCTATTTCTTTTTTACTGAACACTTTTTTATTCTTGATGCCGGCAGTGCCGGGAGCCTATTCCTGCGGATGCAGGACAGCTCCCTCCTGCTTCTTGCCATCCATCAGGATTCTGAGCGGACGGTCGAAGCGTACATGGCGCACATACTGCGTCTCCTCTACAGCCGGCATCGCATCCAATATCTCCTTGTTCACGAAGCCACCCTCCCCGGTATTGGTATCTACCGTGAAATAGCCCACGCCGAAAGAGGTGAGGTTCTGGAAGAAGTGGGTGCCCTGACTCGGATCGATGTTGTAATTCTTCAATGCCACCTCTACGATGACGCGGGCGGCACTGATATGAGGCCACTTGACCGGTACGCCCAGGTAATGATCGCTCGATCCCCAGCGGCCCGGACCTATCAGCACATAATTCTTACCATCTGCCAGGAACTTGCGGTTGATGCGCTCGATATCATCGGCTACATAGAAGTTGTTCATCGCCGAGAAGTGGTCATCGTACTTCACATACACCACATCGGTGACATCCTCGCTGATGCCATGGCCCAGGGAGTTGTGGGAACGGAGCAGACAGTCGGCATCCGGTATCGCCCTGACATCCTCGTCGAGCATCTCCTTGGCATCCACGATCGGACGGATCTGGAGGAGATAGAAATCGCAGGTCTTGTCGGCATGGATATTGCAGGCGAACTCAATCTCCACCGGTCGGCGCATCGCCTCGGAACCGCACTTCATCGACATCTGCATGAGTTCCGGCAGGGGTACCACATCGTGCTGGAGCACTCCGGCAAAGGTGATGAGCTTGCGGCCGGTTTCATACACACCGTCGTTGATGACCTGATCGTAAGGGTCGAAGGTAGAGGCGATGTAGTTGAGACTCTGGTCTTCTACCGCATCCTTCACACGGAGCTTGAGGATATTGAATCCGTCATCCACCTTGAAGTCATCGCCCACGTGCTTCATGTCGAGAGCATAAAACTGGGTCTGGGTATCGCGCAGCGCCATCTCCGTCTCGGAAGTCTGCAGCACCTGGTGCGGATGATACGGACAGACGCGGAGGGTCTGACCGCCATCCACGATATACTTACCCAATCCGAGGGCAAGACTGGCTATGCCCTCCTCTGCCTCCTCATCGCCGATAGGATAATAGTTGAGCGAACGGAGCACGCCACTCATCGTAGGATAATAGCGGGTGCCGTAGTCCTTGCCCACCACCTCCTGCAGGATGACCGCCATCTTCTCCTGGTCGATGACGTTGCGGGTGGCGGTCATGTATGCCTTGGAATCGCGATAGAACACCGAGGCATACACGCCCTTGATGGCGCAGGCGAGCATCTGGAGCATCTGATACTTATCCTCGAGATAAGGAATCATATAGGTGGAATAGATGCCGGCGAAAGGCTGATAGTGGGCATCCTCGAGCAGCGAACTGGAACGGATGGCGATAGGACTCTTCGTTGCCTCGAAGAAGGTGAAGAAGTCGGCTATCAGCGAATCGGGCAGCTGCGCATGGAGGAAGTGCTTCAGGATTTCATCATCGCTGGCATCGCTCAAAGCTATCGGATAGAGATTGTTGCTCATCATGAACTCGTCGAAGATATCGGTACAGAGCACCACGGTCTTCGGAATCTGCACGGTGGCATTCTCATACTGGTTGAACTCGGGATGGCGCTTGATGATGTTGTCGAGGAAGGCAAGTCCCCTGCCCTTTCCGCCCAGCGATCCTTCGCCGATGCGGGCAAAATGGGCATATTTATCGAACTTCATACGGTCGAACACGGCAACCACGCCCAGGTTCTTCATGTGACGGTACTGCACGATGGCATCGAATATGATCTGCCGGTGGGCATCCACATCCTGCAGCTTCTCCCAGGTGACGTGCTTCAGGAAGGCGGAAACCGGGAAGATGGCACGGGCACAGAGCCAGCGGCTCATGTGGTTGCGGCTGATATGATAGAGCATCGAATCGTTGGGGATGTTGAAGATGTTATCCTGCAACTCCTTCAGACTGCGGATGCGCATGATTTCCTCGTGGGTTTTCGGATCGCGGAAGATGAAATCGCCGAAGCCCATGTGCTCCTCCATCAGGCGACGGAGATCCACACTCATCTTCTTGGAGTTCTTATCTACAAAGCGGAATCCCTCAGCTTCTGCCTTGGCACGGTTGTCGCTCTCGGAACTCTCGATGATGAGCGGCACGAACGGATCGGTCTTGCGGATGTAACGGAAGAGACGCAATCCGGCATCAGGACATTTCTCACGACCGAAGGTATCGGTGCCGTGCTCGGGATTCGCCTCCTGCTCCACCTCGTTGCCGAAAGCCTTGGCGGCACTCTTCAACGGGAATCGGGCATCGCTGATGACACCCAGGGTGTTGTTGGAATACTTATCGTAGAGTTTCTGCGCCTCTTCGTAGGTACGGGCGAGCACCACCTTCGGACGACCACGCATTCGCATCGTGGCAGCATGGCGGTTGAGGGCTTCCTTGGAAAAATTCTTACTCTGCTCGAGGATATAGTTGTAGAGGTTGGGCAGGATGGAACTGTAGAAGCGCACAGAGTCTTCTACCAGGAGTATCATCTGCACGCCTGCCTCCCGGATATCGTGCTCCAGGTTCATCTTATCCTCAATGAGCTTGATGATGGAGAGGATGAGGTTGGTGTTGCCCAGCCAGCAGAATACGTAATCGAAGATGCTGAGGTCTTCGTTCTCCATTCGCTTGGTGATGCCGTGGGAGAACGGGGTGAGTACGACGCAGTGGATATTCGGGAACTTGCCCTTGATATCGCGCGCCACATCGAAGGCATCATTGTCGGCATTGCCCGGCATACAGATGACGAGGTCGATGACGGTGGAGCGCAGCACCTGGGCTGCCTCTTCGGTGGTTGAGACCTGGGTGAAGGTTGGGGGATAACGGAGTCCCAGCTCCATATACTCATTATATATCTTCTCCTCGATGCGTCCATCATCTTCTAGCATGAACGCATCGTAAGGGTTGGCTACAATCAAGACATTGTAGATACGTCGCATCATGAGATTGACAAATGATACGTCTTTCAAATAGAACTTATTCCACTCTTGGGGTACATTATTTTCCATATGTGTAGCGAATTATAGTGCAAAGATACTGATTTTCTGAGATTTTCTTGCATTTTTCATCATTTTTTTATATATTTGCAAGCAAAATATCGAGAAGTTATGAAAAGAAGATTATTTATCATAGCATTATTGAGTACATTTCTGAGTACATTATCATGCATCCCATGCTGCGGCCAGAAGCATCAGCGTGGCAAGGCATCCTATTACTCTAAACGTGCCACGGGTGCCAGGTCGGCTAGTGGACAGAGAATCCACCATGACAGTCTGACGTGTGCACACCGTTATTATCCCTTCGGCACGATGCTGAAGGTTACGAATCTGAGAAATGACAAGAGTGTAATCGTTGAAGTGATCGACCGTGGTCCGTTCGGAAGGGGAAGAATCATCGACCTTTCCTGGGCAGCCGCGAAAGAAATCGACATGATTTCGCAGGGTGTGGCTACGGTGAAGGTAGAAAGACTGGATAACCCTGTTCCTTTCAAGCCTGAGGATAGCAAGCTTCCGAAGATAGATTTCGAAATGGCAGAGTTTGAACCAAAACATTATTTCGAAAAGAAGGAAAAGGCAAGGGAGAAGGCTGAAGCCAAGATCGAGGCAAAGGAAAAAGCTAAAGCCAAAGTCGAAGCAAAGGAAAAAGCTAAAGCCAAGGTCGAAGCAAAGGAAAAAGCCCCTCATCACCGCCATACGCCCTGAGCCAACAGTCACCGGCAGAAGGTAAAGGGCAGAAGCTCCTAGCACCAATACGCCCTGAAAGGGCAGAAGCTCCTAGCCCAGGGTAACACCCTAGGTAAACCAGCAATGATCCATGCGCCCTGAAAGGGCAAAAGCTTTATACTCCCCAAAAAGAAAAAAGCAAGAACCAGCAATCAAGCTGTTTCTTGCTTTTTTGATTTTATGTTGCAACTACTAGAGGATTATTATCTCTTGGTAGGGATATTGAATTCATTGACCTTGGAAATGGATTTGCCCTCATGAATCACACTCACACAGAACCTTGCCATTCCATCCTTTAACTTTCTATCCGCTTTCACTATTGCGGTGTACCTAACACCCGATCCTGGGGAAATCTTCTCGACATGGATACTCGGCGAAATGAAGATATGCTTGTTTCCGGTGGTTTCAACCACGGTTGGAACAACATCGTAAACCGGCGCATGGCCCCGGTTGACAATCTCGAATATCACCTTGCAGGTTTCATTGCGATTCAAACAATTATCTTCGTTGTCATCAACAAACCGAGCATTCACAATCTCCAAGGTAGGAGAATAGGAGAATCGGGCACCAAGCTCCTCTACGGTAGCAGTAGGCATAGAAGTAGTAGGCTGCTGGGCACTGTAATCGCCGGTATAGTCCTTGCCCTTGAAATCATAGAGACGGTCATCTCCCCCATTGTTGGAATCGAAGATCTCGGGATTATCGGTTACGGGAGTATTGCTGTAATCACTTCCAGAGCGTCGCTCTACTCTATCCTGCTGGTAGGCTGCTTCACGGTCAGCCTGCGCCTGATCAGCCTGACTACCAATGACTGCTCCTACAACAGCTCCACCAGCCATGCCGATGATGGTTCCCATATCAGAGCCTCTAGGACCACCGGACAATCCACCGATGGCAGAACCCAGAATGGAGCCGATGGAACCTCCAGCGTAGGCTCCACTGCCAGTATATGTATCGCAACTGTCCATCACCAGGGAAGAGCAGAGCATCAAAAGTATCACCTTTTTCATAACCCTATCATTTAATTCTGCTGCAAAAGTACAACTATTTATTGAAAACATGAAGAAAGAATCCCTAAATAAAGTTAGGGAATCCCCTAAATCCGGAAAAACAGTATCCCCCACATCCGGAAAAATATAATCTACTAAATCAGGGAAAGCAGAGCTATCAAACCAAAAAAGCGCCTCTGTCTAACGACAGAAGCGCTTATATATAGTGAGATCAGTTGTAACTTATTCAGCTGCAGCCTCTTCAGTTGCAGGTGCCTCAGTTGCAGGAGCCTCCTCAGCCTTTGTTGCCTTGCGAC